>Ga0209693_10000006_pt1 | contig 84502 bp, 70 predicted proteins | sample HubBroMetageWRM3_FD_188345 | JGI IMG/M metagenome (GOLD analysis project Ga0209693, IMG submission 188345) | Warmed soil microbial communities from the Hubbard Brook experimental Forest, New Hampshire - Hubbard Brook CCASE Soil Metagenome WRM 3... | ecosystem: Environmental > Terrestrial > Soil... | reverse complement strand
GCTGGTGGCGCTGGCCCTGGCCGTGCTGACCTACCTCGGTCGCCTTGGTCCGACGTCACTGTTGATGTTTACCGTGGCCATCGGCTGCGCTGCGGCACTGACTGGCCCGGCCTGGCAGGCGATTCAGCCCGAGGTGGTCCCGCGTGAGCAGATACCGGCCGCCTCGGTTTTGGGCAGCGTCTCGGGTAATTTGGCCCGAGCGATTGGACCGGCAATCGGTGGCGTTGTCGTGGCATTATCCGGCCCCGCAGCAGTCTTCGCGCTCAACGCAATATCGTTCGCGGGAATAATCGTTGCCCTGCTGGCCTGGAAACGACCCAGGCAAAACGCGCCAATCGAACGAGAACACTTCGGCCAAGCCATCATCACCGGACTGCTCTTCGTTAACAACGGTCCAAATTTCCGCAGGATCCTATTGCGCGCAGCGCTTTTCCTATTTCCCGCCTCGGCCCTGTTGGCTCTGCTGCCGGTGGCTGCCGCCCGCACATGGCACCTGGGAGCTAGTGGCTACGGTGTGGCGCTGGGGGCCATCGGTTTTGGTGCCGTACTCGCTGTCGTGGTTGCCGTACCCTTGCGCCAGCAAGTGTCACACAACGTGCTGCTGGGAGCGTCGGCCGCCGCGTACGGTGTGGCGCCGCCGGCGGTGGTCTGGCTGCCGTTCGCTGCGGCGATTCCTATCTTGGTGTTGTCGGGGATGGCGTGGCTGATCACGTTGGCAACGTTGAACGCAGCAGCCCAGCTGTCGTTGCCGGGATGGGTTCGGGCCCGTGGATTGTCGGTGTATCTGCTGGTCGCCACCGGATCTCAGGCAATCGGCGCCTATGTCTGGGGAGCCATTGCCACGCGGGCCGGACTTGACATCGCGCTGCTTTGCTCGGCGGCGGTGCTGGGCGCTGTCGCGCTCAGCGTGGTCGCGCTTCCGTTGCGCCCGTCCACCGGGAGGCTGGACGTCGACGTTTCCACTGCCTGGCCGACACCGACGCTCGTGTTTGAACCATGTCCTGACGATGGGCCGGTGCTGGTAACCGTCCACTACCGAGTGCCCGCCGAGAACCGCACAAAATTCATCGAGGCGATGAGCGCGGTCAGACGATCACGGCTGCGAACGGGCGGCCACAGTTGGCGGCTGTATCACAGTGTCGGACAACCCGACATGTTCCTCGAGAGGTTCACCGTGGCGTCCTGGACTGAATTTGAGCGGCAGCGCACCGAGCGCTGGGTGGAGTTCGACTCCGATAACGACGCGACGGTGATCGGCCATACCGTCGACCGCACCCGACAGCATAATTACTACCTCGCCCTGCATGTGCCCCGATGAGTTGCGGCGTTAAGCTGCGCGGGAAGTTGGCCAACTGATCATATGGTGGATACCCGGTCATGGGACCGTACCCGTGTGCAAGGCGAATTGCGGGCCAGCCAATCACGCCCGGTCGACCGATTCCATAAGTTGTGTGAGGCGGTCGTCGTTCGGCTTCCGTTCGGGCTCAGATCAGTCGTTGCACCGACATTCCTTGGCTTCTGCCTGATCAACGGCCTCACCTTCGGCGTCGATCTGATGATCCTCACCGGCCTGCACAGCGGGCTCCGCCTTCCGGTCCCGATCGCCGTCACAGCCGCTTACGTGTGCGCCTTCACGCTCAGCTACGTGCTCAACCGCACCTTCAATTTTCAGTCCCACGCGCCGATCGGACCACAGGTCAAGGTCTATGTCATGGTAGTTGTCGTCAACTACCTGGCTTTCATCCTTGGGGTGACCACTGTGTTGTCAGCCATTGGAGTGCAATACCAGCTGTCGCGATTGGTCGCAGGTATTTGTGAAGCGGTCTACATGTATTGCGCGATGAGGTGGGTGGTCTTCCGTCACTGATATTTGGCCGTTTGATCGGCCTCTTGCTCATCGGCACCTAGCTGACGCGCCAGAAGAACGGTGACGGTGTTGGCTGCGGTCGAACACGGGCGGGATGCGGCGGTGCGATGTTCAGTGCATAGCCCAGACTACTGTCCTTCCCGTACTGCACGCACGGAATACGCTGCGCGTCAACGATTCACATATATCCCGACTACGGCTGGTACGCGAAAACTGACCCCCCACTGCCCTGACGACACATTCTGGCCGCACTCAGCCGGTTCGATCGACGCATCAATCAGCCCTTAGGCGCGCGATAAACGGGTATTGCGACTTTTTCCGAGAGGAGAGTGGACACGATCGCTTCAGGCGACACGGGATCGCACGATCCGTCGCGGTGTCGGCGTTTGGCGGCAAGATGTCTACCGATGGGCATCTTGGATCTGACGAGGCATTTCGCAACCGTTTCGACGCCCGGGGTTGGTGCGTTGATAGCGGCGTGGTTTGCCTGGCGATTATGGAGACGACTGCTTCGTGCAGTCATCGCATGCGTTGTGGTCGGGCTGGTCGTGTACCTGATGTTCCCTGGGCTGGTGCAACAGCTTGCCCCAGCAGCGCCATCGCCCGCAGGCTCTTGCCCAACTCACGCTTGTACGAGATGAACGCGCTGCTCGCCCGGCAGTTCATTCGTCGGCAGTGCCACGCGACGTTCATGGTCGATCCGGTCGCGGTTCAGAATCTGGCGTGCCCGATGAACAAGTCGACGCCATCGTCGGCGGAAACGCCGCGAATGTGTTCGGCTTCGACCGCACACAGTTGTAGACGAACGAAGCTGCCGACGGGTTTCCTTTACGCGACAGGCTCGCAGCAGAGCAACCGTTCGAATCCGGTCTGCGCGCGACCGCAACAAGATACGCACCAGACACCGCTTGAACAGCGAGGCGATCCGGCTGTTCGCTGAACGCGGCTACGACAGGTGGATTGATCACCATGGTCGCGGATCGCTGACCCAGCTCGTCGACGCCATGTTCTCCACGCTCGACGAGGCGACTGGCGAGGCCACCGAGTCAACAGAAATCGCGTGAGATGCTCCGGCTGCGGCCGGAATGCGCTGGATTCGAAGACTGTCGTCATCGTTGTCGCCAGAACTGTCGTCACATCACGGTGCGATGATCAGGCGGCGTCGGGGCTGCCCGGATCGTGGCGATCGGCTTTGGTGTGAGCCTGTGTGAGCTTGTTGTCGGTGCCGCCGACGCCCCTGAGGGGGTGGCACTGGGTTAGGGCCCGCGCTCACATCTGAACGTTTCGGCGACCCTCGTCGTATTCATGTCGGGGGAGGCAGCTGGCGCCGCCAGTGTTTGGTGCCAAGTTACAACGGATACAACGAAGGAACGACGTGCTGCAACGAATCGCCCGACTGGCCATCGCCGCACCGCGGCGGATCGTCGCGATAGCGATCCTGGTGACGGTCGGAGCCGCCATTTTCGGCATCCCGGTCGCCAAAAGCCTGTCGGCAGGTGGTTTCCAGGACCCGGGCTCGCAATCGGCCAAGGCGACACAGCTGCTGAGCGACAAGTTCGGCCAGGGCGACATGCAGCTGCTGATCACCGTCAGCGCGCCGGCAGGTGCCACCAGCGCGCCGGCCCGCGCAGTGGCCACCGACATCGTCGATCACCTGGCCCAATCTCCCCATGTCGCCAGTGTGACGTCGGCGTGGACCGCGCCGCCCGCGGCCGCGACCGCGCTGATCAGCAAGGACGGCACCTCCGGTTTGATCGTCGCGGGAATCACCGGCGGCGAGAACAACGCCCAGAAGTACGCCCAGACGTTGTCTGACGAAGTTGTCCATGACCATCAAGGCGTCACTGTCCGCGCGGGCGGGATGGCGATGGTCTATGCGCAAATCAACCACCAAAATGAGCGCGACCTGCTGCTGATGGAGTCGATCGCCATCCCGCTCAGCCTCATTGTTTTGGTCTGGGTGTTCGGCGGGCTACTGGCTGCAGCACTGCCGATGGCCGTGGGCCTCCTGGCGATCGCGGGCTCGATGGCGGTGCTGCGGGCCATCACCTTCAGCACCGATGTGTCGATTTTCGCGCTCAACCTGAGTACTGCGATGGGCCTGGCACTGGCGATCGACTACACGCTGTTGATCATCAGTCGCTACCGCGACGAGTTGGCCACTGGCGCCGGCCGCGACGAGGCGTTGATCCGAACCATGGCCACCGCCGGACGCACAGTGTTGTTCTCCGCGATCACGGTCGCGCTGTCGATGGCCGCGATGGTCCTGTTCCCGATGTACTTCCTGAAGTCGTTCGCCTATGGCGGTATCGCCACGGTCGCATTCGCAGCGGTGGCCGCGATCGTGGTGACGCCGGCGGTCATCGTCCTGTTAGGCTCCCGGCTCGATTCGCTGGACGTACGCCGGCTGGTTCGCCGGCTGTCGCGTCGGCCCGAACCCGTCCCGCGCCCCGTCGAGCAACTGTTTTGGTACCGGTCAGCCAAGTTCGTGATGCGCCGCGCAGTCCCGATCGGACTGGCCGTCGTTACGCTGCTGGTGCTGTTGGGTGCCCCGTTCCTCGGCGTCAGGTGGGGCATGCCCGATGACCGTGTGTTGCCGCACTCGGCCTCGGCGCATCAGCTCGGCGACCAGTTGCGCAACGACTTCGGCGACAACTCCGCGAACGCTGTGACGGCCGTAGTCCCCGATGCCCACGGCCTGACCCCCTATGACCTGGACCGCTATGCCGCCGATCTGTCCCGCGTACCGGACGTGTCGGCGGTGTCCGCCCCCAGCGGCACGTTCATCGGCGGGAACCAGGTGGGGCCGCCCTCGGCTGCCACCGGGGTCGCGCAGGGTAGTGCGTTTCTCACCGTCAGCAGTACCGCGCCGCTGTTCTCCGATAGCTCGGCGACTCAGCTCGATCGGCTGCACGCAGTACCCGGGCCGGCCGGCAGGTCGGTCGAAATGACCGGTACTGCGCAGATCAACCGCGACAGCGTGGAGGCCATCACATCGCGACTGCCGTCGGTGCTTGGTCTGATCGCCGTGATCACCTTCGTGCTGCTGTTCCTGCTCACCGGCAGCGTGGTGCTGCCCCTGAAGGCGTTGGTGCTCAACGTGTTGTCACTGACCGCCGCTTTCGGCGCGCTGGTGTGGATCTTCCAGGATGGCCATCTTGGCGCGCTCGGAACCACGCCGACCGGGACGCTAGTGGCAAATTTGCCGGTGTTGTTGTTCTGCATCGCCTTTGGGCTGTCGATGGACTACGAGGTCTTCCTGATGTCGCGGATCCGCGAGTACTGGGTGCGTTCCAGAGCCGCGCGGCCGGCGACATCAGATACGGGTGCCAACAATGACGAGAGTGTCGCACTGGGTGTGGCTCGCACTGCGCGGGTGATCACCGCTGCCGCACTGGTGATGTCGATTTCCTTCGCGGCACTGATCGCCGCTCACGTGCAGTTCATGCGGATGTTCGGCGTTGGTCTGACGCTGGCGGTGGTGGTCGACGCCACACTGGTGCGGTTGGTGCTGGTACCGGCCTTCATGCGAGTGTTGGGCAGGTGGAACTGGTGGGCCCCCAAATGGCTGGCCCGGCTGCACGAACGATTCGGGATCGACGAAGGTGGGATGGTCGTCGACCACCCGGCCGAGCCGGACCCCTGGGAACCGGAGCGGGACCTGCATCCGGCGGGGACCGTGGCGGCGGGCCGGCATCGGGCAACCGCCACACGCGTTGCGTTCGGAGACGCTGGCCTCCCTGCGCTTCACGACCGCGACCCCGAATCTCTATCTCATTCCCTGATCGGATAGGGCCGCTGAGCCAACGATTGTGCCCGTCGTAGCGGGTGAAGACCATTGCGGCGTTGCCTCGATGGCGGCGTCTCGCAATGCGGCCACAGGGCGTGGAAGTCGCTGATTCTCAAGGGTTTCGCTGTAGTGCGGCAGGTAGGCGAGGTTGAATACCGGTCACGCTCCTCCCCCGTGCGCAAGAGCCGTCATCGCGACCATGGTCTGCTGGAGGGCCTGTTGTCCTTTCCGATTTGATTTGGGCTCACCCGGTTAGAGCCAGCTTGGTTGCCAGGAACCCATCGGCGTCAATGGATACTTGTATTCGCCAGGTGTCTTCGACATCTCGACCATCTCTTTCACGCCGGTATAGCGACCCATTGGGGTATCGACAACGAACGTATCGGGATCCGGATAGAGGTGCTCATCTTTGGAGCCGGCTGCCGTTGTCGCGTAGTCGCGATCGAAGATGCCCAACTCAGCAAGCCAGAGAGCCGTGCGTACCAACGAAACCCTGACGCGGTAGCTTCCGCCTTCTTTGGCACGCCGGAGCAGCGCCGACAGGATGCCGCAGGTTGCGAGCCAACCCGCCGCGTAGTCGCAGGCCACGTAGATCGACGGATGTGCCGGCTTCTCGTCGCTACCCTCAATGTTGTCCAGGCCCAACGCGAAAGTGGCTGTGACGTCGAAGCCGACGCGATTCGACCACGGCCCGGTTTCACCGGCCCAGGTAATCTGTGTATCGATGAGGCCCGGGCGCTCTTTGATCACTTCCTCCGGCGTGATCTGGAATCGCTGCCGCCATCCCGTACGGCGATTCGTGACCAAGACGTCGGCCTGGGACAGGAGCTCACGGAACTTCGCATGGCCTTCGTTGCTACCCAACTCGAGCATGGTGGAGCGCACTCCGACGTGCGAGGTGTAGTGCCAGAGCGTGTGCTCGACATCGGATGGCCGCCACACGTTGAGCGCGTCGGCGCCATGCAGGGCCATTGCGCGACCGATCGACGGGGCTGCAATGACGTGGCTTGACGAGAGTAAGCGGATGCCATCGAGCGGCGTCGTCGGATTGGGCGTAAATGGTATGGGGTCGCTTTCGCCGACTTTCTCGACGCTGACTAGAGGCATCAGGCCCAGGTTCTTGGTGAAGGCATCCATCGTCAGCACGTCTTGGATGTTGCGGGCGAGCGGCATGGGGATGCCCGCTTTCTCACCGGCTGCTTCAAGTTCCTCGCCGTTCCACTCTTTGACCGCGTCGCGTAGCGCTTCATACGAGCCGCCCCTGGGTTTCAGAAGATCGAGCGCATGCTGGCGTAAAGCGGGATAAATCTCGGCGAACATAATCCACTTGCCATCCCCGGTGGGAACGATATCCGGGCCGCCGGAAAAGGGGCTGTATGGATCTGTGCGTCCGGGGAATCCGTTGACGAGTTCCCACTTCCCGTCGAGGAACGGTGTGAGGCGCCGCAAAGACTTACGCACGTCGACGTGAATGTCCTGCCCCTCGCCGGTACGCTCCTTCCATATCTTTGCGATCAGGATCGCCTTGGCGGCGAGCGAGATTGCGCTGATGGATCCGTAGGGCAATCGATCCGGCGTGATGGGATCAGAGCCGTAATAGGTGACCTTCCCTCCGGAATCGGAAGCTGTTGCCCCTAAACTTTTCAGCAAGGACTCGACATGTGCAGGCACGTCTATCGAGCTGCTCTGCAACGGATTGTCGTAGTTCTCGACTATGACTTTCGCCAGCTTTTCTGCCGCATTCACAGTCCATGCCTTTCCTTTGGATTCATGACGAAATCGTTCCTGTCGGCTCAACTCGGTCCGCATCTGCTGCGCTTTCCTGCATCGTCGAGCCGCAACGGCAACGGTCTCCAAATATCATCGGGAGAACATCCGACGATGTCGATGTCCTGAGCAACAACGCTTGGCAGCTGTTGTTGTGTCAGATCACACGGGGCTGCAACTGCCGTGTTGTCTGCTGGGGGCTGTGCACGGGGCCAAGGCTCCCCTGCCAGATTCCGTCGACCGAGTTCCGGCATCGCTGTCACGGCTCGACGTGGTCGAGAAGTGTTTTCGCCAAGGTTATGGACGCGCGGCTGGTGTATTGGGGCGCGACACTCTGGGATGGTTGTATCACGTTGTGTTACAGCGCAATAGCGGTCAACCAGACCACTAATGGTAAAGCGCGGTATTCGATTCCACCGTATTTGTTGCTTCGAGTATTGGCGTTCTGCTGGGCGAGCAGGAACTCTGGCAGGCGATTGTTTCCTGTGACAACGGCGGAGGTTCGACGTTGTCAACTTGTCCATCGACAGGCATCGGTGGTTCGGGTGATGTTTGGTGGCAGTGCTCGATCCGAAACGCGCTGGGAATGCTCACCTATAAGAAAGGCCTGGTAGGCAAGATGGCAGATAAGAAAACCGTCCACGCCGTGACCTACGACCTGCTTCGGTCGCTGGGGTTGACGACGGTGTTCGGTAATCCTGGCTCCACCGAAGAGACGTTCTTGAAAAACTTTCCCGACGACTTCACCTACGTGCTGGGGTTGCAGGAAGCGTCGGTGGTCGCGATGGCCGATGGGTTCGCACAGTCCACTGGCAAGCCTGCGTTGGTCAACGTGCACACCGGCGCGGGAACCGGTAACGCAATGGGGAGCCTGGTGGCCGCGTACAAAGGCAACATCCCGCTCATCCTCACGGCCGGTCAGCAGACCCGCGAAATGGTGTTGTGCGAACCGTATTTGACCAACACGGATGAGACGCTGCTGCCGCAGCCGTGGGTGAAGTGGGCTTATGAGCCCAAGCGCGCCGAGGATGTGCCCGCGGCGTTCATGCGTGCGTACGCGATGGCGTTGCAGCCTCCGGCGGGCCCGGTGTACTTGTCGATCCCGCTCGACGACTGGGACAAGCCGGCCCTAGGTCCGGCGGTAGTCAGAACGGTGAGCCACCGGGTCGCCCCGGACACCGAGCGGCTGCGCGGTTTCGCCGATCGCATCAACCGCGCGCAACGACCCTTGTTGGTGTTTGGCCCGGAAGTCGATCGCAGCGGCGCCTGGGATGCCGGCGTGGCATTCGCCGAGAAGGTGGGCGCGCCGGTGTATGGCAGCCCGCTTCCCGACAGGGTGTCGTTTCCGGAGGATCACCGCCTGTCTCAGGGACCGCTGCCGATGACGATCGCCGGTGTCACGGAGATCTTGCGGGGTCACGACCTTGTCGTCGTGATCGGGGCACAGGTTTTCCGCTACTACCCGTATGTGGCCGGCGAGTACTTGCCCGAGGGCACTGAACTGCTGCAGATCACGGCTGACCCAGCGTTGGCGGGAGCCGCGCCGGTCGGCGACAGCGTGCTCGGTGATGCCCTGTTGGCCTTGGAGCAGATCGTGGGCATGGTGGATGACCACAGTGACCGGTCGGTCCCAGCCAGGCAGGTGCTTGACCCCGAAATTGACTTGGCGGCGTCGCCACCGCTGGCGCCGGATGCGGTGTGGTCGACGCTGGCATCGGTGAAACCCGCTGACGCGCCGTTGGTGACAGAGTCGACGTCAACGATGGCCCAACAGCTGCGATGGCTGCCGACCACCCGCCCGGCTTCGTTTTTCGCCACCGCCAGCGGCGGAATCGGTTGGGGTGTGCCCGCAGCGGTGGGTCTCGCGCTGGGTGACCGTGCCCGCGGTGTCCAACGTACCGTGGTCGCCACGATCGGCGACGGATCGTTCCAATACTCGGTGCAGGCGATCTACACGGCCGCCCAACACCGTCTGCCGGTGGTATTCGTGGTGATGCGCAACGAGGAGTACTCGATCCTCAAATCGTTCGCCGTGCTCGAGCAGACCCCCGGCGTGCCAGGGCTGGATCTGCCTGGGCTGGATATCGCCTCCATCGCAGCGGGTTTCGGGTGCCGGGCGGTTAACGTCGATAGCACCGAAAAACTCGCCCACGAGTTCACCACCGCGCTGGACGCCGACGGGCCCACTGTCATCGTGGTACCGACCAAACCGCAACCGGCGCATCTGGGATAGATGTCATGTCCGATTTGTGTGTTTCTGTTGACGCTGGCCGACGGTCAACCACGGCGGAAGTGCCACGCTTCGTTGTCGGACGGGAGAAAGGTCAGCCAACCACCGCAAGCCGCTGCGGTCGGCGAGACTCAGATTGTCGGATCCTCTTCCGCTTAGTTCGAACCGCGCGCACGATGGAGGAGTCCGCGGTCTTACAAGGTTGAGGAAGGGAGCAGGCGATGAAGGCAAAAGTCGGCGACTTTCTGGTAGTCAAGGGCACGACCACCGAACGGCATGATCAGCACGCAGAGATCATCGAGGTCCGCTCGCCGGACGGCTCGCCACCCTATGTTGTGCGCGGGCTGGTGACCGGCCACGAGACAACGGTGTATCCCGGCTCTGATGCGGTGGTCGTCACCGCCGCCGAGCACACCCGGGCGGCCGAACGCGCGGCAGCCCGGGCCGGTCGCGTTGGTACGTAGCCGCGGCTCAGCGGGCCGACCCCACGGTAGTGCGCATCAGCATCACGCTGCAGTTGGACCAGACTGACAGGGCGAAGTAGAGGCCGCATCCGGTCGACCAGCCGTCGATCTCTCGTCGTTGACGCCGGATATTTGCGCACGATGCAGCACAGCACAATCGTGGCCGGATGCCGATCCTTGATGACTCAACAGCGGTTCTGGGGTATAGCTCCTACATGGCGTGCAATGCTTTCGTGCTGGGCGGGGGCGGTGTGCTCGGAGCCGCTGAGGTCGGCATGGCGCGCGCGCTGCTGGAGGCAGGAGTGCAGCCGGACCTGGTGTGCGGAACTTCGGTCGGCGCGATCAATGGCGCGGCCATCGCGGCGGATCCCACTCCCGATGGCGTCCAGCGTTTGTTGGCGATCTGGGACGCACTCGCAGAAGACGGAATACTCGAGGGTTCGCTGATCCGGCGAGTCGCCGAAGTCGTGCGCGGCAGGACTTCGTTGCACGGCAACGGTGGGCTTCGTCGGATGTTGCGTGACCGGTTGCCCGCGCACACCTTCGAGGAACTCTGCGTGCCGTTCGAGTGCGTGGCGGCCAGCATCGAAAGTGCCAAAGAGCACTGGTTCAACGCGGGGGATCTGATCGAGCCGGTTCTCGCGTCGTGTGCGCTGCCGGGGGTGTTCCCGCCGGTGCGAATCGGCGATGAGCACTTCTTCGATGGTGGCCTGGTGAACAGCATCCCTTTGGATCGCGCGGTGGCCCACGGTGCCGACACCGTATGGGTGTTGCACGTCGGGCGTTTGGAGGAGGAACTGCGGCCGCCGCGGTTCTTGTGGGAGGCCGCGTTCGTGGCCTTCGAGATCTCGCGCAAGCATCGCTTCCACAGCGATCTCGCACGGGTGGGCTCCGAAGTCACCGTGCATGTGCTTCCGACTGGCTTGCCGCAGCGGCCCGCGGCGACGTGGTCGAATCTGCGGTACCGGGACACCCGCCGAGTCTCCCGGCGGGCCGATTTGGCCTACGACGCGACCCGCGAATATCTCGAGGCGCTGCCATGACTCTGCTCCGCCGGGCCGTGACGGTGCCATTGATGACCGTCCTCATGGTCTCCGTGTTGGTCTTTGGGCCGCTGCTCCTGGCCGCCGCAGGTCTGGTTGGACTCGCGGCGCGGTCGAGTCGGCCGACCAGGACGGTCGCCTTGGTGATGGCTTACGCAGTCATCGAACTGCGCACATTGGCAAGGCTCGTGCGGGGTGGCCAGGACTGCGATCGGCTCATCAGTGACTTCCTCACCACGGCCTACGCCGCCGTGCGCCGAATCCTCGACGTCGAGGTGGTGCTCGACCCGGCTTCGGTGGCCCCGCAGGAGATTCCCCGCGAAGAGCCGATCATCGCGCTTTCGCGCCACTGCGGCCCGGGGGATAGCGTGCTGGTGGCCTGGCTGCTCACGATCGAGTACCGGTTGCGGGTGCGAGCAGTGCTCAAGGCCGTTCTGCGGTACGAGCCCGTTTTCGACCTCGCGGGCGACTTGAAATGCCTATGCTTCCTCAGCCACCACAGCGAGCGTGCCCGCGAACAGATTCACGATATGGCCGCGTCGCTGGTCGGCGGGCAAGCGCTGCTCCTGTTCCCCGAGGGAGCGAACTTCAGCTTGGCAAGGTGGCGCAGCGCAATCACCCGACTCCGTTCGGCCGGCCTGCGCCGCGCAGCCAACCGCGCGGTGCGGCAATCTCACACGTTGCCACCGCACACCCGAGGCGCTGCCGCTGCGGTGGCCGGAGCACCGAGCGCCAATGTCCTTGTGGTAACCCATAATGGCTTTCGCCCGGACGGCCGGGCGCGGCCCTGGTGGCAACTTCCCGTCCACCGGCAATTGCTCGTCCGCACGGTTCTGGTGCCGTCCTCGCAACTTCCCGAGCCCGCTCAGCTGAAGCCCTGGCTGGAACGCACCTGGACCGAAGTCGATGCCTGGGTGGCCGCCCATACCGCCATTGATGGATGAACCCGGGAAACTGCGTCTCTGTGGTGGAGCTAAGGGGATTCGAACCCCTGACCTACTCGATGCGAACGAGTCGCGCTACCAACTGCGCCATAGCCCCTGATCGCTAGCAGGCTACCAGCCGCGACACCAATGGCAGAACTGCGCGCACTACTCGCCGACGGCTCGGGGCAGGTCTCTGGGCCAGCCAAACGTGCGCAGCGCCATCGCGTTCTCCAGTTGCTCGAAGATCGGGTCCTCGTCGTCGATCTCCAGGACCACCGCGCCCGGGCGCCGCAGCCGCGACGGGACCACCTCGTATTCGGGGTCACGAGAGTTCACCACGCCAAGCCGGGCACGTGCCATCCGCTGCACCCGGCGGCGTCGCACCTTCTCCTCGATCCGCGTTTGCCGGCGTAGGTACGCCAGGTAGAGCACCGTCACAACGGTGGCGGTTGCGCACAGCCACCAAGCGCTCGGCGCCACTTCGAAGGCCGCCGTTGCCGAGCCGACCAAGACGACCGCCATCACCATCAGCACGCGCTTGCGGAAAGTGTGTTTTCGGGCGCTGACCGCAGCGGCATTTCTCGTGTCGAAGCGTTGCCGCCGCGAACCGGCCGGTGCGACCCTCGCCGGCGACTCCTCGTCGTCGCCGGGCTCCAAACCCGAAGAGTCTTCGACGTATTCGTAACGGTCGCCCAGTTCGTCTTCCGCGATGTCGTCTTGGTCGGTGTCCTGGCCCACGTTCGCGGAAACGTCCTCATCGATCACACCGCCCTGCCCGTCCACCGCGAGCAACGCCGGCTCGGGCATCTGGGCGCTGCGCCCCGCGGGGAGCGCCCCTGAGTCTTCGACAACGTCGACGTCCAGGTAGTCGGGTTCGGTGTGCTCGACGGGGGCAACCTTCATGACAACCGGACGTCGGCGCCTCAGTTCATCGCTATCGGCATCCTGGTCTTGATCCTGATCCTGGTTTTCGTATTGGTCCTGCTCAGCATCGGCCTCGCGGCCGGAATCGAGGTCGGCCAAGTCGTCTTCAGCCGAGTCTTCTTCCGGCTTCCAGTTCGGATCACTGCGATGACCGGTGGCGGGTCCGCCACGCTTGAGCAGACGAGAACCGGAATCACCGTTGAGCACCCGGGTGGCCAACGCCACGTCGCTGGTGCGGCGCACCGCGTCGCGTTTGCTGATGAGCATCGGAACCAGCACGAACAGCCACAGCACCACGAGCGATATCCACAACAACGACTGCGGGATGCTTGGCATGATGACCTGCTCCTTTCCCGGCGAGGCCTGTAGTGGCCAGCGCGACCGGGTCTTTGCGACCAGGACAATTACACACCTGTAATTTCTCTCTCACAAGCACCAAACGTCACTCGTGTCGCGCTAGCCACACATTTTGTGACTCCGGACTTTCCCGTGCGCGTCGACCAAGCGCCCGGGCAGGTTGGGCCGCGGGCGCTCTCAGATTTATCGCTTGCCTTCAGCAGGTGGCCGCTCAGGGCCAACTGGCGTGACCGGCACGGACCAGGGTCGATGCCACCGACCCATGCACCTCTTCGACGGTGATGGCCACCAGCAGGTGGTCTCGCCATGCCCTGTCGACCTCGAGGTAGCGGCGCAACAAGCCCTCTTCGCGGAACCCGACCTTTGCCAGCACGGCCCGGCTCGCAGCATTCTCCGGGCGCACCGTGGCCTCCACGCGATGCAACATGACCGAACCGAAGCAGTGGTCCAGACCCAGCGCCAACGCCGCGGTGGCCACCCCGCCACCAGTCGCCGACCGTGACACCCAGTAGCCGATCCACGCCGAGCGCAACGCCCCGTGGGTGACGTTGCCGATGGTCAGCTGACCGCAAAACCGTCCATCGAGCTCAATCACGTACGGCAGCATGCGACCTTTGCGTGCCTCCGAACGCAGACCACTACACAGCGCCGGCCATGCGGCAACCGTGTGCCGGATCGTCCAATCGCCGTCCGTGCTGGGCTCCCACGGCTCGAGATGCTCACGTTCGGCCAACCGGATCCGGCTCCACTGCGCGCCGTCACGCATCCGCACCGCCCGCAACCGGATCAGGCCTGCGGGGACCCGCAGCGGTCCGACGGCCAACGGCCAACCCGGATGCCGGGAATTCGAGCGCAATAGATTCACCAGCGTGCGCAGTCGTTCCGCTCAGCCGCGCTGCGCCAGGAAGGCGACGTCGACGATCTCACCGGTGCGAATCTGCTCGGCCCCACTGGGAACCACGACCAGACAGTTTGCTTCAGCGAGCGTCGCCAGCAAGTGCGATGACGCCCCCGGAGCTCCGCCCAGAGCCTGGACCAGATATTCACCGCTGTCCTGATCGCGCATCAGCTGCCCCCGAAGGTAGCCCTTGCGCCCGGCTACCGAAGTAATCGGCGACAGCGTGCGGGCCTGCACCACCCGGCGCATCGGCTGGCGCTTGCCCAGCGACAGCCGGATCAGCGGCCGAACCATTACCTCGAAGACCACCAAAGCACTCACCGGATTGGCAGGTAACAGAAATGTCGGAACGCCCTCGCGGCCCAGCTGCCCGAAGCCCTGGACGGATCCAGGATGCATGGCGACCCGGACAACCTCCATTTCGCCAAGCTCAGAAAGCACCGATCGCACCGCCTCGGCCGCCGCACCCCCGACCCCGCCGGCGATCACCACCACCTCAGCGCGATTGATCTGGCCCTCGACGAGTTCGCCGAGCTCCTTGGGGTCGTTGCTGACGATGCCGACGCGATTGACCTCTGCGCCGGCATCCCGGCCCGCCGCCGCCAATGCATAGGAGTTGACGTCGTACACCTGCCCATTGCCCGGGGTGCGCGAGATGTCGACCAACTCGCCACCGACAGCCATGATCGACAATCGCGGGCGCGGATGCACCAGCACCCGTTCACGACCGACCGCCGCCAGCAGCCCCACCTGGGCTGCGCCGATGATCGTCCCGGCGCGCACGGCAACGTCACCGGGCTGAACATCGTCGCCGGCACGCCGCACATAGGCACCCGACGGCGCCCCGCGCAGGACCCGGACCTGCGACGTCCCGCCGTCGGTCCATCGCATCGGCAGGACCGCATCGGCCAGGGTGGGCAGCGGGGCCCCGGTCTGCACCCGGACGGCTTGCCGGGGTTGCAGCCTGCTGGGTGTGCGCGAACCGGCATCGATGGTTCCCATCACCGGCAGGATCAGTCCGTCAGCCATGTCCTCGTCGCCGGTACCTTCGGCACCCACCTCGCCGACACCCAGCACATCGACGCTGCGCACCGCGTAGCCGTCGATCGCGGCCTGATCGAAACCCGGCAATGGCCTCTCGGTCACCACCTCCTCGGCGCACATCAATCCCTGCGCCTCGGCAATCGCAACACGTATCGGCCGCGGAGCCACCGCGGCGGCCGTTATCCGGGTTTGCTGCTCCTCCACAGAACGCACGAGCGCGCCTCTCTGCCCTCAATCCCTGCAGGCGCCGTGTCGGGCGAACCAAGCCTGACGCTCGCCCCCGGACCTGCCCGTCTCGTTGCCGGGCCCGGCTACTGCTCGGTCAGACCCAATCGCGCCACCAACCACCGCCGCAAATCCGGGCCATAGTCGTCACGATCCAATGCAAAGTCAACCGCAGCTTTGAGGTAGCCACCGGGATTTCCCAAGTCGTGTCGAGATCCGCGATGCACGACGACGTGAACCGGGTGGCCCTCTTTGATCAGTAACGCGATGCCGTCGGTGAGCTGTACCTCGCCGCCTGCCCCACGGTCGATGCGGCGTAGTGCATCGAAGATCGCTCGGTCGAGCACATAGCGGCCGGCCGCAGCATACAGCGACGGGGCGTCTGAGGCCTTGGGCTTTTCGACCATGCCCTTGACCTTCAGCACGTCGGGGTTGTCAGTGTCGGGGACCGTCTCGACATCGAAAACCCCGTACGCGCTGATCTCCTCGGGCGACACCTCGATGGCACACAGCACCGTGCCGCCGCGCTCCGCCCGCACCTTCGACATCGTCTCCAGGACGCCGGACGGCAGCACCAAGTCATCGGGCAGCAGCACCATGACGGCGTCCTCGTCAGGCGCCAGCGTCGGCTCCACGCAGCCGATGGCGTGCCCCAATCCGAGCGGCTCGGCCTGCACGACGGACTCGACCTTGATCAGCGCCGGTGCGCGGCGCACCTTGGCCAGCATGGCTTTCTTGCCGCGGGCCTCGAGCGTGCCTTCCAGCACCAGGTCCTCGACGAAATGGGCGACGACACTGTCCTTGCCCTCGGAGGTGACGATCACCAGGCGCCCGGCACCGGCCGCAGCCGCCTCCTCAGCGACCAGCTCGATGCCGGGAGTGTCGACGACGGGCAGCAGCTCCTTGGGCACCGTCTTGGTGGCCGGCAGGAAACGTGTGCCCAGACCGGCGGCGGGGACGATCGCCGTGAACGGGATCGAGACTTCTGGGCGTGACATCGTTCAAACGATAACCCTCACCAGGTTTGACGACTCGGCGCGGCTCTTTGTAGCCGCAATGTCGCCTCGATGTGGCTTCGATGCGGCACAGCCAAAGCCTGGGCTGTCATCGTTGAGGGCATGGCAACCGCAAGCAAAGCCACATTGCGAGCACAACTGCTCGCGGCCCGCAGTTGCGTTGCCGACGATGTTCGGGTCGCCGAGGCCGGCATGCTCAGCGAGCACCTGGAGATATTGGTGAGCAGCGACAGCACGATCTGCGCATACGTGCCGGTGGGCACCGAGCCAGGATCTATCGCGATGCTGGATATGCTGCTGCGCAAGTCGGCACGGGTGCTGCTGCCGGTTGCGCGCACCGCCGGTGACGACACCCCATTGCCACTGCGGTGGGGCGAATACCGGCGTGGCGGACTTAATCGCGGGCGCTGGGGGCTGCTCGAGCCGGCCGAGCCGTGGTTGCCGGAGTCGGCCCTGGCGCACGCCAGCCTGGTGATTGTCCCGGCGCTGGCAGTCGACCGTCGGGGCGTGCGGCTGGGCCGGGGCCGCGGCTTCTACGATCGCTCGCTGGCCGGCCGGGACCCGAATGCGCGCCTAGCCGCGATGGTGCGCGACGCGGAGTTGGTCGACGAGTTGCCGGCAGACCCGCACGATGTGCCGATGACCCATGCGCTCACGCCACGACGCGGGCTGATCGCCCTGTCCCGTTGAACCCATTCAGGGGCCAATTAAGGGCCCCATTAACGGCCGTAGTGGGGAATGAGACAGCTCACGGTGCGGTTCTAGCACTTGGACAGGGTAGAGTGCTAACAAGGCATAGACATCATCCGGAGGTTTTTCGTGCCGACCTACAGTTACGCGTGCACCGAGTGCGACAACCGCTTCGACATTGCGCAAGCCTTCACCGATGACACGCTGACCACTTGCGAGGTGTGCTCTGGTCGGCTGCGCAAGCTGTTCAACTCCGTCGGGGTCGTGTTCAAAGGCAGCGGCTTCTACCGCACCGACAGCCGTGAGTCAGCCAAGAAATCGGCGAGTTCGACCAACGGTTCATCGACCAACGACTCGGGGTCGAGTTCGGGATCGAGCGAGAAGTCCGGCTCAGGCGAGAAGCCCGGCTCTAGCGAGAAGTCCGGCTCGAGTGAGAAGTCCGGCTCTAGCGAGAAGTCCGGCTCTAGCGAGAAGTCGACCACCAGTTCCACGCCGTCCAAAGCGACCGCCTCGAGCTGACGGGTTATCCACAGCGGGATTTCTGACCGGCATGGTCAGCGCTGCGCTGCACATACCGTTGCGGCGTGGGGGAAACATCGCTGAATCCAACGGTATTGCGCCGGATATCAACGTCGTTGCGCCCGGATTGGACCCGGACCGTGCTGGCGCGGCGGGTAGCCGCAGCCGGGCTCATCGTGTTGGCCGGCGTCGCGGAGCTGCGGTCGGATCCCGACGGTGATCTGGCCGAGGTGGTGGTCGCCGCGCGTGACCTAACACCTGGCGCCGCGCTGACGCCCGACGATGTCCGGATCGAAAGGCGTTCGGCCACAACGGTCCCTGATGGATCACAAGCCAACCTGAGCACAGTTGTCGGCTCGACACTGGCCAGCCCGACGCGGCGTGGCGAGGTGCTCACCGACGTCAGATTGCTGGGCAGCCGACTGGCCGAGTCGACGGCAGGGCCTGGCGCCCGCATTGTGCCGCTGCATCTGGCGGACAGCGCTCTGATCGACCTGGTCCGCGTCGGCGACGTCGTTGACGTCCTGGCGGCGCCGGCCACCGATTCGCGAGCCGATATCCAGGCAGCCACCAAAGTCGTCGCCACTGACGCGGTGGTGGTGCTCGTGTCGGCCAAGTCAAAAGTCCAGGATGCCGATAGTGACCGCGTAGTGTTGGTCGCGCTGCCGGCTCGTGTGGCGAACACGGTGGCAGGCTCGGCGCTGGGTCAGGCGGTAACCCTCACCCTGCACTGAGTACCTGGCCGTGGCTCGACACGTGATCTGCAGCAAACTCCGTCCGTTTGCTCAATCGATTTCCATCCGCGTACCAGGGCTAAGCAAGGCAGATCGGCGCAGAAAGGGCATCCCTATGTTCAAAGGATTCAAAGAGTTTCTCTCGCGGGGCAATATCGTCGACCTGTCGACCGCCGTGGTCATCGGCACGGCGTTCACGGCGTTGGTCACCAAGTTCACCGACAGCATCATCACGCCGCTGATCAACCGGGTCGGTGTCAACCAGCACTCCGATGTCAGCGTCTTGAAGATCAACATCGGCGGTGGTCAGACCATCGACTTCAACGTCCTATTGTCGGCCGCGATCAACTTTTTCCTGGTTGCGTTCGTGGTGTACTTCCTGGTCGTGCTGCCGTACAACACGCTGCGCAAGCGCGGTGAGGTCGAGCAGGCCGACGACGCCCAAATCGTCCTGCTTAGCGAAATCCGCGACCTACTCGCCGAGACCAACGGATCCGCGTCTGGCAAGCACGGTGGGTCGACGACACCCCCGCCCGACTACGGACCCCGCGCCGACGCAGAATCATCGTGATCCTAGGTCGGTGGAACGGTCCGGCCCGGTTCAGATTCAGATCTCCAGGCTCGACAGTTGCCCGATGATCTGGGCGGCGAGTGGATTCAGCGTCGCCATTCCGTCGCGCACCGCGTAACGGGAGCCGGCCAGGTTGACTACCAACGTGCTACCGGATACACCGGCCAGACCGCGCGACAATCCTGCGTCGGTGATTCCTGCGGAAAGTCCCGAGGCACGGATGGCTTCGGCGATCCCGAGGATTTCCCGATCCAGAATGTCGCGGGTGGCTTCCGGTGTGACATCGCGGGGCGTGACGCCGGTCCCGCCCACGGAGACCACCAGATCCACGCCACCGATCACCGCGGTGTTCAGCGCGTTACGGATCTCGACCTCGTCAGCCGCGACCGCCACCACACCGTCGACGACGAACCCCGCCTCGGTGAGCAGCTCGGTGACCAGTGGCCCACTGTGGTCCTCATCCCCATGGGCGGTGCGGTCGTCGACGACGACGACCAGCGCCCGCCCGACTACCAACTCGGCGCCCTTTTCCATGGGTGCAACCGTATATCCGAGCTCCGACAACGGCTCTTCGACTCTCATCACTGCTCCGCCTTGCCGAGGGTGACCTGCAAGGTGCGGCTGCCACCACCGGGGTCCTGGAAGGTCAGCGACACCTTGTCGCCGGGCGCTTTGGACCGGACGGCGGCAACCAGTGCGTCGGCACTGCTGATCGGGCGGTCGTCGACCTTGGTGACGACCACATTCTTAGGCACTCCGGCATTCGCGGCGGCACCGCCCTGCACGACGTCGACGACCTTGGCGCCCGGGGTGCCCTTGTCGCTGGTCACCTGTATGCCCAGCGAGGCATGCGACGCCTTGCCGGTAGCAATCAACTCATCAGCGATGCGCTTGGCCTGGTCAACCGGAATCGCAAAGCCGAGGCCGATCGAACCGCTCTGGGCATCGGGCGAATCAGCACCCAGGGTGGCGATCGCCGAGTTGACGCCGACCAGCTGACCGCTCATGTTGACCAGCGCTCCACCGGAGTTACCCGGGTTGATCGCGGCATCGGTCTGAATCGCGTCCAGCACCGTGTTCTGGTTGCCCGACTCGCCGGTCGTGGACACCGGTCGGTTCAGACTGCTGACGATTCCAGTGGTCACGGTGCCCGCCAGACCCAGCGGTGACCCGATCGCCACCACCGACTGGCCGACACGCAGGTCCGACGAGGAGCCCATGGAAATGGGGGTGAGCCCAGAAACGCCCTGCACCCGAATCACGGCGATATCGCTCGTGGGATCAGCACCGACCACAGTGAACGATGCGGTACGGCCGTCGGACAAGGTCACTGTTGTCTTCGGGGCCGGGTTATTTCCACCGCTGGCAGGGGGGTTACTACCACCGCCACCGCCGGCAGGCGGTTTACCCGAGGCGGGCGCCGCGGTCGCGATGACGTGGTTGTTGGTCAGAACCAGCCCGTCGGCGGACAGGATGATGCCGGAGCCCTCCTCGGACTGATGACCCAGATCCGTCTCGAGCATGACCACACTGGGCACCACCTTGGCGGCGACCTGTTCGACGCTGCCGGTCGGCACGTTCGCGGCCGGGACGCTGGGAGCCGATCCCGCAAGGAGCCCGCCGCCGTCGCCTCCAGAGGCGTGCGTGCCCAGCTCGACGACGGTTGCGGCGGCACCGCCGATACCGGCCGATACCACCGCAATCGCCAGCGCGCCCACGGCCAACGCACCTGCGCGAGGACGTCTTTGGCGTGCCGGACCTGGCGGGGGAGGCATCGGCGGAAGCATCCCGGGCACCGGACCCGCCCCGGCTCCCCCCGGTATCGGACCGGGCCCGGTTCCGACCGGTATCCGACCCTGCGCGGTGCCCCCGGGTATCGGACCCGCCCCGGTGCCACTGAACGGCTCGTAGGGCTGACGGTACGGCGCCTGCCCTGGCTGCGACTGGCGATAGCGCCAGTCGAACTGTTGGTTGTATGGGTGCTGCTGCCCCTGGGCATAGGCGGGGGGCACAGGCTGATTAGGCGCGGTGTATCCCGGCCGCTGCGGCGGTGGCGAATAACTCGGGTGATTCGTCATGTCGCTACGTCGTTCTTCCTCTATTTCGGCGTGAGTTGGCTCGATCGGCGTCGATTTCCAACAGTAACTGCAGAGCTACCTTGCCCGCGCGGACTGAGAGTCCACTGAGATAACGTTCGTCGTATCCCGAGAGTTCGCGTCGTTTCCTGCCAAGTTAACGGCAGGATCGGTCTTGGGTTGTGCTTTGGAGGTCTTGGAGGTCTTGAAATTCTCCATAGCCTCGGTGTCGGCCGCCGACGAATACGTCCCCATCGGCATGGGCCGGCCGGGAAGCAGGACGTAAATCGACGTTCCGGGTGGCTGACCTCCTGGAACGGTGTCTTCAACGCGAAGCAGCCCGCCGTGGTTGAGCACCACCTGTTTGACGATCGCCAGGCCCAGTCCCGAACCTGGCAATGCCCGCGCCATCGTCGATCGGTAGAACCGTTCGAACACCAGACGGCGCTCGTGCAGCGGAATCCCCGGGCCACGGTCGGAAACCACCAGCTCAGCGTGCGACGGGTCGAGTTGCCTCATCCGCACGCCGACATGGCCGCCGGGCGGGCTCCACTTGGCCGCGTTGTCCATCAGGTTCAGCGCCGCGCGGGAGAGCCCGGTGGCGTCGCCGTATACCTGCCAGGGAATCACCTCGATGTCGAAATGAATATCGTTGCGCCGCCGCCTGACTCGCTCCAGGCTGCGCTCAACGACCTCAGACATATCAACTGGCTCATGCACAACCTGGCCGGCGTCGTCCCTGGTGAGGTCTACCAAATCTCCCACCAGCGTCGACAATTCCTCGATCTGGGCGAGCACATCGGCACGCAGGTCGACCATCTCCTGCTCCGGTAGCCGCGGCGCTCCGGGTTCCATCGACGCCATCAGCAATTCAACGTTGGTGCGCAGCGACGTCAGCGGGGTACGCAATTCATGTCCGGCGTCGGTGACCAGCCGCGCCTGCCGTTCCCGAGACTCGGCCAGCGCCCGCAGCATCAAGTTGAATGCCTCAGTGAGCCTCGCCAATTCGTCACTGCCGAACACCGGGATGGGCCGCAGGTCGTCGGTACGCGCCACCCGCTCGGCCGCTTCGGTCAGCCGACCCACCGGACGCAGCCCGGCCCGGGTGACCATCCCTCCGGCCACCGCGGCGACCGCGACACCGATGCCACCGACCATCAACAGCACCCAACGCAGTTTGGTCATCACCGCTTCGGTGGGCTTCAGACTCTTGGAGATCAGCAGCGAACTGCCGTTGGTCAGGTGAATGGCAAGGATTCGTTGATCCGACGCGGTGCGCCGCGACATGAACAATTCGCCGCGGATGACGGCCTTCTCAGCCGATCCGACCGGCAGCGTCTGGCCGGGTTGCTGGGCGGTGTAGATCGAGTGGCCCGGGTTCACCAGCATCGCGTTGACATCCGAATAGGCGGTGCCCTCGATGGCCTTTCCGGGATCGGCGGCCAGCGACCCACTGGCGATGAGCAGCTGCGCGCGGCTCTGCAATTGGTTGTCGATATCGCTGTAGAGCGCCGCCGAAATCACCGCGTAGACAGCGAATGACATCAAGACGACGACCATCGCCACCATCGACATCGCCAGCAGCATTACCCGCCACCGCAGGGACAACGAACTCGGAGCTCGCAGTGGCGCGCGCCGGCGCCGGTGGAACCAGATCATCGTTGGACCCGGATCATCAAGGCGGCGTCTCCCGAAGGACGTAACCGACTCCGCGCACCGTGTGGATCAGCCGCGGCTCACCATCGGCTTCGGTTTTGCGGCGCAGATATCCCACGTACACCTCAAGAGCATTGCCCGAGGTGGGAAAGTCGAATCCCCACACCTCCTCGAGGATGCGACTGCGGGTGAGGACTCGCCGCGGATTCGCGATCAGCATTTCCAGCAACGCGAATTCGGTACGGGTCAGGCTGATCCGGCGTTGCCCGCGGGTGACTTCCCGAGTCACCGGGTCCAGGCCCAGGTCAGAAAACATCATGGGCACCGATTCGGCGTCGTCATCGGGCTTGGTGCGACGCAGCAGCGCGCGCATCCGCGCCAGCAGTTCTTCGAGAGCGAACGGCTTCGGCAGGTAGTCGTCGGCGCCGGCGTCCAGGCCGGCGACCCGCTCAGAGACCGAGTCGCGGGCGGTGAGCACCAGGATCGGCAGGTCGTCGCCGGTGCTGCGGAGATGACGGCACACCTCCAGGCCGTCCAGCCGTGGCATCATCACATCCAGGACGAGCGCGTCGGGCCGGTCGCTGGCAATCATGCTGAGGGCCTCGACACCGTCATGGGCCAGCTCGACCGAGTAACCGTTGAATGAAAGCGACCTGCGCAGCGACTCGCGCACCGCGCGATCGTCGTCGACGACAAGTATCCGCACGGCCACTAGTTTCGTCCTAGCGCCTGAGAGCGGCCTGAGAGGCGCGCCGCAAAGTAATTATGATTCCCAGAACCGGGTAATCGGATTAACGACGGTCGAGATCGATGAGACCAAGGCGAGCCGCCTTGAGCAGCCTGCGGGGAACTTTGTGCTTCTGGCCTGCCACCGTCACACCGACGAGCTCGGTCTTCGTGGCCTTCCATTGCGCGCGCCGGCTTCGGGTATTCGAGCGCGACATCCTGCGCTTGGGTGTGGCCATGGTCGGGCCTTACTCCTCGATTTGGGGTTTCGGGTCGGTGCGTCGCACGGCATGGCCCGGTAGGCCGAACGGCGACGATTGCAATCAAGGATAGTCGGTGGCCTGCTGGTCACCAAAATGGGCCGTCAGCGTAACGTCACCGCGAGATTCCGTTCGATATTTCACCGTGGCGTTACGCCCGGCGCGCTGTCCGCCCGAGACCCCTTGACGTGACACCGCCGGCTAGCACTAACCTACCGGTTGGTTGGTTATGCTCGCGGTGATTCCCGAAGGGGGGATGCGCATGGCGTCCGCTGGGGCCGTCCGGATCGCGAACTGCTCGGGTTTCTACGGCGATCGGCTATCGGCCATGCGCGAGATGCTCACCGGCGGTGAATTGGACTACCTCACCGGCGACTACCTGGCCGAATTGACCATGCTGATCCTCGGTCGCGACCGGATGAAGCACCCCGAGCGCGGCTACGCCAAGACTTTTTTGACCCAGCTCGAGGACTGCCTGGGCGAGGCGAGCGAGCGCGGGGTGCGCATCGTCACCAATGCCGGCGGCCTGAACCCGGCCGGGCTCGCCGACGCGGTACGCGCCTTGGCCGAACGCCTGGGCATTCCGGTCCGGATCTCCCACGTCGAAGGCGACGACCTGCAGCCGCGTGCGGCGGAATTGGGACTCGGAACGCCGCTGACGGCCAACGCCTACCTGGGCGCATGGGGGATCGCCGACTGTCTCAACGACGGCGCCGACATCGTCGTCACCGGCCGGGTCACCGACGCATCGGTGATCGTCGGGGCTGCGGCCGCGCATTTCGGCTGGGGCCGCACCCACTACAACGAACTCGCCGGCGCCGTTGTCGCAGGCCACGTCATCGAATGCGGCATTCAGGCGAGCGGCGGCAACTACTCGTTCTTCAGCGAAATTCCAGCGATCCCTGGCCTCATCCATGCGGGCTTCCCCCTGGCCGAGGTCAATGCCGACGGCTCGTCGGTGATCACCAAGCACCCCGGCACCGGCGGACTGGTCAGCGTCGACACCGTCACCGCTCAGCTGCTCTACGAAATCACCGGCGCCCGCTATGCCAACCCGGATGTCACGGCCCGGATGGACTCCGTGGAGCTCGCAGATGACGGTTTCGACCGGGTCCGCATCAGCGGTGTGGTCGGCGAACCGCCGCCGCCTACGCTGAAGGTGTCGCTGAACAGCATCGGTGGATTCCGCAATGCCATGACATTCGTACTGACCGGCCTGGACATCGAGGCCAAGGCCGACCTGGTGCGCAGGCAGCTCGAGGCCGGGCTCACCGTCAAGCCCGCCGAGCTGCAGTGGTCTCTGGCCCGTACCGATCACCGCGACGCCGACACCGAAGAATCGGCCAGCGCTCTGCTGCGCTGCGTCGTGCGCGACCCCGACCCCGCCAACGTCGGACGTCAATTCTCCTCGGCCGCGGTGGAATTAGCGCTCGCAAGTTATCCGGGCTTCCACGTCACCGCCCCGCCGAGCGAAGGTCAGGTCTACGGCGTGTTCACCGCCGGCTACGTCGATGCGAACCTGGTCCCGCACACCGCGGTACGGGCCGACGGCAGCCGCAGCGAGATCGCTTGCGCCACAGATACTTTGGAGTTGGCACCTGCCGAGCCCGCGCCGCTGCCGGAGCCGCTACCGGTGGGGCCGACCCGGCGGGTGCCGCTGGGCCGGATCGCCGGCGCGCGCAGCGGCGACAAGGGCGGATCGGCCAACGTCGGGGTCTGGGTTCGTACCGACGAGCAATGGAGCTGGCTGGCCAACACATTGACCGTCCAGCTGCTCAAAGAGTTGCTGCCAGAGGCCGCCGACTTCGACGTCAGCCGCCACGTGCTGCCCAACCTGCGGGCAGTCAACTTCGTCATCGACGGCATCCTCGGCCAGGGCGTTGCCTACCAGGCACGATTCGATCCGCAGGCCAAAGGTCTGGGCGAATGGCTGCGCAGCCGCTACGTCGACATCCCGGAAAGGCTGCTGTCATGAACGTCTGGACCACGCCAGAGCGCGAACAGCTGCGCAAAACCGTGCGCTCGTTCGCCGAACGCGAGATCCTGCCCAACGTCGACGAATGGGAGCGCACCGGGGACTTGCCGCGTGACTTGCACCGGCGCGCCGGAGCGGCCGGGTTGCTCGGCGCGGGCTTCCCCGAATCGGTCGGCGGCGGCGGCGGCGACGGCGCCGACGCGGTCCTCATCTGCGAAGAGATGCATCAGGCCGGGGCACCGGGAGGCGTCTTCGCGTCCCTGTTCACTTGCGGTATCGCGGTGCCGCACATGATTGCGTCCGGCGATGCGCGGCTGATCGACACATTTGTCCGGCCGACGCTGGCCGGCGACAAGATCGGCGCGCTGGCCATCACCGAACCCGGCGGCGGTTCTGATGTCGGGCACCTGCGAACCGCGGCGGTCTTGGACGGTGATCACTACATCGTCAACGGCGCCAAGACCTATATCACCTCCGGCGTGCGCGCCGATTATGTCGTTACTGCGGTGCGTACCGGTGGTCCTGGCGCCGCGGGGGTTTCGCTGCTGGTGGTGGACCGGGCTACCCCTGGTTTTCAAGTCAGTCGGAAGCTCGACAAGATGGGCTGGCGGTCGTCGGACACCGCCGAATTGAGTTACGTGGACGTGCGCGTGCCGGCAGCCAATCTCGTCGGCGCCGAGAACAGCGGATTCGCCCAGATAGCGCAGGCATTCGTTGCCGAGCGCATCGGCCTCGCCGCGCAGGCATATTCGAGCGCACAGCGGTGCTTGGATCTGACGGTGCAATGGTGCCGCGACCGCGAGACCTTCGGCCGCCCACTGATATCCCGTCAGTCGGTACAGAACACGCTAGCCGAGATGGCCCGACGCATCGACGTTGCGCGGGTCTATTCGCGCAACGTGGTGGAACGGCAGCTCACCGGAGCCGCCGGGTCGGCGACATTAGGCCCAGTCGACACCAGCCTCATCACCCAGGTGTGTTTCGCCAAGAACACCGCCGTCGAAGCCGGCGAGTGGGTTGCCAACCAAGCCGTCCAGCTATTCGGCGGCATGGGCTACATGGCCGAATCCGAAGTCGAACGCCAATACCGGGATATGCGGATCTTGGGCATCGGTGGCGGAACCACCGAGATCCTCACCGCATTAGCCGCCAAAACCCTGGGGTATCAATCATGATTGCACCGCCTCTCCCCCGCAAGCGGGAGGTACCCCCACCTCATCGCTCCGCTCTGCATCGTCGGCGGTGGTCATGACCGTGCTGCAGTCCACGCTCGACCCGATCGGTCCGGCATTCACCGAAGCGGCGGCGGCAGCGACCTCACGGCTCGACGAGATCGACGCGGAACTCGCCAACGCACTTGCCGGCGGCGGCCCCAAGTACGTCGAACGTCACCACGCGCGCGGCAAGCTGACCGCCCGCGAGCGCATCGAGTTGCTCGTGGACGCGGACTCCCCGTTTCTCGAATTGAGCCCGCTGGCGGCCTGGGGCAGCGCGTTCAAGGTCGGCGCCAGCACAGTCACCGGGATCGGTGCGGTGTGCGGCGTGGAATGCTTGATCGTCGCCAACGACCCGACGGTCAAAGGCGGCACCAGCAATCCGTGGACGCTGCGAAAAATACTGCGAGCCAACCAGATCGCCTTCCAGAATCGGCTTCCCGTCATCTCCCTGGTGGAATCCGGGGGAGCCGATCTGCCCACTCAGAAGGAAATCTTCGTCCCCGGTGGGCAGATGTTCCGCGACCTGACCCGGCTCTCGGCCGCCGGGATCCCCACCATCGCGCTGGTGTTCGGCAATTCGACCGCGGGTGGCGCCTACATCCCCGGCATGTCCGACCACGTGGTGATGATCAAGGAACGTTCGAAGGTGTTCCTGGCCGGCCCGCCGCTGGTGAAGATGGCCACCGGTGAGGAGTCCGACGACGAGTCCCTCGGCGGTGCCGAAATGCACGCCCGCATATCGGGTTTAGCTGACTACTTCGCCGCCGACGAAGTCGATGCGATCCGTATCGGACGTCGCATCGTGGCGCGGCTGAACTGGGTCAAGCACGGACCCGCACCCCGGCCGGTGACCGAGCCGCTGTTCGATACCGAGGAGCTGATCGGCATCGTCCCCTCGGATCTGCGGATCCCGTTCGACCCCCGGGAAGTGATCGCCCGCATTGTCGATGGCTCCGACTTCGACGAGTTCAAGCCGATGTACGGCTCGTCGCTGGTGACCGGGTGGGCACAGCTACACGGCTACCCGCTGGGCATCCTGGCCAACGCCCGCGGCGTGCTGTTCAGCGAGGAGTCGCAGAAGGCCACCCAGTTCATCCAGCTGGCCAACCGCTCCGATACGCCACTGTTGTTCCTGCACAACACCACCGGCTACATGGTGGGCAAGGACTACGAAGAAGGCGGGATGATCAAGCACGGCTCGATGATGATCAACGCCGTGTCCAACTCGGCCGTCCCGCACATCTCGCTACTGATCGGCGCGTCCTACGGCGCCGGCCACTACGGCATGTGCGGACGCGCCTATGACCCGCGGTTCCTGTTCGCCTGGCCGAGCGCCAAGTCCGCGGTGATGGGCGGCGCCCAGCTCGCGGGCGTGCTGTCGATCGTGGCGCGGGCAGCGGCCGAAGCCCGCGGGCAACAGGTCGACGAGGCGGCCGACGCCGCGATGCGGGCCGCCGTCGAGGGCCAGATCGAAGCCGAGTCACTGCCCATGGTGTTGTCCGGGATGCTCTACGACGACGGAGTGATCGACCCGCGCGACACTCGCGCCGTGCTGGGAATGTGTTTGTCCGCCATCGCCAATGGCCCGATCAAGGGGGCGTCCAACTTCGGCGTCTTCCGGATGTGATGGTTATGGGAATCACTCGAGTTCTAGTAGCAAACCGCGGCGAGATCGCCCGGCGGGTTTTCGCCAGCTGCCGCCGGCTGGGTCTGGGCACCGTCGCCGTCTACACCGACCCAGATGCCGCCGCGCCACATGTCGCGGAGGCCGACGCGCGGGTGCGGTTGCCGAATACCAGGGATTATCTCAACGGTCAGGCCATCATTGCGGCGGCGTACGCCGCCGGCGCAGACGCGATTCACCCCGGTTATGGATTCCTTTCGGAGAACGCCGAGTTCACTGCCGGAGTCCAGGACGCCGGGTTGACCTGGATCGGGCCGCCAGTGGGTGCGGTGCGAGCGATGGGCTCCAAGATCCAGGCAAAAAAACTCATGTCTGCCGCCGGCGTACCGGTGCTCGACGAACTCGACCCCGACACCGTCACCGAAGCGCAGCTGCCGGTGCTGGTCAAGGCCTCCGCAGGCGGCGGCGGTCGCGGCATGCGGGTAGTACACGAATTGTCCGCTTTGCCTGGCGAAGTCGCAGCAGCTCAGCGCGAGGCCCAGTCCGCGTTCGGGGACCCGACCGTCTTCTGCGAGCGCTACCTGCCGACTGGACACCATATCGAGGTCCAAGTGCTCGCCGACTCGCACGGCACCGTGTGGGCCGTCGGAGAGCGGGAATGCTCCATTCAGCGCCGCCATCAGAAGATCATCGAAGAAGCACCGGCGCCCTTGGTCGAACGCACACCGGGTATGCGAGCCAAGCTGTTCGACGCGGCTCGCCTGGCGGCCGGTGCGATCGGCTACACCGGCGCCGGGACGGTGGAGTTCCTCGCCGACGATGACGGCGACTTCTATTTCCTGGAGATGAACACCCGGCTGCAGGTAGAACATCCGGTCACCGAAGAGACCACCGGGCTGGACCTGGTCGAACTTCAGCTAGCCGTCGCCGAAGGTGGCAGGCTGGACAGCGAGCCGCCCGCCGCCACCGGGCATTCAATCGAGGCTCGCCTCTATGCCGAAGATCCCGCTCATGGCTGGCAGCCCCAGGCGGGGCTGGTGCACACGTTCGACGTGCCCGCGGCCCGGGCCGAGTTTTCTTCGCTGGGACATCGGACCGGGATCCGGCTGGATTCCGGTGTCGTCGACGGGTTCACGGTGTCGATTCACTACGACCCGATGCTGGCCAAGGTCATCTCGTACGCTCCGACGCGCCGGCAATCAGCGCTGGTGCTCGCCGACGCGTTGGCCCGCGCTCGATTGCACGGGGTGCGCACCAACCGCGAGTTGCTGGTGAATGTGTTGCGTCATCCGGCGTTCCTCGAGGGCGCCACCGACACCGCGTTTTTCGAGACGCACGGTCTGGCGGAACTGTCTGCACCATTGGCCGACAGCGCGACGGTTCGATTGTCGGCGATTGCTGCCGCGCTGGCCGATGCCGCGCACAACCGCGCGACGGCAAGGGTCTTCGGCTCAATCCCGAGCGGCTGGCGCAACCTGGCGTCGGGCTATCAGGTCAAGACCTACCGCTGCGAAAGTGGGATAGACAGCGACACCGAGCACCGCATCGAATACCGTTTCACCAGAACCGGATTGGCGCTTCCGCAGGACGCGTCGGTGCAACTGGTCTCGGCCTCGACGGACGAGGTGGTGCTGGCCGACGGCAACGGGGTGGCCTGCAGCTTCGCGGTGGCACGCCACGATCTAGACGTCTACGTCGATTCCGCGCGCGGCCCCGTTCACCTGGTCGCGGTACCCCGCTTCCCCGACCCGGTATCGTCCGTCGAGCAGGGCTCGCTGGTGGCACCCATGCCCGGCAACGTGATCCGGCTCGGCGCACAGGTCGGCGACACCGTCACGGCCGGCCAGCCGCTGATCTGGCTGGAGGCGATGAAGATGGAGCACACCATCACCGCGCCCGCCGACGGCGTGCTCACCCATCTCAACGTCGACACCGGCCAGCAAGTCGAAGTCGGCGCCGTTCTCGCCCGAGTGGAAGCGCCTGACCCAGAAGGAGATACGCAATGATTGATACCAGCTTCATCGAAAGCGAGGAGCGCCAGGCGCTGCGCAAGGCGGTAACCGAATGGGCGTCCAACTACGGCAGCGAGTACTACCTTCAGAAGGCGCGCGCCCACCAGCACACCAACGAATTATGGTCGGAGGCGGGGAAACTCGGCTTTCTCGGGGTGAACCTGCCGGAGGAGTATGGCGGCGGCGGGGCCGGAATGTACGAACTGTCACTGGTGATGGAGGAGATGGCGGCCGCCGGCAGCGCGCTGCTGCTGATGGTGGTGTCCCCCGCCATCAACGGCACCATCATCAGCAAGTTCGGTACCCAGGAGCAGAAGAAGCGGTGGATTCCGGCCATCGCCGACGGCTCGCTGACGATGGCGTTCGCGATCACCGAACCCGACGCCGGATCCAACTCGCACAAGATCATCACGACCGCCCGCCGCGACGGCAGCGACTGGATCCTCAAGGGCCAGAAGGTCTTCATCTCCGGCATCGACCAGTCCCAGGCGGTGCTGGTGGTCGCTCGCACCTACAAAGACACGGGGGCCAAGACCGAATCGCTCAGGCCGGCGCTGTTCGTGGTGCCCACGGACGCTCCCGGCTTCAACTACACCCCAATCGAAATGGAGCTGATCAGCCCAGAACGCCAGTTCCAGGTCTTCCTCGACGATGTGCGGCTGCCCGCCGACGCGCTCGTCGGAGCGGAAGACGCCGCCATTGCACAGCTCTTCGCGGGCCTGAACCCCGAGCGCATCATGGGCGCGGCCAGCTCGGTGGGCATGGGACGGTTCGCGCTGGAGAAAGCCGCCGACTACGTCAAGACCCGCAAAGTCTGGTCCACGCCGATCGGCGCGCACCAGGGCCTGTCACATCCGTTGGCGCAGTGTCACATCGAGGTCCAACTCGCCAAGCTGATGATGCAAAAGGCCGCGACACTGTACGACAACGGCGACGACACGGGCGCGGCCGAAGCCGCCAACATGGCCAAATACGCTGCGGCCGAAGCAGCCACCCGCTCGGTCGACCAGGCAGTGCAGTCGATGGGCGGCAACGGGCTCACCAAGGAGTACGGCGTGGCCGCCATGCTGGCCTCGGCCCGACTGGGACGGATCGCCCCGGTCAGTCGCGAGATGGTGCTCAACTTCGTCGCGCAGACATCCCTGGGCTTGCCTCGAAGCTACTGAAGCCCTACTGATGGACACGCTCGTCGACTACACCGGGCCAGCCGACTGCGGCGGCCCGCTCGCGCGACTGACGCTGAACTCTCCCCATAATCGCAACGCGCTTTCCAGCACACTGGTCAGCCAACTGCATCAGGGCCTGCGCGACGCCGCGGCGGATCCGGCGGTGCGGGCGGTGGTGCTTGGGCATACCGGGGGCACCTTTTGCGCTGGTGCGGACCTGAGCGAGGCGGGCGGCGGCGACCCGTTCGAGATCGCGGTGGCGCGGTCCAGGGAAATGACCGCACTGCTGCGGGCCATCCTCGAATCGCCCCTGCCGGTGATCGCCGCGGTCAATGGTCACGTCCGGGCCGGCGGTTTCGGCTTGGTCGGCGCCTGCGACATCGCGGTCGCCGGTCCGCGTAGCACCTTCGCGCTGACTGAGGCTCGGATCGGCGTCGCGCCGGCGATCATCTCGCTCACGCTGCTGCCGAAAATGACGCCGCGCGCCGCCGCCCGCTACTACCTCACCGGCGAGACATTCGACGCCGGCCAAGCCGCGGAGATCGGCTTGATCACCATGGCAGCCGAAGACCTGGACACCGCAGTAGCGCAGCTGGTCGCCGAACTGGGCCGCGGGTCACCGCAGGGTCTCGCGGCATCAAAGGCGCTGACCACCGCCGCTGTACTCGAACGGTTCGACCGCGACGCCGAACGCCTCAGCCAGGAATCGGCCCGGCTGTTCGTCTCCGACGAAGCTCGCGAGGGCATGCTGGCGTTCTTGCAGAAACGGCCTCCTAGCTGGGCTCCATCAGACCGGTGAGGACCGCTGAGCCGCACCGGAACTGCGCGGCGATCAAGCCCGGGGTGCTGGGCAAGGTTGCAGTTTAGCCAATCCTCTTGCAGCAAAGCCTGTACGTCGTACGCTCGTGTGTGATGAGCAACTCAGCGCAACGCGACGCGAAGGACGCGCGTGACGAAACGTCTCGTGCGGCCGACACCGATCGCATACAGATTGCGCAGTTGCTGGCCTACGCGGCTGAGCAGGGCCGCCTTCAGCTGAACGACTACGAAGACCGGCTCACCAAGGCCTATGCGGCGACCACGTACGAGGAGCTGGACCAGCTCAGGGCCGACCTGCCGGGCTCGGCGATCAACCCGCGCAGGGGCGGCAAACCCAATCCGGCGCCGTCCACATTGCTGCTGGCACTGCTGAGCGGATTCGAGCGCCGCGGCCGATGGAATGTGCCGAAGAAGCTCACCACGTTCACGTTCTGGGGCAGCGGGGTGCTGGATCTGCGCTACGCCGACTTCACGTCGACCGAAGTCGAGATCCATGCCGTCTCGATCATGGGCATGCAGAACATCCTGCTGCCGCCTGAAGTCAACGTCGAGGTCCGCGGCCGCGCTGTGATGGGTGGCTTCGACCACGATGCCCTGGGGCAGGGCACCCCCGGTGCCCCGACGGTGAAGATCCGCGGCTTCTCACTGTGGGGCGGCGTCGGCGTCAAGCGCAAAGCCCGCAGCCACCGCCCTTAGCGAACCAGTCTTCGCAACTCGCTAGCGGCGGCGTCGGGACCGTAGGTAGTCGCCCACCACGGCCGCTCCCAGCCCATCGAGATCAGGAACCACAACGCGTCCCTCGACCCGTCGCGCGACCTGGTCGATGAACCGGGCCAGGCCGGGGTCACTGCCCAGCCGGAAGATCGTCACTTGAGCACCCAGCCGCGCCATATCGTCGAATCCGCGCACAGTGTGGGCGATGGTCCGCGGATGCGGCGGGTAATCGAAGAAGACAGCAGAGCCGTCGCCGTCAAGGTCCTCCAGGTGAGCAGTCGGCTCACCGTCGGTCACTACCAGCACAACGGGCTGCGCGTTGGGGTGACGGCGTAGGTGACGGCCTGCCAGCGCCAGCGCGTGATGCAGGTTGGTGCCCTGTTCGTAGACGCCCTCCAAGCCCGTCAGTTCGGCGGCTGTCACCGTCCGGGCATAGCGGCCAAACGCGATGATCTGCAACGCATCCGAGCGGAAACGTGTGCACACCAAGTGGTTGAGCGCCAGCGCCGTCTGCTTCATCGGCAGCCAGCGGTTCTCCATCACCATCGAAAACGACGTGTCCACCAACAGCGCGACCGCGGCCTGCGTACGCGTCTCGGTCTCGGAGATCTCGACGTCGTCGACGGTTATTCGAATCGGGCCCACTGAACCGCTTGAGTCTTTCAAGGTCTTCAAGGTCGAAGTTCCCGCCTGCCGCAGCACCGCGTTGGTCAATGTGCGGGGGATGTTCCACGGCTCGGTGTCACCGAACTGCCAGGGCCTGGTAGCGCCGGTCAGCTCGCCGGCAGCCCCGGCACGCCGCAGCTCACGGTCGCCGCGTCGGCTGGAAAGCTGTTGCGCCACATCGCGTAACGCCGTCTCACCGAGCCTGCGCATGGCCTTTGGCGAAAGCCGCCACTGGCCGTCGGAACCGCGGTCCAGGAAACCCTGATTGACCAGCGCACGTTCCAATTCCGCGAGTGTTCGGGCATCGATGGCGGCTTGGTCGCCCAGCTGGCGTGCCAACGCATCGAGGTCGACATCGTCCATGGTCGCGCCCGGATAGCTCTGCGACAGCTCCTCGGCCAGCTGCTCCAGTTCGGCGATGTCAGAAAGCGCCTGGGTGCCTTCGCCCATACCCATAGGATTGTCGCCGGAGAACTGCTCAGACCCGGTCCAGTCTTCACCGGGCCGCGCGGCCTGCAAATGTGAATCCAGCCGATTCAGCGCCTGCATCAGTGCCGGAGATCCAAATGCTTGCTGCGCCAAGGCATCCAGTTCCGCCCGCTGTTCGGGGCTCAGACTGTTGCGGAAGCGTTGCGCGGCGGCGGCCCGCTTCGCCAGCGAGTCCAGCAGCTCATCGACATTGCGCGGGTTCTCCGGAAAGAACTCGCCGTGCTTGTCCATGAACTCTTGAAAGTCCTGTTGGGTGTCTTCGCCGCGGGCGTGCTTGTCAAGCAGCTCGTTGAGGTCGTTCAACATCTCGTTGACACGCTGGCGATCCTCGTCGGTGGCACCCTCTAGTGCTTGCTTCATGCCGGCGAAGCGTTGGTCGAGCATCTCGCGGCCGAGTAGATCCTTGATCTGCTCGTACTTTTCGCGGGCCTCGGCGCTGCGCCAGTCGTAGTCGGAAAGCTCTTGGACAGCTTTCGCCGGCGACGACGGGAGCGCATCCAACTGCAGTTCGCCGAAGCGCGCGTCGTCGTCCAGCGCGCGGGCCAGCTCCTTGCGTTCGGCCAGCACCGCCTCGTCGAGCAGCTTCTTGATGTCCTGCAACGTTCCATCTAAGTTGTTGCGGCGCAATAACTCCCGTCGCCGGCGGTTCGCCTCGGCCGCCAATCGATCAGCCCCGGGCATGTTCTTGGTGCCACGACGCAGCAGCTCGGACAGCGCACGGCGCGGCGAGGTGCCGGCCATGACGTCCTGCCCGATCTGCTCAAGCGCCTCGCGCAGATCGACCGGCGGAGCCAGCGGGTCAGGGCCGCCGGTGTACGCCGCGTAGCGGGATGAGTGCCCCTTGACAGGTTTAGCCATAGACGGTTTGGCCCTCCCCGGATACCTTGTCGATGCGCTTGGCGAGGTACAACGCCTCCAACGCCAGTTCCAGCGCCGCGGCGCGTTCGCCTTCGGATTCAGCGTTGAGCTTCGTCGCGATTCTCTCCACGACCGGCAATCCCGGAACCGCGGCCAGCACGTCCTTGGCCGAGACCCGCTCGCCCGTCGTCACCGCGGAGCCGGCCTCGACGGCGGACACCAACGAGCCGACGTCGATGCCGCCGAGCACTCTTGACGCGGTGTCCGCGGTGGCCCGGCGCAAGAGGTGCTCTAGCACTGCCTGTTCGCGGCCCTCCTCGCCGGACTCGAATTCCAGCTTGCCGCGCAGCACCTCGATCACTGTGCCGAGGTCGACCACCCGGGCCACCGGATCCGTCTCCCCCAGCACCGCGCCGCGGTGCCGGGCCGCAGCAGCGACGGTCTCGGCCGCCGCGATCGCGAACCGCGCCGACACCCCGGACCGCTGATCGACCGAATTGGACTCCCGCAGGTAACGGGCAAAGCGCGCGATCACCTGCGTCAGGTAGTCGGGCACCTGTGCACTCAGATGCGCCTCCTGCGTTATGACGCCCATCTCCGCCTCCAGCTCAAGCGGGTAGTGCGTCCGAATCTCGGCGCCGAACCGGTCTTTGAGCGGAGTGATGATGCGGCCGCGGTTGGTGTAGTCCTCGGGGTTGGCGCTGGCGACCACCAAGACGTCCAGGGGTAGGCGCAGCGTGTAACCGCGGACCTGGATGTCGCGCTCCTCCATGACGTTGAGCATCGACACCTGAATGCGCTCGGCCAGGTCGGGCAGTTCGTTGACCGCAACAATGCCGCGGTGCGCCCGCGGGATGAGGCCGTAGGCGATGGTCTCGGGATCGCCGAGGCTGCGGCCCTCGGCGACCTTGATCGGGTCGATGTCGCCAACCAGGTCGGCGACGCTGGTATCGGGGGTGGCCAGTTTCTCGGTGTAGCGCTCGCTGCGGTGCTTCCACTCCACCGGCAGGTCGTCGCCGAGTGTGGCGGCGCGCCGGATCGACTCCGGCGTGATCGGTGTGTACGGGTGCTCGCCCAGTTCAGCCCCGCCGATCACCGGGGTCCACTCGTCAAGCAGGCCGGTAAGCGCCCGCAGCAGCCGTGTTTTGCCCTGCCCGCGCTCACCGAGCAGGACAAAATCGTGGCCGGCGATCAACGCACGCTCGACCTGGGGCAACACGGTGTCGTCGAAACCCAGGATGCCCGGCCAAACCTCATCCCCCTCGGCCAGCGCGGTGAGCAGATTCTCCCGGATTTCCTGCTTGACTCCCCGTTCACGATGACCGGCGGCACGTAGTTCGCCGACGGTGCGGGGCAGATTGCTCGGTGATGTCACGACTCCACGCTACGACGATGCCGTCAATACGGCACTGTGTCCTTCGGTTTGATGAGTCCTTAGACAGGTGCTAGCCGCGAGGGTCGGGCAATCGGATTGATTGCCCGACCCTCGATTGGCGTCATTTGCGTCCACCGGCACGGTGGACGCTAAGACCGGCTAGCTCAGGGTGACAGTCGCGTCCGCATCGCCTGTTTTATAGGTGACCGTGCCGTGGTCGAACACCGACTTGAAAGAGCCGTCGGGGAGGATTTGCTCGTCAGAGGTCGGATAGCCCAACTTGCCCTGCGAACCATCCAACTTGTTCCACTGGTCGCGGATCTTGCCCCAGACGAAGTAGACCGGGCCCCCAGTCTTATAAATCAGCACGCCGCCGTCGAACTGCTGGAAGACACCGCTGCCGTCCCCGGTCTTTGCCTCGTTGGTGTACGGCGCGCCGAGGTCCTTCTTTTGAGCGTCGGTAAGGGACTGGTATCTCGCGAGAATGGGCCCCTCCACGGTGTACGGTGTGCCGTTGGCACCCGTGATGGTTGTCGACGGGGCCGCGCTAGTTGCGGATGGCATCGCAGCAGCTGAGGACATCGCGGACATCGCGGGCGCTGTGGATGAACTTGTCGATTCGTTGGATTTGGTCGCGTGGCACCCAGCTGCGATCAGCGCAAACCCCGCAACCGCAGCGGTAAATACAACTGTTCGTTTAGTAATCGCGCGCATTTTTTTCCTCTCGAGTTGGATAAGACGACCATCGGCTTATCCAAAGCGGATGCTATTCCCGTTTGAGACCACCCAGCAAGGACGAAAAATTCACTGGCTCGCATCGGCGCGGGACCGTAGCCCGAAAACCGGGCCTTAAATTGAGCCGTGCGCACCGACCAGTGCGCCTTAATGGGCGAAGTGGCGCGCTCCGGTGAGGTACACCGTGACGCCGGCTTTGGCCGCAGCTGCGGTCACTTCGTCGTCGCGCACCGAGCCTCCGGGATGCACGATCGCCTTGACTCCGGCGCCGGCCAGCGTCTCCAATCCATCGGGGAAGGGAAAGAACGCGTCGGAGGCCGCAACGGCGCCGTGGACCCGGTCGCCGCCGCGTTCGACGGCCAGCCGGGCGGCGTCGACCCGGTTGACTTGACCCATGCCGACGCCGACGGTCGCGCCGTCGGCGGCGATCACAATCGCATTCGACTTGACCGCGCGGCAGGAGCGCCACGCAAAGACCAAGTCGGTCAATGTCGCCGGGTCGGCCGGTGTTCCGGTCGCCAGCGTCCAGTTCACCGGATTGTCGCCATGCGCATCCAGCTCGTCGCGTTGTTGAATGAGCAGTCCCCCGCTGATCGGACGAAGCTCGGTGCCGCCGCTCAGCGGCTCGGAGGCCACCAGCACCCGGATGTTCTTCTTGCGTGTCAGCACATCCAGGGCGGCCGGCTCGTAGGCGGGCGCGATGATCACCTCGGTGAAGATGGTGCTCACGTATTCGGCCATCTCCAGGCTGACCTCGGTGTTCGCCGCGACGACTCCGCCGAAGGCGCTGAGCGGATCACATTCGTGGGCCTTGCGATGCGCGTCGGCGACCGAAACCGACGAGATTGCGATCCCGCACGGGTTGGCGTGCTTGATAATTGCCACGCACGTCTGTTCGTGGTCGAAGGCGGCTCGCCAGGCAGCGTCAGCGTCGGTGAAGTTGTTGTACGACATCTCTTTTCCGTGCAGCTGCTCGGACTGCGCCAGGCCCGGCCAGGCGGCGGGGTCGCTGTAGAGGGCTGCCTGCTGGTGCGGGTTCTCGCCATAGCGCAGCATCGCCGAGCGACGCCAGCTGTTGGCGAACCACTCGGGAAAAGCCGTTGGCGGGTGCTCGGCCGCCAGCGTCGATTCCATCCAGCTCGCGACGGCGATGTCGTACTCCGCGGTGTGCTGAAATGCCAGCGACGCCAGCCTCTTGCGCTCGGAGAGGGTAAATCCGCCATTACGCACTGCGGCCAGCACTCCGTTGTACCCGAGTGGGTCTGTCACCACCGCTACGCTCGGATGGTTTTTCGCGGCTGCCCGGACCATCGAAGGCCCGCCGATATCGATCTGTTCGACGCATTCGTCGACGCTCGCACCGGATTCGACGGTCTGGCTGAACGGATACAGGTTGACCACGACCAGCTCGAACGCCGGGATTCCGAGTTGCTCGAGCGCCGCGGCGTGCTCGGGTTTACGCAGGTCAGCCAGCAGGCCGGCATGCACTCGCGGGTGCAGTGTTTTGACCCGGCCGTCGAGCACCTCGGGGAAGCCGGTCAGCTCCTCCACGGGTGTCACCGGAATCCCTTTGTCGGCAATGGTGTTCGCCGTCGAACCGGTTGACACGATCTCGACGCCTGCCGCACTCAGACCCTGGGCCAGGTCTATCAGGCCGGTCTTGTCGTACACACTGATCAACGCTCGGCGGATCGGCCTTCTTGAGTCGTCGCTGCTCATGCTGTGCTCATCCCATGGTCGCCTTTCGTCCGATCCAGGTGACGCCGCCGGTCGCTATCGCGGCCACCACGTCCACCAACAGCCGCCGTTCGATGACTTTGATGCGTTCATGCAGAGTCTTCTCGTCGTCGCCGTCGAGCACCGGAACGGGCTGCTGAGCCAATATCGGCCCGGTGTCCATGCCGGCATCCACCAGGTGCACCGTACAGCCCGTGACCTTCACGCCGTAAGCCAGCGCTTCGGGCACTGCGTGCGCACCCGCGAACGCCGGCAGGAGCGCCGGATGGGTATTGAGAGTACGGCCGCAGAACCGTGAAAGAAACTGCGGCCCAAGGATTCTCATAAATCCGGCAGAGATGATCAGATCAGGCGAGTGCGTCGCGGTGGCCTCGGTGATCGCGGCGTCCCAGGCAGCGCGATCGGGGTGGTCGGCGAGGCGGACGGTGAATGTCGGCAGTGCTGCCGCCGCGGCGACCTCGGTAGCCCGGCAATCGCGATCCGTACCAACGGCGACTACCCGCGCCGGATAGTCACCGACCGCGGCGTCCAGCAGTGAGCTCAGCAGCGACCCGGTGCCGGATGCCAACACCAGCAGCCGCGCCGGCGCACTGGGGGGCACATGGAGCGGTTCCTGCACATCGCGAGCGTAGTCGGGCGACCATGGCGGTCGCGCGCTAGCGCGGCCGAAGCTGAAGCCCAACTGCGCGGCCGAACGTGACTGCAGCGTCACGCTCGCGGCCGAACGTGACTGCAGCGTCACGCTCGCGGCCGAAGGAGGAGCCAAACTCGCTAATCCGTACTGTCGCGCGTCGCAGGCGGGGGCGCCTCGTCGTCTGAGGACTGCCCGTCAGCGCTCTCAGCGCTGTCAGCGCTGTCAGCGTCGCTGGGCGCATCGTGATCGGCCGAGTCGCCCGGCACGTTGTGGTCCGCAGGCTCGTCTGACTCCGCGAAAAGGCCTGCGAAGTCCGCCGGTTCATCCGCGTTCTTCTCGGCCCTCGGCGTGGGCGCGGGTCGGGGCTTGCGCCGTCTGGGACGACGCCTGATCCCGCCGGCCATCACCACTGTGGCCCAACCAACGACCGCGAACCAGAAGAACACACCAACCACTAAGGCGCCCTGGTCAACTCCGACATCGCCGAAGTTGCCCAGCTGACCACTCCCGCCGAATGCAAGCAATGACATCGCCAGAGCCGCAGCAACCGCCGCGACAAGCAGCTTGCCCAGCGCCGGAATCAGAGGAAGCGGACGACGGGCGCATTGTTGCCCGACCACCACTCCGGACGACGCGCCGACGATGAGCAGGGCGACCCACGCCGGCCCCAGCGGCGGGGTGGGGGCCGCGGCCAGCACCGGCAGCGCGGGGATATCACCGCCGAAAACGGTGAACGAACTGAACGTCGCGAAGCCAACATGCGCACTGGACCCCACCGCCACCGCCGCAGTGCCTACGATGACGTTCGGCGCGTAAAGTGCCGAGAGCACGGTGAGGCTGAATTGGCCGAATATCGAATCGGTGATCCCGTAGAGCTCTTGCATCGTCGCCCAGTGCACAATCAGGGAACCAGCGGTCACCAGGCCGGAAAGCCCAAGCAACGCCAATACGCCGGCTACCGCGGCCCGCACAGAATCGCCTAGCCAATTGGGCAGCGGCGACGCCGCCAACGCCCGTCGACCCACCCGGGTCCACACACCGACCCCGGCACCGATGGCATGGACCACCAGCACGCTGGTGAATGCACGCAAGGCGCTGGGTGTCTGCAGTTCGGTGATCACCGACGACGCGTCGTGGATGACCGCCAGCGCGATCGCCGTCATCAGCAAGGGGCCGCCCAGAGCCGACGCGGCAACCCAGCGGACGACGAGCCATGACGAGTGCGCGGAGATGGCTCGCGCCGTGCTGCGCGCGGTGCCCCAAATCATCAGAAGGACTGCCAGCAGCGGCATTACGCCCAGTTCGCGACCACCGATCGAGATCGGCACGTCGTGTATGCCGAGCCAAATGCTGGCGATGGCGCCCAACGCGCCGGTCATGTCGCTGTTAGCGATCAGCAGCTGCAGCAACGTGACCGCGGCGACGATGCCCAGTGACACCACCGCCGGGCCGAACGCGACCCTGACGAGGTCGCGCGCCTGGCGAGCGCCCGCTGCCCGGTTGTCCTCCACCCGTGTCACTCTTGGCGCACGTGCCCGACTAGGCACGAGAACGCGCGGTTAGGCCGGCGGCGGCGCAGACGGTGATGACGGCGACTGTTGGCCCTGGCCGAAAGACGGCTGGCCACCGCTTGCGTTTGAGGAGTAGTTGACCGGAGCCGAACCGTCGGCAGACCCCGCCCCCGCGTTGACCGATGGCGGGGGGCTGAAGCTGGGGAAGCCGGTGGGTGGCGTGGTCGGTCCCTGCTCTGCGGCCGACTGCGGCTGGGCGTTGAATCCGCCGCTCGACTGGGTCGGGACAGCGGCCTGGGTCGGACTCTGGCTCGACGGGTAACCGCTGTACTGCGACCCATACCCGGGAGCCGACTGCTGCGGATTGTGCGCATGCTGCTGGGCACCCGGCTGACCGTAGTACCCGGGCTGCCCCCCGTACTGTCCGTATTGCCCGTACTGGCCATATTGCGCGTAGGGGTCGTACTTGGGCCGCGGTGCCGGCGCGCTGATAACGCCGGCATCCAGCAGCAGCGACACGACGGCGGCGATCGCTTGGAGCACGCTGCAACCCAGCAGCGGCCACATCGCCCAGCCGGTCGAGAAACCGGTGGGCGTGTTGATCGTCTCCGCGATCACCAGCAGCGCACCCAACACCGCGATCGCCGCGACCACCCCGACATTGCTCTTCCCTTTGGGCAGCAGGCTCAGCACGGCGAGCAGCGAAGCCAGCAGCGCAACCGCGACCGCAATGCCGGCGTCACCGGCACGTCCACCGGCGCCGGGACCGATATCGGCACTGAGGACAAAGATCGGGCCGAAATTCAGGAGATATACCGCAAAGCCGAGGGCCACCACCACGATGTTCAGGTAAACAAGCTTGCTTTCGCCGTCGTCGGTTTTGGCGAACGACGGTGTTGCGCCTGGGTAGGAGCCGCCAGGCTGCGCTGGTGAATATCCGGGACTCCCGGCCGAGTAGGTCATGACTCCTCCTGTTGCTGCCTCGACGATTGGCAGCGTTTGCGGTGCGACGCGATCGATCAACCACGCTAGCGCACGTTCGTGTGCTGCTGCCGGAGCGACCGGGCCGACAGCCCGACCAGCATCTATCCGGGTGGCGCGTCGTGAGCGGGGGCGTTTGCACCACAGCAGCTTGCCGACCGCAGGTAGAACACGTTCTAATTCTGTGCATGGATTACGGGCTTGTGCTTTTCACCAGTGACCGTGGCATCTCCCCGGCGACAGCCGCGAAGCTTGCTGACGACCACGGCTTCCGGACGTTCTACGTGCCAGAACACACCCATATCCCGGTTAAGCGCGAGGCAGCCCACCCGACGACGGGTGACGCGTCGCTGCCGGACGACCGCTATATGCGCACACTAGACCCGTGGGTAAGTCTCGGCGCGGCCTGCGCGGTGACGTCGCGGGTCCGGCTGTCCACCGCGGTGGCACTGCCCGTCGAACATGACCCGATCACGCTGGCTAAAAGCATCGCCACCCTGGACCATCTCTCCGGCGGCCGGGTCAGCCTGGGCGTCGGTTTCGGGTGGAACACCGACGAGCTCATCGACCACAACGTGCCGCCCGCACGGCGCCGCACCATGTTGCGCGAGTACATCGAAGCGATGCGGGCCTTGTGGACACAAGAAGAAGCCGCCTACGACGGCGAGTTCGTCAAGTTCGGGCCCAGTTGGGCCTGGCCCAAGCCGGTACAGCCACACATTCCGGTGCTGGTGGGCGCCGCCGGCACCGAGAAGAACTTCAAGTGGATCGCCCGCAGCGCCGAAGGCTGGATCACCACTCCGCGCGACGTCCACATCGACGAGCCGGTGAAATTATTGCAGGACACTTGGGCGGCTGCCGGCCGCGAAGGGACGCCGCAGATCGTGGCGCTCGACTTCAAGCCGGTGCCCGAGAAGCTGGCGAAGTGGGCCGAACTCGGGGTAACTGAGGTGCTGTTCGGCTTGCCGGACCGTTCCGAAGACGAGGTCGCCGCCTATGTAGAGCGGCTGGCCGGCAAGCTGGCCGCTTTGGTCTAGCGCGAGCAGACACAGAATCGCACGAATTCCCATCGCGGCGTGCGATTCTGTGTCTGCTCAGCAAGGGGGTGGTGCCCCCAGCTCAGCAAGGGAAGCAGCGGTTGCCGTAGTCGAAGGCGCGCACCCGGACCTCACGTCCGAGGGGGTCGCCGTCGATCAACAGCTCGATCAACTCGTCGTCTTCGGTGGTCGCCAGAAAGCGGCTGTCGTCGGCGGCCAACCGGCCGATGATAATCCCGGTCGGGCGTCCGTCGTCGCGGCGGACCGTGTAGGTCTCGATGGTGCCGGGGCCGTCGGCGTTCTCGGTTACCGACTGAGTGGGCCAGCTGGCGACCTGCGCCTGCAACTGCGCACTGCGACCCGGCTTCCATTCCACCGGAGTCGTGCAGTAGACACCGACCGAGTATTTGCTCAGGATGCCGCCGTTGGCGCCGACGAGGCCGAATTGCCCTGCCGCGCTTCGCATCCGCGCTACGGTCTCCGCGATGCCGTGCATCGAGTAGTTGTTGCCCGCGCCGCCGAAGAACGGTAGCCCACCGGTCAGAGTCAGGCCGCGCGCATCGTCGGGTGCGATTCCCATGCCGTCGCAGATGTTGAACACCGGCACCGGAAAGCAGCTGTACAAGTCGAAGGTGCTGATGTCGTCGATGCCGATGCCGGCCATAGCCAGCGCCTCGCGCACCGCCACGACAGCCGACGGGGAGTGCCCGAGATCAGGGCGCTGCAGCAGAGCCTGTTCTTCGAGGTCTGCGTGACCGTGCAGGAAGACCCACTTTTCCTCGGGCACTCCCAGGCGGCGGGCCGCCCCGACCGACATCAGCAGCGCGGCCGCACCCTGGTTCACCTGATCGCGGGCAACCATCAGCCGCGGGTAGGGCTCCGAGATCATCCGGTTGCGCTCGGTCACGATGATCAGCTCGTCGACGGCGCGCTCGACCGGAGCGGCGGCGAACGGATTGCCGGCAGCGACCTTGGTGAACGGTGCGAACAGCTCGCCCATTCGCCGCCGGTACTCGGCCGGCCCAAGCCCGGTCGACGCCCGTCGGGCATTCTCCAGCAGCGCGTATTGGACCGGCGCATTGGTCAGACCGTGAGCGACCGTGTAGCGCGAGATGAGTCCCTCGATACCCGAGCCGCGGTCTTCCAGGTCGCCGTCAACCGTCTCGGTGAAGTCTGGTTTGGCCTCGGCCCGCGCGAAGTAGCGCAAGGTCGACGTCGCGTCGGAGCCGAAGATCAGCGTGGACTCCGAACGACCCGCAGCGATCTGGGCGGCCAGCTCACTGATCAGGTGCTGAGGTCCCTGACCGCCGACGATCTCCAGGATCGCGCGGGCCGGTTGGGCACCGATCCGGTTTGCCACCGATCGCGGATAGTTGTTGGAACGCCCCAGCGGAGCAGTGGCAACCGGCCCGGAGATCTCGAACTGCCGGACGCCGGCCACGGTGTCGATGGCTGCCGACACCGCCGCGAAATCGGCATCGCAGTCGTGTACGGCGGCCCGGGCTGCGGCCGCCGCCAGTTCGACGGCTGACATCGCCCGGTACTCGGGGTCGTCGATGCGCTCCGCCGCCTGTCCGACCCCGACGATGACGGGGGTGTGTGGGTCGAGATTCATAGCATAACTATCTACCGCAAAGTTATCGCGGGTGTGAACCCGGGGCGTTGCGGACCCGTCTACAGAGCAGTGCAACCTGCCTTGCGCGGTCCAGCTGGAGTAACACGGCAGGGCAACACTACGATTTGCTACTCGGTGGTCATCGGTGATCGCCGGACTGGAGGTCCGATGTCGTTCGTGATCGCAGCGCCTGAGTTTGTGACAGCGGCGGCATCGGATCTGGCGAATGTCGGTTCGACAATCAGCACGGCCAACATAGCAGCGGCGGCCCCGACGACGGGGGTGCTGGCCGCGGGCGCCGACGAGGTATCTGCAACCGTCGCAACGCTCTTCGGCGCGCACGGGCAGGCCTATCAGGCGATCAGCGCTCAAACGGCGGCATTTCACCAGCAGTTTGTCCAGCTCATAAATTCCGGCGCAGGCTCGTACGCCGCCGCCGAGGCCGCCAACGCCTCACCTTTGCAGAGCACACAGCAGGATCTGCTCGGCGTGATCAACGCGCCCACCCAAGCGGCGTTGGGACGCCCACTGGTCGGCAACGGGGCCAATGCGACCGCGCCGGGCGGCAGTGGCGGGGCCGGCGGCTTGTTGTGGGGCAATGGCGGCAATAGCGCGGGCGGCGCGGCCGGCCAAAACGGCGGAAACGGCGGGGCCGCGGGCTTTTTGTACGGCACCGGCGGCACCCGCGGCACCGGCGGCAGTACCGCGAGCCTCCGCTACGGCGTCGGTGGCGTCAGTGGCACCGGCGGGTCCGGGAACTTCGGGGGTCAGGGCGGAGTCGGCGGCACCGGCGCCATCCTCTCCCGCATAGGCACCGGCAGCTCCGGAGGCACCGACGGCGAGGGTGGCGACGGCGGGCTCGGCGGGATCGGTGGCGTCCTCTTCGGCATCGGCGGCGCAGGCGGCAACGGAGGCATCGGCGGGTTGCTCTACGGCGTCAACGGAGCGAACGGTTTGACAGGGTGAACTCAGCGCGCGCCTAGCCCCGCCACATCGACGGCGTGTTAACTCAGAGCGTTGCTGCCACGCCGACCATCGAACGCATACCTGCTGCGAGATGTACCTGGAGCCGGTCGGCCGGACAACGATACGATTTGCTCTTCGGTGATCCTGGGCGGTCGCCGCGTCGTTCGGAGGTCGGGATGTCCTTTGTAATCGCGGTGCCGGAGTACGTCACGGCGGCAGCCTCGGATTTGGCCAATATCGGTTCAACGATCAGCGCGGCCAACACAGCGGCGGCGGCACCGACGTCGGCGATAGTGGCCGCGGGCGGCGATGAGGTGTCCACGGCCGTCGCGACGATGTTCGGCGCGCACGCGCAGGCCTATCAGGCGATCAGTGCTCAAGCGGCGACATTCCACGAGCAGTTCGTTCAGCTCATGAATGCCGGCGCAGGCTCCTACGCCAATGCCGAGGCCGCCAATGCCGCTCCGCTGCAGAGCACCCAACAGAACCTGATCGACGCGCTCAACGGACCCACCGAAGCGCTGCTGGGGCGGCCACTGATCGGAAACGGCATCAACGGCACCCCGGGAACCGGCGCCAACGGCCAGAACGGCGGGTTGTTGTGGGGCAACGGCGGCGCCGGCGGGTCCGGCGGCCCTGGCCAGAACGGCGGCAACGGCGGCAACGGCGGGTTCTTGTACGGCAACGGCGGCCCCGGCGGGGCCGGTGGGGACATCAACAACGGCTTCGCCGGCTTTGGCGGCAACGGCGGCAACGCGGCCGGACTTTTCGGCAACGGCGGCATCGGCGGGGTCGGTGGGGCCAGTATTGGCGGCGCCGCCGGCGTCGGCGGCGACGGCGGCTTCGGCGGCGGCGGCGGGATCTTGTTGGGCAACGGCGGCATCGGCGGGGCCGGGGGGGCGGGCTTCGTTGCCGGCTGGGGCGGCGACGGCGGCGACGGCACCGGCATTCTCTACGGTCTGGGCGGCGCCGGCGGCGCCGGCGGGGCCACCACGTTTGGCGGTGGGGTCGCGGGCATCGGCGGGAACGGCGGCAGCGGCAACATCCTCTTCGACCTCATCAGCACCGGGGCCGACGGCGGCGCCGGCGGGACGGCCGTCGGCGGCAACAACATCGGTGGCCAGGGCGGCCAGGGCGGTGGCGGTGGCGGCATGCTCTGGGGCATCGGCGGCAACGGCGGGCCCGGTGGGGCCGCCCTGACCAGCGGCGGCACCGGCGGGCCCGGCGGATACGGCGGCGACGGCGGCGCCCTCTTCGGCATCGGCGGCGCCGGCGGCGCCGGCGGGACCGCCCAGACTGGCGGCACCGGTGGAGTCGGCGGGTTCGGCGGCCTCGGCGGCACCCTCTTCGGCATCGGCGGCGCCGGCGGCAACGGCTACGGCGCAGCCGACTTGGCGTTCGGAGGTAACGGGGCTCAGGGCGGCTACGGCGGCCTGCTCTTCGGCATCGGTGGCGCCGGCGGCAACGGCGGCATCGGGGTTACCCCGGGCGTCGGCGGCCCCGGTGGCTTCGGCGCGTATTACCTTGTCGGCCCGAACGGGCCGAACGGGTTGACACCAGCGTGAACTCGGCGGGACGCAAGGTCCCGCCCGCCGTCACAGGCTTTTCAGGATCTCCCGGGCCAGCGCCGCGGTCTCCGACGGCGTCTTACCGACCTTCACTCCGGCCGCTTCCAAAGCCTCTTTCTTGGCGGCCGCAGTGCCCGAGGAGCCGGACACGATCGCGCCCGCGTGGCCCATCGTCTTGCCTTCCGGCGCGGTGAATCCCGCGACGTAGCCGACGACCGGCTTGGACACGTTGGCCTTGATGTAGTCGGCCGCACGCTCCTCGGCGTCGCCGCCGATCTCGCCGATCATCACGATGATCTTGGTGTCCGGGTCCTTCTCGAACGCCTCGATGGCGTCGATGTGGGTGGTGCCGATCACCGGGTCGCCGCCGATCCCGATGGACGTCGAGAACCCGAAATCGCGTAGCTCGTACATCATCTGGTAGGTCAGCGTGCCGGACTTGGACACCAACCCGACCGGGCCCGGGCCACTGATGTTGGCCGGGGTGATACCCACCAACGCTTGCCCCGGGGTGATGATGCCCGGGCAATTCGGCCCGATGATGCGGGTCTTGCCGCCCTTGTCGAGGTTGTAGGCCCACGCATATGCGCTGTCCTGCACCGGGATTCCTTCGGTGATGACCACCAGCAACGGGATCTCGGCGTCGATGGCCTCGATGATCGCGTCCTTGGCATACACGGGCGGCACGAAGATGATCGAGACGTCGGCGCCGGTCTTCTCGATGGCCTCCACGACGGTGCCGAAGACCGGCAGCTCGATGGGGTTGTCGTTGACATCCTTGTGGGCAACGGTGGTGCCGGCCTTGCGGGCGTTGACGCCACCGATGATCTGGGTGCCGGCCTTGAGCATCCGCGCTGTGTGCTTGGTGGCCTCAGCGCCGGTGATGCCCTGGACGACGACCTTGTTTTCGGAGGTCAGGAATATTGCCATGAGTCATTGATTCCTTTCGCTCAGGCGCTTGCCAGTTCGGCGGCCTTGTCGGCGGCCTCGTCCATCGTGGGCACCACCGTCACCAGCGGGTGGTTGGCCTCGGCCAGGATGCGCCGGCCCTCGTCGACGTTGTTGCCGTCCAAGCGCACCACCAGCGGCTTATTGGCATCTGCGCCAAGGATTTCCAGTGCCTTGACGATCCCGGTGGCTACAGCGTCGCAGGCGGTGATGCCGCCGAACACGTTGACGAACACGCTCTTGACCTGCTCGTCCCCCAAAACCACGTCCAGGCCGGCGGTCATCACCTCAGCCGACGCGCCACCGCCGATGTCCAGGAAGTTGGCCGGCTTGACCCCGCCGTGCTTCTCGCCGGCATAGGCCACGACGTCGAGAGTCGACATCACCAGACCCGCGCCGTTACCGATGATGCCGACCTGGCCGTCGAGCTTGACGTAGTTGAGGTCGTGCTCCTTGGCCTTCAACTCCAGCGGATCGGTGGCATCGCGATCTTCGAACTCCACGTGGCCGGGCTGACGGAAGTCGGCGTTGGCGTCCAGGGTGACCTTGCCGTCCAGCGCCAGGATCCGGTTGTCGGGAGTACGCACCAGCGGGTTGACCTCAACCAGGGTCGCATCCTCGCCGACGAAGAGCTCCCACAGCTTGGAAATGGTGACCGCGGCGGCGTCCAGCACCTCGGCCGGCAAGTGGCCCTGCTCGGCGATGGAACGCGCAAACGCCAGATCGACACCCTGGACGGCGTCCACCGGCACCTTGGCGAGCCGGTCGGGTTTCGTGGCGGCCACTTCCTCGATCTCCATGCCGCCCTCTACCGAGCACATCGCGAGATAGGTGCGGTTGGACCGGTCGAGCAGGAAGGAGATGTAGTACTCCTCGGCGATGTCGCTGGCCTCGGCGACCAGCAGCTTCTTCACGATGTGGCCCTTGATGTCCAGGCCGAGGATGTTCTTGGCGTGTTCGTAGGCGTCTTGCGGTGTGGCGGCGTATTTGACGCCACCGGCCTTTCCGCGCCCGCCGACCTTGACCTGCGCCTTCACCATCACCGGGGCGCCGATCTCGGTGGCTATGGCCTTGGCGCCCTCAGCGGTGTCGGTCACACGGCCAGGCGTGGTGGGTACGCCGTGCTTGACGAACAGCTCTTTGGCTTGATATTCGAAAAGGTCCATGGGCTCACTGTCTTCGCGTTTGCATATCGGTAGACCTACAGGCAGGCGGCGCCGGATTCGGCGACTCGCTCGGTGGAACTGTATCCACCCGCCAAATTGGCGCTAACGTCGCATCCCACCGATGTAGCACGGGTCACCGAATGTTAATCAGCCCATAACGTGATCCAGCTCACAATATTGCCGGGTTTGTGGACTGAGGTTGCCAGCTTCATCTGTTAGCGGATAACGTCTCAACGTCCAGATAACGGTATGGTCACGATACGAGGACATTTCAGGTTGTCGCAGCATCGTCTCACTCGTGCTTCTGCGCTGGCAGGAGCAGGTCGCGCCTCCCGCGATCGCTGGTTGGCGTCGAACCGCAACGAAGTGACCGAGATCCTCCCACTCGATGGCTTCGACCTCGAAGACCTGGATTTGGTCGACGACTTCGGCGACCTCGATAACCTCGACTTCAGCAACGACTCCAGCTTCGACAACGAAGCCCAGGTGCTGTTGGCTCCCGAACTGGACGATCTGGACGAGATAGACAATCTCACCCCGCTATCGCTGGAAACCCCCACTGAGGTTCTGGCCAGGGTGACCATCCGACCCGGCACACACCGGCGTCCCGATCGCCCGCTTGTCACCGACGTCGTCGGTGTGCCCCGCGCGGGCGGGCAGCACCGCAAGGAGCCGACCAGCGCGGCCAGGGGCCGCGTGCTGATCTCGGCAATGGCAGCCGGCGCGGCCGCTGCCGCGGCCCACACCGCGACCAGTCATGCCGATACCCCCAAGACCGAGACGGTGGTGACCGCCAACGCGTCGGCGCTCACGGGCGGGGCGGCCAGCAGCACAATCCGCGGCGCCCAGGTGATCGCGATCCAGCCCGCGGCGAATGCCGCGGTGCACAACGAGGAACTCGCCAACGGGATGGCGTTCGCCAACGATCGCGCCCAGCGCGAGGCCCGCCTGTCGCAACCCCTGTATGTCATGCCCACGCACGGGATCTTCACATCGAATTTTGGGTACCGTTGGGGTGTGCTGCATGCCGGTATCGACCTCGCCAACGCGATCGGAACCCCGATATACGCGGTGTCCGACGGTGTCGTCATCGATGCCGGCCCGACCGCCGGGTACGGAATGTGGGTCAAGCTGCTCCATTCCGATGGCACCGTAACGCTGTACGGGCACATCAACTCGGCAGTGGTCAGCGTCGGCCAGCGCGTGATGGCAGGCGACCAGATAGCCACCATGGGCAACCGGGGCAATTCCACCGGCCCGCACCTACATTTCGAGGTGCTACAGGGCGGCAGCGAACGCATCGACCCGGTGCCGTGGCTGGCCAAGCGGGGCATCAACGTGGGTAGTTACACCGGTTGACCTGGTGACCGCACCGAACGACCCTGATGCCGGCGCAGATTCGCCTGAACCCACCGCGTCATCGCCGCGGATCATCCGGCGGGCGCCGACTGGACCGGTGCCCACGATCGCTGATACCCGGACCGCGCACATACCCCCCCAAGGATCGCCCGGCCAGCACGCCACTCGTGCTGTTCCGCAGGTGCAGGTGCCAACCCCGCCGACCTACGAACCGAGTGGCCGTACAGCCGTCGCCGGCGCGGCGGTCAGCATCGTCAGCGGGTGGGCCACATCGGTGGTGGCCACCGACCTGATCGCCGGCTGGTGGAGAACCGACCGCCTGTTCTGTATCGCGGTCGGATTCCTTGCCCTGGTGTTTGCGGTGGCAACCATCTCCGGAGTGATCTTGTTGCTGCAGCACCGACCTATCGGGCGCTACCTCATCGTGGCTGGGGCCGTGGTCGCGATGCTGACCTATGGCGGCGTGTTCCTGGCAGGCGCACACGTCGCGTGGATTGTGTACACCCTTTGGGTGCTCCCCGTTGCCAGCGTTGCGCTGGCGCTACACCCGCAGACCAAACGCTGGCTGCAGGGCTGATCTCTCGAGCTGGAGTAGCCCCGCGCCTCTCCCGTTGCTAAAGCTTGGCGACCGGGGCGTGGTTGTGCATCAGCTTCACTCGCCCTGCGCTGCCGAAGTCGATCAGCGACATCGCCGATTCGCCGACCCCGGAGACTTCCTCGACCCGGCCCAGCCCGTACTTGTCATGCGTCACCCGATCGCCGGGCTGCAGCACCAGCAGCGGACGCTTGCCGGCCGGCGAGCGCGTCGGCGCCGCGCGGGGCGCGCCGAAGCGGCCGGCACCGCTCACCGGCGCACCGAACGACGGGGCGGGGGCGATGCGCCGCCAGTCGATGAGCTGCTGCGGAATCTCGCGCAGGAAGCGGGATTCCGGATTCAGCATGGGCTGTCCCCATGAAGAACGGACGATGGCCCTGCTCACGTACAGCCGCTGACGGGCCCGGGTGATGCCGACATAGGCCAGCCGCCGTTCCTCGGAGAGTTCGGTCGGATCGTCCAGCGCCCGCATGTGCGGGAACATCCCGTCCTCCCACCCGGTCACGAATACCACCGGGAACTCCAAACCCTTCGCGGTGTGCAAGGTCATCAGCGTGACCACACCGGCACCGTGTTCGGGTATCTCGTCGGTGTCGGCGACCAGTGACACCCGCTCCAGAAACGCCGCAAGCACGCCGGTGTCCGGGACGTCTTCGTCGAGTCCGCCTGCTACGTCCGTAGCCTCGTCGAGGGCGGCTGCGTTGGCCCGGTCAATGCTGAATTCGTGCGCGACGCTGACGAGTTCGTTGAGGTTGTCCAGCCGGGCCAACTCCTGCGGATCGGTGGAGGACTCCAGCTCTCTGCGATATCCGCTGCGCTCGAGTACCGACTCGACCAGATCACCGAGATCGTCATCGAGGCGGCCGCGCAGGTCGTCGAGCAGCTCGACGAAGCCCGCGATCGCCTTCTCGGCACGGCTGTTCAGCATCGACACTTTGCCTTCGGCCGCGGCCTGCAGCGCGTCGGCGAAGCTGGAGCCGGTGTTCTCGGCGTACACCGACACACAAGCCTCGGCCCGATCGCCGATACCACGGCGCGGAGTGTTGAGAATGCGCCGCATGCTCACCGCATCGCCGGGATTGTCCAGCACCCGCAGGTAGGCGACGATGTCGCGAATCTCCTTGCGCTCGTAAAAGCGGACTCCCCCAACGACTTTGTACGGAATCCCGGCGCGGATGAATACCTCTTCCAACGACCGCGACGAGTTGTTGGTGCGGTAGAAGACCGCCACATCGTTGTAGGTGATGTCGCCGCGGTCGGCGAGCGTATCGACCTCTTCGGCCACGAACCTGGCCTCGTCGTGCTCGTTGTCGGCGACGTAGCCGACGATCAGCTCCCCTTCGCCGGCGTCGGTCCACAGCCGCTTCTCGCGCCGTCCGGAGTTGCGGGCGATCACAGAGTTGGCCGCCGACAAGATGTTTTGCGTGGAGCGGTAGTTCTGTTCCAGCAGAATAGTTTTGGCGTCCGGATAGTCGCGCTCGAAGTCCTCGATGTTACGAATCGTTGCGCCGCGGAACGCGTAGATCGACTGATCGGCGTCGCCGACGACGCATAATTCAGCCGGCGGCACATCGTCGGACGAAGCTTCGTCTTCCAGGGCGCCGCGACCGACCAATTCCCGCACCAGCACGTACTGCGCGTGGTTGGTGTCCTGGTATTCGTCGACCAGCACGTGCCGGAACCGCCGCCGGTAATACTGGGCGATCTGCGGGAAAGCCTGCAGCACCGCCACGGTCTCGCCGATGAGGTCGTCGAAGTCCAGCGCGTTCGCAGCCCGCAGCCGCCGCTGGTATTCGCCGTAGACCGAGGCGACGGTGCGCGCCAAGTCGTCGGAACCCTCGGTCAGATTACCCACGGCTTGGCTGGGGTCGATCAGTTCGTTCTTCAGATTGGAGATCGCGTTGGCCAACAACCGCGGCGAGTACCGCTTGATGTCCAGGCCCATATCGCGACCGATCATCTGCAGCAGGCGCCGCGAATCGTCGGCGTCGTAGATCGAGAAGTTGGAGTTGAGGCCTTCGATCAGCGACGCCTGGTTGCGCAAAATGCGCACGCAGCTGGAGTGAAACGTGGACACCCACATGTACCGGGCCCGGGGGCCGACGAGTCGCACCACGCGTTCGCGCATCTCGGCGGCGGCCTTGTTGGTGAAGGTGATGGCCAGAATCTGACCGACCCCGACACCGCGGGCAGCGACCAGGTAGGCGATGCGCCGCGTCAGCACCGCCGTCTTACCGGAACCCGCGCCGGCGACGATCAGCAGCGGGGAACCCTCATGCACCACCGCCTGGCGCTGTTGTGGGTTAAGGCCGACGAGCAGTTGCTCTGCTTCGGGGGCGGGCTTGGTACCGGTTGCGTGCACAGTCATGTCTGTCCAAACTTACCGCCGTCCACCGACGGCGGGTTGAGAGCTGAACCACCGTGCCGACGACGCCAACCCCGCCGCCGCCGCGTGAGCATCCCGGCGAGCGTCGAAGACAGCTGCGCAAATCGTTTTTGCGCTGGTGTGGCCATTAGTGGCACACTCGTTTGGTGCTCAACGCGCAGCGCCATCGGCGACTCTCGGCCCACGAGTGGCCCCGAGAGTGCATCGGCCGATTTTTCTACGGGTACCCGCCAGCGGTGCCCGTGGTCTAACTGCTTTCGCAGAGCCCCGTGGTCCGCTTCCGGATTCGGGGCTCGTCTCTTTTGTGAGGCCCAAACCGGATGAGACCAGAACCCCCACATCACGAGAACGCGGAGTTAGCAGAAATGAACATTGAGATGGTCAATACGCAACAGCCGAGCAACATCGAAGCGTGGCGCGAAGAAATCGATCGGTTAGACGCCGAGATCCTCGCTGCGGTCAAACGGCGCGCAGAAGTGTCTCAAGCGATCGGCAAGGTCCGAATGGCCTCCGGCGGCACCAGGCTGGTCCACAGCCGCGAGATGAAGGTCATCGAACGTTACAGCGAGCTCGGTCCCGAAGGTAAGGATCTGGCAATGCTGCTATTGCGCTTAGGCAGAGGCCGGCTCGGCCACTAGCACCGAGGCGAATTCTTGGATAACGGCGTCCGCGCTGAGAATTCGTGGGTCTAGGGTCGAACCATGACCTCCGTGCGAACCATCCCCGACATCACCGCCACCCCGGCTTGGGACGCCCTGCGCAGGCATCACGAACAGATCGGCGACACCCACCTACGCGAGTTCTTCGATGACGATCCCGATCGCGGTCGCGAGCTCAACGTCACAGTCGGCGACCTGTACATCGATTACAGCAAGCACCGCGTCACCCGCGAGACGCTGCAACTGCTGGTCGACCTGGCCCGCACGGCCCACCTCGAAGAGCACCGCGACGAGATGTTCTCCGGAGTACACATCAATACCTCGGAGGATCGTGCAGTGCTGCACACCGCGCTGCGGCTGCCCCGCGACGCCGAGCTGATCGTCGACGGCCAAAACGTCGTGCAAGACGTACACAGCGTGCTGGACGCGATGGGTGAGTTCACCGACCGGCTGCGCAACGGCGAATGGACCGGAGCCACCGGAAAACGGATCAGCACCGTCGTCAACATCGGCATTGGTGGCTCAGATCTGGGTCCGGTGATGGTCTACCAGGCATTACGCCACTACGCCGATGCCGGGATTTCGGCGCGCTTCGTCTCCAACGTCGACCCCGCCGACCTGGTCGCGACGCTTGCCGACTTAGAACCTGCCACAACGCTTTTCATCGTTGCGTCCAAGACGTTCTCCACGTTGGAGACGCTTACCAACGCGACGGCCGCGCGCCGATGGCTGACCGAAGCGCTCGGCGACAGCGCGGTTTCCAAGCATTTCGTGGCGGTCTCGACCAACAAGCGCCTGGTCGACAACTTCGGTATCAACACCGACAACATGTTCGGGTTCTGGGATTGGGTCGGCGGGCGCTACTCGGTCGATTCGGCGATCGGACTGTCGGTGATGGCCGTGATCGGCCGGGAGGCCTTCGCTGATTTTCTGTCCGGGTTCCACATCGTCGACGAACATTTCACCACCGCCCCGCTGGAGTCCAACGCGCCTGCGCTGCTAGGCCTGATCGGCCTGTGGTACTCGAACTTTTTCGATGCCCAATCGCGCGCCGTGCTGCCGTATTCCAACGACTTGGCACGTTTCGCGGCCTATCTGCAGCAGCTGACCATGGAATCCAACGGCAAGTCGGCGCGTGCCGACGGAACGCCGGTCACCACCGACACCGGTGAAATCTATTGGGGCGAACCGGGAACCAACGGCCAGCACGCTTTCTACCAGTTACTGCATCAGGGTACCCGGTTGGTGCCAGCCGATTTCATCGGCTTCAGCCAACCCACCGACGATTTGCCCACCGTCGAAGGCACCGGCAGTATGCACGACTTGTTGATGAGCAATTTCTTCGCCCAGACCCAGGTACTTGCGTTCGGCAAGACCGCGCAGGAGATCGCCGCCGAAGGCACCCCCGCGGACGTGGTGCCGCATAAGGTGATGCCTGGCAACCGCCCGTCGACTTCGATTCTGGCCGGCCGGCTCACCCCGTCGGTGCTGGGCCAGCTGATCGCGCTCTACGAGCACCAGGTTTTCACCGAAGGTGTGATCTGGGGCATCGACTCGTTCGACCAATGGGGCGTGGAGCTGGGCAAGACGCAGGCCAAGGCGCTGCTTCCGGTGCTCACCGGCGACACCTCGCCCGGGCCACAATCGGATAGCTCCACCGATGCGCTGGTGCGTCGCTACCGCACCGAGAGGGGACGTACGAGCTGACGCCGGTGCGGCGACTCCTAAGCGAACCGCTTGGTCTGTGAGGGCGGCAGCACCCGCATCAGCTGCACCAGCAGCGCCCACGGCCAGCGCGGCACCACGGCCCGGCCCGGCTCCCGCTCGATGGCGTCGACGAGCGCCTTGACGCCAGTTTCGTTGTCCACCATGAACATTGTGCTCGCCGACTTGGCCGTCATCTCCGACTCGATATAGCCCGGCTCCATCACCGAGATCTTGATGGGGCCCTGTGCGTATTCGGCACGCAGCGATTCACCTAACGAACGCATTCCCGCTTTGCTTGCCGCATAAGCGGCTTTGACACCCGGCACCCCTTTGGCGCCGAGTACCGACGAGATCAGCACGAGGTGGCCGGCACCGCTCTTGGTGAACATCTCCAGCGCCGTTTCGATTTGCACCAATGCGGCCACCAGGTTGGTCTCGATGGTCGCCTTGTTCGCCCACGACTTGCCCGAGCCCAGCTTGGCGCCCTTGCCGATGCCGGCGTTGACGATGATGCGGTCGATGCCGCCAAGCTCATCGCTGAGTTCGGCGAATACCTTCGGCACCTGTTCGTGGTCGTTGACGTCCAGCGCGGCGACCGCGATTTTGATGCTTGGATAATGTTGTAACAGTTCGGCTTTCAGCTCGTCGAGCCGGTCGGTGCGACGGGCGCACAGCGCCAGGTCGCGGCCCTTGGCGGCGAAGGAACGCGCCATCCCGGCGCCCAGACCGGAACTGGCACCGGTGATGAGGATCTTGTGGCGAGTCACCCGGGCAGCATATCGACCAGGTCCAGGCGGCGGGCGGGCAACTACTTGAGCAGCCGTGACATGCGTCGATCGGCCAGCACCTTGCCGCCGGTCTGGCACGTCGGACAATACTGAAACGACTTGTCCGCGAACGACACTTCACGCACAGTGTCGCCGCACACCGGGCAGGGCAACCCGGTCCGGGCGTGCACCCGCAGTCCCGAGCGCTTCTCCCCTTTGAGCATCGCGGCCCCCTGGCCGACGGAGCGGCTCACCGCGTCGGTCAGCACCGACACCGTCGCGTCGTGCAGGGCGGTGAGCTGCTCGCCCGACAGCTTCCCGGCCGTGCCGAACGGCGAGATCTTCGCGACGTGCAGGATTTCGTCGCTGTATGCGTTGCCGATACCTGCGATCACCTTCTGGTCGGTGATGACGGTTTTGATCCGGCCGGTGTTGCCGGCCAGCAACGCGGCCAGCTCGTCCACGCTGACGCCCAGCGCATCCGGGCCCAGGGCGGCGATGCCCGGCACCTGCTTCGGGTCCTCGACCAGCCACACGGCCAGCCGCTTCTGGGTCCCCGCCTCGGTGAGGTCGAATCCCGGTGCGCTCCCCGGGGTGCCCAGGTGCACGCGCAACGCGATCGGCCCTTTGCCGGGGCGCAGCGGCGCCGCGGCGAGCCTGTCGGACCACCGCAACCAGCCCGCACGCGACAGATGGGCGATCAAGCACAGGTTGTCAACCTGCAATCCCAGGTATTTGCCCCACCGCTGAGCTCCGGCCACGGTCTTCCCGTGCAGCGCGCTGAGAGGCGGATCGAAGGTCTTCAGCACCGACAACGCCGCGACATCGACACGGCCAACCGGCAAACCGGCCGCGTGCCGGCGCAAATGGTCGACCAGCGCTTCGATCTCGGGCAGTTCGGGCACGTCTTCAGTCTGCCGATCGCAACAGTGAGGTGTCCATCGCGCGGGGAGCCGCTGCCGCTGAAGCGCTAAGCAAACCTGAGTAAATAGGTATCCATGATCCAGCCGCGCCGCGCGCGGGCTTCGGCGCGCAACGCCATGATGCGTGTGCCGACCTCGCCGATGGTGCCTGCCACCAGCAGTTCGTCGTCGGCACCGAGGTAGGCACCCCACCAGATCCGGGTGTCCGCAGGGCAATCCTGAAACGAGCAGTCAGCGTCGAGCATCACCACGACCGAGCCAGACATCCGGTTCGTGCGCAGCTGTCGACCGGTGGTGATCAGAACCGGCTCGCCGACCTCGTTGAGCGGGATGCGGTGCCGAGCCGTCAACGCCTGCACCGCGGAAATCCCCGGGATGACGTCAAAATCGATATCGACATCGGCCGCTACGGCATCGAGAATCCGCAGCGTGCTGTCGTACAGCGACGGGTCACCCCAGGCCAGGAAGGCCCCCACGCCGTCGGGACCCAGTTCGGTCGAGATGGCGTTCGACCAGACCCGGGTACGCGCCGCGTGCCAGTCGGAAACCGCCTCCCGGTAGTCAGCATCGGTCGACCGCTTCGGGTCGGGTAGCTCGACGAAGCGATAGCCAGGCTCGCGCACGAACCGGGAGCAGATCTCCCGCCGCAGCGCCACCAGGTCGCTTTTCGCCTCACCTTTGTCCATCGCGAAGAACACCTCGGTGTCGTTGAGCGCCTGGATCGCCTGGACAGTCACGTAGTCGGGGTCCCCGGCGCCGATGCCGATCACGTGAATATGCCGACCCACGGTGCCGTCCTCTCGAAGGGACTCGATGCCGCGCTGAAGTCTATTGGCCGCCACGTCCGCAAGGCCTGATGTGAGGTCTAGCCGGAACCTCAAGTACCCGGTACCATTGGTATCGAGTAGCTGTTGCGATCTCCCTATCGACTGAAGCACTGAAGGGATGCCGGCGATGACGAGTGCGGTGAAACCCGATGGGCCGAGTCGCGAAGAGTTCTCGGAACGTTTACTGAAAGGCTCGGTCAAAAAGTCGTACGAGCCCATCGTCGACATCGACTGGGATGCCCCGCTGGACCCGGACAAGTTCTATCTGCCGCCCAGGCTCGTGTCGGTATACGGCACCCCGATGTGGGACGAGATGACTCGCGAACAACAAATCGAGCTGTCCCGCCAGGAACTGGTCAACACGCTCTCGGCCGGGATCTGGTTCGAGAACATGCTGAACCAAGCGTTGTTGCGCACCATCCTGCACGAGGACCCCACCAGTCGGTCGACGCATTACAAGCTGACCGAGCTGGGCGATGAGACCCGCCACATGGTCATGTTCGGCAAAGCCATCGAGCGCATCGGCGCCAAGCCGATACGCCCGCGGCTGCTCCACCGCATGGTCATCAACGCGTTGCCCCTGGCCTTCCAGCGTGGCTCGATGCTGTGGGTCGCCGCCCTGATCGGTGAAGAGATCTTCGACTCGCTGCAACGCCAGATGATGGACGACCCGGATTTGCAGCCAATGATCCAGCGGCTGATGCGGATTCACGTCACCGAAGAGGCCCGCCACATCCAATTCGCACGCGACGGCGCGCGTAAGCGGGCCCAGCAGATGCCGCGGCTCAACAAATGGTTCATGGCCAACATCAACGGGCTGGGCGGGTATTTCTTCCGCTACCTGTTCAGCAATCCCATCCCTTACGCGCGAACGGGTTTGGACGCCAAGCGGGCACGGATGACCGCGCGCAATAGCCCACACCGTTACGAGATGCAGGTGGCCGGCTTCGCCCCGCTGGCGGCGTTTTTGACCGAGGTGGGCCTGCTGGGCCCGATCGCGCGCCGCAGCTGGAAGCGCTGCAAGTTTCTGTGACCCAGACTCCCAGCCCTGCGCAACCCCGCCGTCACGTCATCGTCATCGGCGCGGGCGTTGCAGGCCAGGCCGCCGTGGCCGAGCTACGGGCAGCCGGGATCAGCGACTTCGTGATCCTGAACGAAGCTCCGATCAGTTCGGTTTTCGACGACGACACCGACACCTGGGCGTTGCGAACAGCAGCCGGCGAGATCTTCCTGGGCCGGGTCGTCGTCGCGGCCGACCCACCGATATACATCCCGTGGGTCCCAGAGTTTCCCGGGCGCGATGACTTCCGCGGAGTGTCGTTCAACGCGGCGCAGTGGGATCCCGATTTCGATCCGGCAGGCAAGCACATCGCGGTCATCGGCGCCGACGCCACCGCCGGCCATTACATCAGGCAACTGATCGAATCAGCGGCCTCGGTCACCGTCTTCGCGCACGCGCCGCGCCGAATTGTTCCGGAGCTGCCTTTGCCGACAACCCGGGTTAAACGCTGGGTGCGCCGTCACACACGACTGACGGCCCACGATGGGCGCCCGCGGCCCGCGGCTGCACTGGTTGGGTCGGCGATCGAGAGCGTGACCCCACGGGGCATCCACACCAGCGATGGCGTCGACCACCCCGCCGACGCCATCATCTACGGCACCGGGTTCGCGATTCGCGATCAGATCGGTGCTGAGGCGCTGGTCGGCGCCGGCGGCCTGACCATCCGGCAAGCCTGGCACGACGGCACAGAGCCCTATTTCGGGGTCGCCGTGCACGGTTTCCCCAACTACTTCTTCATCACCGGCCCCGACGTCGGCGCCCAGGCACGCTACGTCGTCGAGTGCCTGGGCGTGATGAAACGTACTGTCAGTACCCGCATCGAAGTGCGACGCAGCAGCCAACAGGTGTTCAATGAGCGCGTCTATGTGCAACCCGCCCAGCCAGTGTCGCGGGCATTCGAAGCGTTCGGCGCGCCGTCGAGGGCGGGCGGGGCCCAAGAGATCTATGCCGGGGTCGCGACGCTGACGATAGCCGGCACCGGCCATCCAGTGCGCGTCCGGCTCACCGGCCACCTGGACCCGATCGACGGCCACTACCACTGGCAGGGAACAGTTTTTGGGCCCCTACCGGCCGAGGCGCTCAAGCAGACACGTGCCGCGACAGTGACGGTGGGTGAGCGCAGTGCGTCCGCCCGCATCATCGAGAAAACACCGTGGGGCACGCATTCAGTCGCCGGAGTGGGCGCTCCGCCGTACGCGCTGACCAACCGCTAACCAGCCTCGAACGGGCGCTCAACCCGCAGCCCGCCTGCGTCGGCGCCGCTTGCTGCTGATAGCGACATTTCTTTGGGTTTGACGCCTGTCGCGTGCGGGGTAAACCCCGCGAGTGCGTGTGCTGCACCTGACGGTAGACGAGAGCGCATGGTCGAGCCGGAAGCGGTCGAGGCACAGATACCTGCGTCCAGCCTGCGGGCACCGCCATGGGTCTTATGAGGGGCGAAACCCTCACCAGTTGGCAGGGCGGGAATTCGAGGAGCAGGAAGTGGAACACAACAGGGTGGCCCGGAACGAACAGCGGTCGCTGCGGTGAGCGCGGTTGCGGAATCGCCAAGCTCGCTGACCGTCGCTGCGCGACGCGAGCAATCGGTGCTCGTCTTGACCGTCGACGGTGTGCTTGACCCGAGCAACACCGCGGCACTGGGCGACAGCATCGTCAAGGCCACGCTCAACGAGCCCTCCGCGGTAATCGTCAACGTCAGCGCACTTCAAGTGCCCGCCGAATCGGCATGGTCGGCCTTCGTCAGCGCGCGTTGGCAGATCGACCCCCAGGCCGACGTTCCGATCGTGCTCGTCTGCGCTCAGCGCGCTGCCCGCGAGGCGATCGCCCGCAGCGGCGTCACCCATTTCATGCCGGTCTACCCCACCGAGAAAGGGGCGATGACGGCGCTCGGTCGGCTCGCGCGCCGCACTGTACGGCGTGCCGATGCGCAGCTGGCCGCGAATTTGGCCAGCCTTCGCGAGTCACGCCGGCTGGTCCGCGAGTGGCTCACTGCTTGGTCGCACACCGAACTGATCCCGGTCGCGTTGGTGGTGGTCAATGTGTTCGTGGAAAACGTCCTCGAACACACCGGAAGCGTCCCGATGATGAGAATCGCGAGCGACGGCACAACAGCGAGTATCGCGGTGTCCGACGGCAGCAGTGCGCCCGCCCAGCGGCTGGCGTCACCCGCGACGGGCCTCGACATGTCCGGCCTGGCGATCGTCGCCGCATTGTCACGCGGGTGGGGCAGCACTCCCACTTCGTCCGGCAAGACGGTCTGGGCGGTCATCGGGCCCGAGAACCAGCTCTAAGCAGCTCACCTTCTTGTGCGGGGACCCGGGCGCACGCCAAACTAGAACACGTTCTAATGTCGTGTGACGGTCCCCGCAAGGAAGGCAGATGACGTGCGGTTCACCTACGCAGAGGCGATGACTGACCATAAGTTCTACATCCCGCTGGCCCAGGCGGCCGAGGCGGCCGGGTACCACGCCATGACGATCGCCGACAGCATCGCCTACCCCTTCGAATCGGACTCGAAGTACCCGTACACGCCCGACGGCAATCGCGAGTTCCTGGACGGCAAGGAGTTCATCGAGACGTTCGTGCTAACAGCAGCATTGGGCGCGGTGACATCGACTCTGAAGTTCAACTTCTTCGTCCTCAAGCTGCCCATCCGGCCGCCGGCGCTGGTGGCCAAGCAAATCGGTTCACTGGCCGCGCTGATCGGCAACCGGGTGGGTTTCGGGGTAGGTACCAGCCCGTGGCCCGAGGATTACGAGCTGTTGGGCGTCCCCTTCGCCAAGCGCGGCAGGCGGATGGACGAATGCATCGAGATCATTCAAGGCCTGACCAGCGGCGACTACTTCGAATTCCATGGCGAGTTCTACGACATCCCGAAGACAAAAATGACCCCCGCTCCCACCAAGCCGATCCCCATCCTGATCGGCGGCCACGCCGACGCGGCGCTGCGGCGCGCGGCACGTTTAGACGGCTGGATGCACGGCGGCGGCGACCCAGCGGAACTCGACCGGCTCATCGCCAGGCTCAAGCAGCTGCGCGAGGAAGAGGGCAAGGACGGCCCGTTCGAGATTCACGTCATCTCGGTCGACGGCTTCACCGTGGACGGCGTCAAGCGCCTCGAGGACAAAGGCGTCACCGACGCCATTGTCGGCTTCCGCATCCCCTACATCAGGGGAACCGACACCGAACCGCTGGACAACAAGATCCGCAACCTGGAGATGTTCGCCGAGAACGTGATAGCGAAGGTCTGAAGCCTTACAGGGGATCCCATTTCGGTGCCCGCTTTTCCATGCGGGCTTTGGCGGCCTCGGCCGGATTGTTGGTGAAACCGCTGAGGATCTGGGTGCGGTTCTCGATCTCGATTGCATGCCGCAAACTGGGCGCGTCCAGCGCCGCGTTGAGGCCGATCTTGGTTTGCCACACGCCGTAAGCGTTGTTCTCGGCGATCGAGCGGGCAAGCTTGAGGGCCGCCGGCATCAGGTCATCGGGCGCGACCACCTCGTGCACGAGCTTGATGCGATAAGCCTCAGCCGCGTCGATGATCCGACCGGTCAGCATGAGTTCTCGCGCCACCCCGGCGCCGACGATCTTCGGCAGCAGGTAGCTGGTACCCATGTCCATCGACGAGAAGCCGGCCTTGATGAACACCGACCCGAACCGGGCATGTTCGGATGCAACCCGGATATCACTGACCAGCGTAAACGCCAGCCCGCCCCCGACGGCGACCCCGTTGACCGCGGCGATCACCGGAATGGGCAGCTCGTAAAGCCGGGTGAACAGGTCAGCCAGGCGAACCTGAGCGTCGTAGTTGGTCTTGAAGGCCGGGCTCGGGGGGGTTTTCGGTTTAGTCCAGGGCTGGCCGGTGCCGCTCAAGTCGGCGCCGGCGCAGAATCCGCGTCCGGCTCCGGTCAAGATCGCCACCCGAAAATCTCCCCCGCTGAGCACATCCAGGGCGCCGTCCACGCCGTCGATCAACGATCCGTCGATGGCGTTCAGGCGCGCCGGCCGGTTCAGAGTGACGCAGGCGATGTTCTCTTCGAGAGTTACGACAATTACTGCGGGTTCCACTGTGGGCATACCCAAACCGTAGGTGACTCAGCGGATTTCCAGGGACGCGGCCTACGGTGGATTCACCCGCGCAATCAAAGGAGTAACCATGCCACGAACCGACGGCGACACCTGGGACCTGGCCACCAGTGTCGGAGCCACCGCCACCATGGTCGCTGCCGCCCGAGCAGCGGCGACCAGACGTCCGCAGCCGGTCATTACCGATCAGTTCGCCGAGCCGCTGGTCCGCGCTGTCGGGATAGACCTGTTCACCCGGCTCGCTGCCGGCGAGCTGGATGCGCTCGACGTCGAGGGCGGTGTGGGATTCCCGAGGATGATTGACACGTTCGCCGCCCGCGCCCGGTTCTACGACGACTACTTCGCCGAGGCCACCGGCGCGGGCCTGCGCCAGGTCGTGATCGTGGCGTCGGGGCTCGACGCCCGCCCGTACCGGCTTTCGTGGCCTGCCGGGACGACGGTGTACGAGATCGATCAGCCCGAGGTGATCGAGTTCAAGACGGCGACGCTGGCCAAACTCGGCGCCGTTCCCGGCGCCGCGCATCGCACGGTGGGCATCGACCTTCGCGAAGATTGGCCGGCCGCGCTGCAGGCCGCCGGCTTCGATACCGCCCAGCCCACCGCATGGCTCGCCGAGGGGGTGCTCATCGGTTTTCTGCCGCCGGAGGCCGAAGTTCGGTTGCTGGACTACATCGTCTCGCTCAGCAGCCCGGGCAGCCGGCTTGCCGCCGACTACGGGCAGGTCGCAGGCCAGTCCGAAGAGGATGAGCAACAGGCGCGGGCCACGACCGAGCGCTGGCGCGCGCTCGGCCTGGATCTGGACATAGCCGGCCTGACCTACCCCGGTGAGCACACCGACGTCGCCGCGCACTTGCAGGCGCAGGGATGGGACACGGTCACAGCCGATCTCGCCGAGCTGTTCGACGCCAGCGGGCTGGCTCCGCTGGCGGATGTCGCCCAACAGGCCCCGGCCAGCACGATCGGCTTCGTTCGCGCCATCCGCAAGTAGCTCAGCCGCGTTTCGCCAGCCACTCCGCCTGCATCACCAGCAGCGCCATTATCTCCAGCTGCGGGGTGTTCGGGTCGAGTTCACGATAACGCTGGTAGACGTTGACAACGACCCGTTCGGCGTCCAGCCAGGACGCGTATTCGCCGAGGTCGATGGTGTCGGCGGCCTCGGCCCACGACAGACCCTTGCGGTAGGCGGCCTCGGCCTGTTCGGCGACGTGGGCGAGATATCCACGAACCGCGCGGATCCCATCCGGGTCGGTGACCGGACCGTGGCCGGGTACCACCGTCGGTGCGTCCAGCGCGATCATCGCGTCGCAGGCCGCGACCCAGTTGGCGATCGGGCCGGCCCACACGATCGGCGTGCAGCCGATGAACAACAGATCCCCGCCGAACAGCACCCCGGCGTCGGGCACGTGCACGACGGAGTCCGCCGCGGTGTGCGCAGGACCAAGGTTCAGCAGATTGATCTGCCGGCCGCCGACGTCGATGGCGAGGTCGTGGTCGAATGTCTGGTCGGCGTTGCGCAGCTTGATCCCGCTGAAGTCGAAGTACCCGAAGCGGTCTCGTGCGTACGGGGTCGCAACCGGGCCCAGGTTGGCGGTCTGCGCCATGGCCAGCATCTCGGGCGCCATCCCATGTGCGATCTCCTCGGCCGTGCCCTTGGCGGCGATGATGCGCACCGATCCGTCGAGCAGTTGGTTGCCGTGGGTGTGGTCCCCGTTGGAGTGGGTGATCAACGCGTCGGTGATGGGCGCGCCATCGGTGAGGGGCTTCATCGCGGTGAGCATTTCGCGGGTCAACGCCAGGTCGAACAACGTGTCCACCAGCAATGACGCGCCGTCGCCGACGACCAATCCCGCGTTGCTCCAGCCATAACCACCGTCGGGCAGCGTCCATGCCCACACCCGATCGGCGACCTTGTGCAGCCCGCGCGTGTAGGGCACCTTTGCCGGTGCGCGGTTGACCCGGTCGGTGACGGGCGGGGCATCCGGGTTGGGCCGGGCGGCCAACGGGTGTGGTGCGCTGCTGGCACGGACGGTTTGCCGCGTCTCCCCCAACCCCTGGACTTGGAGGGTGACGACATCGCCGTCATGCAACCAGCCCGGGAACGAGTCCAGCGCCGCCGGGCTGAGGTGCTCGACCAGCGTGCAGGTGGGCACGGTGCCGGAGCCGATGACGTCACCCGGGGTCAGCGTCACCCCGCGCGAGACGTACGAGATGACTTCGCCGAAAGTCCAGTCCATCTGGGCGGTCGATCCCGAACCGATCACGGTGTCGTTGACCAGGGCGGTGACCTGCAGACTCAACGTGCCATCGCGGCGGTACGGCTCCAGCTCGTCGGGCGTGACGAGGTAGGGGCCTAGCGTGACGCCGCTGTCTTTGCCCTTGCCCTGCCCGATCGCCAGTTGGCCTTCGAGCTGTTGCAGGTCTCGTGCGGACCAGTCGTTGAAGATCATGTAGCCGATGATGGCCTGTTCGGCCTGCTCGACCGTCAGGTCTTCACCGCTCGCCCCGATGACCGCGGCGATTTCCAATTCGAAGTCCTGCCAAGCACTTCCGGGAGCCATCGGCGCGTCGTCGTAGGGTCCCAGGACCGTCGCCGGGCAGGCGAAGTAGAACGCGGGGATGCGGTACCAGGTGTCGGCAAGTATGCGGCCGGCGCCCAGCGCGGCTTGGCAGTTGCGCATGTGGTCCAAGAAGCACAGCGAGTCGCGGATCGACGGCGGGCGCGGGATCGGCGCCATTAACGTCACCTCGTCCAGACGCACCGTGGCAGGCGAACGCAGTGCTTCCTCTCCGGCTTGCCGCAGCCCCTCGGCGCCGCGCCCGATCAGGTCAAGCAGCGTCACGCCCGGCGGCGCCGGGTAGATCGTGTCCCCGGACAGCACTCCGGCGCGTTCGCCGCCAGCTCCTCGAAATGTCAGCCATTTCATTCGCGTACCACCTCACTTGGTTTCTTGTCCGGGCGCAGGCCGCGCCAACTCGATTGGCGCAGTCGGTTATCCGGAGTCCATTCGCTGTAGCGCACCTCGCCCACCAGTACCGGCTCCACGAACGTCACACCTTTGGCGTCACGCGCCGGAAGCGAGGCGTCGAAGGGAGATTCGCCGGTATGCAGTGGCTCTAGCGTCTTCTTGAGGTTCGCCAGGTCGCGTTCGGTGAAGCCGGTACCGACCCGTCCGGCGAAATGCAGGCCCCCGGGACTGGGGATGCCCATCAACAAGGCGCCGATGCCACTGGTGCGCCCGCCTTCTCCGGCTCGCCAGCCGCCGATGACAACTTCCTGGGTGTTCCAATGCTTGTCCTTCACCCATGAAGCCGACCGGCGGCCAGGTTGATAACCAGAGTCGCGCTGCTTGGCGACCACGCCCTCCCAGCCGTGCTTGCCGGAGTATTCAAGCGCCTGGGCACCGTCGCCGGGCAGCAGGTCGGGAACGGTGAGATTGCCTGCACTGGCAAGGGTTTCCAGCAACTTTCGCCGGTCGGAGTACTTGGCCCGCAGCAGCGAACGGCCGTCCAGGTAGAGTAGGTCGAATGCCCAGTACTCGACGCGGGTGGCACGGCTGCGGTTCTGCATCTCGTTGAAGCTGGGCACACCGGACTTGTCGAGAGCGACGACCTCGCCATCGAGTACCGCATGATGGTCGGCGAGACCGTCTGCCAGTGAACGTAATTGCGGATATTCTTTGGTGACGTCGCGTCCGCTGCGAGACCGCAGCCGCGCGGTACCGTGGTCGGCTTCGACAAGTAGCCGGTAGCCGTCCCACTTGCCTTCGAAAGCCCACCGACTTGCCTTGAGGGCCGCCACCGAACCATGTGTTGCGAGCATGGGGGCGACCTCGTCGAAGGCGAAGACCTTCTGGTCCTGCTGATCCTTCATGCGGTGCGCCAGCCACTGGTCACCGTTGGTTTGAATCAGCGCATAACGCCCGGAGATCCGGCTGCCGTGCAGGTTGACGATCACCTCCCCTTTTTCGGCGGAGTCATTGAACTTTTCGGTGTCGTAGGTGCCGGAGTCCCAGATGATCACCTTGCCGCCGCCGTACTCCCCTTTGGGGATGTCACCCTCGAAGCTGCCGTATTCCAGCGGATGATCTTCGGTGTGCACTGCCAGATGGTTCACCGACGGGGTCTCGGGCAGGTTCTTCGGCACCGCCCACGACACCAGCACGCCGTCTTTTTCCAGCCGGAAGTCGTAGTGCAGCCGGCGGGCATGGTGCTCCTGGATGACGAACGTATTGCCCTGACCGGTGGCGGGTTTCGGCTTCGGCACCGGCTCAGGAGTCTTCGAGGCGTCGCGCATGCTGCGGTACTTGGTCAGCCGATCAGTGCTGGATGCCCGGCTATCCAAGGCGTCCAGTAACGCCAGCAGATCGCCGTCATGGGCGACCCGGGCCAGCACTTCGTCGTAGCGCAGCTGACCCAGCGCCGGGTCGTCGAGCTCCTCCCAGCTGCGTGGCGCCGCGACGGTCGGGTGCTGCCGGCCGCGCAGCGAGTAAGGCGCAATGGTGGTCTTCGAGCCGCTGTTCTGGCTCCAGTCCAGGAACACCTTTCCGGCCCGCAAACTCTTGGTCATGGTCGAGGTGACCAAGGCGGGCATCGCCTTTTCCAGTTGCTGGGCAACGCGTTTGGCTAGCACGGTGGCGCCCCTGCTGCTCACCGGCTCATCCAGCGGAGTGTACAGGTGCAGCCCCTTGCTACCGCTGGTGAGCGGGAAGGTGGTCAACCCGATATCGGCGATCAGATCCCGTACGGCACGGGCCACCTCGGCCAGCTGGGCCATCGTGACGCCGTCGCCCGGATCCAGGTCGAAGACCAATCGTGTTGCCGGGCCCGGCTTCAGCTCGCCGGGCTCTCCGATGAACCGCCACTGCGGCACGTGTACTTCCAGCGCGGCTTGCTGTCCGATCCAGGCCAGCGCGGCCGGGCTGTCGATGATCGGGTAGGTCGTCGTTCCGGACCGATGCACCACGCTGGCCCTGGGCAGCCAGTCAGGTGCCGATGACGCCAGCTGCTTTTCGAAGAATGAAGGTTCCTCGACGCCGTTGGGCCAGCGTTTACGCGTGGCCGGACGCCCGGCGATGTGCGGCACCATCACCGCAGCGATGCGGGTGTAGTAGTCGAACACGTCGCTTTTTGTGGTGCTCGTTGCCGGGTAGAGCACCTTGTCGGCGTTTGTCAGCTTCACTTGCTGCTCCGCCGTCGAACCCATGGTTCAAACGTACGTCGCGGGCGGGCACACCTGAAGCGGGCGCCGGTACCGTCGACACCGTGGTTCGGCTGAACAGCGCCACCGTGCGCCGACTACCGATCGCGACGCCGAGCTATGACCGTGCCGGCGTCGGGGTCGGTATCGCGCATTTCGGTGTCGGTGGCTTTCACCGGGCACATCAGGCCATGTATGTCGACACGTTGCTCGAGCAAGGACTGGCGCGGGAGTGGGGCATCTGCGGGATAGGAGTCATGCCGGCCGACCGCCGAATGAGAGACGTGCTGCGGGACCAGAACGGCTTGTACACACTGATCTTGGAACACCCCGACGGCAGGCGGGAGGCGCGGGTGATCGGCTCGATCGTCGACTACCGCTATGCCCCCGATGATCCGCAGGCGACGATCGAGCTGTTGGCCGCACCGACGACCCGCATCATCTCGATGACCATCACCGAGGGCGGCTACCAGGTCAGAGACCGTGCGTCCGTCTTCGGCCTGATCGCCGAGGCACTGGCCCGGCGTCGCGACCGCGGCATCGTCTCGCCGACGATCGTGTCGTGCGACAACATCGAGCACAATGGTGAGGTCGCGCGACGGGCCGTCATCGCGCATGCCGAACTCCTGCGGCCGGGCGTGGCCGATTGGATCGCCGAACACACCCGGTTCCCGTGTTCGATGGTGGACCGCATCACCCCGGCCACCACTCCCGACATCATCGCCGGGGCAGAACGCGAATTCGGTGTCGCCGACGAATGGCCGGTGGTGGCCGAGGCGTTCGCTGCCTGGGTGCTCGAGGACGACTTCGCCGACGGCAGGCCACCGCTGGAAGAGGCGGGTGTCCTGCTAGTCGACGATGTGAGCCCGTACGAGTCGATGAAACTACGGCTGCTCAACGCCGGTCACCAGTGCCTGTGCTATTTCGCTGCGCTGTCCGGGTACCGCATGGTCCACGACGCGGCGCGCGACCCGTTGTTCACCGAATTCCTGCTGGCCTATTTCGATACCGAAGCCATCCCGACGCTACGGCCAGTTCCCGGGATCGATCTGCATGCCTACACCCGGGGGCTTATCGAGCGCTTCGCCAACCCGGGCGTGCATGACACCGTGGCGCGGTTGTGCGCGTACTCCTCGGATCGCATCCCGAAATGGCTGCTTCCGGTGCTCCGCGCCAACCTGGCCGCCGGCGGGCCCATCCGGCTGGCGTCGGCGACGGTAGCAAGCTGGGCGCGCTATGCCGAGGCGGTAGATGAGCATGGCGAACCAATCGAGCTCGTCGACAACCTGGCGGGTTCGCTGGTGCCAATCGCGCGGTCTCAGCAAGTCCATCCGACCGCCTTTATCGAGAACACCGCGCTTTTTGGCGATCTGGCCCGGGTACCCCGCTTCGTCGAGGCGTACCGCTGGGCGCTGGATTCATTGCATACCCGGGGGGCACGGGCAACGCTGGAGGTGTTGCTGCGCGGCGACACGAAGGTGGTGAGGCCATGACCCGGGGGCTGGTGATCGGTGAAGCCCTGATCGATACCTTCGACGGCCACGTCGAGCATGTCGGCTCCTATGTTGGGGGCAGCCCGCTCAACGTTGCGGTCGGACTGGCCCGGCTCGGCCGCGCTGTCGATTTCCTGACCTATATCGGCGACGACGAACCCGGCCAGCGCATCGCTGAATACGTTAAAGGCTCTGGCGCACAACTGGTTCCGGGAAGCATCTCGGCTGGCCGGACGCCCAGCGCGGTGGCGACGGTTGCTGACGACGGGTCGGCCACTTATAGGTTCGACATCGATTGGCAGCTCTCCGGAACACCTCCGGTCGCGCCGCCGCTGTTCGTGCACACCGGATCTATCGCCGCGGTGCGCGAGCCGGGCTGCTTGGCGGTTGCCGCGCTGCTTGACGCCTATCGCGTGTCTGCCAGTGTGACCTTCGACCCCAACGTGCGTCCGTCGCTGATTGCGGACCGGGATCAAGCTCGGGAACGCATCGAACGCCTCGTCGAACGCAGCGACATCGTCAAGGTCAGTGACGAAGACATGCGCTGGATCGATCCCAACCACGAGCCGGAACAGACCGCCCGAACCTGGCTGGCGTCGGGACCTGCGCTCGTCGTCCTGACCATGGGTGATCGGGGCTCGGTCGCGTTTTGCGCAACCGGCGAGGCCCGAGTGGCCGCCAGGCCGGTTCACGTCGTGGATACCGTCGGAGCGGGCGACGCGTTCATGGTCGGCCTGGTCGACGCGCTATGGGGACTGGGGTTGCTGGGCGCCGACCGGCGAGCCGAACTTGGTCGCATCGGGTTCGACGCCCTGACCGCCGCACTGGAGGCAGCTAGCCTGGCGTCGGCGTTGACCGTCGGCCGCCCTGGCGCCGACCTACCCGATCGAGCCGCCCTGAACGCCGCGGCGGGGGCTGGCTGAATCAGTTTCCTGAGCCCTGCAGGCCCCTGCTCGCACAACGCACACGCCACCACTTGACACAGGGCTACTCGGAGGCGGGCAAATCACGTTAATCCCAGCACGAGCCCCAACGCGCTGTTAGGCAACCCCACCGTGTGGGCATACTGACTGCATGCGCTCCATCTGGAAGGGTTCGATCGCGTTCGGGCTCGTGAACGTCCCGGTAAAGGTGTACAGCGCCACCCAGGACCACGACATCAAGTTCCATCAGGTGCACGACAAGGACAACGGACGAATCCGATACAAGCGCGTGTGTGAGGAGGATGGCGAGGTCGTCGAGTACGCAAACCTCGCCCGGGCCTACGAGTCCCCCGACGGCCAAATGGTGGTGATCACCGACGACGACATCTCCACCTTGCCCGAGGAGCGCAGCCGCGAGATCGAGGTGCTGGAGTTCGTCCCGGCCAGCGATGTTGACCCGATGCTGTTCGACCGCAGTTACTTTTTGGAGCCGGATTCCAAGTCGTCGAAATCCTATGCGCTGTTGGCCAAGACGCTGGCCGAGACCGATCGGATGGCGATCGTTCATTTCACGCTGCGTAACAAGACCCGGTTGGCTGCGCTGCGCGTCAAGGACTTCGGCAAACGTGAGGTCATGGTGGTGCACACCTTGCTGTGGCCCGACGAGATCCGTGATCCTGACTTCCCGGTACTGGACAAGAAGGTCGAGATCAAGCCCGCCGAACTCAAGATGGCCGGACAGGTGGTGGAGTCGATGGCCGACGAATTCAATCCGGACCGCTATCACGACACCTATCAGGAGCAGCTGCAAGAGCTAATCGACGCGAAACTTGAAGGCGGGGAAGCATTTACCGCTGAGGAGAAACCAGCCGAGCTGGACGAGAGCGAAGATGTCTCCGACCTGCTGGCCAAGCTGGAGGCCAGCGTCAAGGCGCGCTCCGGTGAGGGCAAGTCGCCGGCGGACAAGACGACCGCTAAGAAGGCCCCGGCCAGCAAGGCCCGCTCGAAAGCGGCGGCAAAGTAACCGACGCGCATCGCGCGGCTGCGGGCGTGGGCAGTGCGTGGACCGAGGTCGGTGCATCGCTGGACCGTATGACAAACTAGAACCTGTTTCAGATATCCTGCGTTCCGAGGCGGCGAGGCTCGCTACCGTTTCGGCCGTCAACTCAACGTGGAGAGGCCGCAATGATCCTGGACAGGTTCCGTCTCGACGATAAAGTCGCCGTCGTCACCGGTGGCGGCCGCGGCCTCGGTGCGGCCATCGCACTGGCTTTCGCCGAGGTCGGCGCGGATGTGGTCATCGCTTCGCGAACGCAATCCGAACTCGACGCCGTCGCCGAACAGATCCGTGCCACCGGCCGGCGCGCTCACATCGTTACCGCCGACCTGGCCCACCCTGAGGTAACCGCGCAGCTTGCCGATCAGGCCGTCGAGGCGTTCGGAAAACTAGACATCGTCGTCAATAACGTCGGCGGAACCATGCCCAACACACTGTTGACCACCTCAACCAAGGATCTCAAAGATGCGTTCACGTTCAATGTCGCCACCGCCCATGCGTTGACCGTCGCAGCTGTGCCGTTGATGCTCGAGCACTCTGGCGGCGGCAGCGTGATCAACATCAGCTCGACGATGGGCCGGCTGGCCGGGCGTGGTTTCGCCGCATACGGCACCGCCAAAGCCGCGCTGTCTCACTACACCCGGCTCGCGGCGCTGGACCTGTGCCCACGCATCCGGGTCAACGCCATCGCACCGGGGTCGATCCTCACCTCCGCCCTGGACGTGGTGGCTTCCAACGACGAACTACGCAAGCCGATGGAGAAGGTGACACCAATGCGCCGCCTCGGTGATCCCGTCGACATTGCTGCTGCCGCAGTCTATTTGGCTTCCCCAGCCGGAAGCTTTCTGACCGGCAAGACGCTGGAGGTCGACGGCGGCCTCACCTTTCCCAATCTCGACATACCCGTCCCTGACCTGTGAACCCCGACCGCCAAGGAGCCCGCTCATGCCCATACCCGTCGTCCAACTGGGCACCGGTAATGTCGGCGTCCACGCGCTGAGGGCACTTATCAGCAACCCGGAGTTCGAGCTGACCGGCGTATGGGTGTCATCGGATGCCAAAGCCGGCAAGGACGCGGCCGAGCTTGCCGGACTTCCGGATTCGACCGGCGTGCGAGCCAGTACCGATCTGGACGCGGTGCTCGCGACCGGGCCGCAATGCGCTGTGTACAACGCGATGGCCGACAACCGGCTGCCCGAGGCCCTGGACGACTACCGGCGCGTGCTGGCCGCCGGAGTCAACATCGTCGGCAGCGGCCCGGTCTTTCTGCAGTACCCGTGGCAAGTGATCCCCGAGGAACTCGTCAAGCCTCTGGAAGAGGCTGCCCGCGACGGTAATTCGAGCCTATACGTCAGCGGAATCGATCCGGGCTTCGCCAACGACTTGCTGCCGCTGGCGTTAGCCGGTACTTGTCAGAACATCCAGCAGGTGCGGTGCATGGAGATCGTCGACTACGCCACCTACGACAGCGCCGTCGTCATGTTCGACGTGATGGGCTTCGGCAAGCCGCTCGACGAGATCCCTATGCTGCTGCAGCCGGGTGTGCTGAGCCTGGCGTGGGGATCGGTGATCCGGCAACTGGCTGCGGGCCTGGGTATTTCGCTGGACGAGGTAACCGAGAAGTACGTGCGGGAGCCGGCACCTGAGGACTTCGATATCGCGTCGGGCCACATCCCCAAAGGCAGCGCCGCGGGGGTGCGGTTCGAAGTGCTCGGCATGGTCAACGGGGAACCCGCCATAGTCCTAGAGCACGTCACCCGATTGCGCGAGGATCTGTGCCCTGACTGGCCGCAGCCCGCGCAGCCGGGCGGTTCATACCGCGTAGAAGTCACAGGCGAACCGTCCTACGCCATGGACATCTGCCTGAGCAGTCGCAAGGGCGATCACAACCACGCCGGACTGGTCGCAACCGCGATGCGGATCGTAAACGCGATTCCGGCGGTAGTGGCCGCGCCGCCGGGGATCGTTACGACCCTGGACCTGCCTCTGATCACCGGCAAAGGGCTGTACGCGCCGAGCTGAGTCGACGCTCCTTGCTGCTCTGCCGCCGATGACCCGTCACCGTCGGCTGAGGTGACGGCGGCCGCCTCCCAGCGATGTCCGGAGCGCCATGTACCGGGCGGTGGTCTACACGCGAAGGTTTTCGGCTAACCTCACTTTTTAATTCGGAAATGTGGAACAAGGGGTCGGAACGTTGGCGCAGGACACCCAGGCCCCGCTCAAGGCGAGCTGGTATCTGCTCGGACCAGCGTTCGTCGCCGCGATCGCCTATGTCGATCCCGGAAATGTCGCGGCCAACGTCAGCTCCGGCGCCCAGTTCGGCTACCTGCTGCTGTGGGTCATCGTCGCGGCCAACGTGCTGGCGGGTCTGATGCAGTACTTGTCGGCGAAGCTCGGGTTGGTAACCGGTCGATCGCTGCCTGAGGCGATCGGCAATCAGATGAGCCGTCCGATGCGGCTGGCGTTTTGGGCGCAGGCCGAACTGGTCGCAATGGCAACCGATGTGGCTGAAATGGTCGGCGGAGCCATTGCCCTGCACATCCTGTTCGATTTGCCGCTGCTGATTGGCGGGGTGATCACCGGCGGCGTCTCGTTGCTGCTGCTGGCGATCCAAGACCGCCGCGGACAGCTTCTTTTCGAGCGTGTCATCACCGGATTGCTGCTCGTCATCGCCATCGGCTTCGCTGCCAGTTTCTTTGTCGCGACGCCGCCGCCCGAAGCCGTGATCGGCGGCCTGGTGCCGCGATTCCGCGGTACCGAAAGCGTGCTGCTGGCCGCCGCGATCCTGGGCGCCACGGTGATGCCGCATGCGGTGTACCTGCACTCGGGTCTGGCCCTCGACCGGCACGGACATCCCGACGCAGGCCAGCACCGGCGCTTACTGCTTCGTATCACCCGGGTCGATGTCGTGCTGGCGATGGCGGTTGCCGGAACGGTGAACGCGGCGATGCTGCTGGTCGCCGCGATCAACTTGCAGGGCCGCGAAAAAGCCGCGTCGATCAGCGGCGCCTACGCCGCGATCCACCACACGTTGGGAGCGACGATCGCGGTGCTGTTCGCGATCGGATTGCTCGCGTCCGGTTTGGCGTCCGCGTCGGTGGGTGCCTACGCCGGCGCCATGATCATGCAGGGACTGCTGCACCGGTCGATTCCCATGCTGGTGCGTCGTTTGATCACGCTGTGTCCTGCCCTGGCGATCCTGGCGCTCGGATTCGACCCGACTCGCACGTTGGTGCTCTCGCAGGTGGTGCTGTCGTTCGGTATCCCCTTCGCGGTGCTTCCGCTGGTCAGATTGACCAGCAACCGCAAGCTGATGGGTCGCGACACGAACCATCCCGTCACCACCGTCATTGGCTGGGCCGTCGGAATATTGGTTAGTCTGCTTAACGTGGTACTGATTTGCCTGACGGTGACCGGCTGAATGCCGGCCCGCAGGCATCCCTACTTCGCATATGGGTCGAACCTGTGCGTCAGACAGATGGCGCTGCGCTGTCCCGACGCCGCTGATCCGCGGCCGGCGGTGTTGTCCGATCACGACTGGCTGATCAACGAGCGCGGGGTGGCCACCGTCGAGCCGTTCGCGGGCAATCAGGTGCACGGGGTGCTCTGGCAGGTCTCTGACCACGACCTGGCCACCCTGGACAGCGCCGAGGGCGTGCCGGTGCGCTATCGGCGCGACCGGCTCACCGTTCACACCTACGACGGAGCGGCGCCGGCCTGGGTGTACATCGACCACCGGGTGACTCCCGGGCCGCCGCGGCCGGGTTATCTGCCGCGCATCATCAGCGGCGCCGTCCACCACGGGCTGCCGCAACGCTGGATCGACTTCCTGCATCGCTGGGATCCCGCGCATTGGCCTCGCCCGAGGCACGCGGGTTCATCCTCTGGACCTGCGCCGCTGTCGCTTTCAGCGTTGTTGAGCGATCCGGGGGTGAGTGAGTCAATTCGGCTGCGGTCGCGTTTCGGCTTTCTTGCCATCCACGGCGGCGGGTTAGAACAAATGACCGACGTGATCGCCGAACGTGCCGCCGAGGCCGCCGACGCGTCGGTGTACCTGCTGCGCCATCCCGACCGGTACCCGCATCACCTGCCGTCGGCTCTATTCGACCCCGGCGAATCGCCGCGGCTCGCCGAATTCCTCGACCACGTCGACGTCGCGGTCGCGCTGCACGGCTACGGCCGCATCGGACGCAGCACACAGCTGCTCGCCGGTGGCCGCAACCGCGCATTGGCCGCCCACCTGGCCCAGCACATCCAGCTGCCCGGCTATCAGGTCGTCACCGACCTTGACGCCATCCCGCGTGAACTGCGTGGCCTGCATCCGGAAAACCCGGTCAACCGGGTACGTGACGGCGGGACACAGCTGGAATTGTCGGTTCGGGTCAGGGGCCTGAGTCCGCGCAGTCCGCTGCCGGGCGCGGACGGCTTGTCTTCGGTCACTTCAGCCCTAGTGCAGGGTTTGGCGGCCGCGGCCCGTTCTTGGTAATTGTCCTTAGTTCGTTTAACGGAGGTTGTTGGTGGCCAAGGATTTTCGATTCTCGCTGAGCATGCGTTTCTTCAAGTCTCGCGCAGCTTTGGTGGAGAAGGTGAAGCGAGCGGAAGATCTTGGATACGACATCCTCTGCGTGCCAGACCATCTCGGCGCGGCGGCACCGTTTCCGACGCTGACCGCGGTCGCAATGGTCACCACCAGGATCCGGATGAGCATGTATGTGCTGAACGCCGCCTTCTACAAGCCGGCCCTGCTCAGCAGGGACCTGCAGGCCTTGGACGTGCTCAGCGACGGCCGCCTCGAGATCGGGCTCGGCACCGGCTACGTCCGGGAAGAATTCGAGGCCGCCGAGCTGCCGTACCCCAGCGCCGGCGCCCGGGTCGACTACCTCGAACATATGACGACTTACCTGAAGGAGCATCACCCGTCGGTGCCGATCCTCATCGCCGGTAACGGCGACCGGGTGCTGACGCTGGCCGCTCGGCACGCCGACCAGATCGGGCTGACCGGCGCCAAGGTACGCGCCGTCGACGACCCGCTGGCCGAACGCATCGAGTTCGTCCGCAACGCAGCGGGTGATCGTTTTGACGCGCTCGAGCTGAATATGGTGATCACGGCGCTGCCGCGCGAAGGCGAGACCATCCCCGACTTGAAGATGACCCGCGCCTATGCACCGGACTCGTCCGATGAGGAGTTACTGTCCGCGCCCTCAGTGCTCAGCGGGACACCCCGCGAGATGGCCGACACATTGTCCGAATACCGCGAAAAGTACGGACTGACATGCTTCACCGTGCAGGACAACCACATCGAAAACTTCGCAAAGGTAATCGCGGAGCTGCGCTGATCCGGTCGCTGCCAGCGGTCTGCGGGCAGCCCGCCCGGTAAGCTCAGCCCGTCCGCCCTCGTAGCTCAGGGGATAGAGCACGGCTCTCCTAAAGCCGGTGTCGCAGGTTCGAATCCTGCCGGGGGCACCGTGTGATTGTGTATTACCTCGGCTGATGCTTGACAGTTGTTTCGGCTGATCCTTGACACTCCCTGGATGAGGGAGTTGAGCGTGGCTGAGCAGAGGTATCAGGCCGTGTTGGCGGTGATCGCCGATGGGTTGTCGATTTCGCAGGTTGCCGGGAAGGTGGGGGTGTCAACATACCGGCAGTAATTCTTTTCTCCTTGAAAAACCCTACTTATTCGGCTAGCACACTGCTACAAATGCTGTCACCGCTGTAACCAGCGGCGGCAGAGTGCCGTCGTCTTCCAGAGAAAAGGAATCCCAACATGAAGACGAGAGTATTGATGGCCACGGTCGGTGGTGCAGCGGCAGCCTTGGCCGCTAGTGTTATGTGGACCGCACCATCGGCCTCGGCTGACAGCGACTTTTGCAATTCGCTTTCCACCCCCGCGCAAGTTCATGATTGCAGCTGCGGCTACGACAACGCCCCAGGTAGTCAGGAATATCAGCAGTGCCTGTATGGAAATGCGGCTGCGCCCGGACCGGCCAGCTCACCGCCAGCCGCGCCAGCCGCGCCACCCGCGCCACCCGCGCCACCCGGCTAATCGCTACCAGGTCGCCCACGCTCACCAACGTGACAGTGCCACGCCGGCCGCTGGCCGGTGCTGCCGACGCCGCAACAGTAACGGCTCGACGCTGCCTCACTGCGGATCGGAATTCCACCGCCAGTCCGGCCGATGGACGTATTGCAGCGCCTCCGCCACCGTCAGCCCCCTCATCGCGCGGGCGCGGTTCTCCGCACAGTGACGATGGAAGATCGCCAACTCCGCCTGGCTCGGCGGATGCGCATCGCGATACGGCACCTTCTGCCCCACCAGCATCACCAGAAATCCTTCAAGCCCGAACTGATTGTCCAGCCCGATCGTGCTCGTCAGATAATGCCGACAGAAACCCGTCGGCCCGTTCTCGCGATAGAAGTCCAGCAGCGGCTGCACCGGTGCAACGTCCACCTCGTTGCAGCACGTGGTCCAGAACTCGTTCTTGATGCGCGTGTTGAACCGGTAGTGGATCGACAGGAAGTCCTTGATGCCGTCCCACCAGTCGACGAACAGCGTGTTGTAAAGCGCCTTGATGCCCGGCGTGGGGTCGAGCTGCGACTGCACGAGCATCTCGACCATCGACTTGATCTGCGACGACGCGACCATGAGCGCCGTCGCCTCGAGTGGCTCGACGAAGCCGCACGCGTTGCCGATCGCGAAGACGTTCTTGACCCAGCCCTTCTCATAGCGCCCCGAGCGGAACTTCACGACGTGATCCCACGTCTTGGCCCTCGGGTTCTTCTTCAGGAACTCGTCGCGCGCCTGGTCGTCGCTGAGGAAGCGTGACGAATAGACGTAGCCGCGATTGATCGCGTGCTCGTGGTCGATCTGCCAGCACCAGCCGGCCTCCATCGTCTCGGCGATGGTGTAGGGGTAGATGAACTCGTCGGTCCGGTCCCAGCTGCCGACGATGGCGCGGTCGCAGTAGAGCGAGCGGTCGTACGGGACGAACGGCGTCCCCAGCGCGCGGCCGAGCAACTCGGAGCGAAAGCCGCTCGCGTCGACGTACAAGTCGGCTGAGAACGTGCGGCCGTCGTCAACGATGATGGACTGCACGCCCTGCTCATCGACGGGCACGCCGGTGATGCGGGCGTCGATGATCTCGATGCCGCGCGCGACGGACGCGGTCTCCAGCGCCGCGACCAGCGCGGGATTGAACAGGTGCAGCGCCGCCACGTCCGTGATCAACGGCCCCTGGCCGCTCGGATGTTTCTCGAACGCCTTGCCCTGAGCCATCAACGCGGCGTTCATGTTGACGCTGTCGAAATCGTCGCCGCAGTAGAAGCCGTTATAGCGATCGAGGTCGCTGTAGAACGCGTCGAGCTGAAACTGGAACGCGTAGTCGAATGACTTGGGTGGCCCCCAGAGGAAGTGGATGCCCGTCTTCCAGGTCGGCCGAACGGTTGAATAGAACAGCTTCTGCGGCAGCTTCAGGTAGTCGAAGAGCAGGTGCGTGATCTGCGGCGTGGTGCTTTCGCCGACGCCGATCACGCCGATGTCCTTGCTGCGCACGACGCGGATTTGGACCTGAGGAATCTTTTGTTTGAGCGCAAGCGCAGACAGCAGGCCGGCGCTGCCGCCGCCTACGACGAGTACGGATTTGATCATCGCGCTTCCCTGTTTCCCGTGCGCGCGACCGCCCGCGGCCGTTGGTCGCCTCCGCCAGTCGACCTAGCCGTCCGCTTGCCTCCGCCCGCCAACACGATCTTGAAATTGGTGGTGGATTGCTGCCGTCTCCAGCTGATCCGGTAGACAACCGCCGCCTGCCAGGCTGACAGCGACTGGGCTTCTAAGGGACCGCTCTGGCAGGCAAACGCGGCTGACGCCTTCGAATCATCCGATAAGCCCATAACACAGCGGAACTTATTCATGCCGGGATTCTTGATCAGTCATCGCGATTGCCCTGATAGAAGCCGTGAAACCACTTCAGGCACGCGACCACGCGACACCTGCGGGACATCCTGCACGTCTTCCTCGACCCGGACAGGCTGCGCGTCTTCCTCGACAGAGCGCGCGCGGTAGATCAGCTGCAATATCGGACACGTCATCGCCGTTGTCACGACCGCCATCAACACCAGCATCGAATAGAGTCCCGTATCCAGGACGCCCAGTTTGAGCGCGAGCGTGAGAATGATCAACTCGGTGAGCCCGCGTGTATTACTCAGCGCCGCAAGCGCTCCCGCATCTCTAACAGAAAGGTGGGCGAGGCGGGCCGCGAAGAACGTGCCGAACTTACCACCGATGGCGACGAGCAGGATCAAGCCGAGTTCACCGACCGCGGCGCCTTTGATTGACGACAAATTGACGGTGAATCCGGCGACGATGAAGAATGCAGGCAGTAGAAGTACGCTGCAGAATTTTCCCATTTTATCCTGCAGCTCGGCCAAGAGATCGGCCGCGTTTTCGCGAGGCATCGCTATACCGAACAGAAAGGCGCCGAAAATATAGTGCAGGCCGATCCACTCGGTGAAGCCTGCAGATAAGAGCAATCCAGTGAGCGTCCCGGCTAGTGTTTGGATAGTGAGTTCTCCGCTTGCGGCGTGGGCTTGAGCCATCCTTTTCAACAACGGACGGACGAGCCAGATCATAGCGACGATGTAGGGAACCAGTAGAAGAATTCGCCATTCGGTTCGATTTATCCCCATCAACGCTACGGTCACTGCCAACAATGACCAGGCGAGCAAGTCGGCGATCGCGGCGCAGGCCACGGCGAGGCGCCCGACCTGCGTGCGAATCACGCCCCGGTCCGCCAGTATCCGTGCCAGCACCGGAAACGCCGTAACCGCCATTACGATGCCGATCATCAGAATGAAACCCACCTTTTGGGGGGTTGGATGTCTCGGCAGTAGATAGAACGCTAGACAAACGCCCAGCCCGAATGGCAGCGCGACCGAAGTCAACGATACTGCCAGTGTGGTACCGCTCTGCTCTCTCACGGCACCGGGTTCTGTTTCGACGCCGACTAGGAACATGAATATGGCAACCCCGACACCGGCCAGCATGGTCAGGATCGGTCGGATGTCGGTGGGAAACAAGAAGTTCGAGATTGCTCCCCCGAACAGGGTTGGACCCATCAGGATGCCGCCGGCGATCTCTCCGATCACTGCCGGTTGACCGAGTCTTCGCGCAATTGCACCGAACAGCCACGCCGCAACGACAATCGCCGCCAAAGAGAACAACAGTGCTGCAACGTGGTTGGACGTCATTATGCCCCTAATCTGGGATCCAATTCGCGGAAACGTATGCGTGCAGGCATTCATCACGCAACTAAGCGATTTGGGTTCCTGAGATCACCGGTCACGTACGTGGTTGGGATGCATCAATATATAGCGAGAGGCGGATCGCGGTGCAACGTGTTGTGACCGCCAACACATCCCATTATGCGTCTTTGACACTCATTAGCCAAGGAAACGTTATGATTTTGTCTTCCGATGTTAACAACATTATTCATTGGCGGCAATCACTATAACTCTCAGGTAATTCCCAGGCCAATTACCGGTATTTCTCGGGTTCGGCAAACTCAATGACGCCGGGCGAAGTCCGGCCCTTGTGACTTAGAACGTGTTCGGGAACCTCGAACGGCTCCCGCCGCCGGACACCGCTGCGCTGGAGCGCCCCATCACATCCACCATCACCCGCGACCGCGACCGCGCGCGGACCACCGACCGGGACCGGGACCGGGAAGAAGCGAGGCATCCCACTATGTCGCAGTCTTCGCCCGCATCGCGGCCCATCCCTCCACCACTCTGACTAGCCGTCCACCCACGATCCGAGGAACCCGGAGAACCGCAGCCCGGCAGCGCCAGCCGACGCCTGTCATGCCCATCGGCCAACTCAACAGCAGCTCAGCCAAACCCGTCGCCGATCAACACTTCCTGAATGACCGGGGCCAGTCACGCAGGCGCGCCCACCCCTAGCTCCGCGACCGTAGCCCTGACTCAGATTATAGCAATATATGCTATAATTGCTAATGCTCAATAGGAGCGGCTTGCTGCGCGAGGTAATGTCCGAAACAGGCACTACCCAATCGGAATTAGCGCGCTTCAGCGGCGTCCATCAGCCCAGTATCAGCCAGTTTCTCTCTGCCAAGGTAGATCTCAGCGACGACCAGCTCGATCGGCTGCTGTCGTGTATGGGTTATCGTCTCGAGGTAGTCCGACGCGCCGTCAGACCCGACCTGACACGGGCCGAACTGCGGTCGTGGAAGTTGCACCGCCAATTGTCGGCCCACCTGACGCGGTCGACCCTTGCGCAGTGGCAGCCAACCATCCTTGCCAACCTGGAGCGGCTGCGCGACGCCGTTCGGGGTCAACCGCACATCCGAAACCTCGAGCGGTGGAAAGCCTTACTGGACGACGCGGACGTGGTCGGACTGCATCGCGCCCTGACTGGGCTCGACCGCGACTCCATCGAGATGCGTGAAGTAACGCCTATGAGCGGACTGCTCTCTGAACGGGAGCGCAAAGAAGTGCTCGAGAAGGTGCACTAATGCGACGCGACCAGTTGGAACGCGCGATTCGAGCTGCCTGTCAGATCACCGGCCAGTTGGATGTCATCGTTGTCGGCTCTCAGGCGATCCTCGGTACGTATCCCGAGTACGAACTCCCGATGCTCGCTACTCGATCACTTGAGATCGACGTCCTTCCTATTACCGACGACAACGACGAGACCATTCGCCTTGCCGACCTCATCGTTGGCGTCGCCGGCGAGTTCTCCCCATTCGAGCAGCAACACGGTTTCAGCATCGACGGCGTCGACCTAACAACATCAGCACTGCCCGAAGGCTGGCGAACGCGACTAGTCAAGGTGCAGAACGAGAACACCGCTGCCCCCGCCGGTCATCCGCAGTACGTCGGCTGGTGCCTGGACAAAGAAGACCTCTGCGTAGCAAAGCTCTGCGCCTTCCGCGAAAAGGACCGCAACTTCGTTGACGCGCTCATCGCGGACGGCCTCGTTGACCCAGCATTGATCGCCAAACGCACTACGACCGTCCCCGAGCGGTACCGCTCAAGCATCGAGCGCGCGACCGCGTGGCTCGCATTCCGGACACAGACCGATCAATGACACTCGATTATGAGACGGCACGGGCGCGACGAAAAGCTGCCGGCCATTCCAGGGCTTCCTCCTTTCCGAATCCGGGAACGTCGCCCACCCGTGGTCGGTGCTTGGTCCTGCATCCCTGCTGCATCCCTTCGTTTTCTGTTCGCTGGTCGGTGCCACCTGGGAAACCTGTCCTGGCGAGCCGCCAGCACATACTGCAACGGGCCGTCGTGAATGAACTCCGAGACCTTGCGCTGCTGCTCGTCGGAGGCCGTCATGGTCTGGGCCAGCAGCTCCTCGCGAGGGACGCTGAGGCTGGCAATCTGGTCCACGTGGCGCGCCTGCATGTACACCGCCAATAGTGCTGTGCAGCATAGGAACAGGTAGATCACGACGGTCAGCGTCGGACGCGCCCAGCCGAGGGTGGACACCAGCACCGGATCGTCATACACCTCCACCGCGAACGCGGCTGCGCTTATGGTCAGCACCGTGGCGGCGCGCCGCCACGACACGTCGAGGACCACCATGATGGGCAGTAGCAACATGACCAGCAGCGGCACATATGCTCCGGGCGGCGAGAGCAGTTTGTAGCCGTACACCACGGTGACGTCGACGATCGCGAATACCAGCTGCAGCCTGGGGGCGATCACCGACCGGACGTTCGCAGAAAACGCGACGAGCGCCGCCCACCCCCGCCACCGCGTAAACCGCCACAAGTATCGCCTGCTGGCGCCACCGCGGCGTGTCGCCGGCCTGCATCGCGGCGAACATGATCATCACGACGCCCACGC
>Ga0209693_10000005_pt1 | contig 89688 bp, 89 predicted proteins | sample HubBroMetageWRM3_FD_188345 | JGI IMG/M metagenome (GOLD analysis project Ga0209693, IMG submission 188345) | Warmed soil microbial communities from the Hubbard Brook experimental Forest, New Hampshire - Hubbard Brook CCASE Soil Metagenome WRM 3... | ecosystem: Environmental > Terrestrial > Soil... | reverse complement strand
GCTGGTGGCGGGCAGCCGGTACCGCGGTGACTTCGAGGAACGCCTGAAGAAGGTGCTCAAGGAGATCAACACCCGCGGCGACATCATCCTGTTCATCGACGAGCTGCACACCTTGGTGGGCGCCGGTGCCGCCGAGGGCGCGATCGACGCCGCGTCGATCCTCAAGCCCAAGCTGGCCCGCGGCGAGCTGCAGACGATCGGCGCCACCACGCTCGACGAATACCGCAAGTACATCGAGAAGGACGCCGCGCTGGAGCGACGCTTCCAGCCGGTGCAGGTCGGGGAGCCGACGGTGGAGCACACCATCGAGATCCTCAAGGGTCTGCGGGACCGCTACGAGGCCCACCACCGGGTGTCGATCAGCGATAGTGCGATCGTGGCCGCGGCCACCTTGGCTGACCGCTACATCAACGACCGGTTCCTGCCGGACAAGGCGATCGACCTGATCGACGAGGCGGGCGCGCGGATGCGGATCCGCCGGATGACCGCTCCGCCAGACCTGCGTGAGTTTGACGAGAAGATCTCCGACGCACGCCGGGAGAAGGAATCGGCGATCGACGCCCAGGACTTCGAAAAGGCCGCCAGTCTGCGCGACCGGGAGAAGCAACTGGTGGCTCAACGTGCGGAACGCGAAAAGCAGTGGCGTTCAGGCGACCTCGACGTGGTCGCCGAGGTCGACGACAACGAGATCGCCGAGGTGCTGGGTAACTGGACAGGTATCCCGGTGTTCAAGCTCACCGAGGCCGAGACCACCCGGCTGCTGCGCATGGAAGACGAGCTGCACAAGCGGATCATCGGCCAGGACGATGCGGTCAAATCCGTCTCCAGGGCGATCCGCCGTACTCGCGCCGGGCTGAAAGACCCCAAGCGCCCGTCGGGTTCGTTCATCTTCGCCGGCCCATCCGGTGTCGGCAAGACCGAGCTGTCCAAGGCGCTGGCCAACTTCTTGTTCGGCGACGACGACGCGCTCATCCAGATCGACATGGGCGAGTTCCACGACCGATTCACCGCGTCGCGGCTGTTCGGTGCCCCGCCGGGATATGTCGGCTACGAAGAGGGTGGCCAGCTGACCGAGAAGGTGCGGCGCAAGCCGTTCTCGGTGGTGCTGTTCGACGAGATCGAGAAGGCGCATCAGGAGATCTACAACAGCCTGTTGCAAGTGCTCGAGGATGGCCGGCTCACCGACGGGCAGGGCCGCACTGTGGACTTCAAGAACACCGTGCTGATCTTCACGTCCAACCTGGGCACCTCCGACATCTCGAAGCCGGTCGGGCTGGGCTTCACCCAGGGCGGCGGGGACAACGACTACGAGCGGATGAAGCAGAAGGTCAACGACGAGCTCAAGAAGCACTTCCGGCCGGAGTTCCTCAACCGCATCGACGAAGTCATTGTCTTCCACCAGCTCACCCGCGACGAGATCATCCAGATGGTCGACCTGATGATCAACCGGGTCGCCGCCCAGCTCAAGAGCAAGGACATGGCGATGGAGCTGACCGACAAAGCCAAGTCGCTGCTGGCCAAGCGCGGCTTCGACCCGGTGTTGGGCGCTCGTCCGCTGCGGCGCACCATCCAGCGAGAGATCGAGGATCAGCTTTCCGAGAAGATCCTCTTCGAGGAGGTCGGGCCCGGACAGGTCGTCACCGTCGACGTGGACAACTGGGACGGTGAAGGCTCCGGCGAGGACGCGGTGTTCACGTTCACCGGAGCCCGCAAACCGCCGGCCGAGCCGGATCTGGCGAAGGCCGGAGCCCACAGCGCGGGCGGCGCGGCGGCGACTCCGCAATAGCTTTTGGCCCGGCGTCCGTCACCAGCACCCGCGTGGGACGCGAAACCCCTAGAAGGAGTCAACTGTGACCAATACTGCTGCCGGTTCCAAGACCAGCGGTACGCGAATCGGATCGGTTGATCTATCGGCAGCAAGTGCCGCGCTCTGGTTGGCGGCAACCGTTTTCCTGGCGCTGCTGGCGGTCTACTTCGTCGGCGTCGATCAGGGTGCGGTGTCGCTGTTCGGCAGTGACGCCCATGTGCACGAGTTCCTGCACGACGCAAGGCATCTGCTCGGATTCCCCTGCCACTGAGCGCCCAGCGTGGAGAAGCGGCTGATCGCACGCGGCCTCATGGCGGGCTTGGTGGGCGCGGTGCTGGCATTCCTGTTCGCCCGGTTGTTCGCCGAGCCCGTGATCGGCCGCGCAATCGCGTACGAGGATGGCCGCACCGAGGCCGAGCAGGCTCAGGGAGTGCACGAGCACGGCACTGAGTTGTTCACCCGCGGGGTGCAGACAGGCGCCGGATTGGGTTTCGGTGTACTGATTTTCGGTGTCGCAATGGGCGCGCTGTTTGCCGTGCTTTTCTGCGTCGCGTATGGGCGGGTGGGAGGCAGCGCAGAAAGCACTGCGCCACGCCTACTTTCGGTGCAGCTCGCGGCCGGCGCTTTCGTCGCGGTATACCTGGTGCCGTTCGTGAAGTATCCGCCCAATCCGCCGGCGGTCGGTCAGTCGGATACCATCGGAATGCGCACCGGTGGGTACCTGGTGATGGTGCTGGCATCGGTGGTGCTGGCGATCGCCGCGCTGTGGCTGGCCCGAAGACTGACTGCCCGGCTTGGCGCACGGGATGCCGGGCTGCTCGCGGCCGTAGCCTACGTGGTAACGATCGCGGTGGTGATGGTGCTGCTGCCGACTGTGGACGAGACGCCCGAACCGCTGCGCGACGCTTCGGGTGTGATCATTTATCCCGGCTTTCCAGCCGATGTTCTTTATGAATTCAGGGTGCTTTCGCTGGGTACTCAGCTGGTGCTGTGGGTGACCATCGGCCTGGTGTTCTCGACCCTGGCTGGCCGGCTGCTGGGCGGGCGAGCCGAGAGCGGACGGGCATCGAGCATCGCAGCGTGACGGACGTCGTCCGGCTGACCTTGGTGTCGCACGCGATGACCGATGCCATGGCAGCCGGGCGTTTTCCTGCCGACGAGCCGATCAACAGCATCGGCCGTCGGCAGGCCGAAGCTGCTGCGGGCCTTGATATCGGGGGCGACACGCGTCAGCTTGCCGGACCCGAACAGCGGGCGCGGCAAACCGCGCTGTTCTTAGGTCTACAGGCGACCACGGAGCCGCGCCTGGCCGACCTCGACTGCGGACGGTGGCGCGGCGAGAAACTCGAGAGCATCCAGCCCAAAGAGTTGGAGATATGGCTGACCGATCCGGCCCAGGGGCCGCACGGAGGTGAGTCGATCGTCGACCTGATCGACCGGGTGGCCGGATGGCTGGCGTCCCTGACTGAAATTTCGCTGACCGACAACACATTACGGACAGTGGCGGTGACACATCAGGCGGTGATCCGGGCGGCGATCCTGCTGGCTCTTGACGTCCCCCCGAAATCGTTCTGGCGTATCGACATTGCGGCAGTCAGCCGCACCCTGCTGCATTTCCGCAACGGTCGCTGGACGTTGAGGTTGTAATCAGTTCGCCGCAGTTTTGCAGCCGTCACCGCGGCGCCACGAGCGCGAAAACCTGCTTGGCGACCTGCAGCATCCAGCCGGTCACGGTAGGCCCGTGGTCGCGGGGCCAGTTCAGCTGAAAGCTCACCACCCACGGCTGCCGCGTTTTGTCGACGGCGTACCAGCTAAATGTCAGGTCGCCCGGCAGGCCTCCGGCTTTCGCGCCGATATACGGCCATTGGCTGCGGTCCAGTTGGATACCCGACACTGCAGAAAGGATCGGTATGACGGGTGCGGCCGCGCCGACCGCGTCGGCTTGCAGCGCCGCATGGACTCGGCAGATGTCCTGCGCGCTGCCGTACCACTCCGCACCGTAACTGGAGGCCGGGACGTGGGCGCGGATTGGATCAGGTTGGTACGGACTGGAATTCGCCTGCTGCAGCAGTTGGGCACGGACCTGCGGGTCTGCGTGCTGCCACTGGCTGCGTAGATCCGGTTGACCCCAGCCGATGGAGAACAGTTCGTACATCGTGGGGAAGGGGGTCATGCTGGCTGGATCATGATGGCCGGCCGTGACCAGCGCTTCCTCGATTGCGTGCGTGCCCATCTTGCCGATCAGCAAGTCGGTGGCCATGTTGTCGCTGGTGGCGATCATCTTCTGGGCGGCCGTACGAACCGAAACATGGGTCCCGGGAGCCAGCTCCAAGCCCGAAGAGCCCACCGCCTTGCTCTTCTCGGTGACGGTTAGCTGATCGTCCCAGGACACCGACCCATTTTTGACGGCACCCGCCAGAGCGTGCAGCACGTACAACTTGAAAATCGATGCCAGCGGCAACGATTCGCCGGTGTTGGTGCCCGCCACCGGGTCGCAGCGACCCTGGTCGACTTTGGCGACCTGGTAGGAGTAGCGGGCGCCGGTCTTGCTCAACACGGCGTCGACGTCGCGCCACGAGGCGATCGACGGTGCCTGGGTGTCCAGATCGAACCGATCGACCCGGCCCTCGTCATCGGTGTGAATCCGGATGTCTTGGCGCGCACCGTAGGAGGTGGTGAGGTGCAGCGTCGCCGCGCTGGCACCGATGTCCACACTGTCGAGGGTGAAGGGGCGATCCCACCAGAGTGCTTCCATCGTGGTCTCAACGGCGTCGACCTTGTCGGGTGCGGCCAGGGTGCCAACTCCTACCGGGCCGATAGGCCAGTCCGAGTTGAGCATGTCCATGGTCTGTTGGGCCCGCAGACCGGGAGGAGTCCTGGCGTCGATACCCCGGCCCGGGTTTGCGGCGTTCGCCTGCAGGGAAGGCGGCGGCGCGCAACCCGGCGAAAGCGTCAAGACCAGAGCGGCGGCCGCGCCCAGCGCCGCCGCACGGTGACGTGCCGAGCGCCGGCTAACCAGTCTGGCTCTTGCCGGCAACGTCCAACACGACCTCGAATTCCAGCAGCGACGCGCCAGTCGCCACCGGGTTCGCCCGATGACCAGCATGGGCTTCGATAGCAGGCCCGTTCGCCCACGCCTGGAATGCTTCATCGGACTCCCACTGTGTCACCACGAAATAGCGACTTTCGCCCTTGACTGGACGCAGCAGCTGAAAGCCGAGGAAGCCCGGAGTGTTGTCGACCGAGTGCGCGCGGTTGGCAAATCGCTTCTCCAGCTCGGGGCCGGCATCCGCGGGTACCTCGATTGCGTTGATCTTCACCACTGGCATGCAGGTTAGGTTACCGTGCCCCATCTGCCCGACCTGCCAGAGGTCGGGCAGGGACAGGCCGCAAGATAGAGCCATGGCCCCTGAACTGTTGACCTGTCACGGCGGGCGGGGTGAGCCGTTGGTACTGGTCCACGGCCTGATGGGGCGGGGCACCACGTGGTCGCGTCAGCTGCCCTGGCTGAGCCGATTGGGCACCGTGTATACGTACGACGCGCCGTGGCACCGAGGCCGTGATGTCGAGGATCGGCACCCGATCAGTACCGAACGCTTCGTGGCCGATCTGGGTGACGCGGTGAGCGCGTTGGGGGCGCCGGCCAGGCTGGTCGGACATTCGATGGGCGCCCTGCACTCGTGGTGCCTGGCCGCGGCGCGTCCTGATTTGGTTTCGGCACTGGTCCTCGAGGATATGGCGCCGGATTTCAGAGGTCGTACCACCGGTCCCTGGGAACCCTGGCTGCATGCTCTTCCGGTCGAATTCGATTCTACCGAGCAGGTATTCGATCAATTCGGTCCCGTCGCAGGGCGATATTTCCTGGAAGCCTTCGACCGCACCGCCACCGGCTGGCGGCTGCACGGTCACACCTCGCGGTGGATCGAGATCGCCGCGGAATGGGGCACCCGCGACTACTGGGGGCATTGGCTGGCGGTGCGTTCGCCGGCGCTGCTCATCGAAGCGGGCATCTCGGTCACGCCGCCGGGCCAGATGGCCGCGATGACCAAAACCAGCTGTCCGACAAGCTATTTGCATGTGCCCGAAGCCGGTCACCTGGTCCACGACGAAGCGCCGCGGGTATACCGCCGGGCAGTCCAGTCATTTCTGACCGCGCGCGCCCCGCGCACCTGAAGCGGCTACTCCTCGCCGGCCAGCGCGAACCGGCCGTCGACGGTCCTGGTCACCAGGCCGTCGACAAGCAACGAATCCAGCGCGCGGTCGCGCTGCTGGGCATCGGTCAGCCACGCCATGTCCAGCTCGGCTTGGGTGACGGGGGAGTGATTGGCACGCAACACATCTAGCAATCGTCCGCGGACCTGACGGTCGGTTCCGGCGTAGGTTTGAACACGGCGAGCCGGCCCCTGCCCGGGGGGATAACCTGCGTGCCGCCAGGCACATTCGCCAAGCGGGCACAACCCGCAACGCGGTGTGCGTGCAGTGCACACCGTCGCGCCTAATTCCATCAGCGCCACCGAGAACTGCGGCGCGGTTTCATCACGCGGCAGCAGCGCTGAGACGTCGGCGTGGTCTCGCACCGCAGACGCCGCACCGGCGTCGGCGCGGCCGTGCACGGCGCGCGCCACAACGCGGCGCACATTGGTGTCCACCACCGGAACCCGCTGGCGGTAGGCGAAGCACACCACGGCGCGCGCCGTATAGCTACCGACGCCCGGCAGCGTCAGCAGGGTGTCAAGGTCGTCGGGAACCGCATCGCCGTGCTCGCGCGCAATGACGGTGGCGCATTCATGCAACCGCATGGCCCGCCGCGGATACCCCAGCTTGCCCCAGGCGCGCAGCACGTCGGCGGCGCCGGCCGCGGCGGTGGCCGACGCGGTGGGCCACCGCCGCACCCAGTCTGGCCAGATCGACAAGACCCGCGCCACCGGCGTCTGCTGCAGCATGAATTCGCTGACCAGGATCTGCCACGCGGTTACGCCGGGTGCTCGCCAGGGCAGGTCACGGCGCGATCGTCGGTACCACTGCAGAAGCTCGTCCGCCGGAATGCGCGGTCGGCTAGTCATGGGCGGCCGCGGCACAGCAGAATGTGTGCCATGCCCAACGCCAATCCGGTAACCGCATGGAAAACACTCAAAGAGGGTAACGAGCGGTTCGTCGCCGGCAAGCCCGCGCATCCCAGCCAAAGTGTCGAGCACCGGGCCGGCCTGGCCGCCGGGCAGCAGCCGATCGCGGCGATATTGGGCTGCTCGGACAGCCGGGTGGCCGCCGAGCTCATCTTCGACCAGGGCCTGGGCGACATATTCGTGGTTCGCACGGCCGGGCAGGCCATCGACACGGCAGTGCTCGGCTCCATCGAGTACGCGGTGACGGTGCTCAACGTCCCGCTCATCGTCATCCTCGGCCATGACAGCTGCGGTGCGGTCAAGGCCGCCATCGGCGCGATCGACGACGGCGCAATACCCGCCGGTTTCGTGCGGGACGTGGTGGAACGGGTCGCGCCGTCCATCCTGTTGGGCCGGCGCGACGGCCTGACTCGTGTCGACCAGTTCGAGGAACGACATGTACGCGAAACGCTGGCGCAGCTGATGGCGCGTTCCACGGCCATCGCGGAGCGGGTATCCGCGGGCACCCTGGCGATCGCGGGCATCACTTATCGCCTCGCCAAGGGCAAGGCGGTGTTGGTCGATCACGTCGGCGACATCGGAGAGTAACTTCAAGACTTGTTCGCCGCTCCTAACACGGCGGTTAGTCAGCTAACTCGCGACACGCCGAGGCGGGTCTCACAAATCGACGTGACCTGGACCTACGGTGTCACTGTGCTGGATCTGGAACCGCATGGCCCGCTACCTACAGAGATCTATTGGCGGCGCAGGGGCTTGGCCCTGGGCATCGCGGTCGTCGTGCTAGGGATTGCTGTCGCCACTGTCATCGCGTTCGTCAGCGGCAGCGCGGGTGCCAAACCCGCCAACGCCGACAAACCCGCGTCCGCTCAAAGCCATCCGGGCTCGCAGCCGCCTCAGGCGCCGCCGCCGCCCGGGCAGGAAGGCAACCCCCCAGAGGCGCCGCCGCAGGGGCAAAACCCGGAGTCCCCCACCCCCACCGCCGCCGTCCAGCCGCCACCGGTGCTGAAAGAGGGGGACGACTGCCCCGATTCGACGCTGGCAGTCAAAGGCCTGACCAACGCGCCCCAATACTTCATCGGGGACCAGCCGAAGTTCATCATGGTCGTCACCAACATCGGGCTGGTGTCCTGCAAGCGCGACGTCGGGGCCGCGGTGCTGGCGGCCTACGTCTATTCGCTGGACAACAAGCGGCTTTGGTCGAACCTGGACTGCGCGCCGTCCAACGAGACCCTGGTCAAGGCCTTCACACCGGGCGAGCAGGTGACAACCTCGGTGACCTGGACCGGGATGGGGTCGGCGCCGCACTGCCCGCTGCCGCGGCCGGCGATCGGGCCGGGCACGTACAACCTCGTCGTACAGCTGGGCAATCTGCGCTCGCTCCCGGTTCCGTTCATCCTGAACCAGCCGCCACCGCCGCCGGGACCAGTGCCAGGTCAGCCGGCGCTCCCGCCGCCGCCGGAAGCGCCGCCGGCGGGCGCACCCCCCGGGAACTGAACTCAATTAAGCGTATCGGCGATGGTCGATTCCGCCAGTTGCGACAGCCCCTCGCGGACATGGCGAGCCCACATCGCGCCGATGCCGTCCACCGATTGCAGGTCATTGGCGCTGGCCGCCAGCAGGCCCTGCAGCGTTCCGAATGCCCGGACCAATAGATCGACCTGGGCGAACTGCAGCCGCGGAATACCGGCCATCGCGCGGTAGCCGCGCGGGCTGAGCGCCGAGTCCTGCGCCTCTGTAGTTGTCGGATATCCGAAAACCTTTGCCAGCGAAGTGAAGTCGAGCAGCTCAGTGTCCGACAAGGCGTCCAGCTCATCGAGGGTGGCGGTGATTTGTTCGTTGGATAGCGGCTCGGGACTGGCGTGGTAGTCGCGCACGATCAACTCACGCGCGGTGTCGTTGCCGCCCAGTAGCTCCTCGAGCTGCAGTCGCAGTTGTCGCCCGTCGGTGCCCAGCTCGACGACGTCGGAGTCGATCGCCAGACCGATCCGCCGGACCAACTCGAGCCGTTGCACCACCGTCATCACGTCGCGCAGCGTCACGAAGTCCTCGATCTCGGCTCGCGACAGTTGCCGGCTGACCTCGTCGAGCCTGGTCTTATAGCGTTCCAGGGTGGCGATGGCCTGGTTGGCCCGCGACAGGATGGTCGCGGAGTCGGCCAGCACGTGGCGCTCCCCGCCCACATAGACGGTCACGATGTTCATCGAGTGGCTGACCGAGATCACCGGGTAGCCGGTCTGGATGGCGGCCCGTTCCGCCGAGCGGTGGCGGGTGCCCGACTCGTCAGTAGGTATGGACGGATCGGGCACCAACTGCACGTTGGCCCGCACGATGCGGCTGCCGTCGGTGGACAGCACGACGGCGCCGTCCATCTTGGACAGCTCACGCAGCCGGGTCGGTGCGTACCGGACGTCCAGAGCGAAGCCGCCGTCGCAGATGGCCTCGACGCTGTCTTCGTAGCCGAGCACGATCAGCGCGCCGGTACGGCCGCGCAGAATGCGCTCCAAGCCGTCCCGGAGCCCGGTGCCGGGTGCCAGGCGGCCGACGGTCTCACGCAGGGTCGGACGGGTCACAGCGTGTCATTCTGCTACGCGCGGGCGGGCGGCGGAGGCATGTCTGGCGGATGCGGTCCGGGCGGTCGACTGCTGCGGTGATCGGCGACGTCGATCATGTGCTCCAGCGCCGCGACGATGGTGGGTGCGCTCAGCGCGCGCATACCCGGCGGAACCACATCGGATCGGGAGTCAGAACCCGCCGGGATCAGGGCGGTGGTGAATCCCTGGCGCGCGGCTTCGGCCAGCCGCCGTTGCATACCGCTGACTCGCCGCAGGTCGCCCGCCAGCCCTACCTCGCCGATCATCACCGCCGTGGTGGGCAGTGGCAGATTCACGTATGCCGAGGCCAGCGCGATCGCGACCGCGAGATCAGACGACGGATCGGTCAATCGCATGCCGCCCACGGTGGACAGGTAGATGTCATTGGCAGCGATGGTCAGCCTGGCGTGCTTTTCCAGTACAGCAGTGATCATCGCGGCGCGGGCATGGTCGATCCCGCTGACGGCGCGGCGCGGCGAGCCGCCGCTCGACGGCGCGAGCAACGCCTGGACTTCACCGATCAGCGGTCGCTTTCCATCCAGCGAGACTGTGATCGCGGTGCCGGCGACCGGCGTCGGCCGCTGATCCAAGAACAGGTTCGACGGGTCGGCCACGCCTTCAATCCCGTTGTCGTGCAGCATGAAACATCCGACTTCGTCGGCCGCGCCGAATCGATTCTTGATTCCGCGGACCATCCGCAACGAGCCGTTGCGGTCGCCTTCGAAATGCAGCACCACGTCGACGAGGTGTTCCAGCGAGCGCGGCCCGGCGATGGCTCCGTCCTTGGTGACGTGGCCGACCAGGATCAGCGCAATACCGTTGGCCTTGGCGGCGGCGGTCAGCGCCGCCGTTACCGCGCGCACTTGGGTGACGCCGCCGGCGACGCCGTCGGCTTCGGTAGTGGACATGGTTTGCACCGAGTCCACGATGACCAGCGCAGGCTGGACCGTCGCAATGTGGTCCAGCACCGTGTGCAGGTCTGATTCGGCGGCCAGATAGACCTCGTCACTACCGCAGCCGATCCGGTCCGCGCGCAGCCGGATCTGGCCGGCGGACTCCTCACCAGAGATATACAGCGCGCGCCGGCCAGACTGCGCCCAGCGGTGTGCGGCCTTGAGCAGCAGCGTCGATTTACCGACGCCAGGATCGCCCGCCAGCAGCGTCACCGAACCGGGCACCACGCCGCCGCCGAGCACCCGGTCGAGCTCAGCTATCCCCGTTGAGCGGTGCCGACTGAGGTTCGGCTCGACGGAACTGATCGGAACGGCTTTCGAAGCCGGGACCAGATTCGCGGGACGACGGCCGCCACCAACCGCGCTGAGCACGGCCACTTCGTCGACTGTGCCCCAGGTGCCGCATTCCAGGCAGCGCCCCACCCACTTGGCGGTGACATGGCGGCATTCCGAGCACCGGTACTGCGAGCGCGCGTTTGCCACTCCATGACCGTATCGGCCTGGTGCGACAAGCCAGGTGTGACAGGCCGTCAGGCCAGCCCGGCCGAAATCGGCACCATCACGCTGGCCTGTCCGGCCTTCTCGAAGTTGAAGGTGAAGTTGTAGGCAAGGCCGTTTGTGATGGGCTTGGCCAAGGCGACAGTCGCCTTGGCCGCATTGTTGGAGTCCATGGGGCCTGGTGCTACGTTCCGGCCCTCTGGTGTACCGATGAACAGCATCCCGCCGGCGGGCAGCTGACCATCGCCGCCGCTGAGCGTTACCGTGCCGATGTCACTGGTGATGCCGACGAGTCTGTCGGTGATATCCGGCGCTTGATTGACGGCCACCAGCACCAGGTCCACGGTTCGGCCCCGCTCGATGAAGTCACCGGTTTGCGCGGCTTGGATGCGTACGTCGCGCAGCGCCACGTTGTTGAACGTGACCTTGTTGCCGTTGACGGCGGGCTCCTGGACGGCCATCTGCGAGATCTGACCGGCTCCGCAGCCGGCGAGCGCCGGGATGAGCAGGACGATCAGAGCCACGGCGGCCCGCCCGGGGAGGCGGATCTTGAAGCGGTTCACTCAATGCCTCCTGCTGGGCCGGCGGTTCGACTTGCAACTATGCACATTGCAACTATGCACAGTAGTAGGAACATGCCGCCGGCGGTAGCGCGGGACGCTGGACCAGCAACAAGATCAGCTCAGCGGGATCCCCGACGGGGTACCCGCAGGTCCGAGCCGGGCCGTTGATAGTGTGTTGCACTGCACGTCTTGCTCCGCCTGTCAACCCCTAATCTGGGGGCGCTGTGCCCCTGACCTGCACTGTTGATCCCCGCGCGTTGGGTCGCCGTGTTAGAATGAAGTAACGAAAGGGGCTCGAATCAGATGATCTTCAAGGTCGGCGACACCGTTGTCTACCCGCATCACGGTGCTGCGTTAGTCGAGGCGATCGAAACCCGGACCATTAAAGGGGAACCAAAAGAGTATCTCGTCTTGAAAGTGGCGCAGGGCGACCTGACAGTGAGAGTGCCGGCCGATAACGCTGAGTACGTCGGTGTCCGCGACGTCGTCGGACAAGAAGGTCTCGACAAGGTGTTCCAAGTGTTGCGCGCCCCGCACACCGAAGAGCCGACCAACTGGTCACGCCGCTACAAGGCCAACCTTGAGAAACTCGCCTCAGGGGACGTCAACAAGGTGGCTGAGGTAGTGCGCGATCTGTGGCGCCGCGACCAGGAACGCGGTTTGTCGGCCGGCGAGAAGCGCATGCTGGCCAAGGCACGCCAGATTCTGGTTGGGGAGTTGGCGCTGGCCGAGAGCACCGACGACGCCAAAGCGGAGACCATCCTCGACGAGGTGCTGGCCGCCGCTTCTTGACTGACCTGAGGCTCTGGTGGTCGGGCGAACGGGCGCCTCGGGCAAAGTAGTCGCAGTGGTCCCCGCCGCAGGATTGGGGCAGCGGCTGGGTGCCGGTATTCCGAAGGCATTCTGCGAGCTTGACGGGCGCACGCTGGTCGAACGCGCGGTAGCGGGTTTGCTGGAATCCGGGGTTGTCGACCGTGTCGTGGTGGCCGTCCCCGCCGACCGTGTCGAGCAGGCCGGCCAGCTGCTGGAAAAGCTGGCCACCGTCGTCGCCGGCGGGCCCGACCGTCGCGAGTCGGTAGGCCTGGCCCTGTCGGTCTTGCCCGAGTCGGCGGAACCGGACTTTGTGCTGGTGCACGACGCCGCGCGGGCGCTGACGCCGCCAGGGTTGATCGTGCGTGTGGTCGACTCGTTGCGGGCCGGTCACGCCGCTGTGGTGCCCGCACTGCCACTGTCTGACACCATCAAGGCCGTGGATGCCAACGGGGTGGTCCTGGGCACACCTGAGCGGGCCGGCCTGCGGGCGGTGCAGACGCCGCAGGGCTTCGTCACCGGCCTCCTGTTGCGCGCCTATCGCGCGAGCGCCGCGGACCCATTTGGGGCCGACTTCACCGACGACGCATCCCTGGTCGAGCGGTTTGGCGCCCAGGTCCAGGTGGTCGACGGCGACCCGCTGGCATTCAAGATCACCACCCGGCTGGATCTGTTGCTGGCCCAAGCCATTGTGCGGCGATGAGCGAATCGTCCCGGGTCGGTCTGGGCACCGATGTGCATCCGATTGAACCCGGTAGGCCCTGCTGGCTGGTGGGCCTGCTGTTCGGAGACGCCGACGGCTGCGCCGGACACTCCGACGGTGACGTCGCGGTGCATGCGCTGTGCGATGCCGTGTTGTCGGCAGCAGGTCAGGGTGATATCGGCGGTGTCTTCGGAGTCGACGACCCGCGCTGGAAGGGTGTCACCGGCGCCGACATGCTGCGTCACGTCGTTGAGCTGATATGGCGACATGGCTACCGGGTCAGCAACGCAGCGGTGCAGGTGATCGGCAACCACCCCAAGATCGGCCCGCGACGTGCCGAGGCGCAGCAGGTTCTGTCCGGCCTGCTGCGGGCGCCGGTCTCGGTATCGGGAACCACAACCGACGGGCTGGGCCTGACGGGGCGCGGCGAAGGATTGGCGGCTATCGCGACAGCGCTGGTCGTCCCCGTCGCATAGCCCCGCGCGGGCGGTCGGCGAATCGGAACCAGCAGGTAAGCTGGCACGTCGTGACCGATCGCGCCCGCCTGCGGCTACACGACACGGCGACCGGTGCCGTGCGTGATTTCGTCCCGCTGCGGGCTGGGCATGTCTCCATCTACCTGTGCGGCGCCACTGTGCAAGGTCAGCCACATATCGGGCACGTCCGCAGCGGCGTGGCCTTCGACATCCTGCGCCGCTGGTTGATCGCGCGCGGCTACGACGTCGCGTTCATCCGCAACGTGACCGATATCGACGACAAGATCCTCAACAAGGCCGCCGCGGCATGCCGGCCGTGGTGGGAGTGGGCGGCCACCTACGAGCGTGCGTTCACCGCCGCCTACGACGCCTTGGACGTCTTGCCCCCGTCAGCCGAACCGCGGGCAACCGGGCATATCACCCAGATGATCGAGTTAATGGAGCGCCTGATCGAAACTGGCCACGCTTACCCAGATCTTCGGCCAGGCGGCTCAGACGTTTACTTCGATGTGCTCAGCTACCCGGATTACGGCCAGCTGTCCGGGCACAGAATCGACGACGTTCATCAAGGCGAGGGGGTGGCTACCGGCAAGCGCGACCAGCGCGACTTCACCTTATGGAAGGGCGCCAAGCCCGGCGAGCCGTCGTGGCCTACGCCGTGGGGCCGCGGACGTCCCGGCTGGCACCTGGAATGCTCGGCGATGTCCCGCACCTATCTCGGGCCGGAATTCGACATCCACTGCGGTGGAATGGACTTGATATTCCCGCACCATGAAAATGAAATCGCGCAGAGCCGTGCCGTCGGCGACGGATTCGCCCGCTACTGGCTGCACAACGGCTGGGTCACGATGGGCGGGGAAAAGATGAGCAAATCGCTGGGCAACGTGCTGTCCATACCGGCGATGTTGCAGCGTGTCCGGCCCGCCGAACTGCGCTACTACCTGGGCAGCGCGCACTATCGGTCGATGCTGGAATTCTCCGAGACCGCCCTGCAGGACGCGGTCAAGGCCTACGTCGGGGTCGAGGAATTCCTGCACCGAGTTCGCATCCGGGTCGGTGGCTTCGGTCCCGGCCTGTGGACCCCACGTTTCGCCGACGCGCTCGACGACGATCTGGCCGTCCCGATAGCGCTGGCCGAGGTGCACCACGCTCGCGCGGAAGGTAATAGGGCCCTGGATGCCGGCGACCATGAAGGTGCCCTGGATAACGCCGGGACAATCCGCGCGATGATGGGCATCTTGGGTTGTGACCCGCTGGACGAACGCTGGGAAGCCCGCGACGAGACCTCGGCTGCGCTGGCTGCCGTCGACGTGCTGGTGCAATCCGAACTGGAAAACCGGCAAAAGGCTCGCGAGCAGCGCAACTGGGCGCTTGCCGACGAGATCCGGCATCGGCTGAAGGAGGCCGGCATCGAGGTCACCGATACCGCTGACGGGCCGCAGTGGGAGCTGCTGGCGGGTCCAGAGAAGTAGGGACAAGTAGATGGCGGGCAACTCACGGCGCCAGGGCGCGGTACGCAAATCCGGCACCAAGAAAGGCCCTACCGTCGGCTCGGGCGGCCAGCGTCGCCGCGCGCTGGAGGGACGGGGTCCCACACCGCCGGCGCATCTGCGTCCGAATCATCCCGCGGCCAAGCGCGGCCAGTCCCAGCCGCGCCGGCCGGCACGGGGCCGAACTGACGAAACCGAAACGGTGCTCGGGCGTAACCCGGTGCTGGAATGCCTGCGGGCCGGCGTCCCCGCGACAACGCTCTACGTCGCGCTGGGCGCCGAAGCCGACGAACGACTCACCGAATCGGTCTCCCGGGCGGCCGATTCAGGCATTGCGATCCTCGAGGTGCCGCGCACCGACCTGGACCGGATTGCCACCAACCACCTGCACCAGGGCATTGCATTGCAGGTACCGCCATACAACTACGCCCACCCCGACGATCTGCTTGCAGCCGCCACCGAATCGCCACCGGCGCTGTTGGTCGCACTGGACAACATCTCCGATCCCCGCAACCTCGGCGCGATCGTTCGTTCGGTCGCCGCATTCGGCGGCCATGGCGTGCTGATCCCGCAGCGGCGCTCGGCTTCGGTAACGGCGGTAGCCTGGCGCACCAGCGCCGGGGCGGCGGCCCGCATCCCGGTGGCGCGGGCCACCAATCTCACCAGGGCGCTCAAGGGCTGGGCCGATCGCGGAGTGCGGGTGATCGGATTGGACGCCGACGGCGATACTGCACTCGACGACCTGGACGGCACTGATCCGACGGTGGTGGTCGTCGGCTCCGAAGGCAAGGGCCTGTCCCGGCTGGTTCGGCAGACCTGCGAAGAGGTGGTGTCGATCCCGATGGCCGGCCATACCGAGTCGCTGAACGCCTCGGTGGCTGCCGGGGTGGTGCTCGCTGAAATCGCCCGGCAGCGCCGGAGTTAACTGCAATTGACCGCCCAGTAGGCCGAGCAGACGCAGACTCGCACAAATCGGGCCGAGATTGTGCGATTCTGCGTCTGCTCGCGCGCCTTGGGCTTAGACACCCAGCAGGTGCGCGCTTGCCCACAAGGCGACCACCGCGACCACCAGGGTTGCCGGCACGGTGCACACTCCGAGGCGGGTGTACTCGCCGACGCCGGCCTCGACGTTGTACTGCCGCAGCACCCGTCGCCACAACAGGTTCGACAGCGAACCGACATAGGTCAGGTTCGGGCCGATGTTGACCCCGATCAGCACCGCCAGAATGGCCACCGGCCCGCTGGGCGCGATCAGCGGCAGCAACAACAGCGTTGCGGGCAGATTATTGACGACATTGGCAATCAGCGCGGCCACCGCCGCGATCGCGAGCAACGCGGGCAGCCCCGAACCCGACGGCAGCACCGCAGACAGCGCCCTGCCCATCCCGTTGACCACGACTGCCTGCACCACGACGCCCAGCGCCAGCACGAACACCAGGAACGACACATTCGCCGAGCGCACGATCGCCACCACCGAGGTGTGCCGATGGCTCAGGCTGCGCACCGCCAGCACCGCGGCGCCGCCCAGCGCTGCCCAGGCCGGGGCCACCCCCACGGATTGAGCGACCGCGAACCCGGCCAGCGTCAGACCCACCACCACCAAGACGAACACCGGTGGCCGCGGCGCCGGCCCGAGCTGTTCTGGGGTCGGCGCCACACGCAGGTCCTCGGCGAAAAACCATCGGAAGACAACGTAGAGGGTGGTCACTGCGGCCAGCCACGGCAACGCCATCACCAAGGTGAACTTCGTGAATGAGATGTTGGCGAGGTGAAAGGCCAGCAGGTTGGTCAGATTCGACACCGGAAGCAGCAGCGAGGCGCCGTTGGCCAGATGAGCGGTGGCGTAGGCGTATGGCCGCACCGGGGTGCGCAGCCGGCGGACGGCAACCAGCACCACCGGGGTCAGCAAGACCACGGTGGCGTCGAGGCTGAGCACAGCGGTGATGGTGGCGGCAATGACGAATACATGTCGCAGCAGGCCGCGCGACCCGACCCGCACCCGCGCGATCGCCGCACCTGCCGCCTCGAACAGGCCCTCGTCATCGCACAACTTGGCCAGCACCAGCACCGCCCCAAGGAAAGCGACCACTCCCGACAGCCCGGCGATCTGCGCGGCCGCCTGGTTGACCGAGATCGCGCCGATCGCTATCAGGATGATTGCTGCCGGGACCGCCGCCAGCGCCTCCGGCCAACCCCGCGGTCGGGCAACCGCGAACCCGAGAACCACAGCAAGCAGCAGCAACGAAACGGTCAGGCCCAACGTTCTATGCCCAGGGGTTTTCGCGCTGCCACACAGTCGGCATCTGCAGCGCGACACCGTCCTGGGCGGCCAGCTCGTCGAGGATGCGGATGGAAACATCCAGGTCGTCGCCCGCATATGGCAAGGCCCGCAACGGTTTTGACAGTGGCCGAAAAAAGTCATCCCAATGGATCAGGATCACCCGGCGGGCGCCCACGGCGCGCACCGTCTCGGTCCAGTATTCGGTCAGGTAAGACCGCGGCTGCAGACCCAGCTGCCCGGCGCTGAGGTAGACGGCATCGGCGCGGTGACCGGCCAGCGCACCCTTCACAAAGCCGGCGCTGCCCTGGATCAACAGCCGCCGGCCCGACGGGCGGTGGTACACCAGCGTCGACCACGCCTCACCGCACCGATAGGCCGAGGCCTTCACCGGTGTTGTCAACGGTGCACTGATCACGCCGGGAAACCGGTCGGGTGGGCAGTGGTGTGACTCCACCAGCGTGACGTCGTAGGCGCCCAGCCGAATTGGTTCACCGGAGACCGCCACGACAACCCGGTCTTCTGGTAGCCCGTAGCCGCGCCCGACATTGGCCGCTGATTCGCCCCCGACCAGTTGGGCGCCGGTGCGGTCGGCGACCAGCGCCGAATCCATCACATGGTCTATGTGCGTGTGCACCGGGATGACAGCCTCCAGCGCAGACACCTTGGCCCGGGCAAGGCAGCCGTCCACCCGCGCCGGTGACGGCGACAGCCTGCCGGCCGCGATCTGCGCCAGGCTGGGGCGGGAGAAGTAGCCGTCGGTCATCAGCGCCGACGACCCGTCGTCGATCAGCAGCGTCGCCACACCCATCCACGTCGCCCAAAGCGGCGCATCGGGTTCGGCGGCGGGCACGTCGAACCGATCCGAATACCGCGCGATATCAGGGCGGCCCAGTTTCAGTCGCATCAGCAAAACGCCTCGATCTTGCTGCCGGCCGCCTCGAGCTGATCGCGTACCGCGGAAGCGATCTGCACCGCGCCCGGCGAATCACCGTGCACACAAACCGATTCCACGCTGATAGCAATCGGCGCACCGTCGATCGCGGTGACCTGGCCCGAGGCGACCATGGTCACTACGCGTTGCGCGATCTGCGCCGGATCGCCCAACACCGCGCCCGGTTCGCGGCGGGAAACCAGTTGGCCGTCCGGCTGGTAGGCGCGATCGGCGAATGCCTCGGCCACCGTGCGTAAGCCCAGGCGGGCGGCCTCGTCGAAGAACGCCGAACCCGCCATGCCGAGCACCGGCAGCGTGGCGTCCACCAGGTGGACCGCCTCCGCGACGGCGCCGCCTTGTTCGCGGTTGGTCACGATCGCGTTGTACAGCGCGCCATGGGGTTTGACGTAGGAAACCGACGAGCCGGACGCGTGGGCGATCGCCTGCAACGCCCCGATCTGATACACGATGTCGGCAACAAGGTCTTCGGGTGTGACATCGATGAAGCGCCGGCCGAACCCGGCCAGATCGCGATAGCTCACCTGCGCTCCGATGCGCACGCCACGCTCGGCGGCCGACCGACATACCCGTAACAGGCCCGCGGGGTCTCCCGCGTGGAAACCGCAGGCCACGTTGGCGCTGCTGACGATCTGCAGCATGGCCTCATCGTCACCAAGGCTCCAGACGCCGAAGCCCTCGCCCAAGTCGGCGTTGAGGTCGATACCGGTCACCTGCCTAGCTTATTGCGGGGAACGCGACTGCTCAGGCGGCGGCCTCCCGGCGCCGCCCGAATACCCAGCAAAACAGGTAAATCAGAAACGAGATGGTTGCGACGAACACTGACACCGGGACGCCGGGTGCCAGTGAGAGCAGGATGCCCCCGACGGCGGCGACCTCGGCGAAGACCACCGAGGCCACGATCGCCGCAACCGGCGAGGCGACCACCCGGGCGGCCGCGGCCGCCGGGGTGATCAGCAACGACATCACCAGCAGTGCCCCGACGATCTGCACGGCCTGGGCGGCCACCACACCGACCAGCGCGGCGAACACGATGCCCAGCGCGCGCACCGGCACACCGCGGGCGGCTGCGACATCCGGATCGACGGTAGCGAACAACAGCGGTCGGTAGCACGTCGCGAGCACCGCGATGACCAGCAGGCAAACCAGCGCCAGCATGGCCAGCCCCGAGTAGCCCACCCCCACGATCTGGCCGGTCAACAACGCGAAGCTGGTACCCGTCCGTCCCGGGTAGAGGTGAATGAACAACACCGCCAGGCCCAGCCCGAAGGCCAGCACCACCCCGATCACCGAATCCCGTTCCCGGGCGCGCTGTCCGAGAATGCCGAACAGCGCCGCCGCCAGAGCGCTGCCGATCAGCGCTCCCAGCCCTACCTCGAACCCGACCAGCAGCGCGAACGCTGCTCCGGCCAGCGATAGTTCACTGGACCCGTGTACGGCGAACGACATCTGGCGCATCACGATGAATGGCCCGATCAGCCCGGCCACCAGCCCAAGCAGCGCGGCCGCCAGCAGCGACTGTTGGACGAAGTCGTGGCTGAGCAAGTGGGCGGTGATGTCGAACGAGAAGAGATTGTCCAGCATCTCGCTGAGCCGGTGGTTCACAAGCTGTGCCCGTCCTGCTCGCCCACCACCACATAGCGGTCATTGACCTTGACCACCTGGATTTCGGCCTGATACAGCGTCGACAGCGTCTCGGTGTTCATCACCTGATCGACGGTGCCGATGCTGAATCGGCCGTCGACCAGGTAGAGGATCCGGTCCACGTACGGCAAGATCGGGTTGACCTCGTGGGTGATGACAATGACCGCGGTTGCGGCTTCCCGGCGGCGGCGGTCGATCAGCGCCGCTACCAGCTTCGCGTTGGCGGGGTCCAGTGCCAGTAGCGGCTCATCGCACAGCAGCAGCATCGGATCGCCGGCCAGTGCCTGAGCGATGCGGACTCGCTGCAACTCACCGCCAGACATCACCCCGACCCGGACATCAGCCAGCCGTTCGCCGTTGACCTGTTGCAGCGCCCGCCAGGTGGCTTCGCGCCGGCGGGCCCGATCGGCGGCCCGCAGCGGCATGCCGCCCCAGCGACGCCCGTCGATGCCCAGCCGCACCAGGTCGCGACCGCGCAGCAGCACTTCCCGGTCGATCGGGCGGTGTTGCGGCACATAGCCGATGTGCCCGCTGCCTGCCATCGTGAATCGTCCGCCAGTGACGCGCTTGCCGTCCACCAACGCCGTGCCCGCGCTCAGCGGCAGTTGTCCGAGCAGCACCTTGAGTAGCGACGTCTTGCCGGTGCCGTTGGGACCCAGCACCGCGATGAACTCAGCGTGCGACACCGACAGGTCGAGTTGGTCCCAGAGCACGCGATCACCGAAGGCCAGCCGGGCACCGGTGAGCGAGACCGCAGGCGGCCGGCCGTCAAAGGTTTTGGAGGCCCCGACTACTTCGTCGATTACGCGCATGGCTATCGGTTCGACCGCAATGCGGCCAGCAGTTGGTTGACCGTATTGCGCTGCCACGTCAGGTAGTCGGTGCCGCTGGGCAAAGTCTCGGTCACTTCGGTGATCGGCACACCCGCCCGCCGGGCAGCGTCTTGAAGTCCGTCTATCGCAGGGGTGGAGGTCTGCGGGTTGACCAACAGGGCGGCGACTTGGCGGTGGTTGATCAGGTCGAGGACGGATGCCATGTCGGACGGCGAGGGATCGGTCTCGTTCTCGTTAGCCGAGGTGAAGGCCGGCGGAGTGCGATTGACCAGGCCGGTTGCCGCCAGCAGGTAATACGCGACCGGCTCGGTCACGATGACTCCGGCGTCGGGGTATGCGGTGGCGATGGCGTGTTCGGAGATGGCGACGGCGTCTGCGCCGCGGCAGAATTCGGCGGCGTTGGCGTGGTAGTCGGCGGCATTGGCCGGGTCGACGGCTGCCAGCCGCCGGGCGATAGTGGTGGCGACGGCTTTTGCCACGCTCAGGTCGTAGAAAACGTGTTCGTTGGGTGGTTCACTTGCCCCCGATTTGGCCCCCGATGTGTCTGTGCCGACCAGTGCATAGGCATCGACCGATTTGATGGCCGGATGACTGGCCAGCACCTGGTCCACCCATGAGTCGTAACCGCCGCCGTTGTAGATCACGAGGGCGGCGTCGATGATCGCGGCAGCGTCGGTAGGACTGACGGTATACGAGTGCGGATCTTCGTCGGCGCCGGTCAGGATGGACCTGGTGGTCAGATGGTTGCCGGTGACTGCACGTGCCACGCTGCCCCACACGTCGGTGGACGCCACCACGGCTGCCGGGGGCGGCTGCCTGGAAGCACCAGAATTACCGATTCCGCAGCCAGTCAATGCCGTCGAGCCGATCACGCAGACAGCTATGGACGACAGCCAACGCATTACATTGACCAGTGCTGTTCGCACGTTCGATTCCCTACTCTCCGGTCCGCCGGCCGAAGCATAATACTAATGAAAATCGTTTCCATTAGATAGTGCTGAACGCGGGCCTCGTACGCGCAACCGGGGAAGCGCGGTAGCCTGACCAAGCGTGAGTCCCACACCACGCAGGCGTGCGACTCTTGCGTCGTTGGCAGCCGAGCTCAAGGTCTCGCGCACCACCATCTCGAATGCCTTCAATCGACCGGATCAGCTGTCGGCCGACCTGCGTGAGCGGGTGCTGACGACGGCCAAGCTGCTGGGTTACGCGGGACCCGACCCGGTGGCGCGATCGTTGCGAACCCGCAAAGCCGGTGCGGTTGGTTTGGTGATGGCCGAACCACTGACCTATTTCTTCAGTGACCCGGCGGCGCGGGATTTCGTTGCGGGAGTGGCGCAATCGTGCGAAGAGCGGGGGCAGGGCCTGCTGTTGGTGGCGGTCGGACCCAGCCGGAGTCTCGAGGACGGAACAGCTGCCGTGCTTGGCGCCGGAGTGGACGGCTTCGTGGTGTATTCGGTAGGCGACGACGATCCCTACCTACAGGTCGTGCTGCAGCGGCGCCGGCCTGTTGTCGTGGTCGACCAGCCCAAAGGCCTCGCCGGGGTGTCCCGGGTGGGAATTGACGACCGGGCAGCAATGCGTCAGCTCGCCGACTACGTGCTCGGATTGGGGCACCGCGAGATCGGTCTGCTGACCATGCGGCTGGGCCGGGATCGCCGGCAGGATCTGGTGGACGCGCAGCGGCTGCATTCCGCGACTTTCGATGTGCAGCGCGAACGCGTCGTCGGCGTCTGGGAGGCGATGACGGCCGCCGGTGTCGACCCGGATTCGCTGACCGTGGTGGAAAGCTACGAGCACCTGCGGACGTCGGGCGGCACCGCCGCCAAGGTGGCGCTGGAGGCCAATCCGCGGATCACCGCGTTGATGTGCACGGCGGACGTGCTGGCGCTGTCGGCGATGGATTACCTTCGGGCACACGGTATTTACGTGCCCGGTCAGATGAGCGTCACCGGGTTCGACGGCGTGCCGGGGGCGATCAGCCGCGGGCTGACCACGGTGGCGCAGCCGAGCCTGCAGAAGGGCCGCCGAGCGGGCGAACTGCTATTGAAGCCACCGCGGTCGGGCCTGCCGGTTGTCGAGTTGCTGGACACCGAGCTGATTCGGGGGCGCACCGCCGGTCCGCCGGTTTAGCCGGAGGCTTGGTCGCCGATCAACAATCGCACCGCCAGGTCCAGCCGTTTGCTGACGTCGGTTGCCGAGGCTCGCCGGGTGAGCCAGGCGAGCAGGTTCGACAACCACACGTCCGAGATCACCCGGGCGATGTGGTACTGGTCTTCGGTCGGTTCGCCGTCGCTCATCGCGCGCGCGAACATGCTGTCGATGAGCTTCTCGACGTGATCGACTTCACTGGCCGCCGACGCGTCGGCGAAGACGTAGGCACGCGTCATCGCCTCGGTGAGCAACGGATTGCGCTGCATGGCCCGGTTGAGCTTGCCAACCATGAAGTTCAGCCGCTGAAACGGAGTGCCGCCGGCAACCGCGGAGCGGTCGGTTTTGGCGTCGATGCGGCTGAACTCCCGGCCCAGCGCCGACACCAGCAGATGCACCTTCGACGGGAAATAGCGATACAACGTCCCAACCGCCACATCGGCGCGGTCCGCCACCGCGCGCATCTGAACTGCCTCGTAGCCGCCCTTCGACGCGATGGCCATGGTGGCGTCCAGGATGCGCTTACGGCGTTCCCGTTGCGCCTCCGAACCGAGCTCGGACTCCGCCAGCACCGCCACGTTCATGACCTCGCGAGGATGCGAGTCAGGGACGCGACTCGTGTTCGTGTTCGCAGGCGACATCTGAAGGGGCGCTCCTCTTCCGGGCGGTTCGATCGAAGACGATACGCATGCCGAGTGTGAATTTCCCACCTCCGTCCCGCGGGTACAACGACGTGTCCTGCTCTAATGGCGTTCGACTTGACGGTCGATCGCTGGCACTATTAGAACACGTTCTAGTGCGTGATATCGAGGACGCGGAGGACTCATACGTGGTAGCGACGGTCACCGACGAACAGTTTGCGGCGCGTGAGTTGGTGCGCGACTGGGCCAGAAACTCGGCCTCAGGTCCGGGTGGGACCACGGCGATCCGCGCTGTCGAGCAAGGCAACGCTGATGCCTGGCGTCCGGTGTTCACGAGCCTGGCCGACCTGGGGCTATTCGGCGTAGCCGTTGCAGAAGACAGCGGCGGCGCGGGCGGCAGCATCGAGGACCTGAGCGCGATGGTCGAGGAGGCGGCCAAGGCCCTGGTGCCGGGGCCGGTCGCGACCACCGCGCTGGCCACCTTGGTCGTCGACGATCCCCAATTGCTGGCCGCGCTGGCGTCGGGGGAACGCTTCGCCGGGGTGGCGCTCGACGGCGACGTGCAGTTTGACGGCGAGACGCCGCGGGCGTCAGGCACATTGCCGTGGGTGCTGGGCGCTGCGGAAGGGGGCGTGCTGCTGCTGCCGGCCGGCGGCAAGTGGCTGCTGGTCGACACCAATAGCGACGGTGTGCTGGTCGAGCCGTTGCGGGCCACCGACTTTTCCCGGCCGTTGGCCCGGGTGGTGCTGACGTCGGCGCCGGCCACCGTGATAGGCCAGTCCGGGCAGCGGGTCGAGGACCTGGCCGCGACCCTGCTGGCGGCTGAGGCGGCCGGCGTGACCCGGTGGTGCCTGGAGACCGCGGTCGCCTACGCCAAGGTGCGGGAGCAGTTCGGCAAGCCGATCGGCAGCTTCCAGGCCATCAAGCACCTATGCGCGGAAATGTTGTGCCGCGCCGAGCAGGCCGAGGTGGCCGCTGCCGATGCCGCCCGGGCCGCTGCGGATTCTGGGGACTCCGACTCCTGTCAGTTCTCCATCGCCGCCGCCCTGGCAGCCAGTGTCGGCATCGCCGCCGCGAAGGCCAACGTCAAAGACTGCATCCAGGTACTCGGCGGCATCGGCTGCACCTGGGAGCACGATGCGCATCTGTACCTGCGCAGAGCGCACAGCATCGCCCGGTTCCTCGGCGGTGCGCAGCGGTGGTTGCGCCGCATTACCGCACTGACTCAGGACGGTGTGCGTCGTCGCCTGGGCTTGGACCTCTCTGACCTCGAAGAGGTCAGGGCTCAGCGACCTGAGATCGCTGCAGCGGTAGCCGAAGTCGCCGCGCTGCCCGAGGAGAAACGGCAGGTGGCCCTGGCCGAAGCGGGGCTGCAAGCGCCGCACTGGCCGGCGCCGTACGGACGCGGCGCGTCCCCGGCCGAACAGTTGCTGATCGATCAGGAGATGGCGGCGGCCGGCGTGGTTCGGCCGGACCTGGTGATCGGCTGGTGGGCGGCGCCGACCATTCTCGAGCACGGCACGGCCGAACAGGTGCAGCGCTTCGTGCCGGCCACCATGCGTGGTGAATTCCTTTGGTGCCAGCTGTTTTCCGAGCCCGGAGCAGGCTCCGACCTGGCATCGCTGCGCACCAAGGCGGTGCGGGGTGACGGCGGCTGGCTGCTGACCGGGCAGAAGGTGTGGACGTCCGCTGCGCACAAGGCGCGGTGGGGCGTATGCCTGGCGCGTACCGATCCGGACGCCCCGAAACATAAAGGCATCACCTATTTTCTGGTGGATATGACCTCACCCGGCATCCAGATCCGGCCGCTGCGTGAGATCACCGGCGACTCGCTGTTCAACGAAGTGTTCCTGGACGACGTTTTCGTCCCCGACGAGATGGTGGTCGGCACGGTGAACGACGGCTGGCGGCTGGCTCGCACCACGCTGGCCAACGAGCGCATCGCGATGGCGTCCGGCACAGCGCTGGGCAACCCGATGGAAGAGCTGCTCAAGGTGCTGGCACAGATCGACCTCGACGTTGCTCAGCAGGACCGGCTCGGGCGATTGATTGTGCTGGCGCAGACCGGAGCGCTGCTGGACCAGCGCATCGCCCAGTTGGCGGTGGGCGGCCAGGACCCCGGCGCGCAATCCAGCGTGCGCAAACTCATCGGTGTCCGCTACCGGCAGGCGCTGGCCGAATACATGATGGACGTGTCCGAGGGCGGCGGCCTGGTCGAGAATCGTGCGGTGTTCAATTTCCTCAACACTCGTTGCCTGACGATTGCCGGTGGTACCGAGCAGATCCTGCTCACGGTGGCCGCCGAGCGGCTCCTCGGGTTACCGCGGTAGGCCTCAGGGGCCAGCGCCGCGATCCAGGCGGATGTCGACCTCGCGGTCGACGTAACTCCATTCCTCGGTTCCTCGAAGATTGGCGATCAGTTCGTCGAACCTGCCCTCGTCGGCAGGTGCGAACTCGGACCACGCCAGAAAGTCAAACGGTTCGCCCAGGTCTCGACAATGGTGCAAGCGGCGTGCAACGGCTGGGAGGTACTTCAGCCCTATCGTGATGTGGTGGGATCGCTCCTCCAAAATCGCCCTGCGGTCGTCCTGCGAGAGCGCCCACCATTTCTCGGATTTCCGCATTGGAATCAGGGCTGCTCGTGTCGCTTCCGGGCGGCCGAGGCCCGGCGAAACAGCGGCGAGCTCGTCGTGCTCGCGCGCCCGGGTATACCGTTCCTGACCGACTACCCCCGCCAGCGCCCAGGTGCTCTGCGGCGGGGCGACACGTGCTCCTTCAAGAACTGCCACACGCTCCGCCGCCGGAAGAGACTCGCCGGCGACCGCCGAAATGCTTCGGACGTGCCAGCCGCCGTCGGGTCCGCCCGCGAACACGACCGGAAGAATTGGCATGAAAAGGATGCTAGGCGCGAATCGTTCTACCAGACAGCCTAGGAAAACGTGGTCTGCGCGCAGGTGCTTGGTGAGGTGATGTTGATTCCGGTGTAGACCACCTGCATGTGGGTGCACACGATGACGTTGACATCGGTCTTGGGTTGGCCCGTCGACCAATCGGCCGAGTCGATGCGACCGGTCGTCTGGTATTTGTCCGGCGGGCCGTCACCGAAGTAGACGGTGGTGATCACGTCGGACCCGCCTTCTTTCATCACCCTCTCGAATTGGCTGGTGGCGTGAGCGTCCAGGTAGGCCAACCGATTCGTCGACCGGATCTCGGTGGTTTGGCGGGCCCAGAGGCTGGGGGGGAAGCCGGTTACGCCGTCGGGAGTGCGCATGTCGGCCCCCGCGGTGAAGTCGCAGTGGCCATCGCCTTTGAAGCAATCGACGGTGGTGTGGGTCTCCAGCTGGTTGGGGCCGTCGAGTGGGAAATCGGTGACGGCGGTATTGCTGGCGGCCGAGCCGGATGGAGCGGGCAGCAAGCTCAGCATCGACGATGCGACGGCAAATCCCGATATCAGTCGCTTCATCCTGCTTCCTTCTACCACACCCAAACAGAAGTCAACTCCCCGACTACTCGTCGTAGGTGACTTCTACCGAATCAGATTCCGGGTGAGATTGACAGGCCAGAATGAGTCCTTCGTCGAGGTCCTGCTGCTCCAGCACGTCGTTGACCTCCATGTTGACCTTGCCGCTACGCAGGGTGCAGGCACATGCACCGCAGTGGCCCTCCCGGCACGAGAACGGCGCATCGAGGCCCTTGGCCAGCAGCACGTCGAGCAGCTTGGCGTTGCGCGGCCACGACACGGTGTGAGTTTCGCCGTCCAGCTGTACCACCGCGGTGGCCGGCGGCACCCCATCATCAGCGCCGTCGCCGGTGTCGTGAATTGTCACCGCCGCGAACGGATCTGAGTCCAGCGATTTGAACACCTCGATATGCACTTGCGGCGCAGGCACTTTCAGCGCTTCCAGGGCCTCCCGCGCCGCCTGCATGAACGGGCCGGGCCCACAGATGAACACGGGCCGGTCGGTAAAGGGGGCAGCCAGTTTCGCCAACGCGGTGGTGCTGGGCAGTCCCTGCAGCGATTCCAGCCAGTGCACCACTGTGAGCCGGTCGGGGTACTTGGTGCACAGCTCGCGTAGCGCGTCGGCGAAGATCACCGACCGGTCGTCGCGGTTGGCATACAGTAGCCTCACCTGGCCGCTGCCTTCGGCCAGTGCCGACTTGCAGATCGACATGATCGGGGTGATCCCGCTGCCGGCAGCCATCAGCAGGAAGTCGCCGTCGAGCGTCTTGGGCACGAAGTTGCCCGACGGAGCCAGCACGTGGACCCGCATGCCTTTGTGGGCGTGGTCGCACAGCCAGTTGGACGCGTATCCGTCCGCGGTTCGCTTGACCGTGACGGTGAGCGCATCGTCGGTGAACGGCGAACTGCACAACGAGTAACAGCGCGCCACCGACCCGGTGCGGTCGCTGGGCACGCGCAGCGTCAGGAACTGGCCGGGTGCGTAGCGCAGTCGCTCCGGCCGGATGTCTGGATCGCCCTGCTCCTTCGGCACCGAGAAAACCAGCGACCGCGCGTCGTCGGTCTCAGCGACGACGTCGGCGATCTGCAATTCCAGGACGTGGTCGCCGAGTGGCTCGTCAGGTATTGCCTCGGTCACGACCCGTCCTCTCTGTCCGCACAACTAGAACATGTTACAGAAAGCCCGATATGTACCACTACCAGCCGCAGGAATACCCTGCTCGACACGAATCGGAACGTGTTCTAGTCTTCTGGGTAAGTCCGCACTCCCGGGGAGGCACACGTAAGTGACGTCCATTCAACAGCGTGATGCGCAGTCGGTGTTGGCTGGGATCGACGATCTGCTTCCGCAACTTCGGCAGCGCGCTCAGGCGACGGAGGATCTGCGCCGGCTGCCCGACGAGACCGTTCAGGCGCTCGACGACGTCGGCTTCTTCACCCTCTTGCAGCCCGAGCAGTGGGGCGGCCTGCAATGCGATCCCACCCTGTTCTACGAGGCGGCGCGCCGACTGGCGAGCGCGTGCGGTTCCACGGGGTGGGTGAGCTCGATCATCGGCGTGCACAACTGGCACCTGGCGTTGTTCGATCAGCGGGCCCAAGAGGAGGTATGGGGCGACGACCCGAGGACGCGGATCTCGTCGTCGTATGCCCCGATGGGCGCCGGCGTCGTGACCGACGGGGGCTACCTGGTCAACGGCTCATGGAACTGGTCGTCCGGCTGCGACCATGCCACCTGGGCATTTCTTGGCGGTCCGGTCATCAAGGACGGCCGGCCGGTCGACTTCGGCAGCTTCCTGATCCCACTCAGCGAGTACCGCATCGACGACGTGTGGCATGTGGTCGGCCTGCGCGGCACCGGCAGCAACACGGTCGTCGTCAAGGACGTCTTCGTGCCGCGACACCGGTTCTTGTCCTACAAGGCAATGAACGACGGTACCGCGGGGGGATTTCAGACCAACACCGCTCCGGTATACAAGATGCCTTGGGGCACAGTGCATCCCACCACTATCTCAGCGCCCATCGTAGGCATGGCCTACGGCGCTTACCAGGCGCACGTAGAGCACCAGGGCAAACGGGTGCGGGCGGCGTTCGCCGGGGAGAAGGCGAAAGACGATCCGTTCGCCAAGGTCCGTATCGCCGAGGCGGCCAGCGACATCGACGCCGCCTGGCGCCAACTGATCGGCAACGTCGCCGACGAGTACGCATTGTTGTCCGCCGGCAGAGAGATTCCCTTCGAGCTGCGTGCCAGGGCGCGCCGGGACCAGGTACGCGCCACCGGGCGCTCGATCGCCTCGATTGACCGGCTGTTCGAGGCATCCGGCGCCACCGCCCTGGCCAATGATGCTCCGATTCAACGGTTCTGGCGCGACGCGCACGCCGGCCGGGTACACGCTGCCAACGACCCGGAACGGGCCTACGTGATCTTCGGAAACAACGAGTTCGGGTTGCCCCCCGGCGACACGATGGTCTAGATCGATGACGGCTGCCCCGCAAAAGACCCAGGAGCTGACTTTCGAATCCACCTCGCGCTTCGCCGAGGTGGACGTCGACGGGCCGCTGAAGCTGCACTATCACGAGGCGGGCGTTGGCAACGACCAGACCGTGGTCCTCCTACACGGCGGCGGGCCCGGAGCGGCGAGTTGGACGAACTTCTCGCGCAACATCCCGGTGCTTGCGGAACGGTTCCACGTGCTGGCGGTGGATCAGCCTGGGTACGGCCACTCGGACAAACGCGCGGAACACGGGCAGTTCAATCACTATGCCGCGAGAGCCCTCAACGGCCTGTTCGACCAGTTGGGTCTGGGACGTGTTCCGCTGGTGGGCAATTCACTGGGCGGGGGCACCGCGGTCCGGTTCGCACTCGACTACCCGGACAAGGCCGGACGCTTGGTGCTGATGGGTCCCGGCGGCCTCAGCGTCAACCTGTTCGCGCCCGATCCGACCGAGGGCGTCAAACGGCTGTCGGCGTTCTCCATGGATCCCACCCGCGAGAACCTCGAGGCGTTCCTGCGCGTGATGGTCCACGACAAGAAGCTGATCACCCCCGAATTGGTGGACCAGCGTTTCGCGTTGGCCAGCACACCGGAATCGCTGACGGCGACCCGGGCGATGGGAATGTCGTTCGCCGGTGCCGATTTCGAGCTCGGCATGATGTGGCGCGAGGTGTATCGGCTGCGTCAGCCGGTATTGCTGATCTGGGGACGCGAAGACCGGGTCAATCCGCTGGATGGCGCGTTGGTCGCGCTGAAGACGATTCCACGCGCGCAGCTGCACGTATTCGGGCAGTGTGGGCACTGGGCGCAGGTAGAGAAGTTCGACGAGTTCAACAAGCTCACCGTTGATTTCCTTGGAGGCGCGTGATGAGCATTCGCTCGCTGGGCTATCTGCGCATCGAGGCCACCGACCTGGCGGCCTGGCGTGAGTACGGGTTGAAGGTCCTCGGCATGGTTGAGGGCAAAGGTGCGCCGGAAGGCGAGCCAAAAGAGGCACTGTATCTGCGGATGGACGACTTCCCGGCCCGGCTGGTGATAGTGCCCGGCGAGCACGACCGGCTCTCAGAAGCCGGCTGGGAATGCGCGAATGCCGAAGGCCTGCAAGAAATCCGGAATCGGCTCGAGGTGGAGGGGACGCCGTACAAGGAAGCCACCGGCACCGAACTGGCGGATCGTCGGGTGGACGAGATGATCCGGTTCTCCGACCCGTCGGGTAACCCTCTGGCGGTCTTCCATGGCGCCGCCCTGGAACATCGCCGCGTTGTCAGCCCGTACGGACACAAGTTCGTCACCGGTGAGCAGGGGCTGGGGCACGTGGTGCTGACTACTCGCGACGATGCTGAGGCGTTGCACTTCTACCGGGATGTGCTCGGCTTCAGGCTGCGTGACTCGATGCGGATGCCGCCCCAGGTGGTCGGGCGGCCCGCCGACGGGGCGCCGGCGTGGCTGCGCTTCTTCGGCTGCAACCCGCGTCACCACAGCCTGGCCTTCCTGCCGCTGCCGACGCCCAGTGGCATCGTGCATCTGATGCTGGAAGTCGAGCAGGCCGACGACGTGGGCCTGTGCCTGGACCGGGCGTTGCGCCGCAAGGTGCCGATGTCGGCCACGCTCGGCCGTCATGTCAACGACCTGATGTTGTCGTTCTATATGAAGACGCCCAGCGGATTTGATATCGAATTCGGTTGTGAGGGTAGGAAAGTCGACGACCACGACTGGATCGCTCGGGAAAGCACAGCGGTGAGTCTGTGGGGTCACGACTTCACGGTCGGCGCCCGCGGCTAGCCCGGAGCTAACTATGTCGGCGCCGATCGATCCGCGGGCCTTCCGGCAGGTGCTGGGTCAGTTCTGCACGGGGATCACCATCATCACCACCGTGCACGACGAGGTCCCGATCGGCTTCGCATGCCAGTCATTCGCGGCGCTGTCGCTGGACCCGCCGCTGGTGCTCTTCTGCCCGACCAAGGTGTCGCGGTCCTGGCAGGCCATCGAGGCCCGCGGCCGGTTCTGCGTCAACGTGCTGACCGAAAAGCAGAAGGATGTGTCGGCGCGATTCGGATCGAAGGAACCGGACAAGTTCGCCGGGATCGACTGGCATCCTTCGCAACTCGGCTCGCCGATCATCGACGGATCGCTGGCCTACATCGACTGCACGGTGGCCTCGGTACACGACGGCGGCGATCACATCGTGGTGTTCGGCGCGGTCGAATCGCTATCAGAGGCGCCTAAGATCAAGCCGCGGCCGCTGCTGTTCTACCGCGGCGACTACACCGGCATCGAGCCGGACAAGACCACCCCGGCTCAGTGGCGCGACGACCTGGAAGCGTTCCTCACGACCACCACCGAGGACACCTGGCTTTGATTTCTGCCTCGAGCGTAACGCTACAGTGAAGTCTCGCTTGAAATTTCGCCCTGACGTTACGCTCACTGACGATGCGGTCCGCGGCGGGCGCAACGCTACCGCGAAATATCAAGGGGGAATATTTCGCGGTAGCGTCGCGCATGGTTATCCGGCGTCGCGGTAGTTGGTGGCTTCCACTGGGGCGTCTTCTCGGGGGGTCTCCGCGTCGGTCTTGGGGGAAGACTCGTCACCCCGGTGCTTCTTGTCCTTCGGGGAGATGCTGTCAGCGCGTTCCCACTGCTCCTCGAGTTGCTCGCGCGATGTCGCCGCTTCGCTCTGGTGCTTGGCCGCTTGTTCCTGCAACCTGGCGGCTTCGGCCGCCTTGACCTCCGCCTCAGCCTGGGCAGCACGTGCTTTAGCGGCTGTTTCTTGCCCGAGTGCTTCGCGTCGTTCGACCCTGGCTGTCTCCAGCCTTGCCTGTTCGCGAATCTCTTCTGCCTGGCGCTGTCGGCGCCGACTCCGTGCTTTGCTGACCGCTACGACCAGGACAACAAGCGCGAGAACGGCTACGGCTGCGACGACAACAATCCAAATACTGCTGGTACTGGTGCTCATGGTGGGCTCCGTTGATATCGATGTGTGGTGATGCTGCAGCCTGCCTCCAGCGGATCCCCATATTCGACAGAAATCAAACAAGCGCAGCAACAGACCACCCGAGCGGCGCTAGCGCGCGTAGCTGGTTTCGGTGTTGGCGTCCTGGAACATCTCCGAGACGATCAGCCAGGATCCGTCGTCTTGACGCTGTAGGGCGCGCAACGAGTAATTGTCGCGGTCGAGCGTTCCGCCGCCGACCAGCCCTTGGCCTTTGACTATGAGATGCGCTGAGACCAGGACCACTTCGGGCGTCAGCACCCGGAAGCCGGTTTCCGGCGGGCCGGCGAGCTCGCCGCGGTTGAAGTTGTCGTCTCTGAACAGGCCCGTCAGGTATTCGACGATTTCGTCGCGCCCGCGTTTGACCGTTCCGAATGCATTGACCCAGTCGGCGTCGTCAGAGTACACGCGCCGCAGCGGCGCGGCGTCTCGATCGTCGAACGCCTTCAACAACGTCAGCAGCGTCTTGCCGATCGCTTCCTGATCCGCGGGCGGTAAGTCCGAAAAGTTAGTCATGTCGGTCGCACTACGTTAAGTCCAGGGCTTGGACCGTCGCAATAAGGCCTGCATTGTCGCCACCGATGCAGTACACGGTGTTGCCCGGCCGCCGGCCTTGGCTATCCGGCTGGATAGCTGTCGGCGAGAATGGCTCCATGACACTGGATCTGACCGCGTACTTCGACCGGGTCGATTATCGCGGCCCTGCTGAGCCGAACCTCGACGTACTGCAGGATCTGGTAACCGCTCACACAAAAACCATTCCGTTCGAGAACCTGGATCCGTTGCTGGGAGTACCGGTGGACGATCTGAGTCAAGAGTCCCTGACCGACAAGTTGGTTCGCCGTCGCCGGGGCGGCTACTGCTACGAGCACAACGGCCTGATGGGCTACGTCCTGGCAGCGCTTGGCTTTGGGGTGCGGCGATTGGCCGGCCGAGTGGTCTGGATGCGTCCACCGGACGCGCCGGTACCCGCACAGACGCACACTATGTTGGCGGTAAGGTTCCCCGGCGCCCAGGCGACTTATCTGGTCGACGTCGGTTTCGGCGGCCAGACCCCGACCTCGCCTATCCGCTTCGAAACCGGTGGCATCCAGCAAACAACACACGAGCCGTACCGACTCGACGACCGAGGCGACAGGTTGGCGCTACAAGCGCAGGTCCGCGGTGAGTGGCAGGATCTCTACGAATTGACCACCCGGACCCAGCCGCAGATCGATCTGAAGTTGGGGAGCTGGTTTGCCTCAACCCACCCGTCTTCGCATTTCGTGACCAACCTGTTGGCTTCGCGGGTCACAGATGACACGCGGTTGAACCTGGCTGATGGCAATCTGGCCATCCACGGTGCCGGCACAACCGAGAAAATCCAGCTGGACGGCGCAGCCGCGGTGCTCGACACGCTCCGGGACAGGTTCGGGATCAACATCGACGATATTGGCGAGCGCAGTATGCTCGAAGCACGCATCGAGAAGATTCTCGAGAATTAGACACCGGGGTTGGGACATACTCGGGTTTCGAGACCATTGCAAAGTAGGCAATTTCAGATTTTTGTCTCAGACGACAAGTGCTAAGGGTCCAAATAGCCTTCTGACCAGGGGATTTGGAATCCCGTGTACGGGATCCGAAAAGCCTGGGTGGCCCACAACAGGGTCCGTGTCGCGATTGGAGCTAGATTGTGATTCCCGCCATACGGTACCGAGAGTCGCGTAGAAAACGTGGCGGCTAATCTGTCCTATCGTGAGTCGGGATCAGTTGTTGAACGATATTGACGCGCCTGCCGCGGGCGACCTGGACGCCAGCGCGTTCAGCGGCGGAACGATCCTGGTTCCCGAGGGCGTGACGCTGACGTCGTATTTCGAGCGCTACCGAGATGAGCTCGGTGACAATCTGTCGTACCGCTTCATCGACTACTCGCAGGACCAAGATGGGCGGGTAGTCCAGCTCACTTGGAACGATCTATGGTCGCGGGTCTGCGCGATCGGTGCCCGCTTGCAGCAGGTCACCGTGCCTGGCGATCGGGTGGCGATCCTTGCGCCGCAGGGTCTTGAGTACGTGGCGGCTTTCTTCGGTGCCGTCCACGCAGGCAATGTCGCGATCCCACTCTTTGCACCGACTTTGTCAGGGCACGCTGAGCGGTTGGCGGCGGTGCTGGCCGATGCCCGCCCCGCTGTGGTGTTGACCACGACCGCGGCGGCCGAATCAGTTCGAACATTTATTCGGGCGCTGGCGCCCAACGAACGGCCGCGGATGATCGCGGTGGACGCGGTACCCACAACACTCAGTTCGATGTTCACCGCCGTGACCCGCGATACCGACGATGTCGCGTATCTGCAGTACACCTCGGGCTCGACGCGCACACCGGCCGGGGTGGAGATCACCCATCGTGCCCTGTACACGAACGTGATGCAGATGATCTTGAAGGGCGGACTGGACACGGGAGTCCGCTGTGTCAGCTGGCTGCCGCTGTATCACGACATGGGATTGGTGATGATCATGTTCACGGCGCTGACCGGGGCACACATCGTGCTGATGGACCCGATGGCGTTCCTTCGTCGGCCCTACCGATGGATCAAACAGCTAGATATTGCAGCGACCAGCGGCCGGACCTATACGGCCGCGCCAAACTTTGCCTTCGAAATGACAGCCCAGCGTGGACTGCCTCCGGAGGGCGAGACCGTCGACCTCAGCAACGTTGTCAGCATGCTCAACGGGTCCGAGCCCGTGGTGATGTCGGCCATCGAGACATTCACAAAAGCGTTCGCTCCGTATGGTCTGTCCGAGACCGCGATCAAGCCGTCCTACGGGTTGGCGGAAGCGACCTTGTCGGTCGCCAGCACCGCCATGGATGCAGCGGCCAGTGCCATCCTGCTCGACCGCGAGCAGCTCAGCGCCGGCCGCGCAGTTACCGTCCCGCCCACGACACCGGACGCGGTCGCCCATGTATCGTGCGGCCAGCCGCTCACTGATCAGTGGCTGGTGATCGTCGACTCAGACGGCGCCGAACTGCCTGACGGTTCTGTGGGTGAGATCTGGTTGCACGGCGACAACATCGGACGCGGATATTTCGGCCGCGAAGACGAAACACAGCGGGTATTTCGCAATAGGCTGCAGTCCCGGCTCGAACGCGACAGCCACGCCGAGGGCGCTCCGGACAATGGCTTCTGGCTGGCTACCGGTGATCTGGGCGTCTACCTCGGCGGCGAGCTCTACCTGACGGGGCGGATCAAAGACCTCATCATCGTCGATGGTCGCAACCACTATCCGACCGACATCGAAGCCACGGTCAGTGAAGCTTCGACCGCCATCCGCGCCGGCTATGTCGCCGCGTTTTCCGTTCCTGCCGACGTGCTCGACCCAACCAGCAGTCACACCGGCGAGCAACTGATCATCATCGCCGAGCGTGCCGCAGGCGCGGGCCGTGTCGACCCGGGGTCGATCGCTGAGAGGGTGCGGGCGGCCGTCTCGCGTCGGCACCACATCCGAATCGCCGATCTGCGACTCGTGGCCGCCGGCTCGATCCCGCGCACGACGAGCGGCAAACTCGCCCGCAGTGCCTGCCGCGCCGATTACCTCGCGGGGCGGTTCAAGCGCTGACCGACGGTCAGCGACCCAACGGCCCCGACAGCCAGGGTCCGGTTCGCCGTAGCGCTTCTTCGATGTCACTGGTCGGTCCGGCGAACGACAAGCGCACGAACGAATTGCCGCGCGCGGTATCGAAGTCGATGCCCGGCGCGATAGCAACTCCGGTGTCGGCCAGCAACTTTGAGCAGAACGACATGGAGTCGGTGGTGAAGTCCGCGACGTCGGCGTACACGTAAAATGCACCGTCGGTGGGGGCCAACCGGTCGATGCCGATCCGGCGCAGACCGTCCAGCAACAGCGAGCGGTTGACTGTGTAGTGGTGCAGATTTCCGTCGGCTTCGGCGGTCGCTTCGGGGGTGAACGCCGCCACCGCGGCGATCTGAGACAGCACCGGCGGGCAGATGGTGAAGTTGCCCGTCAGGCAGTCCACCGCACGGCGCAGCTCGGGCGGCACCAGCAGCCAACCCAGCCGCCAGCCCGTCATCGCGTAGTACTTGGAAAAGCTATTGACCACCACAGCGTTTCGCGACGTCCGCCAAGCGCAGCTAGTCTGCGGGGCGCCTTCGTAGACCAAACCGTGGTAGACCTCGTCGCTGATCAACCGGGCCCCGGAGGCGTCACACCACGAAGCGATCGCCGCCAGCTCGGCAGGTGGTATGACCGTTCCGGTGGGATTGGCCGGGCTCGCGACAATAACGCCCTGCACTGGCGGGTCGAGTTCGGCGAGCATCTGCGCGGTGGGCTGGAACCTGGTCCGCGGGCCGCAAGCGATCTCTACCACCTCACATCCCAACGCCGACAAAATGTTTCGATAGCACGGGTAGCCCGGACTTGCCAGCGCCACCCGATCGCCCACGTCGAAGCACGCCAGAAAGGCGAGCAGGAACCCGCCCGAGGAACCGGTGGTGACCACCACCGCGTCGGACTCGACAGAGATTCCGTGCTGGCGCTGGTAATCCGCCGCGATCGCGGCGCGCAGCTCGGGGATGCCCAGTGCCACCGTGTAACCCAGTTCGTTGATATGCAGGGCAGCCGCGGCTGCCGCCCGCACCGGCTCGGGAGCACCCACGCTGGGCTGGCCTGCCGATAGGTTCACCAGATCGCCATGGCTGCGTTGGCGCTCCGCGGCCGCCAGCCAGACATCCATCACATGGAACGGCGGGATGCCGGCGCGCAGTGCGACACGATCGTTCACGACTTTTGCCGCACTTCGGATTCGAGCCGGCCCAGCAGCTCTCGCGGCGAGCCGAGCAGTTGCGCACTGCCATGTGCGCGTTTGAAATACAAGTGCATGTCGTGTTCCCACGTGATCGCGATACCACCGTGCAGCTGAATGCCCTCGCTCGCAACAGTACACAGCGCCTCACTGGCGGCGAGGCGCGCAGTGGCCGCGCTGGTGGGCCCGGGGTCATCGCACGCGTCTGAGACAACGGCCCGGGCCGCGGCAATAGCCACATACAGATCGGCCATCCGATGCTTGAGCGCCTGAAAGCTACCGATGGGCCGACCGAATTGAACTCGGCTCTTGGCGTATTCGACAGTCAGTTGCAGACACCGTTCGGCGGCGCCGATCTGCTCAGCCGCCAGCAGAATGGCCGCGCTGTCTGCGATTCCCGGGTCGGGGCCCAAGGTAATGATCGCGGAGGTTTCTGCGGGCTGCACCCGGGCCAGCCGCCGGGTCGGGTCCATCGTGGCAACGGGCTGCGCGCTGAAACGGGTCCACCTGCTCAGTTGGCCATCGGCGGCCGCCACGACGACGTCGGCAATATCGCCATTGACCACGTAGTCGGCGTCCAGCACCAGCGCGCCGATTGAGCTGCCCTCGGCCAGCGATGCCAGTGTTTCGGCGTCCGGCTCGGGTGCAGCCAGTAGCGCCAGCTCGGCCAGCGTGGTGCCCAGCAGCGGAGTGGGCACCAGAACACGGCCCAGCTCCTGTAAAACCGTTGCGGCGTCGGCCAGTTCGCCACCAGCCCCACCCAGTTCCTCGGGTATCACCAGCGCGGCGGCGCCGACTTGCTCGCACAGCAGCTGCCACAGCGCCTCGTCGTAGCCGCGGTCCGATTCCATCGCCGTACGCACCGCCGCCGGGCTTGCGTGCTTGGCCACCAGGCCGGCAACGGTGTCGCGCAGCATTTGCCGTTCTTCACTCACAACGCCTCCAGTACCCTGCGGCGGTGCGCCTCGGGAGTACCCCAGGCCGATCGCAATGCTTGCACCCGAAGCAGCGACAGTGACAGGTCGTATTCCTGGGTGAAACCGATGGCGCCGTGGGTCTGCAACCCCGAACGCGCCGCCAGCAGGGCCGCCTCGGATGCTGCCGCTTTGGCTGCGCTCACATCGCGGGGCTGCAGCGACAAGGCCGCGCCGTACACCAAGGGGCGGGCCAGCTCGATCGCGATGTGCACGTCGGCGAGCTTGTGTTTGATCGCCTGATACGAGCCGATCACCCGGCCGAACTGCGTCCGTTGCTTGGCGTAGTCGACGGCCGCGTTCAGCAGCGCCTCGGCGGCGCCGACCAGCTGCGCGGCGGTGGCCAATGCGCCGAACTCATAGGCGCGCTGCACATCTGCTTGCCAGAATTCGCCGGTCGGTGTCACGTCGAAAAGACGGCGGCTGGGGTCGACGGACTCGTGCCGTTCACCGATCGCGCACTCGGTGACGCCGTCGTCGGTCGCCCGTAGGACCAGCCCGGCTGTGTCAGCGTCGACTGCGCGCGGCGTGTGCGGAGGCAGCGCGACAGTGGCGATCAGCTCACCGGAAGCCAGCGCGGCGCAGCGGTCGGCCTGATCTTCACAGGCCAGCAAAACCGGTGCCACAGCTATGGATTCGGTAACCGGGCCGGGCACACACCAGCGTCCGAGCCGCTCCAGCGCGACCACCAGGTCAACCGGACCGGCGTCCAGGCCGTTGAACCGCTCCGGCACGGCGAGCGCGGTGATGCCCAGGTTGGCCAGCTGCTCCCACACCTTACGGCCAGGTGCGACATCACCTGCCGACCAAGCACGGATCGCACCGGACAGGTCCGCAGCGCCGAGCGCGGCATCGATGCTGGCCGCGAAGTCGCGCTGCTGTTCGTCTAGCGCAAATTTCACTTCTTGCCCCCGGACTTTTCGCGTGGCAGGCCCAGCAACCGCTCGGAGATGATATTGCGCTGAATTTCGTTGGTGCCGGCGTAGATCGGGCCGCCTAGTGCGAACAACAAGCCGTCGGTCCAGGGGCCGGCAAGCTCGCCGTCGGCCCCTCGGATGTCGAGCGCGGTCTGGTGTATCGCTACGTCGAGGTCGGACCAGAACACTTTGGTTACCGACGATTCCGCGCCCAGCTCGCCGCCGCCGGCCAGCCTGGTCACCGTTGCGAAGGTTTGCAGCCGGTAGGCCTGCGCCTTGATCCACGCGTCGGCCACCCGGTCCGCGGATGCCGCGGGGGAGCCGCTGTCTTTCCACAGCTGCACCAGGCGCTCGGCGGCCGCCAGGAACCGGGCCGGGCTGCGCAGTGACATGCCGCGCTCATTGCTCGACGTGCTCATCGCCGCGCGCCAGCCGTCGTTCGGGATGCCGATGACGTCCTCGTCGGGCACGAACACGTCGTCGAGGAAGATCTCGCCGAAGCCGGTATCCCCGCCCAGCTGAACGATGGGCCGCACTGTGACGCCCTTGGTCAACAGGTCGAACATGAAGTACGTCAGCCCGTTATGCCGCTGCGCCGCGGGGTCGGACCGGAACAGCCCGAATCCCATCTCGGCGAACGGCGCGCGCGAGCTCCAGATCTTCTGTCCGTTCAGTAGCCAGCCGCCGTCGGTTTTGGTTGCGGTGGACCGCAGCGACGCGAGATCGCTCCCGGATTCGGGCTCCGACCACGCCTGCGCCCAGATCTGTTCGCCGCTGGCCATTTTTGGCAAAATCCGGTCCAGCTGTTCCTCGGTACCGTGCGCGAAAAGCGTCGGGGCCAGCATCGAGGTGCCGTTGGCGCTGGCCCGGCCCGGTGCTCCGGCGCGGAAGTACTCCTCCTCAAACACCACCCAGTGCAGCAGCGGTGCGTCCCGGCCCCCGTACTTCTTCGGCCAGTTGATCACCGACAGGCCGGCGTCGAAGAGCACACGGTCCCAATGCCGGTGCTGTGCAAAACCTTCCGCGTTGTCGTAGGACTTCGTCGGGATCGACTCGACGTTGGCCGAGAGGAATTCACGCACCTCGGCCTGGAAGGCCAGTGTCTCGTCGTCGAGTGCTAAATCCATCTCAGGTCCATGTGAAGTCGCATTCAGGCCCACTCTCGCAGTTGCGGCTTGACCACCTTGCCGCCCGCATTGCGCGGCAACATGTCGACGAACCGCACCGAACGGGGTGCCTTGAAGTTCGCCAAATGCTCACGGGTATAAGCGATCACAGTCTGCTCATCAAGGCTGGCGCCGGGCCGGGTAACCAGGAACGCACGGCCCACCTCGCCCAGCCGCTCGTCGGGAACTCCGATCACCGCGGCGTCGGCCACCCCCTCCAACCGGGCCAGCACCTGCTCGACCTCGGCGGGGTAGACGTTGAATCCGCCGCAGATGTACATGTCCTTGAGCCGGTCGGTGATGCGCAGGTTGCCTCGCTCGTCGACGGCACCGATGTCGCCGGTGTGCAACCAGCCGTCGGCGTCGATGGCAGCGGTGGTGGCCTCCGGGTCGTCGAGGTAGCCCAGCATCACGTTCGGCCCGCGCAACAGCACTTCTCCTGTTTCCGAGCCGGCTCCCCCCGAGCCTGGCGAATCGATGCGCAATTCGAAGTCCGCGAACGGGCGCCCGCAGGTGGTGGCGACGGTCACCGCGTCGTCGTCGGCGCGGCACATGGTCCCCATGCCGTTGGCCTCGGTCAGACCGTAGGCGGTCAGCACGATGTCGATGTCGAGTTCAGACTGCATGCGTTCCACCAGCACGATCGGCACGGTAGCCGCCCCGGTCACCGCGAACCGCAGCGAGCTCAGGTCGTAGTCGTGGCGTGCCGGGTGGTCAAGCAGGGTCTGGTAGATGGTGGGCGGCCCGGGCAACACGGTGATGCGGTGTTGTTCGATCGCCTGCAGTGCCCGCAGCGGATCGAACGTCAGGTGCGGGATCAGCGTCGCACCGGTTTGCAGGCAGGCCAGGATGCCGGCCTTGTAACCGAAATTGTGGAAGAACGGATTGATGCACAGGTAGCGGTCGTCGCTGGTGATCTTGCCGTTGGCAGCCCACGACGCCGAGCCCGACAGCGATTGCCGATGCGCGCACAGCACGCCTTTGCTGCGGCCGGTGGTGCCGGAGGTGAACAGAATGTCGCTGACGTCGTCGGGCGTGACCGCGGCAGCGCGGCCGCGGACCGCGTCGAGGCCGGCCGGTTGCCGGCCTCGGGCGATGAAGTCGTCCCATGTCCCGTCTTCCGCTTCGATCGGCACTCGCACAATGTGCCGCAGTGCAGGCAGGGCGTCGCGGTCCAGGCCGGCGACCCGGTCGGCGCCCAGGAACTGACCCATTCCGAACAACACCGGCGCCCGGGTGCGGGCCAGGATGTCACTGGCTTCCGCCGCGGTGTAGCGGGTGTTCACGGGCACTACGGCAGCGCCGGCATGGTGAATCGCCAGGCAGGCCACTACCCAGTGCCAGGTGTTCGGCGACCAGATGGCCACCCGGTCGCCGGCCCGGACGCCGAGCGTGACGAGCGCGGCGGCTGCGCGATGTACTTCCGCGCGCAGCGCGGCGGCGGTGAAGGAGCGGTCTTCGGTGATCAGGGCGGCATGATCGGGGAGTTGGTGCGCGAGACGATCCAGCGCCGCGGGCACGGTGCGCGGTTGGTCACCCGCAAGCGGGCGGTGCCCCCAGGTCATCAGCGACGCTCCTCGAGATGCTCCTAACAAAGCAAGTGCTTGGTAGGTTAGCCTACAGGGCATGCAGGACGTCGATGAATTCCGGGCGGAGGTGCGCCAGTGGCTCACCGACAATCTGGTCGGCGAATTCGCAGCACTCAAGGGGCTCGGCGGACCGGGACGCGAGCACGAGGCATTCGAAGAGCGCCGGGCATGGAACCAGCATCTCGCGGCCGCGGGACTGACCTGTCTGGGGTGGCCGGTCGAGCACGGCGGGCGGGGCCTTCCAACCGCGCACCGGGTGGCGTTCTACGAGGAGTACGCCCGCGCCGACGCGCCGGTCAAGGTCAACCACTTCGGCGAGGAGCTGCTGGGACCGACGCTGATCGCGTTCGGCACGCCCGAGCAGCAGCAGCGCTTCCTGCCGCGGATACTGGATGTCACCGAGCTGTGGTGCCAGGGATATTCGGAGCCCGGCGCCGGCAGCGACCTGGCGAACGTGTCGACCACCGCCGAGCTTGACGGCGACCAATGGGTGATCAACGGCCAGAAGGTGTGGACGTCGCTGGCGCACCTGTCGCAGTGGTGCTTCGTGATCGCGCGCACCGAGAAGGGCTCCAAGCGGCACGCCGGGCTGTCCTACCTGCTGGTGCCGTTGGACCAGCCCGGCGTCCAGGTCCGGCCGATCGTCCAGATCACCGGCACCTCGGAGTTCAACGAGGTGTTCTTCGACGACGCCCGTACCGACGCCGACCTGGTGGTCGGTCGGCCGGGCGACGGCTGGCGGGTCGCGATGGGAACGCTGACCTTCGAGCGCGGCGTTTCGACTCTCGGGCAGCAGATCGTCTATGCGCGTGAGCTTTCCAGGCTGGCCGAGCTCGCACAGCGCAACGGCGCAGCCGACGACCCATTCATCAGGGAGCGGCTGACGCGGGCGTGGACCGGCCTGCGCGCTATGCGCAGCTATGCGCTGGCCACTATGGACGTCGAGCAGCCCGGCCAGGACAACGTGTCGAAGTTGTTGTGGGCCAACTGGCATCGCGATCTGGGCGAGCTGGCGATGGACGTGATCGGCAAGCCCGGAATGATCATGTCGGACGGCGAGCTCGACGAATGGCAGCGGCTGTTCCTGTTCACCCGCGCCGACACCATCTACGGCGGTTCCAACGAGATACAGCGCAACATCATCGCCGAGCGGGTGCTCGGCCTGCCCCGGGAGGCTAAGGGATGAATCTCTCCGAAACGCCGAAGGAGATTGCCGGACACGGGCTTTTGACCGGCAAGGTGGTTGTCGTGACCGCGGCCGCGGGCACCGGCATCGGGTCGGCGACTGCGCGGCGGGCCCTGGCCGAGGGCGCTGATGTGGTGGTCTCCGACCACCACGAACGACGGCTGGGGGAGACCGGCGACGAACTGTCCGCGCTGGGACTGGGTCGGGTGGAGAGCGTGGTGTGCGACGTGACGTCCACCGCCCAGGTCGACGCCCTCATCGATTCGGCCACTGCGCGGATGGGTCGCATCGACGTGCTGGTCAACAATGCCGGGTTGGGCGGGCAGACGCCGGTGGCCGACATGACCGACAACGAATGGGACCGCGTCCTGGACGTGACGCTGACGTCGGTGTTCCGGGCAACGAGGGCGGCGCTGCGGTACTTCCGTGACGCGCCGCACGGCGGGGTGATCGTCAACAACGCCAGCGTCCTGGGCTGGCGGGCCCAGCACTCGCAGTCGCACTACGCCGCCGCCAAGGCGGGAGTCATGGCGCTGACCCGCTGCAGCGCAATAGAAGCCGCCGACTACGGGGTCCGGATCAATGCGGTCTCACCCAGCATCGCCCGGCACAAATTCCTGGACAAGACGACGTCGACCGAACTGCTCGACCGGCTGTCTGCCGGCGAGGCGTTCGGGCGCGCCGCCGAACCCTGGGAAGTGGCCGCCACCATCGCGTTCTTGGCCAGCGATTACTCCAGTTACCTGACAGGCGAGGTGATCTCGGTGTCCAGTCAGCATCCGTGAGCTGACCAGTCACTACGACTGTTCGAGGTTCGTCGTCAAAGGCAGCCGTGACGCCGGTGTTGACGAAGCCCGTATCACCGCTTTGGGCGGACCCGGCATGCCGAGCAAGCGCTTGGTTGATACGCTGGTCGGGTGGACCGAGTGACCGGCCAGGCGAACAGCCGACGAGACGAGTTGCTGGAGCTCGCCGCGGCGATGTTCGCCGAGCGCGGCCTGCGGGCCACCACGGTGCGCGATATCGCCGACGGTGCCGGCATCCTGTCCGGCAGCCTGTACCACCACTTCTCCTCCAAAGAGGAGATGGTCGATGAGCTGGTGCGCGGGTTTCTGGACTGGCTTTTTGCCCGCTACCGCGAGATTGTGGACAGCCAGGCCAATCCGTTGGAGCGACTCAAGGGGTTGTTCATGGCCTCGTTCGAGGCCATCGAGCATCGGCATGCGCAGGTTGTCATCTACCAGGACGAGGCCAAACACCTGCGGTCCCAGCCCCGGTTCTCCTATATCGAGGACCTGAACAAGCAGCAGCGCAAGATGTGGGTCGACGTGCTCAATCAGGGCATCGAGGAGGGCTACTTGCGGCCCGACCTGGACGTCGACCTCGTCTACCGTTTCATCCGCGACACCACCTGGGTGTCGGTGCGCTGGTATCAACCCGGCGGACCACTCACCGCAGAACAGGTGGGTCAGCAATATCTCGCCATTGTCCTTGGCGGGATTACCGCGGAATAAGAAGACTGAAGAAGGAGTCTGAAAAATGCCCGAGGCGTACGTCATCGACGCTGTACGTACCGCGGTTGGCAAGCGCAATGGCGCGCTGGCCGGGATACATCCCGTCGACTTGGGTGCCCTGGCGTGGCGTGGACTGCTCGACCGGGCCGACGTCGACCCCGGCGCCGTTGAAGATGTGATCGCCGGTTGTGTCGACGCCATCGGGGGACAGGCGGGCAACATCGCGCGGCTCTCGTGGCTGGCCGCCGGCTACCCCGAAGAGGTTCCCGGCGTTACCGTGGATCGGCAATGCGGTTCCAGCCAACAGGCGATTTCCTTTGGTGCGCAGGCGGTCTTAGCCGGTACGGCCGACCTCATCGTGGCCGGCGGCGTGCAGAACATGAGCCAGATCCCGATCTCGTCGGCGATGACCGTCGGCGAGCAGTTCGGGTTCACCTCGCCGACCAACGAGTCCACGCAGTGGCTGCACCGCTACGGCGATCAGGAGATTTCACAGTTCCGTGGCTCGGAGCTCATCGCCGAGAAGTGGAATCTGTCGCGTGAAGAGATGGAGCAGTACGCGCTGACCAGCCACAAGCGTGCGTTCGCGGCGATCCGCGGCGGCCACTTCGACAACGAAATCATCACTGTTGAAACCGAATCCGGGCCGTTCCGGGTGGACGAGGGCCCGCGCGAGTCGTCGCTGGAGAAGATGGCCGGCTTGAAGCCGCTGGTCGAGGGGGGTCGGCTGACGGCGGCTATGGCCAGTCAGATCTCCGATGGCGCCAGTGCTGTGCTGCTGGCTTCCGAGCAGGCCGTCAAAGACCACAAGCTGACGCCCCGCGCTCGCATCCACCACATCAGCGCCCGCGCCGCCGACCCGGTATTCATGCTCACCGGGCCGATCCCCGCCACCCGTTACGCGCTGGAAAAGACCGGGCTGTCCATCGGCGACATAGACACCGTCGAAATCAACGAGGCGTTCGCACCGGTTGTGCTGGCGTGGCTCAAGGAGATCAAGGCCGACCCGGAGAAGGTCAACCCCAATGGCGGCGCGATCGCGCTCGGTCACCCGCTGGGCGCCACCGGGGCCAAGCTGTTCACCACCATGCTCAACGAGCTGGAGCGCACCGGCGGCCGCTATGGGTTGCAGACTATGTGCGAGGGCGGTGGCACGGCGAACGTCACGATCATCGAGCGCCTTTAGCCCTCCTGCGCCGAGCGTGAATCACGCGACGCGTCGTCGGCGCGTTGCGTCGCACAGTTCGCAGTGGGCGGGGGTTGTCGGTGTGGCATGGCATGGTCGCGCCATGGGGGAGTTGGATTGGCCGTTTCTAGGCACTGAGGCCCTGGCCTGCAAGGCCATTCCCGAGCGCGCGATGCGGTCGCTATACGAGGCGGTCTACCCGGGTGTCTACGTCCCGTGGGGTGTCGAGCTGACGGCGAGCCAACGGGCACGCGCCGCATGGTTGTGGTCGCGGCGACGAGCGGTCGTGACGGGACAGTCGGCCGCGGCATTGCTGGGCGCGAAATGGGTGGACCCGCTGGCGCCCGCCGAACTGGCATACCGCAACCGCCGCCCGCCGGCGCAGATCACCGTGCATACCGACAGGTTGCTGGACGCCGAGGTGCTTGCCGTCGACGGTATCCCGGTAACCAGCCCAGCCCGCACGGCCTTTGATATTGGGAGGCGAACAACGACGCGCCTGCAGGCACTGCAGCGGCTCGATGCTTTGACGAATGCGACCGACATCAAGCCCTCCGATGTGGAGGCGGTCATCGCCGAACATTCCGGCGCGCGCAGTCTGCTTCGGCTGCGACGGGTGTTGTCGCTTGTCGACGGAGGCGCCGAGTCCCCGCAGGAGACGCGAACCCGGTTAGCCCTGATAGACGCCGGTCTGCCGAGACCGCAAACGCAGATCAGGGTTCTCGACGAATACGGGGACTTCGTTGCCCGAATCGATATGGGCTATGAGGATCTGCGGGTCGGTATCGAGTACGACGGACCGCAACACTGGACAAACCGTGAGCAGCGCGACCGAGACATCGACCGGTACACCGCATTGCTCGATGTGGGCTGGACAATCATCAGGGTCAGTAGCGAGCTGCTCCGATACCGGCAGGGCACGTTCGTCGCCCGCGTCGTTGCTGCGATGCAGGCGCGGGGATGGCGCCCGTGACCGCCGAGCGTGAACCACACGACGGCCAATCGGCGTGTCGCGTCGTGAGATTCACAATGGGCGCGGGGTGTTATCCCTCCACCAGCGCAGCTGCCGCCTGCAGGTGCTCGATCGCCTCACGCACGATCGACTCGATCAGCTCGGCACACGACGGTAAGTCGTGGAGGATACCGGCCACCTGCCCGGAGGCCAGCACCCCGGCCTCGGTGTTGCCGTCGACCAGGCCGGCTTTCAGCAGCATCGGGGTGTTGGCCGCCATCACCACCTGCGACCAGCTCAGCTCGTTGCCATGGCGCATCGCCAGGCCGTCCTGAATCATCGATCGCCAGGTCATCTGCGACATCTGCTTGAACTTGGCCGCATTACGCACTGCAGCAGTCAAACCCCGCACCCGCGAGCCGCCTTCCAGCTTGTCGACAAGCCCGGTGCGCAGCACCCGGTGTGGCATACCGTCGACTCGCCTGGTGACCACCGTGCCATCCAGCGCGGCCTCCAGGTAGCACCGCTTGACCGCATCGGGCACCGTGGAATCCGAGGTGAGCAGAAACCGCGTGCCCATCGCCACGCCGGCCGCGCCGTAGGACAGCGCCGCCGCGAGCCCGCGTCCGTCGAAGAACCCGCCCGCGGCGATAACCGGGATCCCGGTGCCTTTGACGGCGTCCAGCACCGACGGCAGGAGCAGCGTCGTAGCGACGGGTCCAGTGTGTCCGCCGCCTTCGCCGCCTTGCACGATCATCGCGTCGGCGCCCCAGCTCGCGACCTTGCGCGCGTGTTTGGCCGCGCCGATCGACGGGATGACCACCGCTCCGGCTTCTTTCAGCCGGGCTATCAGCTCCTGTTTGGGCGCCAGCGCGAACGACGCCACCTGCACGCCCTCGCGGATCATCAACTCGACGCGGTCTGCGGCGTCGGCGGCGTCGGCGCGGATGTTGACACCGAACGGCTTATCGGTGCCGGCCTTGACCTTGCCGATGGCCGTTTCCAACTCGTCCAGCGTCATGGTGGCCGACGCCAGGATGCCGAGTCCGCCTGCGTTGGCGGTGGCCGCCACCAGTCGGGCCCCGGCCACCCAGCCCATCCCGGTTTGGACTACCGGGTGCTCGACGCCGACCAGGTCGGTAAGCGGCGTGCGCAACTTCATGAACGTATCTCTCTGTCACGCCACGACTTCGGGTCAATGACCTCGCGGATCAGGCGCAGTTCGTTGTCGGTCGGCAGCCTGGTCTCGTCGGCCTCGTCGAGGCCATGTATCTCGAACGAGGTCGCTTCCCGAACGTCATCGGGCGACACTGCCGGGTGCAGGCTCAGTGCCCGCATCGTCCGGTCCGGGCCGCCGAAGTCGAACACTCCGAGGTTGGACACCACCCGAAACACGTTGGCGAACCGGAACGCGGGATTGTCGGCATCCACTTTGTCGTAGCCGATACCGCAGACTATGTCGACGGTGTCGACGAACACCCTCTTGGAATGGTTGCCGACCCAATAGCTGGTCGCGTGATTGACCGCGTTGCCGGGCGCGCCCCGGACGCCGAACATCTGCCGGGTCGGATGCTGCAGCGGTCCAAAGGCCGACAAGTTCTGATTGCCAAAGCGGTCAACCTGATTGGCGCCCATCACCACATGCCGCCGCCCCCAGGACAATGTCTCGAACACGCGGCCGAACGGCATCCAGCCCTCGAAGGCTCCGGTCGCGCCCAGCGCCGGGGTGTCGGCCAGCAGCTGGGCCTCTCCGTCGGTCAGCAGGATGTCCGGAGAGAAGGTCAGCCGGGCCAGCCGCGCGCCGACCGAGGCCATGTTCGTCATCGGGCTAACCATGATCTCGCCTGCGCCCCTGAACAACTCGGCGCAAGCGACGGCGCATACTTCGGCTCGGGTGCTCACAGTGCTGGTCACGAAGATGCCTCCGCCCCGAAAGCACGCACGGCCGCCTGGTATTCGGCTTCGTCGCCCGACAGATAGGTTTGCACGAACTGTTGCCAGCCTTCTTCGGTCGCGGCAGCCTCGGCGTAGTGTCGCTGGAACTTCTCGTCGCGGGCGTAATCTGGTGCGGCGGTGGTGAAGTGGGCACCGCCCGGTGCTTCCACCACCGCGTCGACCATCATCCGGTTCACCAGCAGCGACTGTGGCGGCACCGCCTTGACCAGCTCCTGCGTCGACACGACGCGCTCCACCGACAGGCAGCGTTTCTCCGCGGCCATCAGGAACAGATCGTCGAAGTAGGGATCGATGCCGGTGTATGCGGCATTGCCGTGGCTGTCACCAAGATTGAGGTGTACAAACGCGGCGTCCAGGGTCAGCGCCGGCATGGCGATCAGCGTCTCGTGCCCGCCGCCGGGTGCCGGATATGGCGAGCGTACGGTGGCCAGCTCACCCTCCCAGAAGTCCGGTACCGAACTGCCCAACCCGGCGCGGATCGGCAGGAAGGGCAGCCGCTGCGCTGCCGCTTGCAGCCCGCATCGCAGCATGCCCTCGTCCATTTCCCTGGCTTCGATCGTTCCGCCGGTGCGGGCTTTGGCGAACCACGGGTCGTAGAAAGGGGGCGAGTCCAGCGAGACGAACCCGTAGTAGACGCGTCGTACCTTGCCGGCCGAGCAGAGCAGTCCCAGATCCGGACCACCGTAGGTGACCACCGTCAGGTCCGTGACGTCGGTGCGCAGCATGGCGCGCACGAAGGCCATCGGCTTGCGACGCGACCCCCAGCCGCCGATGCCGATCGTCATGCCGCTGCGCAGCTGCGCGACGGCCTCGTCGAGCGTGGTTCGCTTATCGCTCATGACTTCTTGACGAACGCGTCGCGGTGCTCGTCGGACACCCCGGCGAGGTTGAGCTCAAAGGTAAAGCCTTGCTCCATACGATAACTCGAGTTCACCCGTTGCACGTCGATGAAATTCAGCGCCTCCTTGGCGGCCCGGATTACCCGGGTGTCCTTGGCGGCGATGTCGCGGGCCACCCTTAACGCGGACTCGTCGAGTTCGGTGCGGGGCACGACCTCGTGTACCGAGCCGAAGTGGTGCAAGGTGGCGGCGTCCACGGTGGCCGCGGTGAAGAACAGTCGGCGCATCATGTGTTGCGGGACCAGTCGCGACAAGTGCGTCGCTGCGCCGAGCGCGCCGCGTTCCACCTCCGGCAGTCCGAAAGTGGCGTCGTCGGAGGCCACGATGACGTCGGAGTTGCCGACCAGGCCGATGCCGCCGCCGACGCAGAACCCGTTCACCGCTGCGATCACCGGCACCGCGCATTCGTAGACCGCGCGGAACGCGGCGAAGCAGCCGCGGTTGGCGTCGATCAGGGCGGTGTATCCCTGAGAAGCTTGAGTGCGCTGCATCTCCTTGATGTCCACACCGGCGTTGAATCCTCGGCCCTCGGCCCTCAGGATCACCGCGTGCGTACCGGGGTTGTTGCCGGCGGCCGTAATCGCATCGGCGAGTTCGAACCAGCCGCTTGACGGGATGGCGTTGACGGGCGGGTAGTCGACGGTGACCGCGACTATGCCCGGCTCTTTGGTAGTGGATGTGATGGGCATCGGAATTCCTGGCCACTTCCTATGAAGAATTGCTGGCTGACTACCTAAGCAAGCACTTGCTTGGTACGCTAGCACAGTGACTCGCCCGGAAGGAGCCGATGCCGTCAATTTAGGCTTGGCCGGGCGAGTGGTTCTGGTGACCGGCGGCGTTCGAGGGGTAGGCGCCGGTATCAGTTCGGTTTTCGCCGAACAAGGCGCAATCGTGATCACCTGCGCACGACACGCGGTCGAGGGTTTGCCCTACGAGTTCCATCCCTGCGACATCCGCGACGAGGACTCGGTGACTCGGCTCATCGAGGCCATCAGCGAACGCCATGGCCGCCTCGACGTGTTGGTCAACAACGCCGGAGGATCGCCGTATGCCTTGGCGGCTGAGGCCACGCACAACTTTCATCGCAAGATCGTCGAACTCAACGTGCTTGCACCGCTAATGGTTTCGCAGCACGCCAACGCGCTGATGCAAAAACAGCCCAACGGCGGGTCGATTGTGAACATTTGCAGCGTGAGCGGTCGTCGTCCCACCCCAGGTACTGCCGCCTACGGCGTGGCCAAGGCGGGTTTCGAAAACCTCACCCTTACATTGGCGGTGGAATGGGCCCCCAAAGTCCGGGTTAATGCGGTGGTGGTGGGCATGGTGGAGACCGAACGGTCGGAACTGTTCTACGGTGATGCCGAGTCCATCGCCCGCGTCGCAGCCACCGTGCCATTGGGGCGCCTGGCGAAGCCCGCCGACATCGGCTGGGCCGCAGCGTTTCTGACTTCCGATGTGGCCTCCTACATCAGCGGAGCCACGCTGGAGGTGCACGGCGGCGGTGAGCCGCCGCCGTACCTGGCCGCCTCGAGCGCCAACAAGTAACGAGTAAGGAGCAATCGGTATGGGCGTGGTCAGCGGCTTGGTTGAAGGCCGTGTCGTCATCGTCACCGGAGCGGGCGGCGGCATCGGTCGCGCGCATGCGCTGGCCTTCGCGGCCGAAGGCGCGCGCGTCGTCGTCAACGACATCGGTGTTGGTCTGGACGGGTCGCCCGCAAGCGGCGGCAGCGCCGCGCAGGGCGTCGTCGACGAGATCACCACGGCCGGTGGCGAAGCCGTCGCCAACGGATCCAACGTCGCCGACTGGAACGAAGCGGCTGCCCTTGTTCAGACCGCGATCGACACGTTCGGTGGTCTGGATGTTCTGGTCAACAACGCCGGCATCGTGCGCGACAGGATGATGGCCAACACCAGCGAAGAGGAGTTCGACGCTGTGATCGCCGTGCACCTCAAGGGCCATTTCGCCACGATGCGGCACGCCGCGTCGTACTGGCGTGGGCTGTCCAAAGATGGCAAAGCCCCGAAAGACATTGACGCACGGATCATTAACACCAGTTCCGGTGCGGGCCTACAGGGCAGCGTCGGGCAGGGTAACTACAGCGCCGCCAAAGCCGGTATCGCGGCCATGACGCTCGTCGCCTCCGCCGAGATGGGTCGCTACGGCGTCACCGTCAACGCCATCGCACCGTCGGCCCGGACGCGGATGACCGAGACTGTCTTCGCCGAGATGATGGGAACGCAGGACGACGATTTCGACGCGATGGCCCCGGAAAACATCTCGCCGTTGGTGGTCTGGCTGGGCAGCGCCGAGTCGCGCGACGTCACCGGAAAGGTGTTCGAAGTCGAGGGCGGCAAGATCCGCGTTGCGCAGGGCTGGGCGCACGGCCCGCAGATCGACAAGGGCGCCCGTTGGGATCCCGCCGAGTTGGGGCCCGTCGTCGCCGACCTGCTGGCCAAGTCGCGCCCGCCGGTCCCGGTCTACGGGGCGGGCTCTTGATTTGAGCTAGGTGCGACATTGCCAGAACCGAACCGGGCGGAATGTCGGAGAGTATCTCGCCATTTTTAAGACGTTTGCTGTCAAACGCGATACGCTCCATTCCGGCCGGCACGTTCCGGTGTGATCGGACGCCAGCTGGCTGTCACGACCCACCGGAGGTTTCAGATGTCGTATCTCATCGCGGTGCCCGAGATCCTGGATTCGGCGGCAACGGATTTGGCCAGTATCGCTGGAACGCTCAACGCCGCGAATGCGTCCGCGGCTGCCCAGACCACGGGGATCGTGGCCGCGGCCCAAGATGAGGTGTCGGCGGCGATCGCGGCGTTGTTTTCCGAACGCGCTCAGGCCTATCAGGCGGTAAGTGCGCAGGCGGCGGCGTTTCACCAGCGGTTTATTCAGGCGCTGACGGCGGGTGCGGGGGTTTACGCCGGCGTCGAGGCGGCCAACGCCTCGCATTTGGGGCAGCTGCTTGCCTCGATCGGCGCGGGGACCGGAGCCAACGGCGTGCTCGCCGGGACTGGCGCCACCAGCGCCGAGAACGTGGCATTGATCCTGGGCGGCAGCGGGGAGCCGATACCTACCCCGGACTTCATCACGACCAATTTCAACCTTTTCATCAAGCCTTTTTTCCAGAATTTCACGCCACAAGCTCTATTCACGCCCGAAGGGAATTACGCGCTCTACACCGGGGTCAAGAGTTTGACGCTGGACATGTCGGAAGCTCAAGGTGTCCAGATTCTCGATAGCGCGGTCACGCAGCAAATCGCCGCGGGCAACGTCGTCGTCGTCAAAGGCGAGTCGCAGAGTTCGACGATTTCGTCCATGGTGATGCCCCTGCTCGCGGCTCAGCATGTGCCGAGTTCGGATGTTTCGTTCGTGCTGACGGGGGATCCCAATGCGCCCAACGGCGGCCTCTTCGAACGGCTGGACGGCCTGAGCATCCCGGCTCTTGGCATCACGTTCAACGGCGCGACTCCCGACAATCTGTACCCGACCACCATCTGGACGCAGGAATACGATGGCTTCGCCGACGTCCCGCAGTACCCGATCAATTTGCTGTCGGATCTCAACTCCCTTGCCGGGATCTATTACGTGCATCCCACATACGAAAATCTGACCCCGACTCAGATCGGGTCGGCGATTCCATTGCCGACGCAGGCACCCACCATGACCACGTACTACATGATCCCCACCCAGAATCTGCCGCTGCTGGACCCGCTGCGGTCGATCCCGGTCGTGGGCAACCCATTTGCCGACCTGCTGCAACCGGATCTGAAAGTGCTGGTCAACCTGGGCTATGGCGACCCCGATTACGGCTGGTCACAGGGTCCGGCCAACGTGCCCACCGAGTTCGGCCTGTTCCCACCCCTGAGCGACGTGGCAAAAGTGCCTCCCCTGCTCGCCTTGGGAACCCAGCAGGGCATCACCGACTTCATGCAGGACGTCTCCGCGGAATTCTCCGCAACCGGGTCGCTCATACCGTCTCTGAGTTCGCTGACTGTCTCCTCTTTGGGCCCCTCTTCGGGGCCATCAGCCATCATGTTGCCCGGCCCGGCCGACCTCGTCTCCGCGCTCTCGCCCGTCAGCGTCGCCGACAATGTCTACAACGCGGTCAACTCGCTGTCTGGCGCGGCATCGGATGCCTACTCGACTCTGCTGCCCACGGCCGATGTCGCCAATGGCCTCCTGACCAGTCTCCCCGCCTACGACCTGACCCTCTTCGCCGGCGGGCTCCAAACGGGTAACCTTCTCGACGCCATCGGCCAACCCATCGCAACTGACACCTACCTGATCCCGTTGGCCGGCGCCTTCGAAGCGTTCGCCGTCATAGGTCAGGCCGAAACAGTGGTCAGCGACCTGGCACCCCTCATCCCGTAGTGGCCAATACCAGAACCGGCCGCCCGTGCCGCTCTACGGCGCCCGATCAGTTGGGGGCGGCCGGATCGCAGATCACGATCGGGATGGTTCGGTCGGTCCAGGATTGGTAATCGTCGTAGGACGGGTACATGTCCACCAACTGCGGCCAGTACCGGGCGCGCTCTTCGTCGGTGGCGTCGCGAGCGGTCAGGTCAAGCACCTCTTTTTTGATCTGCACCCCAACCTTGGGGTCGGCTTTGAGGTTGAGGTACCACATCGGGTGCTTCGCGGCACCACCTTTCGAGGCAGCGACGATCACCCGGTCGCCGTCACGCAGGAAATACAGTGGGCTGATCCTCGGCTCGCCAGTCTTGCGGCCAGTGGTGGTCAGTAGAGCGACGGGAATGTTCTGGAAGGTGCCGCCGATTCCCTGGCCGCCGTTACGACGGTACATCCACGTGTTGAGGCGCGACGCCCACTTGATGACGAAGTCGGTGTACGGCGTATTCAGAAACCGCGGTGGTGATTTCGCCATGAGAGGCTCCTCCGTCAGATCTTGATCGCCCGGTCGTGCTGAATGAATGGTTGGAAACGAACGTTGATGTGGTTGATTTCTGCGGTTCCGCTTGGACTTTCGGCGGGGATCACGAAGGTCTCGGTCACCCGCGCGGCGAGCCGGCGGGCACCGAACGACGCTTTGGTCAGCACGACGTAGGCCGCGTGCACATCGTCGCCGACGATGCGGTAATCCGCCGGCGTGGTGTCGGCGATGACCCAGTACTGCGGCCCGCGATTGAGGCTGCGCCGCAGGTGATTTCCGGAAAAGCCGTTCTTGACACCCTGTTCGACCCGGGTGCACCGGGCCGCGAACGGAACGGCATCGCCGTCGTGGCTGACCAGCGCATCGATGTATGCCTGCGCCGCCTTGATGCGGCTGTCTTCGGAGACGATCACCGACAGCGCTAAATGCGCTCGATGATGGTGCCGGTGGACAACGCGCCGCCGGCGCACATGGTGATCAGCGCGGTGCTCTGATCGGAACGCTCGAGCTCGTGCAGTGCGGTGGTGATCAACCGGCTGCCGGTGCTGCCCACCGGGTGTCCGAGGGCGATCGCGCCGCCGTTGACATTGACCTTGTCCATGTCGGGATTGTGCACTCGCGCCCACGAAAGCACGACCGACGCAAAGGCCTCGTTGATCTCAGTGATGTCGATGTCGCCCATCTTCATGCCGGCCTTCTCCAGCACCTTGGCGGTCGACTGCACGGGCCCGTCGAGGTGGTAGTACGGCTCGGAGCCGACGAGCGCCTGGCTGATGATTCGGGCCCGCGGCTTCAGCCCCAGTGCCTTGGCTTTATCCTCGTCCATCCACAGCACCGCAGCGGCGCCGTCGGAGATCTGCGATGACGTACCGGCCGTGTGAATTCCGTCCTCCAGCACCGGCTTCAGCGATGCCAGGCCCTGCAGCGTGGTGTCGCGCAGGCCCTGGTCGCGAGTGACGACATGACGGTCGCTGGTCGGATGCTTCTGCTCGTCGAGCACGGGCGCCTCGATGCCACTGATCTCGCGGTCGAACCGCCCTTCGGCCCAGGCCTGCTTGGCCTTTCGCTGCGAATCGAAGCCGAACTGGTCGATCTCCTCGCGAGTGATGCCGCGACGTTTGGCGATCCGCTCCGCGGCGGTGAACTGATCAGGCAGGTCGATGTCCCACGACTCGGGCCGCAGGATCCCGCGATTCGGGCCGGCGTTGGCGCCCAGCCCGACCCGGCTCATCGCCTCGATGCCGCACGCGATGCCGATATCGATGGCACCCGCTGCGATCAGGCCCGCGACCAGACCGTTGGCCTGCTGGCCGCTGCCGCATTGGCAGTCCACGGTCATCGCGCCGACGTGCTCGGGCAGGCCGGCGACGAGCCAGCTGACCCGGGTGATGTTGTTGGACTGCTCGCCGTACTGTGTGACGCAGCCGCCGACGATCTGCTCGACTTGCCCAGCATCAAAGCCGGTGTTGATGCCGGCCTTCTCGATGAGAGCCTTTTGCGTGGCCCCCAACAGCTCGGTGGCGTGCAGTCCTGACAGCCAGCCATTGCGTTTGCCGATCGGGCTGCGAGTGGCCTCGACGATTACCGGGTTACCCATGAGGCCAGGCTAGAACACGTTTCATTACTCTGACAAGCGAGGATGGTCGGGCCGCTTTTATCAGCGGTGGAGGCATGTTTTACTGGCACTAGAACACGTTGCAATTCAGGAGCACCCCAATGGCACCCCCCAATATTTCGGCCGACTTCGACTTCCTTGATCCCGACGTCAACCTGGTCGGACTTCCCGTGGCGGAACTCGCCGAGTTGCGCAAGGCAGATCCGGTCCACTGGGTCGACGTGCCCGACGGCTGCGGCGGCTTCGAGGACAACGGCTACTGGCTCCTCAGCAAGCACACCGACGTCAAGGAGGTGTCGCGCCGCAGCGACCTCTTCTCCAGCTGGCAGAACGGCGCCATTCCGAGATGGCCCAGGGAGATGAAGCGCGACTCCATCGAACTGCAGCGCAACGTCATGCTCAACATGGACGCCCCACACCACACTCGGCTGCGCAAGATCATCTCCCGCGGCTTCACCCCCCGCGCGGTCGGTCGGCTGGAGGACGAGCTCGCACAGCGCGCCCAGAACATCGCCAAGAGCGCGGCCGCCGCGGGCGCCGGTGACTTTGTCGCGCAGGTGTCTTGCGAGCTTCCGCTGCAAGCCATCGCCGGTTTGCTGGGCGTGCCGCAGGACGATCGCGACAAGCTGTTCCGCTGGTCCAACGAGATGACCGGCGGTGAGGATCCCGAATACGCCGACGTCGATCCCGCGCAGTCGTCGATGGAACTGATCATGTACGCGATGGCGATGGCCGACGAGCGGGGCAAGAATCCGACCGACGACATCGTCACGACCTTGATCCAGGCCGACATCGACGGGGAGAAACTCTCCGACGACGAGTTCGGCTTCTTTGTCATCATGCTGTCGGTGGCAGGCAACGAGACCACCCGCAACTCGATCACCCACGGAATGATCGCCTTCGCGAACAACCCGGATCAGTGGGAGCTGTTCAAGAAGGAACGCCCGTCGACAGCCGCCGACGAGATCGTCCGCTGGGCGACGCCGGTGAGCGCATTCCAGCGCACCGCCAACGAGGACACCGAGCTGAACGGCGTCCAGATCAAGAGGGGGCAGCGCCTGGTGATGTCCTACCGCTCGGCCAACTTCGACGAAGAGGTCTTCGACGACCCCCATTCGTTCAACATCCTGCGCGACCCGAATCCGCACGTCGGTTTCGGCGGCACCGGCGCGCACTACTGCATCGGCGCGAACCTGGCCCGGATGACGATCAACCTGATCTTCAACGCCGTGGCCGACCATATGCCGGACCTGAAACCGCTCTCGGAACCGGAGCGCCTGCGGTCGGGCTGGCTCAACGGCATCAAGCACTGGCAGGTTGATTACACCGGCAAACCGGTTGTGGCACAGTGACGACGATGGACTTCGATCTCACCGCTGAGCAGCTGGCCGTCGCCGATGTCGTCACGTCGGTGCTGGACCGGGATAATTCGTGGAGCGCTTTGGTCGAAGGGGGTGTGACGGCTCTACCGGTGCCGGAACGCCTCGGCGGCGACGGCGTCGGTCTGTCCGAGGTCGGCACGGTGCTGACGGAGGTGGGCCGGCGCGGCGCCATCACGCCGGCGCTGGCAACGCTGGGGTTCGGGGTGATCCCGCTGCTCGACCTGGCATCCGACGAGCAGCAGGACCGCTTCCTGTGCGGGGTCGCCAAGGGCGGGCTGCTGACCGCGGCGCTCAACGAGCCCGGCACGGCGTTGCCCGACCGGCCCGCCGCCACGTTCGCGAACGGCAAGCTGTCGGGTACCAAAGTCGGTGTGGGGCATGCCGAACAAGCCGACTGGATGATCGTCACCGCCGACAGTGCTGTCGTGGTGGTTTCGCCGAAGGCCGACGGCGTGCAGGTGGTTCGCACGCCCACGTCGAATGGTTCCGACGAGTACAGCGTGACGTTCGCCGACGTCGCGGTTCCCGACTCCGACGTGCTGGCGGGCGCGACGGCGCACCGGGTCAACCAGCTGGCGCTGGCGATGATCGGCGCCTTCACCGACGGCCTGGTGGCCGGGGCGCTGCGCCTGACCGCCGACTACGTGGCCAACCGCAAGCAGTTCGGCAAACCGTTGTCGACCTTTCAGACCGTGGCCGCGCAGCTCGCCGAGGTCTACATCGCCTCGCGCACCATCAATTTGGCGGCCAAGTCGGTGATCTGGCAATTGTCTCAGGAAGGCCGGTGGGCCGCTGACGCCGACAAAGACCTGGACGTGCTTGGGTATTGGGTGACTTCGCAGGCACCGCCGGTGATGCAAACCTGCCACCACCTGCACGGCGGCATGGGGATGGACATCACCTATCCGATGCACCGGTACTACTCCACGATCAAGGACCTGTCCCGGCTGCTGGGCGGCCCGTCGTATCGCCTCGACCTGGTGGGAGCGCAATGTACATCGAACTGACCCCGGAGCAGCGCCAGCTGCAAGCCGAGCTACGCCAATACTTCTCGAACCTCATCTCACCCGACGAGATGAAGGCGATGGAGAAGGACCGCCACAACGAGGCCTACCGCGCGGTGATCCGCCGGATGGGCCAGGACGGCAAGCTCGGTGTGGGATGGCCAAAAGAGTTCGGCGGTCTGGGCTTCGGTCCGATCGAGCAGTCGATCTTCGTCAACGAGGCCCATCGGGCCGATGTGCCCCTACCGGCGGTGACGCTGCAGACGGTCGGTCCGACACTGCAGCAGTTCGGCAGCGAGCTGCAGAAGAAGAAGTTCCTGCCGGCGATCCTGGCCGGCGAGGTGCACTTCGCGATCGGCTACACCGAACCGGAGGCGGGCACCGACCTGGCGTCGCTGCGAACCACGGCCGTTCGTCAGGGCGACGAGTACATCGTCAACGGGCAGAAGATCTTCACCACCGGCGCCCACGACGCCGACTACATCTGGCTGGCCTGCCGCACCGACCCGGAAGCCGTTAAGCACAAAGGTATTTCGATTCTGATCGTGGACACCAAGGATCCCGGCTACTCGTGGACGCCGATCATCCTGTCCGACGGCGCCCACCACACCAACGCCAGCTACTACAACGACGTGCGAGTGCCGGCCGACATGCTGGTCGGGGAGGAGAACGGCGGGTGGCGGTTGATCACCACACAGCTCAACAACGAGCGGGTGATGCTCGGTCCGGCCGGTCGCACCGCCGGAATCTACGACCGGGTGCACGACTGGGCGTCCAAGCCCGGTGGCGACGGCATCACCCCGATCGATCACGACGACGTCAAGCGGGCGCTCGGTGAGATCTATTCGATGTGGCGGATCAACGAGTTGTTGAACTGGCAGGTCGCCGCTGCCGGTAAGGACATCAACGTGGCTGATGCCGCGTCAACGAAAGTATTTGGTACCGAACGTATTCAGTACATCGGGCGGCTCGCCGAGCAGATCGTCGGCAAGTACGGAAACCCGGCCGAGCCGGTTACCGCGGAGCTGCTCGAGTGGCTGGATTCGCAGACCAAGCGAAACCTGGTGATCACTTTTGGTGGAGGCGTGAACGAAGTCATGCGAGAGATGATCGCTGCCGCCGGCCTCAAGGTGCCGAGAGTACCTCGATGACGGAGGCGAACGGCATCAAGGAAACAGTCGCAGGGATCACGGCCTCCGTCGTCGCCAAGCCCCGCGCCGGCCGGGATCCGGTCAACCAGCCGACGATCAACAACTGGGTGGAGGCGCTGGGGGACCGCAACCCGATCTACACCGACGAGGCCGCGGCCCGTGCGGCCGGACATCCGGGAATTGTCGCCCCACCGGCAATGATTCAGGTGTGGACGATGTTCGGTTTGGCCGGGGACCGGCCCACCGACGATCCCATGGGCCCACTGATGGAGCTGTTCGACGGCGCAGGGTATGTCGGCGTGGTCGCGACCAACTGCGAGCAGACCTACCACCGGTATCTGCGACCGGGCGAGGAGGTCAGCATCGTCTCCGAGATGCGCGACGTGGTCGGCCCGAAGCAGACCGCGCTCGGGGAGGGCTGGTTCATCAACCAGCACATCACTTGGCGCGTCGGCGACGAGGACGTCGCCGAGATGGAGTGGCGCATCCTGAAATTCAAACCACGCGAGGATGCTTCGGCGGCGCCGGCCACTGAGTCTCAAGTGCCCGCGGACCTGGATGCCGACGCCATGATGCGGCCATCGGTGTCGCGCGACACCGCATTCTTCTGGGAGGGCGTCAAGGCGCACGAGTTGCGGATCCAACGGGGGCCCGACGGCGGCCTGCAGCACCCGCCGTTACCCGCGTTGTGGCAGGACAAAGCTTCGCCCATCGATTACGTCGTGGCCGCCGGCACGGGCACGGTGTTCAGTTTCGTGGTACACCATGCGCCGAAGGTGCCTGGCCGCACACTGCCCTTCGTCATCGCGCTGGTCGAGCTCGAGGAAGGCGTGCGGATGCTGGGCGAGTTGCGCAGCGTCGACCATGCCACCGTGAAGATCGGAATGCCGGTTCGGGCGACCTATATCGACTTCCCGGCCGGTGACTCCGGACCGGAATGGACCCTCTACGCCTGGGAGCCCGACGCATGAGCGCACCGGTTGTCGAAGTGGGCACCAAGCTGCCCGAGCTCAAGCTCCACGGAGATCCCACGTTCATCATCTCGACGGCGTTGGCCACCAGGGACTTTCAGGACGTGCACCACGATCGGGATAAGGCGCAGGCCAAGGGGTCGAAGGATTTCTTTGTCAACATCCTCACCGACACCGGGCTGGTGCAGCGCTATGTCACCGACTGGGCTGGGCCGTCGGCGTTGATCAAGTCGATAGGGCTTCGGCTGGGTGTGCCATGGTACGCCTACGACACGGTGACGTTCTCCGGCGAGGTGACCGCTATAGCCGACGGCTTGGTCACGGTAAAAGTCGTGGGTAGCAACAGTCTTGGCGATCACGTCATCGCGACAACCACGCTCACGATGGGGGACGCTTAATGTCCCCCGCAAGCGGGCCGGGTCCCCTGTCGGGTAAGGCCGCCATCGTCGGCATTGGTGCCACCGACTTCTCAAAGGATTCCGGGCGAAGCGAACTGAGGCTGGCGGCCGAGGCGGTGCGTGATGCTCTCGACGACGCCGGCTTGAGCCCGGCCGATGTCGACGGTCTCACCACGTTCACGATGGACACCAATAAGGAGATCGCCGTCGCGCGTGCAGCCGGCATCGGCCAGCTGAAATTCTTCGCCCAGACCCACTACGGCGGCGGCGCAGCATGCGCGACCGTCCAGCATGCCGCGATGGCGGTAGCGACCGGGGTGGCCGACGTCGTCGTTGCGTACCGGGCATTCAACGAGCGGTCCGGCATGCGTTTCGGCCAGGTACAAACCCGGTTGGTGGGAGACGCGAGTGCCCAGGCTGATTCGACGTCTGCGGACAATTCATTCTCCTATCCGCACGGGCTATCGACGCCGGCGGCGCAGGTGGCCATGATCGCCCAGCGTTATATGCACCTGTCCGGTGCGACCAGTCGGGACTTCGGGACCATCTCGGTGGCCGACCGCAAACACGCCGCCAAGAATCCGAAGGCCTACTTCTACGAGAAGCCGATCACCATTGAGGACCACCAGAATTCGCGGTGGATCGCTGAGCCGCTGCGGCTGCTGGACTGCTGTCAGGAGACTGACGGCGCGGTGGCGATCGTCGTGACGTCGGTAGAGCGGGCGCGGGACCTCAAGCAGCGCCCCGCGGTCATCGAGGCGGCGTCGCAGGGCTCCAGCCCCGACCAGTACACGATGGTCAGTTACTACCGGCCTGAACTCGGCCTGCCAGAGATGGGGCTGGTGGGTCAGCAGCTATGGCAGCAATCCGGACTCAAGCCGACCGACATCCAGACCGCGGTGCTCTACGACCACTTCACTCCGTTCACGTTGATTCAGTTGGAGGAGCTGGGATTCTGCGGGCGGGGCGAAGCGAAGGACTTCATCGCCGACGGTGCGATCGAGGTGGGCGGCCGGCTTCCCATCAACACACACGGCGGCCAACTCGGCGAGGCCTACATCCACGGCATGAACGGAATTGCAGAGGGCGTACGGCAATTGCGCGGCACCTCGGTGAACCCGGTGCCCAACGTTGAACACGTGCTTGTCACCGCAGGGACCGGCGTCCCGACATCTGGTCTGATCCTGGGCTAAGGTTGGCCCAGTTCCGGGACGCCGGGGTTCTCACGGGTCATGATGCTTTGGCGTACCTGCGAACCAAGTCGTCCTCACGGAACGTGGTCGTGTGCTGCCGGCCCCAGTCGTCGCTGCCGAAAAATGTCCACTGCCCTGGACTTTTCCGCGGCCCGCTGATCATCTTGACCTTGTAGCGCAGATAGTCGGGCAGCGCGCCGATGATGTCACCGACCCTGATCTCCGACGGACGAATCTCGGGTGCGTCTTCCCAATTTTGTACAGCCATGCCATCAATCCTCACGTCGGTTACCGTCAGACTACCCCCATCCGCGCTGATAACAGACCACTCGCAACCCGTAATTGTGGTCGGCCCCGACAGCGGATTAAGCCGGGCTCAACGATAGGTAACGCGCTGGGCGGTCTTAGTCCAACAGCAGACGTTCGCAAGTGATCGCGTTGGTGACGACAGACTCCAGCTGCAGTGACGCGTGGTGCCGATGTCGGCGCGCCGTTTCCAGGGTCCACGAGTTAGGGCGTGACGCGCAGTACCGTCACTTTGGCACCACACGCCACATCTGTCCCGAGACGACTGAACCCGGTTTGCGGACCAGACCGGACCCACGAGAGGCGACGATGAGCAGATTCGTTGAATCGATGCTGCGCAGTGCGGAGTCGGCAACTCGTGGCATGGTGACCGGTGAGCCTGCTGCGCCGGTCCGGTCCAGCTGGCGTGAGGTTCATCAGCGGGCTCGGCGCGTGGCGGGTGGTTTGGCCGCGTCGGGGGTGGGCCCGGGTGATCGGGTGGGAGTGTTGGCCGGTGCCCCGGTGGAGATCGCCCCGACCGCACAGGGTGTGTGGTTGCGGGGCGCGTGTCTGACGATGCTGCATCAGCCGACGCCGCGCAGCGATCTGCAGGTGTGGGCGAACGACACCTTGGCGGTGATCGCCATGATCGAGGCAGCAGTGGTCATCGTGTCGGATCCGTTCATGCCTGCGGTGCCGGTACTGACCGAGCTGGGCGTGACCGTGGTGACGATTGCCGAACTGCTGAACACAGCACCGATCGATGTGGTGGTGGACAGTGGTGAGGACGATCTGGCTCTTTTGCAGTTGACTTCGGGATCGACTGGTTGCCCCAAAGCGGTGATGATCACCCACGGGAACGTGATGGCCAACGCCGAGGCGATGTTCGTCGGCGCCCACCACGACCTGGACACCGATGTGATCGTGAGCTGGTTGCCGCTGTTTCACGACATGGGCATGACCGGGTTTTTGACAGTGCCGATGTTATTTGGCGCCGAGTTGGTCAAGATCACCCCGATCGACTTCTTGGCCGATATCTTGCTGTGGCCCCGATTGATCGACAAATACCGGGCCACGATGACTGCGGCGCCGAACTTTGCCTACGTATTGTTGGCGAATCGGTTACGCCGGCATGCCAGGCCCGGTGATTTCGATCTGTCGTCGTTGCGGTGGGCGTTGTCGGGTGCCGAACAGGTCGAACCCGCCGACGCGGAGGACCTCTGTGCAGCCGGGGCGCCGTTCGGACTGCGTCCCGAGGCGATCTTGCCGGCCTACGGAATGGCTGAATCCACTGTGGCGGTGTCGTTCTCGCAATGCGGCGGCGGACTAGTCGTTGACGAGGTGGACGCCGACATGCTCGCGGTGCTGCGCCGGGCAGTGCCCGCCACCACCGGCAACACCCGCCGGCTGGCCTCGTTGGGGCCACTGCTGAACGGTATACAAGCCCGAATCGTCGATGAGGACGGCGCCGTTCAGCCAACCCGTGGCGTGGGGCTCATCGAGGTGCGGGGCGATCCGGTGACATCCGGATATATGACGACGGGCGGTTTCGTGGCGGCCCAGGACGACCAGGGCTGGTTCAGCACCGGGGATCTGGGATATCTGATCGAGCAGGGCCATGTCGTGGTTTGCGGTCGGGCCAAAGACGTGATCATCATGGCTGGACGCAACATCTACCCCACCGATGTAGAACGTGCTGCCGGGCGGGTCGACGGCGTGCGTGCAGGCTGTGTGGCGGCCGTGCGACTCGACGCCGGCCATTGCCGCGAATCGTTTGCCGTGGCCGTGGAATCAAACAGAGTCGACGACCCCGCACAGGTGCGGCGCATCAAACATGAGGTGGCCCATGAGGTCGTCACCGAAGTAGCGGCGCGGCCACGCCATGTGGTGGTACTGGCCCCCGGTGCGATCCCCAAGACACCGTCAGGAAAGCTGCGCCGCGGCTACGCGCTGTCGCTGATCACCTGACCGCCGTTGCAAGTGAGTGGTCTTTAGTGATCACGCGACTTGCACCCCGTCTCGGGGTTGTTCGGCAGCCGTGTGGCTGCGTCCCTTCCGCGCTTCACGGCCACCTGCCCGGCTAGGCCGGGTCTTAGGGTCGGCTCCAGGCTTGACGGCGGCCCCAACTGGGCCGACGACGCTAACTGTTTCCTCGTAGCGTGCGAGGTTGATGGATGCGTTGTCGTCACGTTGGTGACGTGCCGAACATACATCGCATGTCCAGTGCTCGTCCCAGCCAATGTCTTGCACATGCTGACACAGGTGACAGGTTTTCGACGACGGGAACCAGCGGTCAGCGACCACCAGCTGCGACCCGTACCAGCCCGTCTGGTAGGACAGGTGCCGGCGGGGTGTGCCCAGGGCGGCATCGGAGAGTCCGCGCCGTCTGGTGCGGGCACCCGGCAACCCTTTTTGCCGCAGCATCCCTGCGGCGTCCAAACCTTCGACAACGATCCGACCGTGGGTTTTAGCCAACCGTGTCGTCAGGACGTGCAGGTAATCAGTGCGGACATCGTTGACCCGGCGATGCAGCCGGGAAATCTCGGTGGTGCGCTCACGGTAGCGTCGTGAACCTTTCGTGCAGCGCGAGCGGGCACGGCTGGCGTGCCGAAGCTCTTTGAGCGCCGCGCCCAGCGGCGCTGGGTTGGCGACCGTTCAAGGACCTCGCCGCGCTCGTCAGCCACGGTCGCCAGCCGACGAACCCCGACGTCGATCCCGACCCGCGAGTCAGGCAGCGCCACCTTCGGCTGGATCGGTCGTTGCACCAGTACCCGCACGCACGCGTCGATCCGGGTTCCGTTGCGGCGCACCGAAATCGCGAGCACCCGCGCCCGGCCGCCACGAATCAAACGTTCGATCCGGCGCATGTTCTCGTGGGTACGGACGGTGCCGATCACCGGCAGTGTCAGATGCCGGCGGTCAGGTTCGACCCGCATCGCGCCGGTGGTGAAACACACCCGCGGTGCCCGTTCAACGCCGAACGACCTCGGTCACAACCTGCTCGACCGGGATCTGCTGGGTAGTGGCCCACGCGGTTACCCGCGCCACCTGCCGATCCAGATCCGCTTTCTGATCAGCCGACGACACCCGCGCATACACCGCCGTCCGGCGATCCACGCCTGTATCCGCGGTCGGCTTGTCGACCAGGATCAACCGGCCGACCTTGACCGCCGGGACCGGCAACAGCCCCGCACGACACCAGCGGGTACGCAGTCACCCGCGCAACACCATTGCGCTCAGCCCACACCGCCAGATTCATATTCCAGTTCCTACAGCACACCACCGACACCGACCGACCACTCAAACCCGCAACAGCTGACAGCCCCCATTAAGCCGCCGAAACCCCTGGTGGCGTAGCCTCACACCTGAGCCTTTTCGTTGTCAGCGGTGGTCGGCGCTATCGGAGCGGACGACACCGACGGGCAATGTGATTCCTCCGTCCGCCCCGCGCCCGTGGGGCGGCCGATATCGACCGTGAAGGAACCGTCTGTGGATTGCGCAGCCGTAACTATGACGCGACAACCAAACATCTCAAGTCCGGTTTTCGCGGATAAGAGGCGCGCCACCGTGATCGTCGGTTGCATCCCGTGCCGACGGCTACAACTGCGGTGATCGGTCCGTTCGGGGGCCGACGCAGCGCCAATCCCATCCGGCTGTCGGTGGCTCGCGAGCTCGGCCACGACATCGACGGCGCGTGGTGGCCACGCGCAGACCGCATAACCAATGAATTGCCCAGCCTTGTTTCGGTCCTGACTCCCTTGCTCGGAGACATCACCTCTATCAACGTCAACTGGCCACCGCTGCAACGACCACCCGACTTCAACTGGCCGGGATGGGAACAGAAACGCCAGCACGTGATGACCGTCAACGGCCCAGACGCGTGTGCCAACCTGCTGATCATCCCGTACGCGACCTACAGCGCGCTCGCCTTGATGGTGTTGCGCTGCGCCGCCAACCTGCCCGTTGAGGCCGCCGACCGCGAGAAACCCGCATTCCTGACCGCCGGCTTGATCCTGCGGGCCGCCCAACAACAACGCGCCGTCGGCTGTCACTAGCCGCAACGCACCGACCGACGAACGGCGGTGGGAGCTCGCGCCGGCTAGGCGGGGACTAGCTCGACGCCGCCCAGCACAACGGCGTTGTCGCGCGATGGCGCGACAACGCCGGCCAGCACCCGGCCGTCGTCCTTCCAGATGTTGACTGTGAGCGTCTCGCCCGGGAACGCCACCCCGGCAAAACGTGCCCCATAGGCGGCCACGGCCGTGGCGTCCCCGTCGAGCAATGTATCGACGATGGCCTTGCAGGTCATGCCATAAGTGCACAGGCCATGCAAAATGGGCCGGGGAAAGCCGGCGGCAGAGGCGAATTCGGGATCCGAGTGCAGCGGGTTGCGATCCCCGCAGAGCCGGTACAACAGCGCCTGCTGCGGCAAGATCGGCATCGCGACCTCCAGGTCAGGTGCCCGGTCTGGAGCCGCGGCTGAAAACCCGTCCCGCGCTGAAGGCCCGCGGGAGCCGCCGAATCCACCTTCGCCGCGGGCGAAGATGGACCGTTTCTGCGTCCACAGCAGGGTCCCGTCGGGTGAGTTGACTTGCGTCTCGCTCCAGATCACCGCGGCCTTGCCCTTGTCCCAGATATCGGTGAACCGGGTGACCGCTCGCGCCGAGCCCGAAGGGGCCAGCGGCGCAGGCACTTCGACCCGCTCGCTGGCGTGCAGCACCTTGCTCAGTTCGATGTCGATTCCAGGGAACTGCACGGTCGGCGGCTTGGTGGCGTGAAAGGTGGCGGCCACATTGCCGAAGGTCGGCAGCACCTGTGGTGTGTCGTCCACCAGGTATCGCAGCTCGCGCTGATCCATCGGATCTGCTCCGGCGCCCAGCCCCAGGTGGTAGAGCTGCACATCGCTACTGGCCCAGGTGAATTCGATCGGCTCCAGCTCGGCGCTGAGCGCAACTTCCACATCGATCGGCATATCAGTTCTTCCCGGCTTGATCAGCAATGTGCAGTGCCGCGAGGTACCCGAACGTCATCGCAGGCCCGATGGTGCCGCCCGGACCGGGGTAGGTGTGTCCCATCACTGGGGCGCTGGCATTGCCTGCGGCATAAAGGCCTTCGATGGTTGTGCCGTCGTCGCGTAGCGCGCGCCCGTGGACATCGGTGCGGATACCGCCTTTGGTGCCCAGGTCTCCGGGTACCATCTTGGCGGCGTAATAGGGTGCATGAGTGAGCTCGCCGAGGTTCGGATTGGGCTTGTTGGTTGGGTCCCCGTAGTACTTGTCGTAGGCGCTTTCGCCGCGGTGGTAGTCCTCGTCCACACCTGACCTGGCAAAGCCGTTGAATCGCGCTACGGTCGAGGTGAACTCGGCCACCGGTAGGGCCGCCTTGTCGGCCAGCTCCTCAACCGTGTCGGCCTGGATGATCACGCCGGATTCCAGCCACTTGCGCGGAATACGTTGTCCGGGTTGCAGTCCGGCGAAGATGTAGCGGTCCCGGTACTGCTGGTCGAACACCAGCCACGCCGGAATATTCTCGCCCGGCCCGGGCCCCTGGCCATGTGCGCCGCCGTACATGCGGTGACAGGCTTCGACGTATGGCATGGATTCGTTCATGAATCGCTTGCCGGACGTGTTGACGATGATCGATCCCGGCGAGTTGCGCTCCGACAATGCGAACCAGGGTGCGCCCACCAGCGGCACCGTCGGCCCCCACCACGCGTCTTCCATCAAATCCAGTGCAGCACCCAGCTTTTCACCGGCAACAATGCCATCGCCGGTGTTGGCCTTGGCGCCGACGGTCCACTCGGTGGTGATGGGCGCGCGCTGATATTTCACCCGCATCTGTTCGTTGTGCTCGAAACCACCGCTGGCGAGGATCACGCCGCGACGGGCACGGATCAGCCGCGGCTCGGCTGATTCGGATCCCTGACTGTCGCGAACATAGACTCCACGCACCGCGCCGTCCTGGACGTACAAGTCGGTGAGTGCGGTGTTGAGCAGTACCGGAACGCCGGCGCGCTGTAGCCCGATCCGCAGCGGCCCGATCAGGGCCCGGCCCATGCCGACGAGATTTTTACCGGTTGCTTTCGCCCACATGGTGCGCACGCCGACCTTCAGGCTGCGTGCCACACCCCGCGGGTGTCGCTTGAGCTGGTTCAATCGTACGTAGTCCTGCTGCATCACAACCACATTGAGCGGTACCTTGCCATACGCCGGCTCCAGCCCGGGCTCGTCGGCGCCGAGCTTTCTGGCGTCGAACGGCTTCGGCTCGATCGAACGGCCACCCGCGCGGCCGCCCGGAGCCTCGGGGTAGTAGTCGGAGTAGCGCGGCACCCAGCACATCTTCAGTGGCGTGTGCTCCAGCACGAACGACAGCATCTCGGGCCCACGTTCGAGGTAGGCATCGATGCGAACCGGGTCGACAATGTCGCCGACGATGCCGTGCAGATAGGTCCGGGCCGCCTCGGTGGTGTCCCGCACCCCGTCGCGCTCGAGTACTTCGTTGTTGGGAATCCAGACGCCGCCGCCGGAGCGCGCGGTAGAGCCGCCGAAGTGTGCGGCCTTCTCGATGACCACCGTCGAGAGGCCACGGTGTGCGGCGGCCAGCGCTGCGACCATGCCGGCGCCGCCGCTGCCCACCACGACGACGTCGAAGTCCTGTGCTGTCATGTAGAACACGTTATAGAATTGCCCAGGCTAGGCGCTACCGGCCCGGTCACACGGACGAGGGGACTTCGGCAAAGATGCTCAGTGTTGCGATCCGCGACGAGCTGGCCGCCGACTTGGCGCAAGCCGAGCGGAGCCGGCAGCCGATCGCTCCGCTGACGGCCGCCTACCCGGATATCGACGTCGTCGACGCCTACGAGATCCAGTTGATCAATATTCGTCAGCGGGTCGCCGAAGGGGCCCGGGTAATCGGCCACAAGGTCGGGCTGTCGTCATTGGCGATGCAAGAGATGATGGGGGTCGACGAGCCGGACTATGGGCATCTGCTCGACGAGATGCAGGTATTTGAGGACACCCCGGTCAAGGCGGGGCGATACCTGTATCCGCGGGTGGAGGTCGAAGTGGGTTTCATCCTGGCCGCCGACCTGCCGGGAGCCGGCTGCACGGAGGACGACGTGCTGGCGGCCACCGGAGCCCTGGTGCCCTCGATCGAGTTGATCGACACCAGGGTCACCGACTGGAAGATCGCGCTGTGCGACACCATCGCCGACAACGCCTCTTCGGCGGGCTTCGCGCTGGGTGAGGCTCGGGTGTCGCCGGCCGATATCGACGTCAAGACGATAGACGCGGTGCTGACCCGCAACGGAGAGGTGATCGCCGAGGGACGCAGCGACGCGGTGCTGGGTAATCCGGTCACCGCCGTGGCCTGGCTGGCCCGCAAGGTCGAGAGTTTCGGGGTCCGGCTCAAGGCCGGTGACGTGGTGCTTCCCGGATCGTGCACGCGGGCGATCGATGCCCGTGCCGGTGACGAGTTCGTCGCCGACTTCACCGGGCTGGGTTCTGTCCGTTTGTCGTTTGAATAGGCTCGGATTACTTTTGAATTAGTCTGAATTTCAGGAGCTTCGAAAAGGAGCATCATGCCGTCTAAGGCAAGTGTGGCCATTGTGGGGTCGGGAAATATCAGCACCGACCTGCTCTACAAACTGCTGCGATCGGACTGGCTGGAACCGCGCTGGATGGTGGGCATCGACCCGGCGAGCGAAGGCTTGGCCCGGGCCCGCAAGCTGGGTCTGGAGACCACCCACGAAGGGGTCGACTGGCTACTGGCACAGCCCGAGAAACCCGACCTGGTTTTCGAGGCCACCAGCGCCTATGTGCACCGGGCCGCCGCGCCGAAGTATGCGGCCGCAGGCATCCGGGCCATCGACCTGACGCCGGCCGCGGTGGGCCCGGCGGTGATCCCGCCGGCGAACCTGCGCGAGCACCTGGATGCCCCGAACATCAATATGATCACCTGCGGGGGACAGGCGACCATTCCGATCGTGTACGCCGTGTCACGGGTGGTCGAGGTTCCTTACGCCGAAATTGTCGCCTCTGTCGCTTCAGTCTCTGCCGGCCCGGGCACCAGGGCCAACATTGACGAGTTCACCAAGACCACCAGTAAGGGTGTGCAGACCATCGGCGGGGCCGGGCGCGGTAAGGCGATCATCATCCTGAACCCCGCCGACCCGCCGATGATCATGCGCGACACGATCTTCTGCGCCATCCCCGAGGACGCCGACCACGATGCGATCGCCAAGTCCATCCATGAAGTGGTGGCTGAAGTGCAAAGCTATGTGCCCGGATACCGGCTGCTCAACGAGCCGCAGTTCGACGAGCCGTCGATACACTCCGGCGGCCAGGCCCTGGTCACCACGTTCGTCGAGGTCGAGGGCGCCGGCGACTATCTGCCGCCGTATGCGGGCAACTTGGACATCATGACTGCGGCCGCTACCAAGGTCGGCGAGGAGATCGCCCGGGAAACCCTGTCTGGCGATGAGCGCGCGCGCGAAGTGCACGAGCCGGTAGGAGGAACGCGCTGATGACCGATATTTGGGATGTCCGCATCACAGACACTTCGTTACGCGACGGGTCGCACCACAAACGCCACCAATTCACCAAAGAGGAGGTCGGTGCGATCGTGGCCGCCCTCGATGCGGCAGGGGTGCCGGTAATCGAGGTGACCCACGGCGACGGATTAGGTGGGTCGTCGTTCAACTACGGCTTTTCCAAAACCCCCGAGCAGGAATTGATCAAGCTCGCCGCGCAGACCGCGAAAGACGCCAAAATCGCATTTTTGATGCTGCCCGGTGTGGGCACTAAAGACGACATCAAAGAGGCGCAGGACAATGGAGGGTCGATCTGCCGGATCGCCACCCATTGCACCGAGGCGGACGTATCGATACAGCATTTCGGGCTGGCCCGTGAGCTGGGCCTGGAAACCGTCGGGTTTTTGATGATGGCCCACACGATTCCGCCGGAGAAGCTGGCCGCACAGGCCCGCATCATGGCTGACGCCGGTTGCCAATGTGTCTACGTCGTCGACTCCGCCGGGGCCCTGGTGCTCGATGGCGTGGCCGACCGGGTATCGGCGCTGGTTGCCGAATTGGGGTCGGCTGCTCAAGTTGGTTTTCATGGGCACGAAAACCTCGGGCTGGGTGTGGCTAACTCGGTGGAGGCGGTACGCGCGGGCGCCAAGCAGATCGACGGCAGCGTGCGCCGGTTCGGTGCTGGTGCGGGCAACGCGCCGGTGGAGGCCCTGGTCGGGGTGTTCGACAAGATCGGCGTCAAGACCGGCATCGACTTCTTCGACATCGCTGACGCCGCCGAGGATGTGGTGCGGCCGGCCATGCCCGCCGAATGCCTGCTTGACCGCAACGCCCTGATCATGGGGTACTCAGGGGTCTACTCGAGTTTCCTCAAGCACGCCGTCCGGCAGGCCGAACGCTACGACGTGCCGGCCCACCAACTGTTGCACCGGGCCGGTCAGCGCAAGCTCATCGGCGGTCAGGAAGACCAGCTCATCGACATCGCTTTGGAGATCAAACGCGAGCAGAGCAGCGGCACTGTGGTAACCCATTAGCCATGCTCCAGTCTGGTCAGTGTGACGGGAGTCTCATCGCGAATTTCGGGCATCGTCAATTCGTGCACGTGTGTCTCGGGCGGGCGCTATGCTAGGCCGAGTTGGGGGAAGCGAGGTTCTTCGCTGGGCTCGGCCTGGCGTGTGTGTTGTCGTCTTCAGTCGACGTAGAGGATAGGGCCGGATCGAATGAGTTTCTTTGCATTGCCGCCGGAGATCAATTCGTTGCTGATGTACTCGGGCGCGGGCTCGGGACCGATGTTGGAGGCCGCGACGGCCTGGAATGGGTTGGCCTCTGAGTTGGGGACTGCGGCGCAGTCGTTTGCGTCGGTGACTTCGGGGCTGGCGGGCCAGGCGTGGCAGGGCGCGGCCGCGAAGGCGATGGCGGCCGCGGCTGCTCCGTATGCGGGGTGGTTGAGTTCAGCGGCCGCTCAGGCGTCTGGGGCGGCGGCCCAGGCTCAGGCGGTGGCCAGTTCATTTGAGAGCGCGCTTGCCGCGACGGTGCATCCGCTGGCGGTGAACGCCAACCGCAATGGCTTGGTGCAGTTGGTGATGTCGAACATATTCGGGCAAAACGCACCGGCGATCGCGGCGACCGAGGCCTTCTACGAGGAGATGTGGGCCCAGGATGTGACCGCGATGGTGGGCTATCACGGTGGGGCGGCGGCGGCGGCCGCGCAATTGACGTCGGGTCTGCCGCAAGCGTTGCAGTCCCTGCCGATGCTGCCGGGCATTCCCATGGGGGGCATGGGTGGCATCGGAAGCGCCGGCGGCGGAACCGCCGGCGGCAGCAATGTGGGCGGCGCAAGTCCGGCCAGCAGCGCGGGCGACAACAGCGTCGGCAGCGCAACCGCCGGAAGCTCTGGCAGCGGATACGCCAACCACGGTTTTCCGACGGCTACTGGATACATCAATAGCGGAAATATGGTCGACAATAGTGTCGGTAGCGCCAACACCGTTGCCAATACCGGTGTCGCGGATCCCGGTAGCAGCAGTGTCATGAGCGGAAATGTCGGCACTGCAAGTGTCGGCACTGCAAGTGTCGGCGGCGGATTCGCGGGCATCGGCGGTGTAGCTGCCATGGCCGCGATGACAATGTCACGGGCAACGAACTCGGCGGGGACAGCGGGAACAGGTTTGGCAGCGGAAACGCCGGCACCGCCGAAGACGGCAGCGGAAACGGAAACGGCGCCTGTCACGGAAGCAGCGGAAGCAACCGAAGTGCCGGCAGAAGTGACGCCGGCAGCGGCAACACCGCTTATAGCGACACCGGGATCGGCAGGACCGGCAGCAAAGGTAACGAAAGTCCCGGCAGCGAAAAAATCTGCGGCGGAAACTCAGGACCCGGGGCAGCAGGAACCATATCGGCTTCGGCAACGCGCGTAGCAGCGCCTTTGGCTTTGCCGACGGCAGCCTGAGGATCGGAAGTCGCGGGTAGCCTCGATTGGATGACCGTCCCTTCCCGACTGTGTGGCCTGGTTACCGGGAGTCTGCTGAGCGTCACCGCCTCGTTGATGATTGCGTTGCCGGCGGCGAACGCAGATCCTGCGCAACAGTGCAATACCACTGTGGGTCAATCCGCGTCCCAGACCGTCCAGTCGTACCTGGACCGGCACCCAGACGTAAGGGCTGAGCTGACAGCAGAGGCTCAAGCGGAATCGCCGGGGGGCAACAACTCGCTGATCGACTACCTCAGCCGGCACCCGGACGTGCGGCAGGCGCTGATCACCCTGGCCAACCAGTGCACATCGTAGCGAGCGGGCGTCGTCTTTGAACGCCCGTGACGACGCGCGGGAATGTTCGCCATTGACGAAAAAGTAGAACACGTTCTAGCGTCTAGGCGTGTCCTCCCATCCCTTCTCCGGTCCCTTCACCTCCGCGATTGCCGAGGCCGAGGAACTGGTGGCCGCCGCACCGCACATCGAGACCGAAGCCGACCTGCTCGAAGGACTGCAGTACCTGGCGGGATGCATCGCGGGCTGCATCCATCTGGCCTTCGACTACGACCGTGACCATCCTTTCCTGCAGTCGGGCACTGGGCCGTTCACCAAGATGGGCCTGGACAACCCCGACACCCTGTACTTCGGCACCCGGGTGCACGCTGACCGTGACTACGTGGTCACCGGCCGGCGCGGCACCACTACCGACCTGAGTTTCCAGCTGCTCGGCGGTGAATACACCGACGACAACGTGCCCGCCAGCCAAGCGGCGTTCGACGACCGTGAACTCGAGATCGCCGCGGACGGCACCTTCGAATGGCGGTTGCGGCCGACCGGCCCGGGCCAGCTGGTGATGCGCGAGGTGTATGGCGACTGGTCGGCGCAACGCGGCACGCTGGTGATTTCCCGGCTTGACACCGCGGGCACCGCGCCGCCGCCGTTGACTCGCGAGACCATTGAGAAGCGTTATGCCACAGCGGGAAAGCAGCTTGTCAGCCGGGTGAAGACGTGGCTGCAGTTCCCGCAGTGGTTCTACCTCGACATTCCGGTCAACACCATGGTGGCGCCCCGGCTCACTCCGGGTGGTCTTTCGACCCAATACTCGTCGGTGGGGCATTTCGACCTGCGGCCAGATCAGGCGCTGGTCATCACGGTGCCGGTCAGCGACGCCCCCTACCTCGGCTTCCAGCTGGGCAGCTTGTGGTACATCTCGCTGGACTACATCAACCACCAGACCTCGCTGAACAACACCCAGGCTCAAGCAGACTTGGACGGCAAGGTGCGGATCGTCGTCGCCGATCAGAATCCGGGAGTCACCAACTGGGTCGAGACTCTCGGCCATCGACGCGGCTTTCTGCAGTTCCGTTGGCAGCGGGTGTCCCGCCAGCTCACCGACGCTGATGGGCCCACCGTCGAACTGGTGGACTTGGACGCTGTAGCGGCTGCGCTCCCGTACTTTGCCGACAACAAGATTTCCGATGAACAGTGGCGCGCGCGAATTGCTCTGCGCCAAACCCAAATTGCGGCAAGGATGCTGGGGTGACAATGAACGGGTTGCTGAAAGGCAAGGTAGTGGTGATCAGCGGTGTGGGTCCCGCACTGGGGACCACACTGGCACACAGATGCGCACGCGACGGCGCCGAGCTGGTGCTGGCGGCCCGCACCGCCAGCCGACTGGACGACCTGGCCAAGGAGCTCGCCGACACCGGGCATCAAGCGGTGCCTGTGTGCACTGACATCACCGACGACGAACAGGTGAAAAACCTCGTCGACGCCACGCTGGCGGCCTACGGCAGGATTGACGTGCTGATCAACAACGCGTTCCGGGTGCCGTCGATGAAACCGTTGGCGAACACCACGTTTCAGCACATCCGCGACGCTATCGAGCTCACGGTGCTGGGCGCGCTGCGACTCACCCAGGCCTTCACGCCGGCACTGGCCGAATCCGGGGGATCGGTCGTCAACGTCAACTCCATGGTGATCCGACACTCCCAGGCGAAATATGGCGCGTACAAGATGGCCAAGTCCGCGCTGCTCGCCATGTCGCAGTCATTGGCCACTGAACTCGGCGATCATGGTATCCGGATCAATTCCGTTGCACCCGGCTATATCTGGGGCGACACGTTGAAGAGCTACTTCACCCATCAGGCCGGTAAATACGGAACCACGGTGGAGCAGATCTACGACGCCACCGCGGCGAGTTCCGACCTCAAGCGGCTTCCCACCGAGGACGAAGTGGCATCGGCCATTCTTTTCCTGGCCAGCGACCTGGCCAGCGGCATCACCGGCCAGACCCTTGACGTGAACTGCGGGGAGTATCACACCTGATGGCCGGCGCCGACGATGCGGTGGGGGCACCGCCCGCTTGCGCGGGACGGAGCGATGGGGAGGAGGCGGCGCGATAATGACCGACCGCACCGATGTCGGCACCGTCGACGAGCTGCACGCCTCGGCCACCAAACTGACAGGGCTCGACGACTTCGGCACTGATGACGACAACTACCTCGAAGCGCTGCAGGTACTGCTGGACTCGTACCGGCGCGACGCCGGTCTTACGGTGTTGGGCAGCAAGATGAACCGATTCTTCCTGCGCGGCGCGCTGGTGGCCAGGTTGCTGTCCGAATCCGCGTGGAAGCAGCACCCACAGCACGCCGACGTCGCCGTCGAACGGCCGATCTTCGTCACGGGGCTGGTGCGCACCGGCACCACGGCGCTGCACCGGCTGCTGGGCGCCGACCCCGCCCATCAGGGCCTGCACCTGTGGCTCGCCGAGTTCCCGCAGCCGCGTCCGCCCCGCGAAACCTGGGAATCAAACCCGCTGTATCGCCAAATCGACGCGCAATTCACCCAGCACCACGAGGACAACCCTGGCTACACTGGCCTGCATTTCATGGCCGCATACGAGCTGGAGGAGTGCTGGCAGCTGCTGCGGCAGTCCCTGCATTCAGTGTCCTACGAGACCCTGTCGCACTTACCCGGCTACTCGGGGTGGCTATCGCGGCAGGACTGGACGCCGTCGTATCGGCGGCACCGCAAGAACCTTCAGCTGATCGGACTCAATGACGCTGACAAGCGATGGGTGCTGAAGAACCCCAGCCATCTCTTTGCGCTTGACGCGTTGATGGCAACGTATCCCGACGCGCTGGTAATACAGACCCACCGGCCGGTCGAAACGATTATGGCCTCGATGTGCTCGCTGGCGCAGCATACGGCCGAAGGATGGTCGACGACGTTCGTCGGCGCCCAGATCGGTTCTGACGCCATGGAAACCTGGTCGCGTGGCCTGGAGCGGTTCAACAGCGCACGTGCCAAATATGATTCGGCGCAGTTTTACGATGTCGACTATCGCGATTTGATCGCCGATCCGTTGGGCACGGTGGCCGACGTCTACCGGCACTTCGATCTGACATTGACCGACGAGGCTCGAAAAGCTATGGGAGACATTCACGCCGAGAGCCAGACCGGCGCGCGGGCCCCTAAACATACGTACTCGCTGGCCGACTACGGGCTTACTGTCGAAACGGTCAAGGAGCGGTTCGCCGGCTTGTGATCAGTCGGCGTCTGTGTCGTCGAGGTAGCCTTCGGCGACGGCGTGCTCGATGCTGTCGCTCAATCTCGGACATGACCTGGTACGCGCGGTGTCGCCACCGGACTCACGAACCTCGGCGAAGTGCGCACAGCGCTGCGACGCTTCGGTATTCCATTGCACCGCAGTGTGGCCCGGCCCCAGCCGCTTGACGGTGACCTTGACGTGGCAGAACCGGCAATCCACCGGCTGCAGGCCCGATGTGAGATAGCGCTCGCGGTCCGCGCGGGAGGCCTCGGCAACCGCGGCGGCGCGCTGCGGATCATTCGCGAAATCCCTTGATTTGGACCAGGAGTCACCGTTGCCACCGGCCCGACTTGGCCGCTTGTCGTGATCGTGGTGATCACCGTGCAGCAACAACATCGACCGGGCCAGCCGATCGACGTCAGGAAGCGCCGGCTGATCTTCTGACGAACCCATGCCACTCAGTGCTGCTCGGCGGACACGTCGTCGGAGACTTCCCTTTCCTTGAGGTTCTGTTCGACCTCGGCGTTCCAGTACTCGTTGGCACGGGTGGTGTCCACCTCGATCTCGAAGCGCTCCACCATTTCCGGCTTGATGTCGGCGACGTCGACATAGAACTGGTCATACCAGCGCCGCAGTTGATAGACGGCGCCGTCCTCCTCGACCAGCAGCGGGTTGTCGATCCTGGTCTTGTGCTTCCAGATCTCGACGTCCTGCAGGAAGCCCTTGCTGACGCCATCGGTGAACACCCGGGACAGCTTGTCGCTCATCTTTTCGTCCATGCCCTTGGGCCTCTCGACGATGACACCCCACTGCAGGACGAACGAGTTCTGCGTGACCGGGTAGTGGCAGTTGATCAGAATCGACTCGGCCTTGTAGCCGCCGTAGCTGTTGTGCAGCCAGTTGATCATGAACGACGGCCCGAAATAGGATGCCTCGGAATCCAGGTGCGCTTCGCCGTACGCGGTCCCCAGATCGTCCACATCGGGCCGGCCCACGTTGTGCAGGTACTGCGTGGCGATGTGGCCCTCGAAGACGTTCTTGAAGTACGTCGGCAGACCGAAATGGATGTAGAAAAAGTGCGCCATGTCGGTGACGTTGTCGATGATGTCGCGGCAGTTGGACCCTTCGATGAGGATGCTGTTCCAGCGCCAATGCGTCCATTCGTCGCTGGCGGCTTCGGAGAGCTCGGGGATCCTGAGTGCGGGATCCGGCGGATTGCCTTCGTGGTCGTGCCAGACGAACAGCAAGCCGCTACGGACGTCGGTCGTCCACGACCGGGTGCGCGCCGTCTTGGGCGTGCGCTTGGCGTAAGGCACCAACTTGCAGCGGCCGTCACCGCCCCAGCGCCAGTCGTGGAATGGGCAGGCGACCTCGTCGCCCTTGATGGTGCCCTCTGACAGGTCGCCGCCCATGTGCCGGCAGTAGCCGTCGAGGACCAACAGGTTGCCATTTGAGTCGGCGAAAACCACCAGCTTGGTGCCGAACGCCTGGACGGCATGCGGCTTCCCGTCCAGGTAGTCCTTTGCGACACCCAGGCAATGCCAGCCCCGGGCATATCTGGTCGGCAAGGCGCCGGGATCGATTTCCCGGATGCCGACTGCTCCGATTGCATTGGTGTCGGTACTCACCTGTCACCTCCAACTCGTCTCTAACTAGAACACGTTACAGTTTTTCGGTTGGCATGTACAACGACGGCGGGCCTGGCCACTGGATATCCATCCTGGGGTATATCTAGACGATGCCGCTGTTTGCATTCGAGGGTCGGGCGCCACGGATCGATGCCACCGCGTTTGTGGCCCCGACCGCGACCCTGATCGGCGACGTCACGGTCGAGGCGGGGGCATCGGTGTGGTTCAACGCCGTGCTGCGCGGCGATTACGGGCCGATCGTGGTGCGCGAGGGCGCCAATGTGCAGGACGGATCGGTGTTGCACGGGCCTCCCGGTATCCCGGTCGACATCGGTCCCGGAGCGACGGTGGCCCATATGTGTGTCATCCACGGGGCCCATGTTGGGCCTGAGGCGCTGATCGCCAACCACGCCACGGTGCTCGACGGCGCGGTGATCGGCGCGCGCAGCTTGATCGCGGCTCATTCGCTGGTGTTGGCCGGTACCCAGATTCCGGCCGGGGTGCTGGCGGTCGGGGCACCGGCCCAGATAAAAGGGCCGATTGCCGGAACCGGCGCGGAAATGTGGGTGAACATCAACCCGCAGGCCTATCGCGACTTGGCTCAGCGGCATCTCGCCGGGCTGGAGCCGATCTAGCCCGGCGACACGCCCAGCGTGAATCTCGTGACGCCTGACACGGCGTGTCGTGTCGGTTGTTTCACGGTCGGCGAGGAGCGTTCAGCTTCCTATCTTCTGGGTCTTTCGGGTACTGGCGGCCGCCTTGTCCATCTCCCAATACGCGCGCAGGGCGACCAGCTGGCCCTCGTCGTTGGCCTGGTAGGTGAATACGCCTGCTGCGGTGATCTGGTAGTCGCCCGTCGTGATCAGGATGTGCCCCACGTTGGCTTCTTCGTTGCCGCATTGGTAGGTGTCGCGGAAGTGGAACTCGATCTTGGTGGTGTTGGCGATGGCCAAGTCCCAGAAGGCCGAGATCGCGTCGCGGCCCCGGTGTCCTTTGCCTTCGGGGTCGAACGCCGACGGGCCGATGGGGTCCTCGACGATGGCATCGTCGGCGAAGACCGCCAGCCATGCTCCTTTGTCCCGGGCAGTGACCGCCGCACGGGATCGCCGGCCGGCCTCGTGTGCGGGATGCTTGACCTGGACGTCGTCGGGGCCGGTCATGCGTCTGTCTTTTCGGGCTTGTCGGCACTGACCACCCACATGGAGTAGTACTGCGAGCCGCCGCCGTAGGCGTGCCCCAAAGCCTTTCGTGCCCCCGGAACCTGATGATCTCCACCTTTGCCCATCACCTGGATCGCCGACTCTGCGAAGCGAATCAGGCCCGAAGCGCCGATTGGATTCGATGACAACACGCCGCCGGAGGGGTTCACCGGAAGCCGTCCGCCGATCTTGGTCTCGCCGGCTTCAGTGAGCTTCCACCCTTCGCCCTCGGGGACAAACCCGAGGTTTTCCAACCACATCGGCTCGAACCACGAGAACGGCACGTAGATTTCGGCAACGTCGATCTCGTCGATGGGACTGGTGATGCCGGCCGCCTTCCACAGCGCGGCGGCCGCGTCGCGCCCGGCCTGCGGGCTGACCTGGTCGCGCCCGGCGAACTGTAGTGGCTCGGTACGCAGCGCGGTGGCATGGATCCACGCCACCGGATGTCCCTGCGCCAGGCGAGCTTCTGCGCTCTCCTCGTTGCCGATGACGACGGCGGCGGCACCGTCCGAGGACGGGCAGGTCTCGTCGTAGCGGATCGGGTCCCAGAGCATGGGGGACTCCATCACCTTCTCGACGGTGATGTCGGGTTGGTGCAGGTGCGCCAACGGGTTGCGGGCTCCGTTGAGCCGGTCTTTGACCGCGACAATGGCACCGATGTTGGTTGGTGCACCGGAGCGGCGGATGTACGACCGAACGTGCGGGGCGAAATAGCCCCCAGCGCCTGCGCCGACCGGCTTGATGAACGGGATCGGAATCGACAACGCCCACATGGCATTTGACTCCGACTGCTTCTCCCAGGCCATCGCCAGCACGCGGCGGTATTTTCCGGACTGCACCAGACTGGCGGCCACCACCGCGGTGGACCCGCCGACCGAACCCGCGGTGTGCACCCGGATCAACGGCTTGCCGGTGGCGCCCATGGCATCGGCCATGAACAGCTCCGGCATCATGACGCCCTCGAAGAAGTCCGGCGCCTTGCCGACCACGACCGCGTCGATGTCGTCGAAGGTGCTGCCGGAGTCGGCAAGTGCCCGGTCGATGGCCTCGCGCACCAGGCCGTTCATCGAAACGTCTTTACGCTTGGCTACATATTTGGTCTGCCCGGTACCCAGTACCGCCGCGAGGTGCGCCCCTGCACCGGCCATCAGTTCTTTCCTTCCATGACCGCTACCAGGTTCTGTTGCAGCGCGGGCCCACTGGTGGCGTGCGCGAGCACCCGTTCGGCTGATCCATTCCAGATATGTTGTGCGGCAAAGCCGATGCGCTCGAGACCAGCGACGAACATGGGATTGGCTGACAGCGCACCGCCGGACGGATTGACCTTCGCAGACGCTGGCAGACCGATCGCTTCCGCGAGGATCAGGTGCTGGTGGGTGAAGGGCGCGTGCAGCTCGGCGACGTCAACGGAGGCGTTGCCACCGCTGGCAGCCTTTGCCGAAGCCGCCGTCGACGGCGACGCGGTGAGGTCGCGCGCACCCAGCACTGGGGTTTCGATGCGATGCTCGATTCCCGTTATCCACGCGGGGTTTTCGCGCAACTCGCGGGCACGGTCGCCGGCCGCGAGCACGATCGCCGCGGCGCCGTCGGTGATCGGTGCGATGTCGTGACGACGAAGCGGATCGTTGAAGAATGGCCGGGCCAGCAGTTCGTCGATGCTCTTGGCGGGCTTCTCGGAGTCATTGCGCTCGGCGTGTGCGAACGAGTCGAGGGCAACCTGGGCCATCTGCTCGTGAGTCCACTTGCCGGTGTCCAGTCCGAGACGAGCCTGAAGTCCGGCCAACGACACCGAGTCCGGCCACAGTGGGGCGACGGTGTAGGGGTCGGTCTGCCGCGACAGGATCTGCCGCAGGATTCCGGCTGAGGACTTCCCGAAGCCGTACACCAGCGCGGTGTCGACTTCGCCGGTCAGGATCTTGATGTAGGCCTCGTAGAGGGCCCAGGCCGCATCCATCTCGACGTGCGACTCGTTGATCGGAGGAACTGCGCCAATCGAGTCGATCGCCGAGATAAATGAAAAGGCCCGTCCGGCAAGGTAATCAGACGATCCCGAACACCAGAAGCCGATGTCGGTCCTGGTGATGCCCAGCTCCTCGTACAGCTGGGCGAAGCACGGTATCAACATCTCGACGCCGTTGGTGGTGCCGTCGGTACGGCGGACATGCGGGGCGTGGGCAAAGCCAACAACAGCTATGTCCGCAACATTGCGTTCGCTCATGTGCAGGTAAGCCTTTACAGGTGGTGCTTGTAGGTGTCGTACTCGGCGTCCGGCTCGCCGGTAGGCCGGAAGTACTCGATGTTGTCGATGCCGAAACCCCATTCCTCGCGAGGCCGCCACACCGCTTCCACCCGCATGCCCATCCGCACCTCGTGCGCGTCGATGTCGGCGACGAGATGCAGGAACGGGATGTCGGCCCCGTCGAGCAGCACGTAGGCGGCCACGTAGGGCGGCTTGATGCGCTGGCCCTGGAACGGAATGTTGATGATCGCGAACGTCGTGACGGTGCCCTTGTCCGGCAGCTCGACGAAGTCGGTGGTCGGCTTGCCGGTGGCCGGGTCGGCGCCGTGCGGCGGGAAGTACACCTTTCCGTTCTCCCCGGTGCGCGCGCCCAGCAGCTTGCCCTCGGCGATGGCGCGCAAGTACGCGCTCTCCTCGTGCGAGGCGGTGTGCTGAATAGTCAGCGAGACCGGCGTGACGATCATGGTGACCGGGTCCTGCGCGCTGGCAGGCCCATCGGGCTCGGCTGACTCTTCTTCGTCGCCCGGCTTGAAGTACGCGATATCGGTGATGGCGCCCACGGTCTCGTCGGCCCAATGCACATGCACTCGCGCGCCGGTGCCGATGGCATCGGGTGTGCCGGCGTCGACCGCGTGGATCAGCGGGGTGTCGGCGCCGTCGAGTTTGATCAGGGCCCAGGCGAACGGCCGGTCCAGCGGCTGGCCCTCGATGGGCTCGGGCTGCCAGGTCCACGACACCACGGTGCCGACGGCCGACACCGGTACCATTTCGCCCAGCGGTTCGTAGGTAACCGGGTCGTATTCCGCCGGTGGTACGTGCACCCGCCCATCCGATCCGCGCACCCCCAAGACACGGCGCTCACGCAAAGCGGTGAAGAACTTCCCTAGCGTGGGACCGACTGAACGGGTGTAGTCGAAGGACAGGGTTAACGGCGCGGAGAGAGGCGGCTCGGAGTGATCGATCGTGGTCGGGCCGCTCGAAGTGGCTGTCACGCCATCGAGTAGAACAGGTTCTAAGAACCGTTTCAATATCGGGTCCGGGTTCGGCCGGGAAAGGCGGAGAGATGAAGCTGGGTCTGCAGCTGGGCTATTGGGGCGCGCAGCCGCCGGGCAACGCCGGCGAACTGGTGGCCGAGGCCGAAGCCGCCGGGTTCGACGCCGTGTTCACCGCCGAGGCGTGGGGATCCGATGCCTACACACCACTGGCCTGGTGGGGTTCGTCGACGGAGCGGGTGCGGCTGGGCACGTCGGTGGTGCAGCTGTCCGCGCGCACCCCGACGGCGTGCGCGATGGCCGCGCTGACGCTAGATCACCTCAGCGGCGGCAGGCACATTCTCGGTCTCGGGGTATCCGGCCCCCAGGTGGTGGAGGGCTGGTACGGCCAGTCGTTCCCCAAGCCGCTGGCGCGTACTCGCGAATACATCGACATCATCCGGCAGGTGTGGGCCCGCGAGGCGCCGGTGACCAGCGACGGGCCCCACTATCCGCTGCCGCTCACCGGAGCGGGCGCAACCGGTCTGGGCAAGCCGCTCAAGCCCATCACCCATCCGCTGCGGGCCGACATCCCGATCATGCTTGGGGCCGAGGGGCCGAAGAACGTCGCGCTGGCCGCCGAGATCTGCGACGGTTGGCTGCCTATCTTCTACACGCCCCGAATGGCCGACATGTACAACGAATGGCTCGACGAGGGATTCGCCCGGCCGGGCGCGCGCCGCAGCCGGGAGGACTTCGAGATCTGCGCGACGGCTCAGGTCGTCGTCACCGAGGACCGGGCGGCGGCGCACGCGGCGGTCAAGCCCCATCTGGCGCTGTACATGGGCGGAATGGGCGCTGAGGACACCAACTTCCACGCCGACGTGTACCGCCGGATGGGCTATGCGGAGGTGGTCGAGGAGGTCACCAAGCTGTTCCGCAGCAACCAGAAGGACAAGGCGGCCGAGATCATCCCGAACGAGCTCGTCGACGACGCCATGATCGTCGGCGACATTGACTACGTCCGTAAGCAGATCGCGGCGTGGGAGGCCTCGGGTGTCACCATGATGGTCGTGTCCGGTCGCACACCGGAGCAGGTCCGGGACTTGGCCGCGCTGGTTTAGGCGGTTCTTGCCAGGGGTTAGAACGCGTTCTAGATTTACCGGATGACTGCATCGCAGCACACCATCGCGGGCACCGTTCTGACCATGCCGGTGCAGATCCGCAAGGCAAATCAGCACATGGCGATGTTCTCGGTTGACGCCGACGCCGCGCAGCAGATGATCGACTACAGCGGTCTGCAGGTCTGCCGCTACCTGCCCGGGCGCGCGATCGTGGTGCTGATGTTGATGCACTACATCGACGGCGACCTGGGGCAGTACTACGAATTCGGCACCAGCATCATGGTCAATCCTCCGGGCACCGCGCCTGGATCAAAGGCGAGCCCGCGCGCCCTGCAGTCGGCCGGCGCCTTCATCCACCACCTGCCCGTCGACCAGGCGTTCACTTTGGAAGCGGGAACCACAATTTGGGGTTACCCGAAAGTCATGGCGGACTTCACCGTTCGAGAGGGCCGTCAGTTCGGTTTCGATGTCAGCGTCGACGGGCAGTTGGTGGCCGGCATGGAATTTCGCCGCGGCCTGCCTTTTCGGCTAACCCCGCGCCAGCAAGCGCAGCGCTCCTACTCGCACCGCGACGGCGTCACCCGCCAGACGTCGTTCGAACACACGCTGGATGGTGTGCGCACCCGATTCGGTGGAGTGCGTATCTGGTTGGGCGATCACCCCTACTCGAAAGAATTAGCGTCGCTGGGCCTTCCGAAGCGCGCGATGTTGTCCAGCTCTGTTGGGAACGTACAAATGTCGTTCGGCGATGCTCAGGAGATCTCATGACCCTTCCCGAACTAGAGACAAGGCCAGATGTCGATCTGACCGACGGCACTTTTTACGCAGGCGACTCCCGGGCCGTCTACCGCTGGATGCGGGAGAACGAGCCGGTTTTCCGGGACCGCAACGGGCTGGCCGCCGCGTCGACGTATCAGGCCGTCATCGAGGCCGAGCGCAACCCCGAGTTGTTCTCGAATGCCGGGGGCATCCGGCCCGACCAACCCGGCGTCGAGATGATGATCGAGATGGACGATCCGCAACATCTGTTGCGTCGCAAGCTCGTCAACTACGGTTTCACCCGCAAGCGCGTGAAAAACCTGGAGTCCTCGATCGGTTCACTGTGCGACACGCTGATCGATGCGGTGTGCGAACGCGGCGAGTGCGACTTCGTCTGGGACCTCGCCGCGCCCCTGCCGATGGCGGTCATCGGCGACATGCTGGGTGTGCGTCCGGAGGAACGCGAGATGTTCCTCAAGTGGTCCGACGATCTGGTCAGTTCCCTGAGCAGCACTGCGGCGCAAGAGGATATGCAGGTCACGATGGACGCCTTCGCCGCCTACAGCGGGTACATGATGGGGATGATCGCGGCCCGCAGGGAGGAGGCCACCGACGATCTGGTCAGCGTCCTCGTGCATGCGGAGGTCGAGGGATCGCGCTTGGAGGACCACCAGATCGTCACCGAGGTGCTGCTGCTACTGATCGGCGGCGACGAGACCACCAGACACACGCTGTCCGGCGGGACCAGGCAGCTGTTGCTGCACCCCGATCAGCACCGGCGGCTGGTGGGCGACCTGTCGTTGCTGCCCAATGCGATCGAAGAGATGCTGCGCTGGACCGCACCGGTGAAGAACATGGCGCGCACGATCACCGCCGACACCGAGTTCCACGGCACCGAGCTACATAAGGACGAGAAGATCATCCTGCTGTTCGAGTCGGCGAACTTCGACGAGAAGGTATTCGACGACCCGGAGAGCTTCAACATCGAGCGCTACCCGAACAACCACCTCGCGTTCGGCTTCGGGACCCACTTCTGCCTCGGCAACCAGCTCGCCCGGCTGGAGTTGTCGATCATGCAGACACGCCTGCTGCAGCGCCTTCCGGATATGCGGCTGGCGTCGGATGCAGCGCTACCCCTGAGGCCGGCGAACTTCGTGTCCGGCCTGGAGAAAATGCCGGTTGCGTTCACTCCGACCTCGCCCTTGGGCTAGCGGGTTTCACTCGCGAGCAGTCGCAGAATCGCATGAACCGGCGCGCAAAGGTGCGATTCTGCGACTGCTCGCGCAAACTCGGGCTAGCGGTTCTGGAAGTTGGGCTTGCGTTTTTCGGCAAACGCCCGCGGGCCTTCCTTGGCGTCGTCAGACAAGAACACCTCGATGCCGATCTGAGTGTCGATCTTGAACGCGTCGTTTTCGGCCATTCCCTCGGTTTCGCGGATGGCCCGCAGGATCGCCTGCACGGCCAGCGGGCCGTTGTTCTCGATGAGCTCGGCGATCTCGAGCGCCTTGGTCAGCGCCTGGCCGTCGGGAACCAGGTGTCCGATCAAGCCCATCTCCTTGGCCTCGGCGGCGGTGATGTGCCGCCCGGTCAGTAACAGGTCGCAGGCGACCGTGTAGGGGATCTGGCGCACCAGGCGCACCGCCGAGCCGCCCATCGGGTACAGGCTCCACTTGGCCTCGGAGATGCCGAACTTGGCGCTTTCGCCGGCGACCCGGATGTCGGTGCCCTGCAGGATCTCGGTGCCCCCGGCGATCGCGGGGCCTTCGACGGCGGCGATCAGTGGCTTGGTCAGCCGGCGGCCCTTCAGCAGGGCGTCGATGCGTGACGGGTCGTAGCTGCCGTCTTTGAAAGATTCGCCCGGCGGCTTCTTGGTTGCTGCCTTGAGGTCCATCCCCGCGCAGAAGTAGCCACCGGCCCCGGTCAGGATGCAGCACCGGATATCGTCGTCGTTGTCGACGCGGTCCCAGGCCTGCACCATGATTTCCATCATTTCGGTGCTCAGCGCGTTGCGGGCGTGCGGCCGGTTCAACGTGACGATCAGGGTGTGACCGCGCTGCTCAACGATCGCGTCGGGACCCGATTGTTCGTTTGCTGGAGTACCTGCAATATCAGCGGCCACGGCCACCGCCTTCCCCTCGTCTATGAGCATCAGCTTGTCAAGAAATGTAACACGTTCTAATTTGGTGGCCGTGGCCCTGAATATTGCCGATCTCGCCGAGCACGCCATTGACGCTGTGCCTGACCGTGTCGCCCTCATCTGTGGTGATGAGCAGCTGACCTACGCCCAACTGGAGGAGAAGGCCAACCGCCTGGCGCACTACCTCATCGATCGGGGCGTCAAGAAGGACGACAAGGTCGGTCTTTACTGCCGCAACCGCATCGAGATCGTGATCGCGATGCTCGGCATCATCAAGGCCGGCGCCATCCTGGTGAACGTCAACTTCCGCTACGTCGAGGGCGAGCTTCGCTATCTGTTCGACAACTCCGACATGGTCGCGCTGGTGCACGAGCGCCAGTACTCCGACCGGGTCGCCAACGTGTTGCGTGAGACTCCGAACGTCAAGACGATCCTCGTCGTCGAGGACGGCTCGGATGTTTCAGACAACGACTTTCAGCCCTATGGCGGCGTCGAGTTCCACTCGGCGATCGCGCAGAGCTCGCCCGAACGTGACTTCGGCCCGCGCAGTGCCGACGACATCTACCTGCTGTACACCGGCGGTACCACCGGCTTTCCGAAGGGCGTGATGTGGCGCCACGAGGACATCTACCGGGTGCTGCTCGGCGGAACCGACTTCGCGACAGGGGAATTCGTCAAGGACGAGTACGACCTCGCGAAGGGGGCCGCCGCGAACCCGCCGATGATCCGGTATCCGATTCCGCCGATGATCCACGGCGCCACCCAGTCTGCCACCTGGATGGCGATCTTCTCGGGTCAAACCACCTTCCTGGCACCGGAATTCAACGCCGACGAGGTGTGGCGCACGATCCATAAACACAAGATCAACCTGCTTTTCTTCACCGGGGATGCGATGGCGCGGCCGTTGCTGGACGCGCTGGTTGCGCACCAGGAGGAGGGCGACGAGTACGACCTATCGTCGCTGTTCGTACTCACCAGCACCGCGGCGCTGTTCTCGCCGAGCATCAAGGACAAACTGCTGGAGCTGCTGCCCAACCGGGTGATCACCGACTCGATCGGCTCCTCGGAGACCGGCTTCGGGGGTATCAGCGTCGTCGCGAAAGGTGCGAACCATAGTGGCGGCCCGCGCGTGACCATCGACCACCGCACCGTCGTCCTCGATGAAGCAGGCAACGAGGTGCAGCCCGGCTCGGGCGTGCGGGGCTTCATCGCCAAGAAGGGCAACATTCCGGTCGGCTACTACAAGGACGAGAAGAAGACCGCCGAGACGTTCAAGACCATCAACGGCGTGCGCTACGCGATCCCCGGGGACTGGGCGTTGGTCGAGGAAGACGGCACGGTCACCATGCTGGGCCGCGGATCGGTGTCGATCAACAGCGGCGGCGAGAAGATCTACCCCGAGGAGGTCGAGGGCGCGCTCAAGGCGCATCCCGACGTCTTCGACGCACTGGTGGTCGGCGTGCCCGATCCCCGTTACGGCCAGCATGTGGCAGCCGTGGTGCAGGCCCGGCCGGGTGCCCGGCCGACGCTGTCCGAGCTGGACAGCTTCGTGCGCTCCGAGATCGCGGGATACAAAGTGCCGCGCAGTCTTTGGCTGGTCGGCGAGATAAGGCGTTCGCCGGCCGGCAAGCCCGACTACCGCTGGGCCAAGGAACAGACCGAGGCGCGGCCGGCCGACGACGTGCATGCCAGCCATGTAACTGCGTGACCGATTTCGTCAAGCATCACGCCGGGGCTCCCGCCGGCTACTTCGCCTGGGAAGCCGCGGGGTTGCGATGGCTTTCCAGCGTCGACGGGGGTGTGCCCTGCGCGCAGCTTGTTTCTGTCGACGCGGCCGGTCTGACCCTGCGGCGGCTCGATTCGGTGCCCCCGAGTCCCGAAGCGGCGTATGTGTTCGGCAGCCGATTGGCCGTCACACACGACGCGGGTGCCGCCGCGTTCGGGGCAGGGCCTGACGGATGGGACGGGCCCGGGTTCTTCGGGCCCGGGAGGCCTCCGTCGCAGCCAATGCCGATGTCGCTGCGCCGGCACCGACGCTGGGGCGACTTCTACGCCGACGAGCGGCTGGTCCCGATGGTCGAACTCGCGGCGGCGCGGCTCGACGTTTCGACCCGTGCCACGATCGACTCCGTCGTGGCGCGTTGCCGTGCGGGCGACTTCGACGACGATGACCAGCCGGCCCGGCTGCACGGTGATTTGTGGAGCGGCAACGTGATGTGGACTCCCGATGGGGTGGTGCTGATCGACCCGGCTGCGCACGCCGGCCACCGCGAGACGGACTTGGCGATGCTCGCGCTGTTCGGTTGCCTGTACTACGACGCTGTCATCGCGGGTTATCAGCGGGTGCGATCGCTGACACCCGGCTGGCGCAACCGCATCGCGTTGCATCAGCTCTTCCCGCTGCTGGCGCATGTCGTGCTGTTCGGTGGCCGGTACGCACGGCAGACAGATGCCGCCGCCCGCGCCGCGCTGGCCGGCTAACCTCCCTGGTCGACGGCGTCGGCGGGCTGGTGCCGGATTGCCCGCCTTCTCCTCCCGCCGCTTCGCGGCGCGCATCGTCGGCGGGCTGGTGCCGGATTGCCCGCCTTCTCCTCCC
>Ga0209693_10000004_pt1 | contig 94294 bp, 87 predicted proteins | sample HubBroMetageWRM3_FD_188345 | JGI IMG/M metagenome (GOLD analysis project Ga0209693, IMG submission 188345) | Warmed soil microbial communities from the Hubbard Brook experimental Forest, New Hampshire - Hubbard Brook CCASE Soil Metagenome WRM 3... | ecosystem: Environmental > Terrestrial > Soil... | reverse complement strand
GAGACCTCCGATGATCCCTCAGGTAGGCACGCCGCACGCGCGCATTTTGGATGAGGCAACGAATAGCCACTTCGCGCGCATAAAAGGTGATTCAACGCGAATGGGTTGACACGGTATCGAACTATTGTTCGAATAGATGGTATGCGGTGGGCTAACCAGGCCGTGGCAGTCAACGGGACACCCGTCGATGACGGAGCACTACCAGGGCTGCAGCGGATCGGCTTGGTCCGAAGCGTGCGGGCGCCGCAGTTCGAGGGGATCACCTTTCACGAGGTGCTGTGCAAGTCGGCGCTCAACAAGCTGCCGGACGCGGCGGCATTGCCGTTTCGGTACACCGTCAACGGCTACCGCGGCTGCTCGCACGCCTGTCGCTATTGTTTCGCGCGGCCCAGCCACGAATACCTGGACTTCAACTCCGGCATCGACTTCGACACCCAGGTGGTGGTCAAGACCAACGTCGCCGACGTGCTGCGCCGGGAGCTGCGCCGGCCGTCGTGGCGGCGCGAGACCGTGGCGCTGGGCACCAACACCGACCCCTACCAGCGGGCGGAGGGCCGCTACGCACTGATGCCGGGCATCATCGGCGCGCTGGCCGGATCCGGTACGCCACTGTCGATCCTGACCAAGGGCACCCTGCTGCGGCGGGACCTGCCGCTGATCGCGCAAGCGGCGGGGCAGGTGCCAGTCTCGGTCGCGGTGTCATTGGCGGTCGGTGATGCCGACTTGCACCGGGACGTCGAGCCGGGCACTCCGACGCCGCACGCGCGTCTGGGTCTCATCACCGCAATCCGCGACGCCGGTCTGGAGTGTCATGTGATGGTCGCGCCAGTGCTGCCGGAGCTCACCGATTCCGTCGAGCACCTCGACCGCCTGCTCGGTCAGATCGCGGCCGCCGGAGCCAGCGGCGTGACGGTTTTCGGCCTGCATCTGCGTAGTTCGACCCGCGGCTGGTTCATGTCCTGGCTGGCGCGCTCGCATCCCGAACTGGTCGGCCGCTACCGCGAGCTGTATCGGCGGGGTGCATATCTGCCGCCGAGCTATCGCGAGATGCTGCGGGAGCGGGCAGCGCCGCTGATCGCCAAGCACCGGCTGGCCGGTGACCACCGTCCGTTCCCGCAAGCGGCAGAAGCGGTTGTAGCGCCGGGACCCGTCCAGCAGACGCTGTTTTGAGCTAGCCGGGCCTATCGCCGCGGGGCTTGGTCAGAGTGAACTGGTCCACCACGGTAACCCCGCCGAACGGCCCGGTCAGCGCGTAATGCGTCACCTTGATCGACGTATTGCCGCCGGGCTGACCCGGATCGACATCGAAAGCCGCGAAGCCGTACGGGTTGTCGCGGTCGCGAAACGCCGACCACGGCGCATCTTCTAAGACATAGATTGGCGCCTTGCACCCGATCGCGGGGTCAAATGCGCCGACGCCCGTCAAGACGCGGCACCGGGGTTGCGGGAACAACATCGCGTTGGTCGGCGCCGACGTGCCGCCTCCACCGATCACGACGTGCACCGTTCCCTTGGTCGCGTCGATAACGTCGGTGTGGGTGTCGACGGGTATGGGCGTGCGGGTATCGGTGCCCTGTGTTCCGCGCACCGGATGTGACCGTTCGTAGTGGTGCTCGTGGCCGCACACCACCAGATCGACCTGGTACTGGTCGAACAGCGGCAGCCATTCCTCGCGGATCCCCAGGTCGGCACCATTGGCGCGCTCGGCGGTGGAGATCGCCGTCTGATGCATGCAAACGACCACCCAGTCAACGTCCGGGTCGCGACGCGCGGCCGCGAGTTCGGCTGCGAGCCAGCGCTTTTGCTCTCCGCCCGAGTAGCCGTGCACGTAGAAGTTGCCGGCATCCTGAAAGGCCACGTCGTCGTTGTTCAGGCTGATCACCCGCACCGAGCCGGCGGTGAACGAGTACCACAGCCCGCGCAGCTGCTGGCTGGCTCCTGAATCGGGCACCGCAAAGTACGTCTGGTAGGCGCCGTAACCGACTGGCCCGTTGCCCAATTCGTTCTCGTGATTGCCCGCCGCCGGCATCCACGGCCGGTACCGCGCCGAGCGGGTGTTGTTCTCGAACCAGTCCGACCAGGTGCGGATCCGGTCGTGTGCCAGGTTGGCGTAGCACAGGTCGCCGTTGACCAGGTTGAACAGCGGGCCGATCCGTTCGATTGCCAGCGTGGTATCCGCGGCCGCTGGCGATCCGATGTTGTCGGTGCCGTACCTGCCGTCGGGCAACTTGTCCAGCGTCGGCGTTGACTGATCACCGAAGCTGGTGAAGCGCAGCGGCTTTCGCCCGGACGGCGCGGTTCGAAACGTCCCCGCCTCCGGGTCGGCGCCGTCATGTACCGCAGCGTATACATAGTCGGTGTCCGGGGTCAGAGTTGTCAGGCGAGCATGGTTGACGCGTACTTCGGTATTGGACTTGCCGTCCCGATAGGTGCGAGTTTCGGCCGCCACGGTGCGACCGAAGCCGGATGTCGGCGTGCCCAGCATCACTCGGGGATTGCCGACTGCCTCGGTGGTGTGCCATGACACCACCACCTCGGTGCCGGCGTTCTTGCCGAATTGCAGATGCAGACCGACCACCGGCGGTGCACCGTTGCGATCCGGCTGGTACCAGACAGCGGGCCCGCGTGGGTGGGACCACACCAGCGCGGCCCCGCCCCCCACGCCGGCCCCGAGAGCAGCCGAGACCGCGCTCGTCGTCAACAGCCTGCGGCGACTGATGCCCGGCCTGATGTCCGGAGGGGCGGGGTCAGCGCCGTTGGACTGTTGCGGATCGTCGCTCATGCCTGTTTCATACCTGACCCAGGCATCCGCCGGCGTATCTGCCGGTAAACGGCGGAACCGTCGGTAACGAATCCGGTAGCGTTTTCGATATGACGAACGTGCGAAAAGTGGCCGGCGGGGTCTCAAGATCACGCTGGGCGGCGACGTTTGCGGCGGCTGCGGGAATGGCTGTCATGCCGGCGACAGCGCATGCGGATCCAGCCGGCCATCAAGTGACCTATACCGTGACGAGCCCCAACACTTTGACCGCCACCATTCAGTACATGAACTCCGATCCGCCCAGCAAGGCGGCGTACGACGCGGACTCGTCGAAGTTCATGAACAACGTGCAGGCCCCGATCAGCGGCGGCCAACCCGTCGTTTACTCGACCACGCTGGCGAACCCGAGCCAGTGGGCGATAGTCACCGCCAGTGGCATTCTGCATTGGCCGGATTCGGGCAATGGCCCTGCTGCATTCCATTGCGAGATCGCCGTCGACGGCCAGGTAGTGGTGAGACAAGACGCCACCTCCGCCGTCACGTGCGCGACGCGGCCCTGGTGACAGGTGGTTACCCGGCGAACACGTAAACCCACGCGGTGGCGCCCGAGCGCAGCGGCACCGAGATGCGGCGATAATCGTCTACCTCGTATTCATCGGCTGCGGCCAGCTCGGCTTCGCTGATGGCGAACACCATCCCGTCGACGTGCGCATCCGCGCGCCCGGTCAGCCGCAGGATGGGATGACGATCGCTGCCACTGGTGGCCACGACGTGCAGGTCGGTGATCGTGACGCTATCCAGGTCGTAGCCGACGATCGCGTCGCGGTGGCCGGTGAGTTCGCGGCCGAACGTCGCGAGTTGGACCTCCGGCTGCTGCAATGTGCCATAGGAGAACAACAGCTCGGTCAACGCCGCGCCTAGCTGAGGTCCGCAGCGCCGAACGTGTCGCACTTGTTCGGGTCACCGGTCTGGTAGCCGATGGTGAACCACTTCTGCCGTTGCTCGGACGAACCGTGTGTCCATGACTCGGGGCTCACGTGTCCGGTCGAGGCCTTCTGGATGCGGTCATCGCCCACCGACGCCGCCGCCGACAGCGCGTCTTGGATGTCCTTGTCGCTCAACGGCTGCAGGTACGGCACGCCGGTGCTCTCCTGCTTGACCGTCGACGCGTAGTGCGCCCAGATTCCGGCGTAGCAGTCAGCCTGCAACTCCGTGCGCACGCCATTGCCCCCAGACCCCTGTGCACCTTGCTGGGAGCGCCCGAGCAACCCCTGCAGTTGCTGCACGTGATGGCCGTATTCATGAGCCACCACGTACTCCTGGGCGAACGGGCCACCGCTGGAGCCGAATTGGTCGACCAGCACCTGGAAGAAGTCGGTGTCGAAATACGCCGTCTGGTCCACCGGGCAGTAGAACGGTCCGACTGCGCTGGTGGCTGGTCCGCAGCCGGTGCTCACCTGGCCGGTGAACAGCCGAACATGCGGGCGGGTGTAATTGCGCATCAGCTGATGCCAGACCGCGTCCACGGAGTTGCCCGTGGCGATTACTCGGCACTGCACGTACTTGTTGGCATCGGTCCCGGTTTTGCACTGACTCAGGTCGTAACCGGGTGCCGAGTAGTCGCTGGTGTTCATCTGCTGGTTCACCACGCGGCCGGGATCGACGCCGAGGAACAACGCCACCACGACGATCAACAGCCCGCCGATGCCGCCCCCGATGGCAAACCGTCCGCCCCCACCGCCGCCGGACGCCGACGCGGTGCTGGTGTCGATTTGCATACCCTCGTTAAAGGTCATCGCACGCTCCCGAAATCCGACCTGGTGACCGGCAAGCTAGCCGGGCTGGTTACCCGCGCCAAAACCAGCTTCGCACACCCGGTTCAACCGCGCCGCCGGGTAGCCGAAACCGGGTGTTGGTGTAGCTGCGCATGGCGCTCCAAGCTCGCCAATCTAGCCCGGGCCGTCGCCGGCGGCGGCCAGCAGTGGCACCACGATGTCGCTGATCGGCGTCGCCAGGCCGTGCGCGCGTGCCTTGCGGATGATCACTCCGTTGCGGATGTCCCATTCCATCGGCCGGTGGTTTTCCCGGTCGGCCAGTATCGAGGTGCCCATGTCCTCCGGAGCCTGACGGAAAAGGTCGACCAACTCGTCGACCACGTCGTCAGCGAACCGGGCGCCCTCAGCCTGTGCCACAGCAAGGCATTCGGCGACATAGCGGCCCGACAACGCGGCCACGTCGTCACGGCGGAACATGCCCGACCGCCGCCCGGACAGCGCCATGAATCCGGCCAGGGCGTTGAGTAGCAGCTTGCGCCAGGCGGCAGTTTTGAAGTCCGGGTCGCAGTCCACCCGGCAGCCGGCGCCGCGCAGCAGCTCGGCGACCGTCTCCGCCGCAGGTCCGCTCGGCAGCACCAGTGCGGCCTCGCCGCGCAGTCGCACCCACCCTCCGGGTTGGGTCTCCGCCGAATACCACACGATGCCCGGGACCACGGCCGACGACGGGCAGTACGGCTGGACCTGCTCGACCTGCTCGACACCGTTTTGCAGCACGACGACAATGGTGTGCTCGCCGCACAGGCGGGTCAGCCAACCGCGCGCGTCGTCGTTTTGGGTCGCTTTGACTGCCAGCAGCAGAACGTCGACCGGCCCGGCGACCTGGTCTGGATCGGTACACACCGGACCGGGCACCAAAATCGGATCCTCGCCATCGGGGCGCAGTTCGATGCTGTCGCGGGGAGTGTGACCGCAGACCAGCACCGAATTGCCGGCCTTGTACAGCAGCGCGGCGACCGTCGTGCCGACGGCGCCGGGACCGACTAGTGCAATGTTTGTCACGATAAGAGCGAAATTACCTCCTCGACGGCGCTGCATGATGACGCGGCCCCGCCCTTTAGACTGGTCAGTCGTTCAAACCTAAAAAGGGAGTGTGTTTGTGCTGCGCAGCCACGCCGCTGGTTCGCTGAGGGGTAGCGACGCCGGGCAGCAGGTGACGTTGGCCGGCTGGGTGGCTCGCCGCCGCGACCACGGCGGTGTCATCTTCATTGATCTGCGGGACGCCTCCGGCGTCGTACAGGTCGTATTCCGCGCCCCCGACGTGCTGGCTGCGGCGCACCGGCTGCGGGCTGAGTTCTGCGTCGCGGTGCAGGGCGTCGTCGAGATCCGTCCGGAAGGTAACGCCAACGAAGAGATCGCCACCGGCGAGATCGAGGTCAACGCCACTTCGCTGACCGTGCTCGGCGAGAGTGCGCCGTTACCGTTCCAGCTCGATGAGCCGGCAGGCGAGGAACTGCGGTTGAAGTACCGGTACCTCGACCTGCGCCGCGATGGCCCGGCTGCGGCAATTCGGTTGCGCTCCAAGGTGAACGCTGCCGCGCGTGCGGCGCTGTCCCGGCACGACTTCGTCGAGATCGAGACGCCGACGATTACCCGCTCTACGCCGGAGGGGGCGCGCGACTTTTTGGTGCCGGCCCGGTTGCATCCGGGTTCGTTCTACGCCCTGCCGCAGAGCCCGCAGCTGTTCAAGCAGCTGCTGATGGTGGCCGGGATGGAACGCTACTATCAGATCGCCCGCTGCTACCGCGACGAAGATTTCCGCGCCGACCGACAGCCCGAATTCACCCAGCTCGACATGGAGATGAGCTTCGTCGACGCCGAAGACATCATCGCCATTTCCGAGGAGATCCTGACCGCCCTGTGGGCGCTGATCGGCTACCAGATCCCAACGCCGATACCGCGGATCACCTACGCCGACGCGATGCGACGGTTCGGCTCCGACAAACCCGATATGCGGTTCGGGCTGGAGCTCGTCGAGTGCACAGAGTTCTTCTCCGACACCACATTCCGCGTTTTCCAGGCGCCGTATGTCGGTGCGGTCGTCATGCCCGGCGGGGCCTCGCAGCCGCGGCGCACGCTGGACGGCTGGCAGGAGTGGGCCAAACAGCGCGGCCATCGAGGACTGGCCTACGTCCTGGTGGGTGACGCGTCATCCGGGGGCACGCTGAGTGGTCCGGTGGCCAAGAACCTTTCTGATGCCGAGCGCGCCGGTCTGGCCGCGCACGTCGGAGCCGCCCCAGGGGACTGCATCTTCTTCTCAGCGGGTCCGGCGAAGTCGTCGCGGGCGCTGCTCGGCGCCGCGCGCAGCGAGATCGCCGACCGGCTCGGGCTGATCGACCACGACGCGTGGGCATTCGTCTGGGTGGTCGACCCGCCGCTCTTCGAGCCCGCCGACGACGCGACCGCCGCCGGCGACGTGGCGGTCGGCTCTGGAGCATGGACCGCGGTACATCACGCGTTCACTTCGCCCAAGCCGGAATACGAGCACGCGCTGGACAGCGATCCCGGCGGCGTGCTGGCCGACGCGTACGACATCGTCTGCAACGGCAACGAGATCGGTGGCGGCTCGATTCGTATCCACCGCCGTGACATTCAGGAACGGGTGTTCGCGGTCATGGGCCTGGACAAGGCAGAGGCGGAAGAGAAGTTCGGATTCCTGTTGGAGGCGTTCATGTTCGGCGCGCCGCCGCACGGCGGGATCGCGTTCGGCTGGGACCGGATTACTGCGCTGCTGGCCGGGATGGAGTCGATCAGAGAGGTGATCGCATTCCCGAAGACCGGCGGTGGCATCGACCCGCTCACCGATGCGCCGGCGCCGATCACCGCCCGGCAGCGCAAGGAGTCCGGAATAGACGCCAAGCCCAAACAGGTTGACCAGGCATGACCGAACAGACCCCCGACACCGCAGCGCTGCACGCCTTCAACCAGACCCTGATCGACGAGTTCCGGGCCAACGAGGGCAAGGTCACCGGGCAATTCGCCAATTCCGACTTGCTCCTACTCACCACGACGGGCGCCAAGTCCGGCCAAACCCGGGTATCGCCGCTGGCCTACTTGCGCATCGACGGCAGGCTGATCATCGTCGGATCCTTCGCGGGCGCCCCGGTCAATCCGGCCTGGGTGCACAATCTGCGGGCCAAGCCGCAGGCACACATCGAGGTGGGCACGGAATCGTTCGATGTCACCGCGCGCGAAGTTCCGTCCGCGGAGCGCGACGAACTCTTCGCGAAGGTCAGTGCCGCGGCACCGGGCTTCGCCGACTACCAGGCCAACACCAGCCGGGTGATTCCGCTGTTCGAATTACACCGGGCTTAACTGGCGCAGGTGTGCACACTCGGCGCGCGCCGCGGAGCGCGCTGAGGTAAGGAAGCCTGATGAGCCCTTCGACGCTGACGCGGCCAGCTGCGGCGTATGCCGCCATGCTCGCGGGTTTCAAACGGCTGCATTCGCTGTGGTTCACGTTGCTGCAGACCTCGGTCGCCGCGGGGCTGGCCTGGTATATCGCCAACGACGTCCTGGAGCACCGCCAGCCGTTCTTCGCGCCGACCTCCGCTGCGGTGTGCCTGTCCGCGAGCAACGTGTTACGCGCCCAGCGCGCCGTCCAGATGATCATCGGGGTGTCTCTGGGGATCTGGATAGGCGTCGCGGTGGTGGGAGCGCTCGGCCTTGGGGCCGTCCCCATCGCCGTCACCGCGCTGATCTCGCTCTGCGTTGCGGTGTTCATCGGCCGCGGACTCATCGGGCGAGGATTGATGTTCGTCAACCAGACCGTCGTCTCGTCGATCCTGGTGTTGGCGTTGTACCGCAACGGCGTCGCTTTCGAACGCCTCGACGACGCCCTGATCGGTGGCGGCGTCGCCATCGTGTTCGCGATCGTGCTGTTCCCGGCCAACCCGCTGGTTGTGCTGCGCAATGGGAGCGTCGCGGTGCTGCAAGCCCTGCAAGGCGTGCTGACCCACACAGCGGATGTCGCCTGCGGCGACGGGGCGCCCCAGCCCGACTGGCCGATCCGGGCTATCGACCGGGTTCACGAACAGGTGGGCGGGCTCATCCAGGCCCGCACTACCGCCCGTCAGGTGGTGCGGGTGGCGCCGCGGCGCTGGGGCCTGCGTGCGGCCGTCCTGGTCGCCGAGCACCAGGCTGTGCACGTAGCCCTGCTTGCCGGCTCTGTGGTCCAGCTGGCCCGCGTTGTCGGAGCCGCCCTCGACGGCCGCGACCGGCTTCCGGAACCGGTACACGATGTGCTGGTCGAGCTTGCGGCGGCGACAAACCTTGCCGACTCGGATTCCGCAGCGGCCATCGAGCGCGTTGCCACCGCGCGCCAGCAGGCTTCGGCGCTGCAATCAGAGGCCCGCGAGCGAACCGAGGTGTTGCTCGCCGAGGGCATCAAGGCGTGCGTTGACGAACTGCAAAGGGTCATCGACCTGGACCAGAGATGAAAGCCGGGAAGGTTCAGGGCAGGTCGGCCAGGAATTCCTGGACCAGCTTCTTCGGCGCCTGCGTCAGCCAGGCTTCGGTGATCAGCTCTTCGAGGTCGCCGACCGCGATCTCGGCCAGATTGACCAGCACCGCGGGATAGCCGTCGAAATGCGGGGTGGTGAAATACACCCTCGGCTCGTCGCCGATCAACGCGAACTTCACGCCCTCGTCGGAGACCCGGACACCGAGGATGTCGCCTTCGGGTGGCTCCGACCCGCCGCGGGCCAGCGCTTCACGGTCCGACGGGCGCATGGGCCGCTCCCATGCCACCAGCTTCTTGCCCACCCGCCAGTCGTGTGGTGACTGCTCTGCGGTCAGCGGCAGCCCACCGACGATGCGGGCGACGTCTTCCCAGGTGGCCACACCTCGATTGTGCTCCGGCTATGGTGCGTGTGGTGCGATATTCGCTGGACCAAGGCGCGACGGGGGTGGGTCGCTGTCGAGACGTCAGGAGGTAGCTGTTGTCAGGAGATAACCCGGCCGCCCGCCGCCATCGAGTCACGCACCGTACCGAGTACCGCTACTCCGACGTTGTGACCAGCTCCTATGGCCGCGGTTTTCTCACGCCGCGCGACTCGCTGCGGCAGCGTTGCATCGCGCATCGGCTGGACATCGATCCGGCCCCCGCCGATAGCTCTACCAGCCGCGACGGCTACGGCAACATCAGCTCCTACTTCCACGTCACCGAACCGCACCGCACCCTGACCATCACCAGTGACTCGATCGTCGACGTGTATCCGCCGGCCCCCGGTTTGTTCACCAGTGGGCCCGCGTTGCAACCGTGGGAGGCTGCCCGGCCCACCGGCGTGAGGGGAGCCCTCGCGACCGACTTCACCCTGGACTTGAATCCGCCGGAGATCACCGATGAAGTGCGCGAGTACGCGGCACCCAGCTTCGTGCCCGAGCGCGCGTTGGTCGAGGTGCTGCGCGATCTCGCGTCGCGCATCTACACCGACTTCACCTACCGATCGGGGTCGACGACCGTTTCCACCGGAGTCAATGAGGTTCTGGCAGCCCGGGAAGGGGTATGCCAAGACTTTGCCAGGCTGGCGATCGCCTGCCTGCGAGCCAACGGCCTGGCGGCCAGCTACGTGTCCGGTTATCTGGCCACCGACCCGCCACCCGGGAAGGATCGAATGATCGGCGTTGACGCCACCCACGCCTGGGCCGCGGTGTGGACTCCGCAGGACCCAGGCCAATTCCAGTGGTTGGGGCTTGACCCCACCAACGACCAGATGGTCGACCAGCGATACATCATCGTCGGGCGCGGCCGCGACTACGCGGACGTGCCGCCGCTGCGCGGCATCATCTACACCAACTCAGAGAAGAGCGTGATCAAGGTCGCCGTCGACGTGGTGCCGTTCGAAGGCGACGCGCTGCATGCGTGACTTCCACTGTCCCAACTGCGGCCAGCGCCTGACGTTCGAGAACTCCGAGTGCCTGTCGTGTGGCAGCGCGCTCGGGTTTTCTCTCGAGCAGATGGCCCTGTTGGTGATCGCCAAAGGCGACGAAGGCGACCATGCCGGCGCCGTGGCCGCCGCGGACTATCGATTGTGCGCCAATCTCCATATCGCCGAATGCAATTGGCTGGTTCCCGTTGAGCCCGGCCGACTTTGCACGTCGTGCGCGCTGACTGCCGAGCGGCCCAACGATGCCGACACGGTCGGCTTGGCGGAATTCGCCCGGGCCGAAGCGGCCAAGCGGCGGTTGGTCGCCGAGCTGCACGAGCTGAACCTGCCGATCATCGGACGCGACCAGGATCCCGACTACGGATTGGCATTCCGCCTGCTGGCCAGTGCGCACGAGAAGGTGATCACCGGGCACGACAACGGCGTCATCACACTGGATCTGGCCGAGGGCGACGACGTACACCGCGAGCAGCTGCGCGTGGAGATGGACGAGCCGTACCGGACTCTGCTCGGGCACTTCCGGCACGAGGTCGGGCACTACTACTTCTACCGCCTGATCACCCCGTCGCAGGAGTACTTGCAGCGGTTCAACGAGCTGTTCGGCGATCCCGGCGCCGACTATCAGGAGGCGCTGGACCGGCACTACAACGACGGCGCGCCCAAGGGTTGGCAGGAACGCTTCGTGTCGTCGTATGCGACCATGCACCCCGCCGAGGACTGGGCCGAGACGTTCGCACATTATCTGCACATCCGTGACGCCCTGGACACCTCAGCTTGGTGCGGTCTGGCACCGGCGACGGCGACCTTTGACCGTCCGGCCTTGGGCCCCAGCGCGTTTCCCAACATCATCGAGTTGTGGCTGCCGCTGTCATGGTCGCTGAACATGGTGAACCGGTCGATGGGCCACGACGACCTGTATCCCTTCGTGTTGCCGGCTGCGGTGCTGGACAAGATGCAGTTCATCCACACCGTTATCGACGAGGTGACCTCGGATTCGAGTGGACCCGCGAAGGTCAGCGCTTAGCTGCGATTTCAGCCGCGATCGCCAACACGGGGCGGTCAGGGCACCACGCGGCGTTCGTCGGGGCCCCACAGTGGCTGCATGTCGCCGGGCAACGCCAACTGCGTCGCGGTGATGGCCTCGGCCAGGTCGCGCAGCTCGGTATGTATCGCAGTGAGCAGCTCTTCCAGCTTCGCGCGGCGGCCGTTGGCGCTGACCTGTTCCAGCTCTGCGGGAATAGAACGGCGCAGGCGGGTACTGATCTCGTCCACCATCCGCTCCGGACGCGACGATCCGGATGAGCCAGGCAGGTCTTTGAGGTCGGCGCGCAGCCGCTCCAGCTGGTACAGCAACGAACGGGGGTTTTGCGCGTCATACAGCATCAGCTCGGCGACGGCGGCAACACTGACCTTGCCCACCGTGCGGCGACGGTAGATGACCGATGACTCGCATGCCACCAGTGTTGACTCGATGACGGTCAGCTCGGCAGCGGCGCTGCGGACGGTGGTGAGGGTGGCCCGCAGCAACGCGGTCAGCCAGAGGCCGCGTTCGATGCGTTTGCCGATGTCCATCATCGTCCAGCCCACGTCTTGCACCATCGACTCGGCGGCCACCCCCGAGAGCGTGAGCATCCCGGCCAAGGTTTGCGAATGAGTCGACGCGAGCAAGGTGTCGGCCACGGCGAGCGAGTCGGGTGGGTCGGGGCTTTGGGCAACCGCGCGCTCCACGCCGGCCAGCACCATCCAGGTGTCGTTGGACAACTGGTCGCGCACCGCCCTGGCGGCAAGTCCCAGCCCCTCCACCGACTGGACAAGGGATCCCGGCCGGTTCGGGTCCACCGTCAGCGACCAGAGCGTCGAAGGGGTGACGGCGATCATCTCGGCGTGGTCGTTATCCGCCCCGGTCTCGCTCCCGGTGATCCGGCCCAGCGCGGCCATCAGCACCGGCACGCATTCGCTTTCTTCGGTGTCCTGGTGATGCCGGTAGACGTGGAAGCGGTCGCGCGCGACGGACAGCAACCGGGCCATCCCCTCCGCGCGCTCGCCATAGCGTCCCATCCAGAACAGGTTGGACAGCACACGAGGCGAGCTGACGGCCCAAGTGCCCGCCCCGGTCTTGGCCGGCTGCGCGATCGACGGCTCCACCACGGTCAGGGTCACCGTCTCGGCTCGCGCCCGCTCTGTCGGGCGCACCCAGACATCTTTTGCCGCAAGAGTTTTCATTGTGTATGCGGCGGGCCCGGGTGCCACTACATAGCCGATGCCGCCGATCATCGGCGCATAGCCGCTGCTCTGGGCAACGGTGAACAACCGCATGCCGACGCCGGCCGATGACAACACACCGGCGTGGTCGGTGGGCGCCGACGAGAACTGCGGCAGCTCCTGGCCGACCCACTGCCACGGCATGTTCTCGATATGCGCGGCTAATTCAGACAGTTGTGTAGCTGAAAGTACGGGTCCGACAAGGGTTTCCCCGCCGACGGTGGACTTGATCAAGAGCGAGGAGAGATTCGCCAGCAGGTGCGAACGTTCGCTGGCGATGCCGCCCCAGTAGACCGGAGCCGCATGCAGCAGTGGGGCTTCGCCGAGCAAGCGCTCGGCAAGCTCGGGTAGGAAACGCAGCAGCCCAGGGCTTTCCAGGATGCCGCTGCCCAGCGTGTTGACGACGGTCACCGTTCCGCGGTGTTGCGCCTCAACCAGGCCGACCACGCCGAGTCTGGAGTCGGCGCGTAGATCCAGCGGGTCCACGTACTCCGCGTCGACGCGGCGAAGAACGACGTCAACGCGCTTCAATGTGCCCAGCGAGCGCATCCACAGCTTGCCGTCGCGCACTACCAAATCCGCGCTTTCCACGAGTGGGAAACCCAGCAGCGTAGCCAGATACGCCTGATCGAAGGCGGTCTCTGAATAGATGCCCGGGGTGAGCACAACCACCACCGGGTCTTGAGCGATGTCGGGTGCCGCGTCGATCAGTGCCAGCCGCAGCGCCTGTGCGAACGGTGTCGTCGGTCGCGGCGCAATTCTCTCGTAGAGGTCGGGAATAGAGTGCGCGATCACGCGCCGGTCGGCCAGCGCATAGCCGGCGCCCGAGGGCGCCTGCGTCCAGTCGGCGTTGACCTGAAAGCTGCCGTCCGGTAGCCGGCTGACGTCACAGGCGTGCATGAAAAGCTGGTGGTGCCCGGGCACTTCGATTCCGCCGGCGGCACGCACGTAACCGGGATGGGCGAACACCAGTTCCGGTGGCAGGAAGCCTTCGGTGAGCAGGCTGCGCGGCCCGTACAGATCCGCGAGCACGGCGTCGAGCAGGCGCGACCGCTGCACCAGCCCGGCCTCCAGCAATTCCCAATCGGCCGCGGAGACCACGATCGGCAGTGTGTCCAGGCTCCAGGGCCTTGGCTCCAGATGGCTGCCGTCACTGTCGGGATCGACTTCGGTGTAGGTGATGCCGTCGTTGTCGATCAAGCTGTGCACCACCGAACGCAGCCGGTTCAGCCCGAACCTGCCGCGCTCGGCGACCGCGTCGGCCAGCTCGGTCCAGGCGGGCCGCACGTTCCCGTTCTGGTCGACGAATTCGTCGAAGCCGATTCCCGGACCTGCTGAACTGGCGGAACGCAGGTCGAACAGCGCTTCCTGGGCGCGCGCGGCCCGGTACCCGGTCAGGAGGCGGTCGGCGTCGTAGCGGTCGGTAGCAGGCGCCAACGATCCATCCGAGCCGAGTGCCATGTACGCGGATGCCATTACTGCAGTACGGTACGCACGCGTCGCAGGTCAAGGATGCCCGGCGCGCCGATGTCGGTGAGGATCCGGGCCTGTTTCTCCCGGATGCGGGATAGGTCGAGCTTGCCCGGGGTGAAGCCGGTTGCCTCAAAACGGCGGGCGCGGCGCGCTTCGGCCTCCTCGGCGTTGACGGGTGGCTCGTCGTAAGCCCGCCCGCCGGGATGGGAGACGTGGTAGGTGCATCCGCCCCGTGACGTTCCGGTGGTGAGGTCGATGAGCTCGAACTGCAGCGGGACGTCGGTTGTGATGGTTGGGTGCAGCGCGCTGGGCGGCTGCCAGGCCTTGAACCGCACACCACCGACGTGGATGTCGTCGTTGTCGGTGGCCAGCAACGGCACTGGGTAGCCGTTGCAGGTCACCACGTAGCGGTGGCGGTCGCCGCCGATGATGCGGATCTGGACCCGCTCGACCGAGGAGTCGACGTAGCGGGCGGTACCTGTCGCGGTGGCTTCTTCGCCGAGGGTGTTCCACGGCTCGATCGCCCCGCGCAGCTCGATCTCCACGCCGTCGAACACGGCGGTGCCGATACGCGGGAAGCGGAATTCGGTGAACGGGTCCAGCCAGCTGGTCTCGAAGGCGATGCCGTGTGCGCGCAGGTCGGCGGCCACTTCGGCGATATCTTGAATCAAGAAGTGCGGCAACAAGTATCGCCCGTGCAAGTTAGCGCCGTGCCGGATCAGCGGGGCACGCAGCGGTTCGTCCCAGAACCACGCCACCAGTGAGCGGACCAGCAGCGACTGCACCATCGCCATGCGCAGATGCGGTGGCATCTCGAACCCGCGCAGCTCCAGCAGGCCGAGCCTGCCGCGGGCGCTGTCGGGGCTGTAGAGCTTGTCGATGCAGAACTCGGCGCGATGGGTGTTACCGGTGATGTCGGTGAGCAGGTGGCGCAGCGCGCGGTCGGTCACCCACGGTTGTGCAGCGCGGCCGTCCCCGGAAGACGAAGACAGCCGGGCGATCTCAGCGAAGGCGATCTCGAGTTCATAGAGCGCCTCGGCGCGGCCCTCGTCAACCCGCGGTGCCTGCGACGTGGTGCCGACGAATCGCCCGGAGAACAGATATGACAGCGACGGGTGTCGCTGCCAGTAGGTCAGCAGCGAGACCAACAGGTCCGGCCGGCGCAGCAGCGGTGAGTCCGCCGGCGTCACGCCACCGAGCGTGATGTGGTTGCCACCGCCGGTACCGCCGTGGGTGCCGTCGATGTCGAACGACTCGGTAGCCAACCGGGCTAAGCGGGCCTGCCCGTAAAGGGTTTCCAGCAGCTGGGTTTGTTCGGCGAAGCTGGCGGTGGGCGCGACGTTGACCTCGATGACGCCGGGGTCCGGTGTGATCGTGGTGGATTGCAGCCGTGGATCTGGTGGGGGACCGTAACCCTCGACCACAACCGGGCAGTGCGCCGTCGCCGCCGCGGCTTCGACTCGGGCAATGAGGTCGACGAAATGCTCAAGGGCCTCGGTGGGCGGCATGAAGATGTACAGCAGGCCATCGCGAACCTCGGCGACCATCGCGGTTGGCGGCGCGGACTCGGCGTCCTCCACCGGCGTCGCTTCCGCGTCCAAGGCTTCGGGATCGGTGGCCTCCGCCGACGGTAATGCCGACACCACCGTCAGCGGGTCGACCTCGAACGATGCCCGTGGCGGCTGCCAGCTGATCGAATCCAGCGGCAGCCGCAGGCCCGCCGGCGAATCCCCCTCGAGCAAAACGATGCGAGAGCGGCGCAGCTGCCAGTTCGCGCTGGCCCAGCCGCGATCGTCATCGCGGCGGTGCAGCGGCAGCACGAACGCCGCAGGGGACGTGGTGGGTTCGTCGAGCCGCGCCAGCAGCGCTGCGCGGCGTTCGGCGATGTCGTGCCCGGTTTCGGGGCCTTCGGGGCCTTCGGGGCCTTCGGGGCCCAGGTCGTCGCTGGCTTCCACCGGGTCGCCCTGGGGCATTCGGACTTTGGCTGCGAGCTGGGAGAGTGGATCCTCGTAGGCCGGCCGCACCTGCGAGAGCGGCAGCCCCAGGCCCTCGGCGACGCCCGCAACCACCCGGTAAGCCGCCTCGTCATCGACGGGGGTAGTTGGCTCGCCGGGCTCAGTTTGCCCACTTCTCCAAGGGTCGGCCAGCAGCGCGCCGTTGGTCCATAGCGGTCGCCCGTCGGTGCGCCAGTACAGCCCAATCTGCCAGCGTGGCAACGGCTCTCCCGGGTACCACCTGCCTTGCCCGCGGTGGATCAACCCCTGCGGGGCCCACGCAGCCTTCAGCCGGGCGGCCAGATCGGATGCCCGCGCACGCTTGTGCGGGCCGTCTGCGGCCGTCGTCCACTCCTCGTCGATCTGGTTGTCCACCGACACGAACGTCGGCTCGCCGCCGACGGTCAGCCGGACGTCACCGGCGGACAGCCGCTCGTCGACGCGCTTTCCGACTTCGCAGATCGACGTCCACGCCTCGTCGCTGTAGGGCAGCGTGACGCGCGGGTCTTCGTGGACGCGGGTGACGGTGTTGGAGAACTCCAGCACCGACTCGCACGGGCCGGTCCCACCGCTGATGGGCGCCGCGCTCGCGGGATGCGGTGTGGCTGCCAGTGGGATATGGCCCTCGCCGGCGAACAGCCCGGACGTCGGGTCCAGCCCGATCCAGCCCGCGCCGGGGAGGTACACCTCGGCCCACGCGTGCAGGTCGGTGAAGTCGGCGGCGGGTCCCGGTGGCCCGTCCAGCGCCTCGACGTCGGATGCCAGCTGTACCAGATAGCCGGACACGAACCGGGCGGGCAACCCGAACTGGCGCAGGATCGACACCAGCAGCCACGCTGAGTCCCGGCACGAGCCGATGCCGGTGCGCAGCGTGAAATCCGGTGTCTGGACGCCGGGCTCCATCCGCAGGCTGTAGCCGACGTCGGCGTTGATCGCGCGGTTGAGCGCGACCAGGAAGTCAATGGTGCGAATGCCATCCGGCACCTTGAAACTGCTCACCCATGCTTGCACGAGATCGCCGGGGCCCGACCCTGCACCGTCCTCGTCGACAGGCCGCAGGTACGGCTCAAGGTCATCGGCCAGCGTCTTGGGGAAGCTCAACCCTGACCCGGCAGGCCACCTCTCGGCCCAGTCCTCAATGAAGAAGTCGAACGGGTTGATCACCTTGAGGTCGGCAATGAGCCCAACGGTGATGGTCAATTGGCGCATAGGGTTCGGAAACACCAGCCGGGCAAGAAAGTTGCCAAGCGCGTCCTGTTGCCAGTTGATGAAGTGGTCGGCCGGTTCGACGCGCAGCGAGTAGGCCTCGATGGGGGTGCGGGAATGAGGTGCCGGTCGCAGCCGCACGACGTGCGGATACACCTGAACCAGCCGGTCAAAGGTGTAGCTGGTGCGATGCTCCAGCGCAACTTTGATGCTCATAACCGCTGATCCCATCACACGTGCCGGCACGCCGCAGTGCACCGCAACTACCGCAGGTCAGCGGAAACCCGGTCTGCCAACTCAGGCGCAGTCGGCCGGTGAAGTCCGCCGCCCCTGGTCCGGCGGGTCGGGTTGGCTATGCCGGCTGCTGCCCGGGCGGTATGCCGGGGGGCGGTCCTGGCTGGTAACCCGGCTGTTCCAGCGGCACGACCCGGCCGCCGGAAAGCTTTCGGTAGGTGTAGACCGAGATCAGCACGGCGACCGGGAACGCGACGATCAGGCCTACCCCACACAGCAATTCGCCGATCAGGATCGCCGCGTACTGCACGAGGAACGACAGCAAAGCGCCGCCCACGTTGGATCTGGCGGTCGCGATGCTGGCCTTCAGGGAGTCGACGGGCGAAAGGGATCGGTCGATCACAAACGGGATGGCGAACTGGGCGAGGAAGGCGAAGATGAGGCCGGGGATGATGAGCAGGATCGTTCCGATCCAGACGCCAACCGCGATCAACAGGGCGGTCAGGAACACCCGTCCCAGATTGCGCGGTTTGAAGAACGACCCGATGGTGACCGGCTTTCCGTCTGCGATGTCGAGAGAACCTGACAACAAGCCGGCGTGCGTGTAGACGCCGGCTACGAAGATCAGCAGATAGGCGAGGACCATGACGATGATCGAGGCGGCGCCGAACGTCACGTTCACGCTTTCGGCGGTATTGCCGTAGCTGTCGGTGGATGTGCTGCTCGAATGGTTGCCGAGGGCGACGGGCACGAACCCGGCGACGAGGCCGAGAATGGTCAGCACGACGCCGTAGGCCACGACCGCAACGGTGAGCGCCATCGCGTTCTGCGTGAACTTGTTCCACGCCCAGCTGATCGCCGCACCGACACTGAACTGTGGCGTGGTTGGGCCACCGGGGGCGACGCCGTAGCCGGGCTGCGGCGGGTAGCCGGGCGGAGGCGGGGGAGGACCGCCAGGTGGGTTGTACCCCTGGGGCGGCGGTCCGGGAGGGCCGGGAGGCCCGTAGCCGCCTGGCGGTGGGCCGTAACCGGGCGGCGGGGGAGGAGGCGCCCCGTAGCCCGGGGGTGGCGGGCCGTAGCCGGGCGGCGGTGGGCCGTAACCGGGCGGCGGCGGGCCGTAGCCGGGCGGCGGTGGGCCGTAGCCGGGCGGCGGTGGGCCGTAGCCGGGCGGCGGCGGGGGCGGCGCGCCGTAACCAGGCGGCGGTGGCGGGGGCGGCGTGCCGTAACCAGGCGGAGGCGGGTAGTCCGGCGGATTCTCGTCGCTGCCATGGGGTTCGGACGGGGTGCCTGGATAGTCTGGCGGCTGGCCCATTGCCGTCCTCCGCTTCCTGGTTCGGTTATGAGATGCGCGCGAAACTTAGCAAACCGGAACTTAGCAAATATGCGGCGGAGGCGCGCGGACGAGTTCTAGGTCTCGGGCCGGCGCAGGACCGCCGCGCCTGGGAGGTACGGCCCAGGCGGCATGGCGGGTGGGGGCCACGCCTGGTACCCGGGCTGCGCGAGCTCAATCACCTGACCTCCCGGAAGCTTTCGGCAAGTATAGATCAAGATGAGCGCGGCCACGGGGATCGCCGCCGGAGGTGGGCGCCAGCCGGGTGGTGGGGGCGGGGCGCCCGCTGCGCCACCACGCGAGCAGCTGTCTACCCCCCGTGGTATGCCTGAAGTCGTGTCCGACGGTCTGTTTGACCTGCCCGGCGCGCGGCAGCCGACCGACCACGATCTGCGCGTGTCGGCCGGGGCGCCGCTCGCGGTGCGGATGCGTCCGGCGTCATTGGACGAAGTGGTCGGGCAGGATCACCTGCTCGCCGTCGGGTCGCCGCTGCGCCGCCTGGTCGAGGGTTCGGGTGTGGCGTCTGCCATCCTGTACGGCCCGCCCGGGAGCGGTAAGACCACACTGGCGGCGCTGATCTCGCAGGCGACCGGGCGCCGATTCGAGGCGTTGTCGGCGTTGTCGGCCGGTGTCAAGGACGTTCGAGCGGTGATAGAAAGTGCGCGTATCGCGCTGCTTCGCGGCGAGCCGACGGTGCTGTTCATCGATGAAGTGCACCGGTTCTCCAAGACACAGCAGGATGCCCTGTTGTCCGCAGTGGAGAACCGGGTGGTGTTGCTGGTTGCCGCCACCACCGAAAACCCGTCATTTTCGGTGGTGGCGCCGCTGCTGTCGCGATCATTGATTCTGCAGTTGCGGCCGTTGACGTCCGACGACATTCGTACGCTGGTGCAGCGCGCGATCGATGATCCTCGCGGCCTGGGCGGGCGGGTGGAGGTGGCGCCCGACGCCGTCGAGCTGCTGGTGCGATTGGCTGCCGGCGACGCGCGCCGTGCCCTGACCGCGCTGGAGGTCGCCGCTGAAGCGGTGCCAGTGGGTGACGAGCTGACGGTAATGTCCGTCGAGCAGTCGCTGGACCAGGCCGCGGTGCGCTATGACCGCGACGGCGATCAGCACTACGACGTCGTCAGCGCCTTCATCAAATCGGTGCGCGGTTCCGACGTCGACGCCGCGCTGCACTACCTGGCCCGCATGCTGGTCGCCGGGGAGGATCCACGGTTCATCGCGCGCCGGTTGATGATCCTGGCCAGCGAGGACATCGGTTTGGCCGACCCGACTGCGCTGCAGGTTGCAGTCGCCGCCGCGCAGACGGTGGCGTTGATCGGCATGCCCGAGGCGCAGCTGACGTTGGCGCATGCCACCATCCACCTGGCCACTGCGCCGAAGTCGAACGCGGTCACCACCGCGCTGGCAGCCGCGATGAACGACATCAAGGCGGGCAAGGCCGGCCTGGTGCCCGCCCATTTGCGCGACGGGCACTACTCCGGGGCGGCGGCGCTGGGGAATGCGCAGGGCTACAAGTACTCCCACGACAACCCGGACGGCGTTGTCGCCCAACAGTATCCGCCGAATGAACTGGTGGACGTGGACTACTACCGGCCCACCGATCATGGCGCGGAGCGCCAGATCGCGAACCGGCTGGACCGGTTGCGGGCGATCATCCGCAAGAGGCGCGGGTGACACGCAGCCGCGGGCAATCAGATCAGTTCGGGCACTCTCAAGCGGGCGATCGCCAGCTCGAACTCGGCCACATCGACTACCTCGGCGCCCAGATCGCGGACCCGCCTGCTGCGCAGCTCGGTCGCGCGGTCCCGGTTTCGGGCCATCGCGTCCATGCTGTCGAACGTCGAGCACGACACCGCCCGCCGGCATGCCGGGTGGTCGACCATCAGGCTGGCACTGCAGAATCCGTCCAGGTTCTCCATCTCCGGAAGTACCGACGTCCGGTAGAAGTCCAGGGAGCGGCCGAGCTGATCTGGTACCACCTTGAGCCAGGTAGCCCGCACACACGCCCCTTCGCTCGATCGGTGGTCGCGGTGCAGTAGAGCGATATCCCATTCTTCGACTTTCGCGCTACCGTCGAACATCAGCGCGGCGCGATCACGGATAGGCGCCACTCGCTCTGCGGCGGCGCGCATCGTATCCATGGTCTCCCACGCGCTGGTGGCGATACACGTGCCGGACTGGCGGTCGACCAACAGTGACATTCCGACACACCCGTTCATCTCCTGCAGAGCGGGTATGACGACATCGCGAACGTGCGCAATTCCAATGTCGACCGATAAGGGTTGCGCCTGGATGGTGGTAGAGCGTGCGTACACGGTCGACCCCTCCTCTGTCGGGGCAGCGCCCCGGTGGCGCCACCGGTCCCACCAAATACCTTCCTCCGAGCGATTACCGCTGGCAATGGCTTCCGGGATATGGCAGAGCTTGTTTTCCGGCCAGTTTCCCGGGCTCTTCCGTAGGCTGGACCGGGTGCAAACCGATGTGCTGGAAGTCGACACCTCCCAGCGCCGCATCGTGGATCTCACCGACGCGGTGCGCAGGTTCTGCTTCGCGCTGGGCGATGGCCTGTTGAACGTGTTCGTCCCGCACGCGACAGCCGGGGTCGCGATCATCGAGACCGGCGCCGGTTCTGACGACGATCTGGTCGACACGCTGGAACGGCTGTTGCCGCGCGATGACCGCTACCGGCACGCGCACGGCTCCAATGGTCATGGCGCCGACCATGTCTTACCTGCGATCGTGTCGCCCTCGGTGACGTTGCCGGTTTGTAGTGGCGAGCCGCGGCTGGGTACCTGGCAGAGCGTCGTCCTGGTCGACCTCAACCGGGACAACCCGCGGCGGTCGGTGCGGCTGAGCTTTTTGGAGGGCTAGCGTTTTTTTGCAGGGCTGGCCGCCCGGCAATGGACGGCACCGGGCCAGTACTGTGTGCGGTCGAAACGAGTCGTCAGACAGCCTCTGAATAGCCCGGCGAATTAGGCTGGGATCGACTCGAGAGTGAGTCACACGCGGGGCCGGGGCGTACCGGTAAGCAGAAAGAAGCGGGAAGAGTGCAGACACACGAGATCAGGAAGCGGTTTCTTGATCATTTCGTGAAGGCGGGCCACACCGAGGTGCCGAGCGCATCAGTGCTCCTCGACGACCCCAATCTGCTGTTTGTCAACGCCGGCATGGTTCAGTTCGTGCCGTTCTTTCTGGGGCAACGCACACCGCCGTACGCGACGGCCACCAGCATCCAGAAGTGCATCCGCACTCCCGATATCGACGAGGTGGGCATCACCACCCGGCACAACACGTTCTTTCAGATGGCCGGGAATTTTTCGTTCGGCAACTACTTCAAGCGCGGAGCCATCGAATTGGCCTGGGCGTTGCTGACGAACACTATCGCCGACGGGGGATACGGGCTGGATCCAGAAAGACTATGGGCCACAGTGTATCTCGACGATGACGAAGCTGCGGGGCTGTGGCAGCAGGTCGCGGGCTTACCGGTCGAGCGGATCCAGCGCCGTGGCATGGCTGACAACTACTGGTCGATGGGCATCCCCGGGCCGTGCGGACCGTCGTCGGAGATCTACTACGACCGCGGGCGCGAGTTCGGGGTCGAGGGCGGCCCCGCGGCCAACGAGGACCGCTACATCGAGATCTGGAACCTCGTGTTCATGCAGAACGAACGCGGCGAGGGAACCGGCAAGGAAGACTTCGAAATACTCGGGCCGCTGCCCCGCAAGAACATCGACACCGGCATGGGTGTCGAGCGGGTCGCGTGCATCCTGCAAGGCGTACCCAACGTCTACGAGACCGACTTGCTGCGGCCGGTGATAGATGAAGTGGCCAAGGTGGCCGCGCGTCCCTACGACCCCGAAGATCAAGAAGGCCACCACGAAGACGATGTGAGATATCGCATAATCGCCGATCACAGCCGCACGGCCGCGATCCTGATCGGCGACGGGGTCAGCCCGGGTAACGACGGACGCGGTTACGTGCTGCGCCGACTGCTGCGCCGGGTGATCCGCTCGGCCAAGCTGCTGGGCATCGACAGCCCTGTCGTTTCAGACCTGATGGCCACCGTGCGCGACGCGATGGGTCCGTCCTATCCCGAACTGGTCAGCGACTTCGACCGGATCAGGCGCATCGCCGTCGCCGAGGAGACTGCATTCAATCGCACGCTGGTGTCCGGTTCGAGGTTGTTCGACGAGGTGGCCGGGGCCACCAAAGCATCCGGTGCCAGCGTGGTTTCCGGCTCGGACGCCTTCACCCTGCACGACACCTACGGGTTTCCGATCGACCTGACCCTCGAGATGGCCGCAGAAGCCGGCTTGACGGTCGATGAGGCCGGCTTCCGCGAGCTGATGGCCGAACAGCGCAAGCGTGCCAAAGCAGACGCCGCCGCGCGCAAACACGCGCACGCCGACCTGACCGCTTATCGTGAGCTGGTCGACGCCGGGCCCACCGAGTTCACCGGATTTGACGAGTTGACTTCCGAGGCCCGGATTCTGGGCATCTTCGTCGACGGCAAGCGGGTTCCGGTGGTGGCGCACGCGTCGGACGGAGAAGCTGCCGGTGCGGATCGAGTGGAACTGATTCTGGACCGGACCCCGCTTTACGCCGAGTCGGGTGGACAGCTGGCTGACGCAGGCACCATCAGCGGAACCGGGGCAGGAGGGAGCGCCCGGGCCGCGGTCACCGACGTGCAGAAGATCGCCAAAACCCTTTGGGTGCACCGAGTTAACGTGGAGTCAGGGGAGTTCGTCGAAGGCGACACCGTGGTTGCGGCGGTGGACTCGGGATGGCGCCGGGGCGCGACGCAGGGGCACTCGGGTACCCACATGGTGCACGCTGCGTTGCGACAGGTGCTGGGGCCCAATGCGGTTCAGGCGGGATCGCTGAACCGGCCGGGCTACTTGCGCTTCGATTTCAACTGGCAGGGGCCGTTGACCGACGACCAGCGCACCCAGATCGAAGAAGTGACCAACGAGGCCGTGCAGGCCGACTTCGAGGTGCACACGTTCATCGAGCAGTTCGACAAAGCCAAAGCGATGGGAGCGATGGCGCTCTTCGGCGAAAGCTATCCCGACGAAGTGCGCGTCGTGGAGATCGGCGGCCCGTTTTCGCTGGAGCTTTGCGGCGGAACGCACGTGCACAACTCGGCTCAGATCGGTCCGGTGACGATCCTGGGCGAATCGTCGATCGGCTCGGGGGTGCGCCGGGTGGAGGCCTACGTCGGGCTGGATTCGTTCCGTCACCTGGCCAAGGAGCGTGCGCTGATGGCCGGGCTGGCCTCGTCGCTGAAGGTGCCGTCTGAAGAGGTGCCCGCCCGGGTGGCCAATCTGGTGGAGCGCCTGCGGGCCGCGGAGAAGGAGCTCGAACGCGCCAGGCAGGCGACCGCCCGGGCGGCTGCGGCCAACGCCGCGGCCGGTGTGGAGCGGATCGGTAGCGTCGGTGTGGTGGCGCAGCGGATGTCCGGCGGGATGACCGCGGCCGACCTGCGCTCCCTGGTCGGCGACATCCGCGGCAAGCTGGGCAGCGATCCCGCGGTGGTCGTGCTGATCTCGTCGAGTTCGGTGGGCGAGAGCGAATCCGTGCCGTACGCGGTGGCGGTCAATCCAGCTGCCCAGGATCTCGGAATCCGCGCCAACGACCTGGTCAAACAGCTTGCTGTTGCCGTTGACGGCCGCGGCGGCGGCAAGGCCGATCTGGCGCAGGGCTCGGGAAACGATCCAACTGGCATCGACGCAGCGCTCGCCGCGGTGCGCTCCGAGATCGCCGTGATAGCGCGGGCCGGTTAGGTGGTCGCAGCACAGCACCGGCTGCCCGACCGGCCCGGCGATCCTGATGGGGACCCCGGACGGGGACGACGGCTCGGCATCGACGTGGGTAGTGTGCGCATTGGCGTGGCGTGCAGCGATCCCGACGGCATCCTGGCCACTCCGGTCCAGACGGTGCGCCGTGACCGTTCCGGCAAGCATGTGCGTCTGTTGGCCCAGCTCGCGAGCGAACTGGAGGCGGTCGAGATCGTCGTCGGATTGCCGCGGACACTCGCCGATCGCACCGGACCCTCGGCCCGGGACGCGATCGAACTGGCCGAGGCGCTGGCCCGGCGTGTTGCTCCTCTCCCGGTTCGGCTCGCCGATGAGCGGCTGACCACCGTCAGCGCGCAGCGATCGCTGCGCGCTGCGGGGGTGCGAGCCAAGGACCAACGCGCGATGATCGACCAGGCGGCGGCGGTAGCGATCCTGCAGAGCTGGCTCGATCAACGCCGCGCGACTCGAGCTGGTTCGGGGGCTGAGTTCGGTGCGGGGACTATTGACGAGGGGGCGGGGGATATCGCCGGTGGTTGACAGCGTGCGGGGCGAAAGAGCCGACCCTGAGGCGGTCGGGCCGCCCAGGAGAAGGATGAGCCGCCTTGACCGGAAGCGGGCCGAGCGCGGGCGTCGGCGGAAGCGATTTGCCGGCGGATTCGCCGCCGGGCTGCTGGTCGTGGTCGTGGTGGCGGCTGTCTTCCTCGGGGTCAAGCTGTGGCACGCGATGTCCGGACCTGGTGACGACTACGCCGGCGACGGGAAGCGCGACGTCGTGATTCAGATTCAAGCCGGTGACTCGACGACCGCGGTCGGGGAGACGCTGCACGACCAAGGTGTGGTTGCCACCGTTCGGGCATTCGTCGACGCCGCGCACGGCAACAACGCGATTTCGTCGATCCAGCCCGGCTATTACCGGATGCGCACCGAAATCCCGGCGGCTTCGGCCGTCGCGCGGCTGGCCGACCCGAACAACCGGGTTGGACGGCTGGTCGTACCCGAAGGGCGCCAGCTCGACGACACCACCGACATGAAGACGAATAGGGTGAATCCAGGCATCCTCAGCCTGATCTCCTCCGCCACCTGCGTGGATCTCGACGGCAAGCGGCGGTGTGTGTCGGTGGCCGATCTGCGCGCGGCAGCGGGCAATAGCGCTCCCGCCGCGCTGTCGGTCCCGGCGTGGGCGATTGAACCGGTGACCGAACTGGGCAACGACCATCGCCGGATCGAGGGCCTCATCGCGCCGGGAACCTTCAACGTCGATCCGTCGGCCTCGCCGCAGACCATCCTGACGAACCTGATCAGCGCCGGTGCCGTGGAGTACCTGAAGTCGGGGTTGGTGGACACCGCCAAGTCCATGAGCCTGTCGCCCTACGACATCCTGGTGGTGGCGTCGCTGGTGCAGCAAGAAGCCAACTCGCAGGATTTCCCGAAGGTTGCGCGCGTCATCTACAACCGCCTGCACGCGCACCGCACGCTGCAGTTCGACTCGACCGTGAATTACCCGCTGGACCGCCGCCAGGTGGCCACCGCCGACTCTGACCGTGCCCTGCGGACGCCATGGAACACATATGTGGCCCAAGGCCTGCCGGCAACCGCGATCTGTTCTCCCGGTATCGATGCGCTCGGTGCCGCCGAGCATCCCGAGCAAGGCGACTGGCTGTACTTCGTGACCATCGATGCCCAGGGGACGACCTTGTTCACCAAGGATTATCAACAGCATTTGGCCAATATCGAGCTGGCTAAGCGCAACGGTGTCCTCGACAGCGCGCGTTAGGAAGGTGCCCCGAAAAGCGGGAGTGCTCGGCTCGCCGATCGCACATTCCCGCTCTCCGCAACTGCACCTGGCCGCCTACCGCGCGCTGGGCCTGCGCGACTGGACCTACGAGCGCATCGAATGCGGCGCCGACGAGCTGCCGGGTGTGGTCGGCGGATTCGGGCCCGAGTGGGTCGGCGTGTCGGTGACCATGCCGGGAAAATTCGCCGCCTTGCGATTCGCCGACGAGCACACCGAACGCGCGGCCCAGGTCGGATCGGCCAACACCCTGGTACGCATACCGGGGGGCTGGCGGGCCGACAACACCGACGTCGACGGGGTGAGTGGGGCGTTGGCGCCAATGGGGAAAGCATCGGGGTGGGCGTCCGGGCGGGCGCTGGTGTGCGGGTCGGGCGGCACCGCGCCTGCGGCCGTTGCCGCGTTGACCGAACTCGGTGTCAGGGGCATCACCGTGGTGGCGCGAAATCCGGAGAAGGCGGCCCGGTTGGTCGACCTTGGCACGCGGATCGGCGTCGGGACCCGGTTCTGCACTCTGGACAGCGCCGGGTTGGCCGACGAGGTGGCGGGCTGCGATGTGCTGGTCAGCACCATCCCGGCCGACGTAGCGTCCCGATATGCAGACACCTTCGCCGCTGTCCCGGTGCTGCTGGATACGGTCTATGACCCGTGGCCCACGCCACTGGCGGCCGCGGTGACCGCCGCCGGTGGCCGGGTGATCAGCGGTTTGCAGATGCTGCTGCATCAGGCGTTCGCACAGGTGGAGCAATTCACCGGGCTGCCCGCTCCGCGAGAGGCCATGACTTGCGCGTTGGAGGCATTGGACTAGCGTGCGGCAGCATGCGGTTCGGGGTGACCGTCGGTGTGGTGCTTGCCTGGCTGGTGGTGTTGAGCTGCTATGACATCCGTGCGCGTCGGCTGCCCAACGTGCTGACGCTGCCCGGCGCGGGTGTGATTCTGCTGGCCGCCTGCTTCGCCGGTCGTGGCTTGCCCGCGCTCAGCGGAGCAGCGGCGTTGACCGGGGTGTATCTGCTGGTGCACCTGGCTGCGCCGGCAGCGATGGGCGCCGGGGACGTCAAGCTGGCGATCGGCCTGGGTGCGCTGGCCGGCTGTTTCGGCGTCACGGTGTGGTTTCTGGCCGCGCTGGCCGCGCCGCTGCTCACTGCGCTGTTGGCCCTCGGGGCGCTGGCCGGCACCGGTGCGTCAACGGTGCCGCACGGGCCGTCGATGTGTGTGGCGACTGCAGGCGCGGCGGGGTTGGCCTTGCTGGGCTAGCGGACGCGGGACTGCGTGGTCGGTCAGAGCGCATGGGACCCGTGGGAGAATAGTCAGGTGCTGCGCTGGATCACCGCTGGGGAATCGCATGGCCGCGCGTTGGTGGCCGTGGTCGAAGGCATGGTCGCCGGCGTGGCCGTCACTTCCGCCGAAATCTCCGAACAATTGGCCCGCCGCCGGCTCGGCTACGGGCGGGGCGCCCGGATGGCGTTCGAGCGCGACGCGGTGACCGTGCTCGCCGGGGTACGCCACGGCATCACCCTGGGCGGGCCCATCGCCATCGAGATCGGCAACACCGAATGGCCCAAGTGGGAGACCGTGATGGCCGCCGACCCGGTCGACCCAGCCGAGTTGGCAGATATTGCGCGCAATGCGCCGCTCACCCGGCCGCGACCCGGTCACGCCGACTACGCGGGCATGCTCAAGTACGGTTTCGACGACGCCCGGCCGGTGCTGGAGCGGGCCAGTGCCCGTGAGACCGCCGCGCGTGTCGCGGCAGGGACGATCGCGCGGTCGTTTCTGCGCCAGGCGCTGGGAGTCGAGGTGCTCTCACACGTCATCGCAATCGGCCCGTCGGCGCCCTACCAGGGCCCGCCGCCGCGAGCCGAAGACTTATCCAAGATCGACGCCAGCCCGGTCCGCGCGTTTGACGAGCAGGCTGAAAAATCCATGATCACCGAGATCGAAGCGGCCAAAAAGGACGGCGACACGCTCGGGGGCGTGGTGGAGGTCGTGGTGCTGGGCCTACCGGTCGGACTGGGATCGTTCACCAGCGGCGACGACCGGCTCGACAGCCAGCTGGCCGCCGCCGTCATGGGCATCCAGGCGATCAAGGGAGTGGAGATCGGCGACGGTTTCGAGACCGCGCGTCGGCGCGGCAGCCGTGCCCACGACGAGATGTACCCCGGGCCGGACGGCGTCGTCCGCTCGACCAACCGGGCAGGTGGGCTCGAAGGGGGCATGACCAACGGCCAGCCGCTGCGGGTGCGCGCCGCCATGAAGCCGATCTCCACCGTGCCGCGGGCGCTGGCCACCGTCGACATGGCAACCGGTGACGAGGCCGTCGCCATCCACCAGCGCTCGGACGTCTGCGCGGTGCCGGCCGCCGGAGTCGTGGTCGAAACCATGGTGGCGCTGGTTCTGGCCCGCGCGGTGCTGCAGAAGTTCGGCGGCGATTCGCTGACCGAAACCCGCCGCAACATCGAGGCGTACCGGCGTGCGGTCGCCGAGCGTGAATCGCCTGCCGCGCGGGCCTCGGGTTAGCAGGGGATAGGCGCACATGACACCCAAGGCCGTACTCGTGGGTTTGCCGGGCTCCGGCAAGTCCACCATCGGGCGGCGGCTGGCCAAGGCGTTGGGGGTCAGCCTGCTCGACACCGACGTGGCAATTGAGCAGCAGGCCGGCCGGACCATCGCGGACATCTTCGCCACCGACGGGGAGCAGGAGTTCCGTCGCATCGAAGAGGGTGTAGTACGCGCGGCGTTGGCCGGGCACGACGGTGTCGTGTCGCTCGGGGGTGGCGCTGTCACCAGCCCGGGAGTGTGCGAGGCGCTGGCCGGCCACACCGTCATCTACCTGGAGATCAACGCCGCAGAAGGGGTGCGGCGCACCAGCGGCAATACCGTGCGGCCGCTGCTGGCCGGCCCCGACCGGGCCGCGAAATACCGCGACCTGATGGCGCAACGGGCTCCGCTGTACCGGCGCGTCGCCACCATCCGAGTCGACACCAACCGCCGCAATCCCGGGACGGTGGTGCGCTACATCGTGTCGCGGCTGCCGGGCCCCCGGCAGGACCAGCACGCGATCGCGCCCGGGGTCGAGGCCACCAAATGACCGATACCGATGGACCGGTCACTGTGCAGGTGGCCGTGGACCCGCCATACCCGGTGGTGATCGGCACTGGGCTACTCAATGAGTTAGGCGAACTCTTGTCCGGCCGGCATCGAGTCGCGATCCTGCATCAACCGGTACTCGCCCAAACCGCGGAGGCGATCCGTAGCCACTTGGCCGACAAAGGTGTTGACGCGCACCGCATCGAAATTCCTGACGCCGAGGCCGGCAAGGACCTGCCTGTTGTGGGATTCATCTGGGGAGTGTTGGGCCGCATCGGAATCGGACGCAAAGACGCCTTGATCAGCCTCGGCGGCGGGGCGGCCACCGACGTCGCCGGTTTCGCGGCGGCAACCTGGCTGCGCGGCGTCTCGATCGTGCATGTGCCCACCACGGTGCTCGGTATGGTCGACGCCGCCGTCGGCGGCAAGACGGGTATCAACACCGAGGCGGGCAAGAACCTGGTCGGCGCGTTTCATCAGCCGCTGGCGGTCCTCGTCGACCTGGCGACGCTGGAAACGTTGCCACGCAACGAAATCATCAGCGGGATGGCCGAAGTGGTCAAAACGGGTTTCATCGCCGACCCCGTCATTCTGGACCTCATCGAAGCCGACCCGCAGGCCGCCTTGGATCCGAAAGGTGATGTGCTGCCGGAGCTGATCCGGCGCTCGATCACCGTCAAGGCAGCGGTCGTCGCCGCCGACGAGAAGGAATCGGAGCTGCGCGAAATCCTGAACTATGGGCACACTTTGGGGCACGCGATCGAGCGCCGGGAACGTTATCAGTGGCGCCACGGCGCCGCCGTATCAGTGGGTCTGGTGTTCGCCGCGGAGCTGGCCAGGCTCGCCGGCCGGCTCGACGACGCCACCGCCGAACGGCACCGCGCCGTCCTGGCGTCGCTTGGCCTGCCGGTCAGCTATGAGGCCGACGCGTTGCCGCAGTTATTGGAATACATGGCCGGGGACAAGAAAACCCGGGCCGGTGTGCTTCGTTTCGTAGTCCTGGACGGCCTGGCCAAGCCGGGCCGATTAGCAGGACCAGATCCGTCGCTGCTGGCGGCCGCCTATGGGGGGCTAGCGGGACTCGATGCCTCATGAGGCGCGCCGGCGACGATGCAGAGCGAAGCGATGAGGAGAAGCGGCGCCGATGACCACGACGGTAAATGTCATCAACGGCCCCAACCTGGGCCGGCTGGGCCGACGCGAGCCCGACGTCTACGGGGACACCACGCATGACCAGCTGACCGCCCTGATCGAGCGTGAGGCCGCTGGGCTCGGGCTCAAAGCTGTTGTGCGGCAAAGTGATAACGAAGCCGAACTGCTGGACTGGATCCATCTGGCCGCCGATGCGGGGGAGCCGGTGATCCTCAACGCCGGGGGCCTGACGCACACATCGGTGGCGCTGCGCGATGCCTGCGCTGAACTGCGCGCACCCCTGATCGAGGTGCATATCTCCAATGTCCATGCCCGAGAAGAGTTTCGGCGCCACTCCTACATCAGCCCGGTCGCGACCGGAGTGATCGTCGGGTTAGGGGTCCAGGGCTACCTGCTTGCCCTGCGTTATCTGGTCGGGGCTTCGAAGGACTAATGTTTGTCCTTCCCCCATTCCGAACTCGGCCATTCCGAACCCGGGTGCTTCGGGTCGGCGTCGGTGCGGATCACTTCGGTCTTGGTGTCATCGTCGGTCGAGGGGATCGTTTCGGTAGCCCCCTCGCGTTCGCGCGCCGCTATCGATTCGGTTGGCGCCTCGCGTTCGCGCGCCGCTATCGATTCGGTTGGCGCCTCGCGTTCGATCGTCGGGATCGTTTCGGTCGGGGCGTCGTGTTTGGTGGTGGCGATCGTCTCGGTCGGCGCGTCGTGTTCGGTCGTGGCGATCGTCTCGGTAGGCGCTTCGCGTTCGGCCAACGCTGTGGCGGCCATGGTCCGTCCCTGAGCGTGGGCCCCGGCCGTCTCACGGCCGGGCTCCACGGCTGCAGCGTCATCGGCGCGCGCAGCGGCGAACACGTCGGTATCGGCTCGTTCGTCCTCGGGTCCACCTTCGCGGCGAGGCGGGGGATTGCGGTCCACCCGCCGGCGGCCCAAAGCCACACCGGTGATCCCCGGCAGGAAGACGACGAGCGCGGTGAAGGCCGCGAAAGTCGTCAGCTCGTTGATCAGGCCGCCCGTATAGAGGCCCTTGTACACCAGCGCGATCAGCCAGGAGACCGCACCACTGAGGACGCCTGCCACCAGGCCGGCGACCAGCCAGGTCATCGCCAGATCTTGGCGGCGGTCCGGGTCCGGATTGGCTACGGCGTCCGCGCGGCCGTCGAACATGCCCCACACGACAACGCCGACGATGAACAGCGTCAGCAGCACCAGGCTGACCAGTCCGGCTTGCGTCGGCCACGCGTTGATGATCGTTCCCTGAATCAACCGGACCACGATCATGACCGCACCGAACACCAATCCGCGCAGCATCCAAGTTCTCATGAGCCATCAGCGTAGCGAGTACCGTCAAGTGTCGTGACATATTTCCAGCGTCGAGAAAATTTAAAGGCGCAAATCGGGGCCGGCGGGTTAGATGCGATGCTGGTCACAGACCTGGTCAACGTGCGCTATCTATCAGGCTTCACTGGATCTAACGGCGCGCTGCTGGTGTTCGCAGACGATCGCGGCGCGGTGTTGGCCACCGACGGTCGCTACCGCACGCAGGCCGCCGAGCAAGCACCCGACCTCGAGGTCGCTATCGAGCGGGCCGTCGGGCGCCACCTGGCCGGCCGGGCCGCTGACGTTGGCGTGCGGAAGCTGGGCTTCGAAAGCAATGTGGTCACCGTCGACGGCTTTGACGCGCTCACCAGTGAGGTGGTTGAGCGGAGCGGGGCCACCCAGCTGGTGCGGGCCGCCGGAACCGTAGAGGCGCTGCGCGAGATCAAAGACGCAGGCGAGCTGGCGCTGCTCCGCCTGGCCTGCGAGGCGGCTGACGCTGCGCTGAGCGACCTGGTCGAGCGCGGCGGTCTGCGGCCCGGCCGAACTGAACGTGAGGTGGCCCGCGACCTCGAGGCCCTGATGCTTGACCACGGCGCTGATGCGATTTCGTTCGAGACCATCGTGGCCGCTGGGCCGAATTCCGCGATCCCGCACCACCGGCCCACCGACGCGGCGCTGGCGGAGGGCGATTTCGTCAAGATCGATTTCGGCGCGCTGGTCGCCGGCTATCACTCCGACATGACCCGCACGTTCGTGCTGGGGAAGGCCGCTGACTGGCAGCTGGAGATCTATGCACTGGTCGCCGACGCGCAGCGGGCCGGCCGGGAGGCGTTGCGGCCGGGAGCCGGCCTGCGCGAGGTGGACGCCGCGGCACGCCAGCTGATCGTCGACGCGGGCTACGGCGAGCAGTTCGGCCACGGTTTGGGGCATGGCGTGGGCCTGCAGATCCACGAAGCGCCGGGAATCGGTGCCACGTCCGCCGGTACACTACTTGCGGGCTCTGTGGTGACCGTGGAGCCCGGCGTCTATTTACCAGGCCGCGGCGGTGTCCGCATCGAGGACACCTTGGTGGTGGCCTCTGAGACGACACGAGGCACCTCAGAAGCCGCCCGGCAGACCCCGGAACTATTGACCCGGTTCCCCAAAGAACTGGCCATCCTGTAGGAGATTTACCGACCGTGGCGAGCACTGCTGACTTCAGGAACGGACTTGTCCTGGTAATCGACGGGCAACTGTGGACGATCACCGAGTTCCAGCACGTCAAACCCGGGAAGGGCCCGGCGTTCGTGCGAACCAAGCTGAAGAACGTGCTCTCGGGCAAGGTCGTCGACAAGACGTACAACGCCGGTGTGAAGGTGGACACCGCCACCGTCGACCGCCGCGACACCACCTACCTGTACCGCGACGGCTCGGACTTCGTGTTCATGGACAGCCAGGACTACGAACAGCACCCGCTGCCGGAGTCGCTGGTCGGTGACGACGCGCGGTTTCTGCTCGAGGGTTTGCCGGTGCAGGTGGCGTTCCACAACGGAGCGCCGATCTACATCGAGCTGCCGGTGACCGTCGAACTTGAGGTCACCCACACCGAGCCGGGCCTGCAGGGCGACCGGTCCAGCGCGGGCACCAAGCCCGCGACCCTGGAGACCGGTGCGCAGATCAACGTGCCGCTGTTCATCAACACTGGGGACAAGCTGAAGGTGGATTCCCGCGACGGCAGCTACCTGGGACGTGTAAACGCGTGAGCAGGCCGCATGCCTGAGCGCGCTAAGCCTGTTAAAGGACGCCATCAGGCCCGCAAGCGCGCCGTCGACCTGTTGTTCGAGGCCGAGGCCCGTGGTCTGAGCCCGGTGGAGATCGTCGATGTTCGGACCGCGCTGGCGGAAGCAAAATCGGATGTGGCGCCGCTGAACCCCTACACAGCCACGGTGGCTCGCGGCGTCGGCGAACACGCCGCGCATATCGACGACCTGATCAGCTCGCATCTGCAGGGCTGGACGCTGGACCGGCTACCGGCGGTGGACCGCGCCGTGTTGCGGGTCGCGGTGTGGGAGCTGCTGTATGCCGATGATGTGCCGCAACCGGTCGCCGTCGACGAGGCCGTACAGCTGGCCAAGGAGCTTTCTACCGACGACTCACCCAGCTTCGTCAACGGCGTACTGGGCCAGGTCATGTTGGTGACGCCGCAGATCCGCGCGGCCGCTCGAGCCGTGCGCTCCGGCGTCGCCGGCACGCCGGAAAACCAGGGGCCGCCTTCATGACCCGCCTCGAGTGTCGCGTCGTCACCGCCTCCTTCCTGGCTGCAACGGTGGTTCTGGGCGCTGTGGTATGCGCCGCCTACGGGCTGACCATCGTCGCGTCGGCGCTCTCGATCTATGCGCTGGGCGTTGGCGCCTGGCTGTATCACTCGATCGAACGCCTCATCATGGCCCGCCGGATCAGCACGGTCCGCACGGCGGCCAAGCCGCTGCAGCCGCTGCTGCCGGTGATGGCCGCCGTCATGGGCCTGACGCAGGCCGTGATCAGGTCGCTCAGCGACGTAACGGATCTGCCCGCGCGTCGTTGGGAGCTGCCGGTGCTCCATTGGGGGGCGAACTTCCCCGGCAATCGGAGTAGTCGGCGGGTCCTGGAAAGCGACGGCAGCGAAAACGAGCCACACCGCTGACCGTACGGCGAGATGCGGTTGGTCAGCCCGATGACCTGCGTCAGCCAAACCTCCGGTATGACGTGCGAAGATGACAATACCGGGCGTTATTTTCACTGACGCGGCTCCCGGCGAAGAAGCAGGTGGCGACATGAATTCAGCCTTTGCCCGCCCCCGACGCCTTCGGGTGTCGGCGTTAGCGGCCGTAGCCAACCCGTCGTATGCACGGGTAGACACCTGGAATCTGCTCGACGACGCATGCCGTAACCTCGCCGAGGTCGACCTTGCCGGGCTGGACAAAGCCCACGACGTCGCCCGGGTGAAGCGCCTGATGGACCGCATCGCCGCCTACGAGCGGTACTGGCTGTACCCCGGGGCAGCCAATCTGGCGACCTTCCGGGCTCATCTCGAGAGTCTCTCCGTGGTCCGGCTCAGCGAAGAGGTGTCGCTGGCTGTGCGCCTGCTATCCGAATATGGTGACCGCGCAGGGCTTTTCGACACTTCCGCGCCGTTGGCCGACCAGGAGTTGGTGGCCCAAGCCAAGCAGCAGCAGTTCTACACGGTGTTGCTCGCCGACGACGCACCGGCCACGGCGCCTGACTGTCTGGCCGAAAGCCTGCGGGCGCTGCGCTGCCCGTCCGATGACGTGCAGTTCGAGTTCCTTGTCCTGCCGAGCGTCGAGGACGCCATCACCGCGGTCGCGCTGAACGGCGAGATTCAGGCCGCGATCATCCGCCACGACCTGCCGCTGCGTTCGCGTGACCGGGTGCCGTTGATGAACACGTTGCTAGGGCCCAACGACTCAGAGGTCGGGGCGGCCGCCCCCGACTGCGCCAACGACTGGATCGAATGCGGCGAGTGGATTCGCGAGCTGCGGCCACATATCGACCTCTATCTGCTCACCGACGAGTCGATCGCGGCGGGCAACGACAACGAGCCGGACGTCTTTGACCGCACGTTCTACCGGCTCAACGACGTCACCGATCTGCACAGCACCGTGCTCGCCGGCTTGCGGAACCGGTTCGCCACACCATTTTTCGACGCCCTGCGTGCCTATGCGTCGGCGCCGGTCGGCCAATTCCACGCCCTTCCCATCGCGCGTGGCGCCAGCATCTTCAACTCCAAGTCGCTGCAGGACATGGGCGAGTTCTACGGCCGCAACATCTTCATGGCCGAGACCTCGACCACCTCGGGTGGCCTGGACTCGCTGCTGGACCCGCACGGCAACATCAAGAAAGCGATGGACAAGGCCGCGCGCACGTGGAACTCCGACCACACCTACTTCGTCACCAACGGAACGTCGACCGCCAACAAAATCGTCGTACAGTCCCTGACCCGACCGGGCGACATCGTGCTGATCGACCGCAACTGCCACAAATCGCACCACTACGGCCTGGTGCTGGCCGGTGCGTACCCGCTGTACCTGGACGCCTATCCGCTGACGCAGTTCGCGATCTATGGAGCGGTGTCGCTGCACACGATCAAGAAGACGCTGCTGGACCTCGAGGCGGCCGGACAGCTGCACCGGGTGCGCATGCTGCTGCTCACCAACTGCACCTTCGACGGCGTCGTCTACAACCCTCGTCGGGTGATGGAGGAGGTGCTGGCCATCAAGCCGGACATCTGCTTCCTGTGGGACGAGGCGTGGTACGCGTTTGCCACCGCCGTCCCGTGGGCCCGGCAGCGGACCGCAATGGTGTCGGCGGAGCGTCTCGAGCAGAGTTTGGTGTCGCCGGAATACGCGCAGGAATACCGGAATTGGGCCGCGTCGATGGAGGGGGTCGACCGGTCGGAGTGGGTGGACCGCCGGCTGCTGCCCGATCCCAGTCGGGCGCGGGTCCGGGTGTACGCCACGCACTCGACCCACAAGTCGCTGTCGGCGTTCCGGCAGGCGTCGATGATCCACATCCGCGACCAGGACTTCAACGCGCTGACCCGCGACGCATTCACTGAAGCGTTCTTGACCCACACCTCCACGTCGCCGAACCAGCAACTTCTCGCCTCGCTGGACCTGGCGCGCCGGCAGGTCGACATCGAGGGATTCCAGCTGGTCCGGCAGGTCTACGACATGGCGCTGGTCTTCCGTCACCGCGTCCGCAAAGACCGGCTGATCAGCAAGTGGTTCCGCATCCTCGACGAGTCCGACCTGGTGCCCGAGGAGTTCCGGGCCTCCGCGGTCAGCTCGTACCGTCAGGTCCGGCAGGGCGCGCTGGCCGAGTGGAACGAGGCATGGCGGTCCGATCAGTTCGTGCTGGACCCGACGCGGGTCACCCTGTTCCTCGGCAACACCGGAATGAACGGGTACGACTTCCGCGAGAAGGTCCTGATGGACCGATTCGGCATCCAGATCAACAAGACCTCGATCAACAGCGTGTTGTTGATCTTTACCATCGGCGTTACCTGGTCGAGCGTGCATTATCTGCTCGACGTGCTGCGGCGGGTGGCCACCGATTTCGACCGGGAGAAGCAGGCGGCCAGCACGGCCGACTGGGCACTGCACGAGCGCCGGGTCGAGGAGATCACCCAGGATCTGCCGCACTTGCCCGACTTCAGCGAGTTCGACATCGCCTTCCGTCCCGTCGACGCCTGCTCGGTCGGCGACATGCGGGCGGCCTTCTACGCGGGGTATGAAGAGTCGGACCGCGAGTACGTGCTGATCGGCAGCGCCGGGCGACGGCTCGCCGAGGGCAAAACCCTGGTGTCCACCACGTTCGTGGTGCCCTACCCGCCCGGCTTCCCGGTGCTGGTTCCGGGTCAGGTGGTCTCCAAGGAGATCATCTATTTCCTGGCTCAACTCGACGTCAAAGAAATCCACGGATACAACCACGAACTCGGCTTGTCGGTGTTCACCGGGGAGGCGCTGGCCCGGATGGAGGCGGCACGCAGTGCGGCGACGGCCGCAGTGGGTGTTGGGCTTCCGAAGTTCGAGATTCCGCCGGACGTTTCGGCTCTGAATGGGGCTGTGAATGGCGCCACCGCGGTGGCGGCGGTTGCCGATGACGCCTGACGGGGGCTGGCGGCTGCGATCATCCGGGTCGGGACGTGCCTTTTTGCCCGCCTCCGAGCGACAACTGGGCCGCTTCTGTCCGCAATGCCAAGACCCGCTGATGGATCCGGTGCTCGGTGCCGCGCGGCATCCAGCCAGGACCATAGCGGCCCCGGGCCAAACGCCTGACTCTGCCGTAACGCATCTCCCAGCGCAGTGCGTCCGACACCGACTTGGACGGTCGCCCACCGACGTCAAAGTTGTGATAGGCCAGCGCGTCGAGCAGCTCCGGGACTGTGGCTGCGCCGTGAATCGACAGGTGGTGTGTCAGCGTGTAGCGGAGCTCGGTTCCTCGCAGCCGCAGAGATTGAGTCATGCTTGGAATGTCGCATCCCGCTATGACATCCGGGGTCTTGTCGCTCGGAGGCGGGCAAAAGACGTCCCCCGGGGAACTGCCGGCCGACTATCCGGGCCGTCCGTTGAGCGCGCGGTAGACGAAATCGGTCAACGCATCGATCGCTTCGCCTTCGTCGACGTGGCTTTCGCCGAACTGGCCGCCGGACATCTGCCAATGTGATCCGAACCCGTCCAGCAGCCCGGCGAACATCGCCAAAACCACATCCGGGCGCCCGGGCAGCGTACGACCGGCCGCGGTGATGGGGTCTAGGTGATCGCGAATATGGCTGATGTTTTGGTTGACCAACGCCTGCATCTGAGCGCCGAACTCAGCGTTGACCAATGCCGCCTGGCGCAGCGCTGTCAGCTCCACGGTGTGGCGGGTGTAGAAGCGCCAGTAGTTCGCGACATGCCAGCGCACGGCAGTGCGGTCGGTGAAGTCACCGCTGTGCTGTGAGTCTGCAGCGACTACGTCCCGGTCGCTTTCGGCGAGCAGGTCTGCCAGCAGGCCCTTGAGCAGGTCTTCCTTGCTGGTGAAGTGGTTGTAAAACGATCCTGCGGCGCGGCCGGCCTCAGTGGTGATGTCGGTGATCTTGGTGTTCAGATAGCCCTTTCGCGCGAACACCCGCCGGGCAGCACCTTTGAGTGCGGCCTCGGTGCCGGCGGCCTGTTCCCCGCGTTTCACCGTCACCTCCTTGACAGAAAAGTTAACACCAGTGCAGACTGAATTAAGATTCACTGAACTATAATTCACTCCAGGAGTGCCAATGGACACGCAGGTTCTGATTGCCGGGGCCGGACCGACCGGGCTCACACTGGCGATTGAGCTGGCCCGCCGAGGAATTGACTTGCGGATCGTCGACAAAGCCGAGCGGTTCGCGGTGGGCTCCCGCGGTGACGGGCTGCAGCCGCGCACGCTGGAGGTCTTCGAGGACCTCGGTGTCCTCGACGAGGTGTTCGCCGCCGGCATGGGCGCACCCGTGATGCGCATCTATGACGGGGAGTCGGTGGTGTGGGAGGACCGGATGGCCAATCCGGAGCCTCCGCGCGCCGATGTGCCTTATCCGAACCTGTGGTTCGTGCCCCAGTGGCGTACCGAGGAAATCCTGCGCTCGCGGCTGTCGAGTTACGGCGTCGAGGTGCAGCTGGGTAGCGAGGTGGTGGCGGTCGAGCAGGACGACGAGCGGGCAGGGGAAGCGGTGACGGTTCGCCTGCGATCCGGTGAAACCCTGCGGACCGCATACCTGGTTGGCGCCGACGGTGGGCACAGCACGGTGCGCCGGCAGCTCGGGATCCCGTTCCTCGGGACGACCGATGGGGACGTGCGGATGGTGCAGGCCGATGTGCGTCTCGAGGGCCTGGACCACGACTACGGGCACGGCTGGATGCTGGACGGCCGCGAAATTTTCGCCTTCACCCCACTTGCCGGGGCCGCCGACACCTTCGTGGTGAACACCACTGTGTCCGGGCTAGAGCCCACCCTGCCCGCGTTGCAGGCCACCGTCGACGCCGCGTCCAGGCGAACCGACATCCGGCTGCACGAATTGACCTGGGGCACCATCTGGCGCTCGAATGTTCGCCTGGCGCAGTGCTACCGCGCCGGACGGGTGTTCCTGGCGGGCGATGCTGCTCACGTGCACCCGCCGGCCGGCGGACTGGGACTCAACACCGGTGTGCAGGACGCCTACAACCTCGGCTGGAAACTCGCCACTGTCCTTAGGGGCGCCTCCGACGGACTGCTCGATAGTTACCAGGCAGAGCGTCTGCCGATCGCTTCGCGCGTGCTCGGGATCAGCACCGAGCTGCTGGACAAGACCATGCGTGGTAGCGACGACGCGCTGCACCGCGGCGAGGAAACCCGGCAACTCGATCTGACCTACCAGGGCGGCCCGCTGATCCTCGACGACGGCTGTAGCCGCATGCTGGCCGCCGGTGACCGGGCACCCGACGCCCCGTGCTTGTGCGGAAACGGCGACCCGACCCGGCTGTTCACGCTTTTCGCTGGCCCGCACTGGACGCTGCTGCGCTTCGGGCCCGACGCGCCGCGCCTGGACGACGAACGGATCCATTCGCACCAGATCGGCACCGACCTCCTCGACGCTGATTGCCATATCCATCAGGCCTACGACGTCAAGGACGGCGGGACTGTGCTCATCCGCCCCGACGGCTACATCGGCGCCATCACCACCCGATCAGCCGCGCTCGCGGCCTACGGAAATCGGGTTGGTGTTAGTCGAATCCGAACCGGCGCAATCCGCCTCGGTGCCGCTACGGCCCCCGGTCGGGCACTCGGAAAACGCGCCTGATTCACCGCAAGGCCTTGGCGAAAAGCAGGCTGTCTTGTGGCTCGGGCCCCATGGTGGGGTAGACGGCGTGACGGGCCAGCCGGCCCTCCTTCACGAACCCGGTCCGCTCCAGCAGTCGCGTCGATCGCTCGTTGTCGACGTGGGTGGTGGCCCAGACTCGGTACACGTCCCGATCGGCTTCCAGCGCGGTCATCAGCATGTCGAGCACCTCAGGCATGTAACCCTTGCCCCACCACCGCCGGCCGATGCAGTAACCGATTTCGACCGAGTGCCGCAACGGGCGCCGGCAGCTGGTCAGCCCGATGACGTCGTCGCTGTGCCGCAGCGCGATGACCCAGGTCCGCTCGTCGCCAGCGACATTGAGTCTTTCGGTGATCACTCGTCGCGTTGCCGCCACATCCGGATGTGGTGTCCACAACAGATACTTGGTGACCTCGGGATCGCGGGCGACTCGTTGAAAGAGCGCGCCGGAGTCATCGAGGGTGGGCGGGCGCAGCGTCAGCCGCGATCCGGTGATGACCTCAGGCGGGTAATCGACCATCTGATGGGTCCGCCGCTACAGACCGAGCGCCCGATAGGTGCGGCGGACGAACTTCGGTTGCGCCGTGCGCAGCTTCGCGAGCGACGTGTTGCCTGCGACGGCCGTGGCCGCGTCCACGCTCAGATCAGGACAGTTCTGAATCAGATACAGCAGGATCAGGTCCGCTTCCGGGTCAGCCTGCCACCACGTCCCGTAGGCACCGGGCCAGCTGAACGCTCCGAGCCCGCCCGGCCCGAATAGCGGCTGCGACTTCGCCGGATCGGTGACCACCGACAAGTTCAACCCGAACCCGCGGCCAACCCAGTACGGCGCTCCCAAAAAGTTGTGCCGCTTTTGTTCGTCGGTGAGCCGGTCGGTGCGCATCAGGCGCGCCGACGCCGCAGACAACACCCGAACACCGTCGACCGATCCGTCGCCCATCAGCATCCGCAAGAACCGCAGGTAGTCATCGGCGGTCGACCACAGCCCACCACCTGCATTGCAGAACGAAGGCGGCTTAACGTGCGGCGGCCCCATCACGTCGTGATGCAATTGGCCCGCTTCGTCGAGCCGGTACATGGTCGCGGCGCGCTGGCGCGCCTCCGGCGAAACGAAGAAACCGGTGTCGGGCATCCCCGCCGGCCCCAGAATGCGTTCGTCGAGAACCTGGTAGAACGGCTTGTCCTCGACACGGGAAGCAATGACACCCAACAGATCTGTCGCGTGGCTGTAGGTGACCCGGTCCCCGGGCTGATGCACAAGCGGCAGCGCGGCGAGCTCGGCCAGCCAGCTATCTGAGCCGTGATTGAACGGCAGCCGCAGATAGGCCCGCGAGATCGGCCCAGATACCGAGAATCCGTAGGCCAGGCCGCTGGTGTGGGTGAGCAGGTCCTCGATCAGGATGGCTCGCCGCGCCGGATGCGTGTGGTCCAGCGGACCGTGCGGGTCGTCCAGCACCTGGACATCGGCCAACTCCGGCGCCCAGCGCGCGATCGGGTCCTTCAGCGCGAGCTTGCCCGCGTCGACCAGGCTCATCACTGCCGCCACGGTGACCGGCTTGGTCATTGATGCGATGCGAAACAGCGAGTCCCTTTGCATCGGCAGGCCCGCATCGACGTCTCGATAGCCGATTTCGTTGACCTGCAACACTTCTCCGCGCTGCCAGACCACAGTTACCGCACCGGCCAGTACGCCGGCGTCGCATACCTCGCGGATGGAGGCCTGATTGCCATCGAGATTCACCCGGTTCAGGTTAGCCGCCGGGTTGCGCAGCCCTCCGGAAAGCTCCGGTGAAGTGTGCCCCGTGCTCGACTGAGTCAGCCGCGCTGCGCGCGCACGTACCAGAACGCCATCTCGACTTCGTTGCCGTCGACTTCACGGCGCCACGTGGTGGGCTCCAGTGATTGGATATCCCAACCCGCACCGCCGAGGACGTCGCGCAGCGTCTGCTCGGACACCGCCGGACGCGGCCAATCGTCATTGGGCGGGTTGGCATCAGAGAAGCAGCTGATCAGCAGGGTGGCGCCTGGTTTGGTGGCCCGGTGCGCCGCGGCCGCGTAGCTGCGCTTGCCGTCGTCGTCGAGACAGTGGAACATCCCGCTGTCGACGACGGTGTCGAACGCGGCGGTGTAGCCGTCAAGCTTGGTGGAGTCCGTCGTCGCGAACTTCACGTCCACTCCGGCGTCCTTGGCCCGACGCTCGGCGGTGATGAGTGCGGTCGGAGAGATGTCCAACCCGGTCACCTTGTATCCGCTCTTGGCCAGGTAGATGGCGTTGTCGCCGAGCCCGCAGCCGATGTCGAGCACGTCACCGTGGACCCAGCCGTGGGTCTGCCATGCGACGACATTCTCTTTGGGGGCCTTGGTATCCCATGGCGGTGAGGTCATCGGCGGGATGCCTTCGCCTGGGCTGTCGCCCCGGTAGAGGGCGTCGAAATCAAAGCGCGGTAATCCGGAGGATTCTTGGGAAGAAATAGAGCCTGTCATTTTCGCCAGGATAGCGCGCAGTGCTACGCTGCCGGGCAGTCGACATCCTTTAACGATCCGTCCGGAGAGGCGGAGAAGGAGGTCAAGGTCTCTCATGTGTGCCGCGGGTGATGCCGCCACCGGTAGGGAATTGATGTCCGCGGCCGACGTCGGTCGCACCATTTCCCGCATTGCGCACCAGATCATCGAGAAGACCGCTCTAGATGCATCCGACGCGCCCCGGGTGGTGTTGCTGGGCATTCCGACACGCGGGGTGCTGTTAGCCCAGCGCCTGGCCGCCAATATCGCCGAATACAGCGGTGTCGAGGTTGGCTGTGGCGCCCTGGACATCACCCTGTACCGCGATGACCTGATGAAAAAGCCGCCGCGGCCATTGGAGGTCACCTCGATCCCGGCCGGCGGCGTCGATGACGCACTGGTGATCCTCGTCGACGACGTGCTGTACTCCGGGCGCTCGGTGCGGTCATCCCTGGACGCGCTGCGCGACGTGGGCCGGCCGCGAGCCGTGCAACTCGCGGTGCTGGTCGACCGTGGCCACCGCGAACTGCCGCTGCGCGCCGACTACGTGGGCAAAAACGTGCCGACCTCCCGCAGCGAGAGCGTGCACGTGCAACTCATCGAACACGACGGTCGCGACGGCGTCGTGATCTCCCGGGACGGTGACTCATGAGCAGACACCTGCTGACCGCCGGCGACCTGAGCCGTGACGACGCAACCGCCATCCTCGACGACGCCGACCGGTTCGCCGAGGCACTGCTCGGCCGTGAGGTCAAGAAGCTGCCGACACTGCGCGGACGCACCGTGGTGACGATGTTCTACGAGAACTCGACCCGCACCCGGGTGTCGTTCGAGGTGGCAGGCAAGTGGATGAGTGCCGACGTGATCAACGTCAGCGCCACCGGATCGTCGGTGAGCAAGGGGGAGTCGCTGCGCGACACCGCGCTGACACTGCGTGCCGCCGGCGCGGACGCGCTCATCATCCGGCATCCGGCGTCGGGCGCCGCGCATCTGCTCGCCGACTGGACTTCCTCTTCCGACGACGCCGGGCCGTCGGTGATCAATGCCGGCGATGGCACCCATGAGCACCCGACGCAAGCACTGCTGGACGCGCTGACCATCCGCCAGCGACTGGGCGGCGTCGAAGGCCGGCGCATCGTGATCGTTGGCGACATCCTGCACAGCCGGGTCGCCCGCTCCAACGTGATGCTGCTGGACACGCTGGGTGCCGAGGTGGTGCTGGTGGCGCCGCCGACGTTGTTGCCGGTCGGGGTCGAGGGCTGGCCGGTTACCGTCTCCAACGACTTTGACGCCGAGTTGCCGGCGGCCGATGCAGTGCTGATGCTGCGAGTGCAGGCCGAGCGGATGAACGGCGGTTTCTTCCCGTCCGTGCGCGAGTATTCGTCCTTATACGGGCTGTCCGACCGTCGCCAGGCGATGCTTCCCGGCCACGCCGCGGTGCTGCATCCCGGACCGATGCTGCGTGGCATGGAGATCGCGTCTTCGGTGGCTGACTCATCGCAATCAGCCGTGCTGCAGCAGGTTTCCAACGGCGTGCATGTGCGGATGGCGGTGCTGTTCCATGTGCTGGTCGGTACCGAAACGATCGGAAAAACGGGATCGGCCGGAAATGAGGGTGCGGCATGAGTGTGCTGCTTCGCGGGGTTCGGCTGTACGGCGAAGGAGAACGCGTCGACGTGCTGGTCGACAGCCCCGGCCAGGAAGGCCAGATCGCGCAGATCGGCGCGGGTCTTGAGGTCCCCGATCATGCGGACGTCATCGACGCCACCGGGCACGTGCTGCTACCCGGACTGGTCGACCTGCACACCCACCTGCGCGAGCCCGGCCGCGAATATGCTGAGGATATCGAAACCGGCTCGGCGGCAGCGGCTTTGGGTGGCTACACGGCGGTGTTCGCGATGGCTAACACCACCCCGGTCGCCGACAGTCCGGTGGTCACCGACCACGTCTGGCACCGTGGTCAACAGGTCGGCCTGGTCGACGTGCACCCCGTTGGTGCGGTCACCGTCGGGCTGGCCGGAACCGAGCTCACCGAGATGGGCATGATGGCTGCCGGCGCCGCGCAGGTGCGGATGTTCTCCGACGACGGCATCTGTGTGCACGACCCGCTGGTGATGCGCCGCGCCCTGGAATACGCCACGGGCCTGGGGGTTTTGATCGCCCAGCACGCCGAGGAGCCCCGGCTTACCGTCGGCGCCGTCGCACACGAAGGGCCGATGGCGGCCAGGCTGGGACTGGCGGGATGGCCCAGGGCGGCCGAGGAATCGATCGTCGCCCGCGACGCTTTACTGGCCCGCGACGCCGGCGCCCGGGTGCACATCTGCCATGCCTCCACCGCAGGCACCGTCGAGATTCTGAGATGGGCTAAATCGCAGGGTATTTCGATTACCGCCGAGGTAGCCCCGCATCATCTGCTGCTCGACGACAGCAGACTGGCCGGCTACGACGGGGTGAATAGAGTCAACCCACCGCTGCGGGAAGTCACCGACGCCGTCGCGCTGCGTCAGGCGCTGGCCGAGGGGGTCATCGACTGTGTGGCCACCGACCACGCCCCGCATGCCGAGCACGAGAAATGCGTCGAGTTCTCCGCGGCGCGGCCCGGCATGCTGGGTTTGCAGACGGCGCTGTCGGTGGTGGTTCAGACCATGCTGCTGCCGGGCCTGCTGAGCTGGCGTGATGTTGCGAGGGTGATGAGCGAGAATCCGGCGCGCATCGTTGGGTTGCCCGATCATGGCCGGCCGTTGGAGGTGGGGGAGCCGGCGAATCTGACGGTGGTGGATCCCGACGCGACCTGGACGGTAGCCGGGCCCGATCTGGCCAGCCGGTCGGCCAATACGCCATACGAAGCGATGCAGATGCCCGCCACTGTGACCGCGACGCTGCTGCGCGGGAAGGTCACCGCCCGGGACGGGAAGAGTCCGGCATGAACTCCGCCACGCTGGTGGGGTCGCTGATCTTCGCGGCCGTGCTGGTGCTGGCGATCGCGGTGGCGATCCAGCTCATGATGCTCGGGTGGCGACGCCGCTCGGAGCGGCAGGCAGAGCTGATCGGCGAGTTGCCCAACGTTGCTGACGAGGTGGGCCCGGCGACCACCACAATCCGGGGCATGTATGTCGGCTCCACGCTGGCGCCGGAGTGGAACGAGCGGATCACGGCAGGTGACCTTGGGTATCGCAGCAAGGCGGTGCTGAACCGGTATCCCGAAGGAATCCTGTTGGAACGGATCGGTGCCAACCCGATTTGGATTCCACAGGAGTCGATTTCGGCCGTTCGCACCGAGCGCGGCATGGCCGGTAAAGTGGCCGCCCGCAATGGGATACTGGCGATCCGATGGCGGCTGCCGTCGGGCGTCGAGATCGACACCGGGTTTCGGGCAGGCAACCGCGGTGAATACGACGGCTGGCTGCAAGGCTGGCCCGATGGCCAGCAGGAACCCCGGACCGAGGGAGTCGCGTGAGTAAGGCCCTACTGGTGCTCGAAGACGGCCGCGTCTTCACCGGAACGCCGTTCGGCGCGATCGGCCAAACGCTCGGCGAAGCCGTGTTCAGCACCGGAATGTCCGGCTACCAGGAGACGCTGACCGATCCCAGTTATCACCGGCAGATCGTGGTGGCCACCGCGCCGCAGATCGGCAACACCGGTTGGAACGGTGAGGACGCGGAGAGCCGCGGCGGCAAGATCTGGGTCGCCGGCTACGCGGTGCGCGACCCGTCGCCGCGTGCCTCCAACTGGCGCGCCACCGGCACGCTGCAGGACGAGCTGGCCCGGCAGCACATCGTCGGGATCGCCGGTATCGACACCCGGGCGCTGGTGCGGCATCTGCGCAGCCGCGGCTCGATGAAGGCAGGGGTGTTCTCCGGTGCGGCGCTTGCCGAGCCCTTTGACGTCGATGTGTTGGTCGAGAGGGTGCGGGCTCAGCAGCCGATGCTGGGCGCCGATCTCGCCGGCGAGGTCAGCACGGAAGGTACGTACGTTGTGGAACCAGAGGGATTGCAACGGTTTACCGTGGCCGCGCTGGACCTCGGGATCAAGACCAACACCCCGCGTGAATTCGCCCGGCGGGGAATCCGCAGCCATGTGCTTCCGGCGTCGGCGACCTTCGAGCAGATCGCCGAACTCGAGCCGCACGGGGTGTTCCTTTCCAACGGGCCGGGCGACCCGGCTACTGCCGACCACATCGTCGCGCTCACCCGGGAGGTGTTGGGCGCCGGAATCCCATTGTTCGGCATCTGTTTCGGCAATCAGATCTTGGGCCGGGCGCTGGGCCTGTCGACCTACAAGATGGTTTTCGGACACCGCGGTATCAACGTTCCGGTCATCGACCACGCCACCGGCCGGGTCGCGGTGACCGCGCAGAACCATGGCTTTGCGCTGGAAGGGGAGGCGGGGCAGTCCTTCGACACGCCGTTCGGCGCGGCGGTCGTCAGTCACACCTGCGCCAATGACGGCGTGGTAGAAGGTGTCAGACTCGTTGATGGAAAGGCATTTTCGGTGCAGTACCACCCGGAGGCCGCCGCCGGTCCGCACGATGCGGAGTACCTGTTCGACCAATTCGTCGACCTGATGGCATCTCACGAGAGCGGAAGGGGACGCTAGTGCCGCGTCGCACCGACTTGCGCCACGTGCTGGTCATCGGCTCGGGGCCCATTGTCATCGGGCAGGCCTGCGAGTTCGACTACTCCGGAACCCAGGCCTGCCGGGTGCTGCGCGCCGAGGGACTGCAGGTCAGCCTCGTCAACTCCAATCCGGCCACCATCATGACCGACCCGGAGTACGCCGACTTCACCTACGTCGAGCCCATCACCCCGGCCTTCGTCGAAAAGGTGATCGCCCAGCAAGCCGAGCGCGGCAACAAGATCGACGCGCTGCTGGCCACCCTGGGCGGGCAGACCGCGCTCAACACCGCCGTCGCGCTGTATGAGAACGGGGTGTTGGAACGCTACGCCGTCGAGCTCATCGGTGCCGATTTCGACGCCATCCAGCGTGGTGAGGACCGGCAGCGGTTCAAAGACATCGTAGCCAAGGTCGGTGGTGAATCCGCTCGCAGCCGAGTGTGTTTCACGTTTGCCGAGGTTCGCGAGACGGTCGCGGAATTGGGCCTGCCGGTTGTGGTGCGGCCCAGCTTCACCATGGGCGGGCTGGGCTCGGGGATGGCGCACTCCGCCGAAGAGGTCGACCGGATGGCCGGCGCCGGTCTGGCGGCCTCACCCAGCGCCAATGTGCTTATCGAGGAATCGATTTTCGGCTGGAAGGAATTCGAGCTCGAGCTGATGCGCGACGGCCACGACAACGTGGTGGTGGTGTGCTCGATCGAGAACGTCGACCCGATGGGTGTGCACACCGGCGATTCGGTCACTGTTGCGCCGGCCATGACGCTGACCGACCGGGAATATCAGCGGATGCGCGATTTGGGCATCGCCATCCTGCGTGAAGTCGGGGTGGACACCGGCGGCTGCAACATCCAGTTCGCGGTCGACCCGAGTGATGGCCGGCTGATCGTCATCGAGATGAACCCGCGGGTATCCCGGTCGAGTGCGTTGGCGTCCAAGGCCACCGGGTTCCCGATCGCCAAGATCGCCGCCAAGCTGGCTATCGGTTACACGCTCGACGAGATCGTCAATGACATCACCAAGGAGACACCGGCCTGCTTCGAGCCCACCCTGGACTACGTCGTGGTCAAGGCACCGCGGTTCGCCTTCGAGAAATTCCCCGGCGCCGATCCCACCCTGACCACCACCATGAAATCCGTCGGCGAGGCGATGTCGTTGGGTCGCAACTTCATCGAGGCGCTCGGCAAGGTGATGCGGTCGCTGGAGACCGACCGCGCCGGCTTCTGGACCAAGCCGGACCCTGGCGGCGACGTCGCTGAGGTGCTGACCAGGTTGCAAACCCCGACCGAAGGCCGCCTCTACGACATCGAATTGGCGCTGCGGCTGGGCGCTTCGATCGAACGGGTCGCGCAGGCCTCCGGCGTGGACCCGTGGTTCGTGGCGCAGATCGGTGAGCTGGGCAAGCTGAGGGCCGAGCTGGTCGACGCCCCCGTGCTCGACGGCGACCTGCTGCGCCGTGGCAAGCACAGCGGCCTGTCGGACCGCCAGATCGCGGCCTTGCGACCGGAATTGGCCGGGGAGGACGGGGTGCGCTCGCTGCGTACGCGGCTGGACATCCACCCGGTTTACAAGACGGTCGACACCTGTGCGGCGGAGTTCGAGGCCAAGACGCCGTACCACTACAGCAGCTATGAAATCGATCCTGCCGCTGAGACCGAGGTGGCCCCGCAGACCGAGAAGCCCAAGGTGCTGATCCTGGGGTCCGGACCGAACCGCATCGGGCAGGGCATCGAATTCGATTACAGCTGTGTACATGCGGCAACCACGTTGTCGGCGGCAGGTTTTGAGACCGTGATGGTCAATTGCAACCCGGAAACGGTGTCCACCGACTACGACACTGCCGACCGGCTGTACTTCGAGCCACTGACATTCGAGGACGTCCTCGAAGTCTTTCACGCCGAAGCGCAGTCAGCGATCGGCGGCCCCGGCGTCGTGGGAGTTATCGTGCAACTCGGCGGCCAAACCCCCCTCGGTCTGGCGCAACGGCTCGCGGACGCCGGAGTTCCCATCGTCGGCACCCCGCCGGAGGCCATCGACTTGGCCGAGGACCGCGGCGCTTTCGGCGACTTGCTGACCAGCGCGGGTCTGCCCGCTCCCCGTTACGGCATGGCGACGACTTTTGCCCAGGCCCGCCGGATCGCCGAAGAGATCGGTTATCCGGTGCTGGTGCGGCCGTCGTATGTGCTCGGCGGTCGCGGCATGGAGATCGTCTACGACGAGGAGACGCTCAAGGGCTACATCACCCGCGCCACCGAGCTGTCCCCCGAGCATCCGGTGCTCGTCGACCGCTTCCTCGAGGACGCGGTGGAAATCGACGTGGACGCGCTGTGCGACGGCGCCGAGGTGTATATCGGCGGCATCATGGAGCACATCGAGGAAGCCGGGATCCACTCCGGTGATTCGGCCTGCGCGCTGCCGCCGGTGACGCTGGGCCGCAGCGACATCGAGAAGGTGCGCCACGCGACGGAGGCCATCGCGCACGGAATCGGCGTAGTGGGACTGCTCAATGTGCAGTATGCCCTCAAAGATGACGTGCTCTACGTCCTGGAGGCCAACCCGCGCGCCAGCCGCACAGTGCCGTTCGTCTCCAAGGCCACCGCCATTCCGCTCGCCAAGGCATGTGCCCGGATCATGCTGGGCGCCAGCATTTCCCAGCTTCGCGAGGAAGGAATGCTGGTAGCTTCCGGGGACGGCGCCCACGCGGCCCAAGATGCCCCGATTGCGGTGAAAGAGGCCGTGTTGCCCTTCCACCGGTTCCGCCGCGCCGACGGAACGGCCATCGACTCGCTGCTCGGCCCGGAGATGAAATCGACCGGCGAGGTGATGGGTATCGACCGCGACTTCGGCACCGCTTTCGCCAAGAGCCAGACCGCCGCCTACGGATCGTTGCCGACCCAGGGCACCGTGTTCGTGTCGGTCGCCAACCGCGACAAGCGATCGCTGGTGTTTCCCGTCAAGCGGCTGGCCGACCTCGGGTTCCGCGTCCTGGCCACCGAGGGTACTGCGGAGATGTTGCGTCGCAACGGAATTCCGTGCCAAGAGGTCCGCAAGCATTTCGAGCCGCCGCAGCCGGGGCGCCCTGAGGTATCGGCGGTCGACGCGATCAAAGCGGGTGACGTCGATATGGTGATCAACACGCCATACGGCAATTCCGGCCCCCGCATCGACGGCTACGAAATCCGGTCCGCGGCGGTGGCCGTCAACATCCCCTGCGTCACGACGGTGCAGGGAGCGTCCGCCGCCATACAGGGCATCGAAGCGGCGATCCGCGGCGACATCGGCGTGCGGTCGCTACAGGAGCTGCACAGCGTCATTGGCACGGCCGGCCTGGCCGATAAGGAGGCCCGATGACCGCGTTCGGCGTCCGGCTGGCCGCGGCGAAGGCGAGCCGCGGACCGCTGTGTCTGGGCATCGACCCGCATCCTGAGCTGCTACGGGCATGGGGCCTGCCCACTACAGCCGACGGGCTGGCGGCGTTCTGCGACATCTGCGTGGCGGCGTTTTCCGGTTTCGCCGTCGTCAAACCACAGGTCGCGTTCTTCGAGGCCTACGGTGCCGCCGGATACGCGGTGCTGGAACGCACCATCGCCGCGCTGCGCGACGCTGCAGTGCTGGTGCTGGCCGACGCCAAGCGGGGCGACATTGGGACCACGATGGCCGCCTACGCCGCCGCCTGGGCGGGCGATTCGCCGCTGGCCGCCGACGCCGTGACGGCTTCGCCCTATCTGGGATTCGGCTCGCTGCGGCCGCTGCTGGAAGCCGCCGCGGCACACGACCGTGGCGTGTTCGTGCTGGCGGCAACATCCAACCCGGAAGGCGCGACTGTGCAGCAGGCGGTCTTCGACGGCCGCACGGTGGCCCAGTTGGTCGTCGACCAGGCGGCTCAGGTCAACCAGTCCGCCGCTGGGTCCGAGCCGGGTTACGTCGGTGTGGTCGTGGGTGCGACGGTTTTTGAGGCGCCCGATGTCAGCGCGCTGGGCGGACCGGTGCTGGTGCCCGGGGTCGGCGTGCAAGGCGGGCGGCCCGAGGCGCTCGGCGGCCTGGGCGGGGCGGCGCCGGGCCAGCTGCTGCCCGCGGTGGCGCGCGAGGTGCTACGGGCCGGACCGGATGTGTCCGACCTGCGGGCGGCGGGCGAACGGATGCTAGACGCCGTCGCCTACCTCTCCGTGCTTTAGGCCGTGCTCCAGCCAGACGCCGGGAGTTTGCTGGAACCACATCTCGACGCACCGCGATTGGACCGGCGGGGTTGGCCGCGCTGCTCGCCGATGAGTTCGGCGGCGGCCTGCGGTGCCGATGGTGCCGGGTGCCCGGGGCCCGGCGCCGGGAGCCGGGAGCCGGGTCGGGGGACAGGGGGTGGCGACGGTTAACGGGGTGAGAATCTTTGCGACGAGCACCGCGGCCCTGCGTGTTGTCGCCGGCGTAACTCGCCGCCGAGGCGCCGCACAGCTGCGCGTGACGATCTGCGCGACACGCGCGACACGCCGGGCAAGATGCGTGATCCGTGGCACTGGGACCGGGGGCCATCCACCGACGCGGTCCGCGGCGGCTCGTGGCCGGCGGGTGTCAAGACGGCCCGGCAGCCGAAAACCGCTGGTAGCGGGGCTTTTCGGGCTCGTGCGACAAGCGCGTGGCTGCGGTCGCGGCGCCGCGTCCAGCTGCTCCCAGCGATGCCAGGCGGGCGGCTGACCGGGTGCACGCGCCGGGCCCGAGCTGGGCATTCATCCCCATAACCAGGGGGGCGGGTTAGATTTCGTCAGCAAGCGTGAGTACGGTCGTCTCCGCTGGCTGAACTGCCCGGCAGAGACACACACAAGATCGATAGCGATCGATGTATTGATCAGATACGGAGGAATCGTGGCCCTTCCCCAGTTGACCGACGAGCAGCGCGCAGCGGCGTTGGAGAAGGCGGCTGCCGCACGTCGAGCGCGAGCAGAGCTGAAGGACCGGCTCAAGCGCGGTGGCACCAACCTCACCCAGGTGCTCAAGGACGCCGAGAGCGATGAAGTCCTGGGCAAGATGAAGGTATCTGCGTTGCTTGAGGCGTTGCCGAAGGTCGGCAAGGTCAAGGCGCAGGAAATCATGACCGAGCTGGAAATCGCGCCGACCCGCCGTCTGCGTGGGCTCGGCGATCGGCAGCGCAAGGCACTGCTGGAAAAGTTCGGCTCCGCCTAACCGCTGACGATGCAGGCCGGATGGCCTGTGGGGGCGCCGACCCAGGAGCGCCAGTGAGCTCCGGCGGGGGACCGGACATTGAGCACGGGGCACGTCCTGAGCCAGCGGGCAAGGGACGTGTGGTGGTGCTGTCCGGTCCCTCCGCGGTCGGCAAGTCAACTGTGGTCCGCTGTCTGCGTGAGCGGATTCCCAACCTGCATTTCAGTGTCTCGGCGACGACGCGGGCGCCGCGGCCGGGCGAGGTCGACGGCGTCGACTATCACTTCGTCAGTCCCGCCCGCTTCCAGCAGCTGATCGACGAGGGCGCCATGCTGGAGTGGGCCGAGATCCACGGTGGGCTGCAGCGATCGGGCACCCTGGCCGAGCCGGTGCGGGCCGCCACCGCGTCCGGACTTCCGGTGCTCGTCGAGGTCGACCTGGCCGGGGCCAGGGCGGTCAAGAAAGCGATGCCTGAGGCCATCACCGTGTTTCTGGCCCCGCCGAGCTGGGCGGACCTGGAGGCCAGACTCGTCGCCCGCGGCACCGAGACGCCAGAGGCAATGCAGCGGCGTCTGAGCACTGCCCGCATCGAACTGGCGGCCCAAGACGATTTCGACGAGGTCGTGGTGAACAGGCGATTAGAGTCTGCGTGCGCGGAATTGGTATCATTGCTGGTGGGAAATATGCCGGGCCCGGCAGACACTAGCCAGAACCAACCAAGCCGGCACCGGATCAAGCCTTAAGTTTTCAGCTCTTTCAACCGCTCCAAGCCGCCAGGAGATTGTCTTAAGTGAGTATTCCGCAGTCCGACGCGTCGTTGGCCGCCGTCCCCGCAGTGGATCAGTTCGATCCGTCGTCCGGCGGACAACGCGCGTACGACACCCCGCTGGGCATCACCAACCCGCCCATCGACGAATTGCTGGACCGCGTCTCGAGCAAGTACGCCCTGGTCATTTATGCCGCCAAGCGGGCGCGGCAGATCAACGACTACTACAACCAGCTCGGTGAGGGCATCCTCGAATACGTGGGCCCGTTGGTCGAGCCTGGGCTGCAGGAAAAGCCGCTGTCGATCGCGATGCGCGAGATCCACGCCGATCTGCTCGAGCACACCGAGGGCGAGTAAGGCCAGGGCCGGGCGCGCTGTGGACGACCGTAATCGGATTTCGAAACGGGTCATCGTCGGCGTCTGTGGAGGTATCGCCGCCTACAAGGCGTGCACTGTGGTTCGTCAGCTCACCGAGGCCGGTCACGAGGTCCGGGTCATCCCCACCGAGTCCGCATTGCGCTTCGTCGGGACCGCCACCTTCGAGGCGCTCTCCGGTCAGCCGGTGCACACCAGCGTTTTCGAAGACGTCCCCGCGGTGCCGCATGTTCATCTGGGCCAGCAGTCCGATCTGGTTCTGGTGGCGCCGGCCACCGCCGACCTGCTGGCCCGGGCGGTAGCCGGCCGGGCCGACGATCTGCTGGCCGCGACCCTGCTCACAGCGCGATGTCCGGTGTTGTTCGCGCCGGCGATGCACACCGAGATGTGGTTGCACCCGGCCACCGTCGACAACGTGGCCACCCTGCGCCACCGCGGCGTGGTTGTGCTGGAACCCGCGTCGGGTCGGCTCACCGGCGCTGACAGCGGGGCGGGCCGACTGCCAGAGGCCGAGGAGATCACGACTTTGGCGCAGCTGCTTTTGGAGCGCCAGGACGCCCTGCCCTATGACCTCGCCGGCCGCAAGCTACTGGTGACCGCCGGCGGCACCCGTGAACCGATCGATCCGGTGCGCTTTATCGGCAACCGCAGCTCCGGCAAGCAGGGCTATGCGGTCGCGCGGGTCGCCGCCCAGCGCGGGGCCGAGGTCACGCTGATCGCCGGACACACCGCCGGACTCATCGACCCTGCCGGCGTCGATGTGGTCCACGTCAGCTCGGCGCAGCAACTCGGGGACGCAGTGTCCAAGCACGCGCCAGCCGCGGACGTGCTGGTCATGGCCGCGGCCGTCGCCGACTTCCGGCCCGCGCAGGTTGCCACCGCGAAGATCAAAAAAGGCGCAGGTGATCAGGACGAACCGCCGCTGATCAAATTGGTGCGCAACGACGACGTGCTGGCCGGCGCGGTGCGCGCACGCGCCCACGGGGAGCTGCCCAACATGCGGGCCATCGTGGGCTTCGCCGCCGAGACCGGCGACGCCAACGGTGATGTGCTGTTTCACGCTCGGGCCAAGCTGCAGCGCAAGGGCTGCGACCTGTTGGTCGTCAACGCGGTGGGCGACGGCAGGGCCTTTGAGGTGGACGACAACGATGGCTGGCTGCTGGCGTCCGACGGTACCGAGTCGGCGCTGGAAAGCGGCTCCAAGACGCTGATGGCCAGCCGCATCGTTGATGCGATCGTCGCGTTTCTGCACAGTGAAAGCGGATAACGGGCAAGTTGCGATCGCCCGGCTGAGCCGGTTGAGTTAGAGGCGTTAAAATAATTTGCCTAACTAAACTTTAGTTCGGGTTGACGGGAAGGATGACAGGGTGAGCGAGAAGGGTCGGCTGTTTACCAGTGAGTCGGTGACCGAGGGGCATCCCGACAAGATCTGTGACGCGATCAGCGACTCAGTCCTCGACGCATTGCTGGCGGACGACCCCCGCTCCCGCGTCGCGGTCGAGACGCTGGTCACCACCGGGCAGGTACACGTGGTGGGTGAGGTGACGACGACCGCGAAGGAGGCGTTCGCGGACATCACCAACACGGTCCGCGCCCGCATTCTGGACATCGGCTACGACTCGTCGGACAAGGGCTTCGACGGGGCGTCGTGCGGGGTGAACATCGGCATCGGCGCGCAGTCGCCCGACATCGCGCAGGGCGTCGACACCGCCCACGAGGCGCGGGTGGAGGGCGCGGCCGATCCGCTGGACTCCCAGGGCGCCGGTGACCAGGGCCTGATGTTCGGCTACGCGATCAACGACACCCCCGAGCTGATGCCGCTGCCGATCGCGCTGGCCCACCGGCTGTCGCGGCGGCTGACCGAGGTCCGCAAGAACGGAGTGCTGCCGTATCTGCGTCCGGACGGCAAGACGCAGGTCACCATCGAATACGAGGACGACGTCCCGGTGCGGCTGGACACCGTGGTCGTCTCCACCCAGCACGCCGCGGATGTCGACCTGGAGAACACGCTGGATCCCGACATCCGGGAGCACGTGCTCAAGACCGTGCTGGCGGAGTTGGCCCACGACACCCTGGACTCGTCGTCGACCCGGGTGCTGGTGAATCCGACCGGCAAGTTCGTCCTCGGCGGCCCCATGGGCGACGCCGGGCTGACCGGCCGCAAGATCATCGTCGACACGTACGGCGGCTGGGCCCGCCACGGTGGCGGCGCCTTCTCCGGCAAGGACCCGTCCAAGGTGGACCGATCGGCGGCCTACGCGATGCGCTGGGTGGCCAAGAACATCGTCGCTGCCGGGCTGGCGGAGCGGGTCGAGGTCCAGGTGGCCTACGCCATCGGCAAGGCCGCTCCGGTAGGCCTGTTCGTCGAGACCTTCGGCACGGCGATCGTCGACCCGGTCAAGATCGAGAAGATCGTGCCCGAGGTGTTCGACCTGCGGCCCGGCGCGATCATCCGCGACCTGGACCTGCTGCGCCCGATCTACGCGCAGACCGCCGCGTACGGCCACTTCGGCCGCACCGACATCGACCTGCCGTGGGAGCAGCTGGACAAGGTCGACGACCTCAAGCGCGCAATCTAGCTCCGCCGCGAGCTGCTGGCGCCGAAGGCCGGCCGCTCAGCGGCCGCCTTAGGGATGCAGCGCTTTCTTCAGCGCCGCCAGTCCCCGGTTGGTGGCCTCAGCGGCGGCGGGCACCACCAACGCAAAGCTGGCGTAGCCGTGCATCATGGTCGGCTCGTTGCACAACTCCACGGGGACACCGGCGGCCTTGAGCAGCTCGGCGTAGCGGGCTCCGTCATCTCGGAGCGGGTCGTGTTCGGCAGTGCCGATGAAGGCGGGAGGCAGACCGGACAGGTCAGTGGCGTTAGCCGGGGCGAGGGTGGCAGGCAGCTCCGTGGGGTCACTGACGTCGAGGCCTGGCGCGTACCACGCCAGAAACGCGTCGATGACGTCGCGGTCCAGCACGGGTGCGTCGGCGTTCTCGGTGAAGGACGGCAGCGACAGGTCTCCGGTGACCGACGGATACCACAACAGCTGGAATGCCAGCGCCGGTCCGCCATCATCGGCATTGTCGGCATTGTCGCGAGCCAGCTGCGCCATCACCGCTGCGATGTTGCCGCCCGCGGAATCACCGGCGACGGCGATCCGGCTCGGGTCACCGCCAAGCTCGGTGGCGTGCTCGCCGACCCACTGTAAGGCCGCCCAGCTGTCGTCGATCCCGGCCGGGTACGGATGCTCCGGGGCAAGGCGGTAGTCGACGGACACCACGATGGCCTCCGCACCGATGGCGTGGGCGCGGGCGAGAGGATCGTGGGTGTCCAGGTCGCCGATTGACCAGCCGCCGCCGTGGTAGAAGACCACGACGGGCAGGCTCTTGTCGGTGGCTTCGGTGGGCGGCCAGTAGATCCGGACCGGGATGTCGGCGCGGTCGCCGTAGCCAACGGTTCGCTCCTCGATCCGCAGGTCCGGAAGCATCTCCGGCGGCGCTTTGAGCAGGCTGAGCTTCTGGCGTGCGACCTCGACGCCGTCGGCCACGGTGAAGGTCAGCGGTACCGCATCGAGCAGCATCTTGAGCGTCGGATCGAGGTCGGGTCGGGTGGTGATCGGCTCCGTCATGGACTTACCGTACGCATTGCCGAATCTAGGGGCCGAAACCAGGGGTCAGCGCCGTCCGCAATGCTGCCAGCCCACGTTCGAGCGCGGCAGTGGCGGCAGGCACCACACCGGCGTAGCCGATATAGCCGTGCACCATGGTCTCGGCGTTATGCACATCGACGGGAACACCGGCAGCGGCCAGCAGCTCGCCGTACCGTATGCCGTCATCGCGCAGCGGGTCGTAGCCGGCGACGCCGATGTAGGCAGGCGCCAGGCCGGCCAGGTTCGTCGCCCGCCCCGGCGCCAGTCCCGGCGGTGGGTCGGACATGTCGATTTCGCCTGCGTACCAACGGGAGAACGCGGCGACGGCCTTGACGTCAAGTATCGGTGCGGCGGCGTTTTCGGACAACGACGGCAGCGACGGGTCCCATAGCGTGGCGGGGTACCACAACAGCTGGAACACGATTGACGGTGCGGCTTCGTCGTTTTCACTGTCATTTTCACTGCCGCTGTCGCGGGCACGCTGCGCCATCACCGCAGCGATGTTGCCGCCCGCCGAATCGCCTGCGACGGCTATCCGCTTGGTGTCGGCACCGATCTCGGCACCGTGATCGGCGACCCAGAGTGTTGCGGCCCAGGCGTCTTCGACGGCGGCGGGATAGGGGTGCTCGGGCGCCAACCGGTAGTCGACCGACACCACGACCGCGTCCGCGCCTACCGCGTGCTGGCGGCACGAGCCGTCGTGGGTGTCGAGGTCGCCGACGACGAAGCCGCCACCGTGGAAATACACCACGACGGGCGGTATCCGCTGGTCGCCGGGATCAGTTGGCGGCCAATAGACGCGGATGGCGATCGGGCCCGCCGGTCCCTGGATGGCCCGGTCTTCGACGCGCAGCTCGGGGTGCACCGGCGGCCGGGGCAGGTCGCGCAACTGCTGGCGCGCTGCGTCGATCCCGTCGTCCATTGATAGCCGGAACGGAACCGCATCCAGTACCTTCAGCAAGATGGGGTCGATAGCGGGTTTCTCGTCGGCTTTTTTGTCGAGGCTGGGCATGGAGGTACCTTACGCACCCCGCATGGTGGCTGCCGGATGGGTGGTGGCCGGCTGGGCGGGCCTGTCCTACGGCGTCTATTTGACCGTGATCGCGTTGCGTTCGCCACCGGGAACCGAGCTGACCGGCCATTGGATTCTGCAGCCGCCCTTCAAGGCGCTGATGGCGATATTGCTGACCGCAGCCGCGGCCGTGCACCCCATCCTCCATGAGCGGCGGTGGCTGATGGCGGCGCTGCTGCTGTCGGCCGTCGGCGACTTTCTGTTGGCGATCCCATGGTGGACTCAGTCATTCGTCTTCGGGCTGGGCGCGTTCCTGTTGGCGCATTTGTGTTTCTTGAACGCGTTGCTCCCGCTGGTGAGCAAGCGGCGGTTACCGTCGCGCCCGCGCATCGCTGCCGTGGTCCTGATGTGCCTGGCGTCCATAGTGCTGCTCGCTTGGGTCTGGCCGCACCTGGGCCGCGACAAGGTGACCCTTCCGGTGACCTTCTACATCCTGGTGCTGACAGTGATGGTGTGCGCGGCGCTGTTGGCCCGGCTGCCGACGATCTGGGCTGCCGTGGGGGCGCTTTGCTTTGCGGCGTCGGACGCGATGATTGCCGTCGGCCGGTTCATCCTGGACAACGACGCATTGGCGGTGCCGACCTGGTGGCTGTACGCCGCGGCCCAGATCCTGATCACGGCCGGCTTCTTTTTCGGTCGAGAGGATCCCGTCAACGCCCCGATTGTCACTTCTGCTGACGCCGCTGAGTCCGCCGGAGCGTAGCTGTCGGTGGTTGCCGGTACGGTGTGACCCGGCTGCCCGGTCCCGAGCACCCGGGCCCGAGGTCAAGGTAAAGATGCTGTTCAGCAACGTATCTCGTGACTCGAGGGCACCGTGAGCCGGGCCGGTACCGCACGCACGCCGGTCGAGGTGGAGCCGATCGCCCGGGTGCTGCCGATGCTGTCGGTGCCGCACCTGGATCGCGAGTTCGACTATCTGGTGTCGGCCGAGCAGTCCGACGATGCCCAGCCGGGGGTGCGGGTACGGGTGCGCTTCCACGGACGGCTGGTCGACGGATTCGTGCTGGAGCGCCGCAACGACACCGATCACTCCGGCAAGCTGGGCTGGCTGGATCGCGTCGTGTCTGCCGAACCGGTGCTCACCGCGGAAATCCGCCGTTTGGTCGACGCGGTGGCGGCGCGCTATGCCGGGACCCGGCCGGACGTTTTGCGGCTGGCGGTGCCGGCCCGGCATGCCAGGGTGGAGCGGGAGCCCGCGCCGATACCGGCTCTGCCGGTCCCGTTGGTTCCCGCGCCGGTGGACCCGTCGGGCTGGGAGGTCTACGGCCGCGGCGGACAGTTCCTGGCCGCACTGACCGAGTCTCGTGCCGCGCGCGCCGTCTGGCAGGCACTACCGGGTGAGCTGTGGGCGGACCGATTCGCCGAGGCCGCCGCGCAGACCATCCGTACCGGAAAAGCGGCGCTGGCGATCGTGCCCGATCAGCGGGATGTGGACACCCTGTGGCAGGCCGCGACCAGCCGAATCGATGAGCACAGCGTGGTGGCCCTTTCGGCGGGCCTGGGACCGGCCGCACGCTACCGGCGTTGGCTGGCGGCGCTGCGGGGCAGCGCGCGCCTGGTGATCGGCACCCGCAGTGCGGTGTTCGCGCCGCTGAGCGACCTGGGTCTGGTCATGGTCTGGGCCGATGCCGACGACACCCTGGCCGAGCCGCGGGCACCGTACCCGCATGCCCGGGAGGTGGCGATGCTGCGCGCGCACCAGGCGCGGTGTGCGGCACTGATCGGTGGCTACGCCCGAACCGCCGAGGCGCACGCGTTGGTGCGCAGCGGATGGGCGCACGACGTCGTCGCAGCACGGCCGGTGGTGCGTGCGCGCACACCGCGGGTGGTCGCCCTCGACGACAGCGGATATGCCGAAGAACGCGACCCGGCGGCCCGAACCGCACGAATCCCGTCTATTGCCCTGCGCGCTGCCCGGTCGGCGCTTCAGGCCGGCGCACCGGTCCTGGTGCAGGTGCCGCGGCGTGGCTATGTACCGTCGCTGGCCTGCGGACGCTGCCGCACGGTCGCCCGTTGTCGGCACTGCACCGGTCCGCTATCGCTGCAGGAGCGTGCCATGGGCACGATTTGCCGCTGGTGCGGCCGCGCCGAACCGGCGCCGCGGTGCACGCGCTGCGGGTCGGATGCGGTACGCGCCGTGGTGGTCGGGGCCCGGCGCACTGCTGAAGAGCTCGGCCGGGCGTTCGCCGGTACGCCGGTCATCACCTCGGCGGGTGACTCCATTGTGCTGGAGGTCGACGCCGGCCCGGCGCTCGTGGTCGCCACGCCAGGTGCCGAGCCGCGGGCGCCAGGCGGATACGGGGCGGCGCTGCTGCTGGACAGCTGGGCGCTGCTGGGCCGGCAGGATCTGCGGGCGGCCGAGGACGCGCTGTGGCGCTGGATGACCGCCGCGGCGTTGGTGCGGGCCCGCGGTGACGGCGGTGTGGTCACGGTGGTCGCCGAATCATCCATCCCGACAGTGCAATCGCTGATTCGGTGGGATCCGGTGGGGCACGCGCAGGCAGAACTGACGGCTCGAACCGAGGTCGGTCTGCCGCCCAGCGTGCACATGGCGGCCATAGACGGAGCGGCCGGCGCCGTCAAAACACTGCTCGACGAGGCCCGATTGCCGGACGGAGCCGACCTGCTCGGACCGGTGGATCTGCCGCCGGGCGTACGCCGCCCCGCGGGCACCCCGGCCGGCGTGCCAGTGCTCAGGATGTTGGTTCGGGCCCGCCGCGAACAGGGCCTGCTGCTGGCCGCGAGTCTGCGGCGCGGCGTCGGGGTGCTCAGTGCCCGGCAAACCCACGAGCCGGTCCGGGTACAGATCGACCCGTTGCACATCGGATAGCTCGATTACCGCATCCGAACGCATCCTCCGACGATAGTATTCGTGGGCAATAATCTCTGGCTGGGCTGTTACGAGGGGGAGCCACGATGGCATCGGACAACGCGACGGAAGCCGACGAGTCGGTGGATGTGATCACCGATGCGTTGCTGACGGCGTCCCGGTTGCTGATGGCCATATCGGCTCGCTCGATCGAAGAGATCGACGACGCCATTACTATCGCGCAGTTTCGAACCCTGGTGATCCTGTCCAATCGGGGGGCCATCAATCTGGCCACGCTGGCCGGCCTGTTGGGCGTGCAACCGTCAGCCACCGGCCGGATGGTCGACCGGCTCGTCGCAGCCGGGCTGATAGACCGTTTGCCGCACCCGACCTCCCGGCGCGAACTGCTCGCCGCGCTGACCAGCCGTGGACGCGAGGTGGTCCGTCGGGTCACCGCGCACCGGCGTGCCGAAATCGCCCAGATCGTGGAAAAGATGCCGCCGCCGGAGCGCCACGGGCTGGTACGGGCCCTGACGGCGTTCACCGACGCCGCCGGCGAGCCCGACGTCGAGCTCGACACCGATTTTTGAACGAGACGGCACGGGAGACGTGGTCGTCGCCAATGCGGCGGTCGGCGGGCGAAGCCAAAACTATGGCCTCTAGAAATAGTATGCATTAGCAACAGTAAATTCGCGTCTTAGACTGTGCCGGTGCGTCTCGTCTTCGCCGGCACCCCCGAACCCGCGCTGCCCGCGCTGCATCGGCTCATCGACTCACCGCGTCACGACGTGATCGCCGTGCTGACCCGACCCGATGCCGCCTCTGGCCGGCGGGGCAAGCCCGAGCCGTCGCCAGTGGCGCGGGAGGCGCTGGACCGCGGCATTCCGTTGTTGCGGCCGGCGCGGCCGAACTCGGCAGAGTTCGTCGCCGAACTGTCGGAGTTGGCACCGCAGTGTTGCGCCGTAGTCGCTTATGGCGCGCTGCTTGGCAACGCCCTGCTCGCGGTGCCCCCGCGCGGCTGGATCAACCTGCACTTCTCGCTGCTGCCCGCCTGGCGGGGCGCGGCGCCGGTGCAGGCCGCGATCGCCGCGGGGGACACCATCACCGGAGCCGCGACATTTCAGATTGAGCCGAGCCTGGACTCCGGGCCGGTTTACGGTGTCGTCACCGAAACAATCCGGCCGGCCGATACATCGGGCGATCTGCTCGGGCGACTGGCCCTTTCCGGGGCCGCCCTGCTGTCCACCACCCTGGACGGCATCGCCGACGGGACGTTGACCCCGCGACCGCAGCCGACCGACGGCGTCAGCATGGCGCCGAAGATCACCGTCGAGCAGGCGCGGGTGCGCTGGGACCTACCGGCGTCGGTGCTCGAGCGTCGTATTCGCGCCGTGACGCCCAACCCGGGCGCCTGGACGCTCATCGGTGACCTGCGAGTCAAAGTCGGGCCCGTGCACATCGACGATGGCGCCCCAGCACCCTTGCCGCCCGGAGCAATTCACCTGGACCGCAAAAATGTATGGATCGGCACCGGCTCGGAACCGGTACGGCTGGGCCAGATTCAGCCGCCCGGAAAGAAACTCATGAGCGCTGTCGACTGGGCGCGCGGCGCCCGGCTCGACCCAACCACCCGGGCCTCATGAGCCAGAACCGGGGCCCGCGCCGGCGGCCGCTCGACCCGCCGCGCGCCGCCGCGTTCGAGGTGCTTCGGGCCGTCAGCGACCGCGATGCGTATGCCAACCTGGCACTGCCGCCGCTGCTGCGCCGACGCGGTATCAGCGGCCGTGACGCGGCGTTCGCCACCGAGCTGACCTACGGCACCTGTCGTACCCGGGGCCTTCTTGACGCGGTAATCGGCGCGGCCGCCGGACGTCCGCCGGACGCGATCAATCCAGTGCTGCTCGACCTGCTTCGGCTCGGGACCTACCAGCTGTTGCGCACCCGGGTCGAAGCACACGCCGCGGTGTCCACCACAGTCGACCAGGCCGGAATCGAATTCGACTCGGCGCGAGCAGGTTTCGTCAACGGTGTGTTGCGTACCATCGCCGGCCGAGACGAGGAGTCCTGGCTGGACGAGCTGGCGCCCGACCCGTCGCGCGATCCGATCGGGCACGCCGCGTTCGTGCACGCCCACCCGCGCTGGATCGCGCAGGCCTTCGCCGACGCGCTGGGCGCGGAAGCGACAGAGCTCGACGCGTTATTGGCCACCGACGACGAACGCCCCCAGGTGCACTTGGCTGCCCGGCCGGGAGTGCTGAGCGCCGGCGAACTGGCCGCCGAATTGGGCCCAGCGGTGGGTGGCATCGTCGGCCGCTATTCACCGTATGCGGTGTATCTGCCCGGCGGCGACCCCGGACAGCTGGCGCCGGTGCGCGACGGCCAGGCCCTGGTTCAGGACGAGGGCAGCCAGTTGGTGGCCCGCGCGCTGACGCTGGCACCTGTTGACGGCGACCGCGGCCGATGGCTGGACCTGTGCGCGGGGCCGGGCGGCAAGACCGCGCTGCTGGCAGGGCTGGGCGTCGCCGCGGGGGCCCGGGTCACGGCGGTGGAGCCGTCTGCGCCTCGCGCGGACCTGGTGGCCGAAAACACTCGCGGGCTCTCGGTTGAGGTGTTGCGTGCCGACGGGCGGCATACCGGTCTCGAGCCGGTCTTCGACCGGGTGCTCGTCGACGTGCCGTGCACCGGGCTGGGCGCGTTGCGCCGTCGGCCGGAGGCCCGCTGGCGGCGTGGTCCGGCCGACGTGCCGGCACTGGCCAAGCTGCAGCGCGAACTGCTGGCAGCCGCGATCGCGCTGACCCGGCCCGGTGGCGTGGTGCTCTACGCCACCTGCTCGCCGCATCTGGCCGAAACCGTCGGGGTGGTCGGGGACGCGCTGCGCCGTCATCCGGTCTGTGCGCTGGATGCCCGGCCGTTTTTCGAGCCTGTCTCCACGGGTCTGGGGGAGGGGCCCTATGCGCAGCTCTGGCCGCACCGGCACGGCACCGACGCCATGTTCGCCGCCGCGCTGCGCCGCCGGACGTGAGGTTGGCCGCAGCGCTGCGTAGTCTGTCGCTCATGCCTCGCCGCATCGGGGAACCCCTGATCGCACCGTCGATCCTGGCCGCTGACTTCGCCCGGCTTGCCGACGAGGCGGCCGCCGTGGACGGAGCCGACTGGTTGCACGTCGATGTCATGGACGGGCACTTCGTGCCGAATCTGACGATCGGTCTGCCGGTGGTGGAAAGTCTGCTGGCTGCCACCGAAATCCCGATGGATTGCCATCTGATGATCGACAACCCGGACCGATGGGCGCCTCCGTACGCCGAAGCGGGTGCCTACAACGTCACCTTCCACGCCGAGGCCACCGACAATCCGGTCGGGGTGGCCCGCGATATCCGCGCCGCCGGCGCCAAAGCCGGGATCAGCGTGAAGCCGGGGACCCGGCTCGAGCCATACCTGGAAATCCTGCGGCACTTCGACACCTTTCTGGTCATGTCTGTGGAACCCGGCTTCGGCGGCCAGAGTTTCATCCCCGAAGTGTTGAGCAAAGTCCGTACAGTGCGAAAGATGGTCGATGCGGGGGAGTTGACGATCTTGGTCGAGATCGATGGCGGCATCAACGCGGACACGATCGAGCAGGCCGCCGAAGCCGGTGTCGACTGCTTTGTCGCCGGTTCGGCGGTTTACGGCGCCGATGACCCGGAAGCCGCGGTAGAGGCATTACGGCGACGGGCCGGTGCCGTGTCACCGCACCTGGGCCGATGAGCGTTCAGTCGGTCGACAGCCTCGACGCGGCAATGCGCTTGGCGATCGAACAGGCGTACCAGGCCAAGGGCAGCACCTACCCGAATCCACCGGTCGGGGCCGTCATCGTGGACCTCGAGGGCCGGGTGGTCGGCGTCGGTGCCACCGAGCCGGCCGGCGGCGACCACGCCGAGGTGGTGGCGCTGCGCCGGGCCGGCCGTTTGGCCGCCGGTGGCATCGCGGTAGTCACCCTCGAGCCGTGCAACCACTTCGGCAAGACTCCGCCGTGTGTGAACGCGCTGATCGAAGCCAGAGTAGGGACGGTGATCTACGCCGTCGCCGACCCAAACGCGATTGCCGGCGGCGGCTCGGCCCGGTTATCGGGGGCGGGCGTGAATGTGCGGGCCGGAGTGCTGGCCGCCCAGGTGGCCGCCGGACCGCTGCGGGAGTGGCTGTACAAGCAGCGGACCGGGCTGCCGCACGTGACCTGGAAGTACGCCAGCAGCATCGATGGCCGCAGTGCTGCCGCCGACGGCTCCAGCCAGTGGATTTCCAGTGAGGCCGCACGCGCAGACCTGCATCGCCGCCGCGCATCCGCCGACGCGATCGTGGTCGGCACCGGTACCGTGCTGGCCGACAATCCAGCGTTGACCGCCCGGCTGGCCGACGGCTCGCTGGCGGCGCGGCAACCACTGCGCGTGGTGGTGGGCATGCGCGAAATACCGCAGGACGCAAAGGTTCTCAACGACGATTCGCGCACCATGGTGATCAGTACCCATGATCCCATGGAGGTGGTCAAGGCGTTGTCAGACCGCACCGACGTATTGCTGGAAGGCGGCCCCACCCTGGCCGGCGCATTCCTGCGGGCCGGGGCGATCAACCGCATCCTGGCCTATGTCGCGCCGATCCTGCTGGGCGGCCCCATCGCCGCGGTCCAAGATGTGGGGGTGCCCACGATTGCGCGGGCCTTGCGCTGGCAGTTCGACGGCATCGACCGGGCCGGCCCGGATCTGGTGCTCAGCCTGGTGGCGGGCTAAGAGGCGAGCGGCTACGTAGCGCGCGCTACGGCCTGTTGCTCGGGGACTTCCGGTTCGTCGGCGTGCTCCTTGCGGCCGCCGATCAGCAGGCCCAGCAGCGCTCCCGCCACGCAGACCATCCAGGTCGCCGTGAATATCTCGCCGTACATCCCCGCGAAGGACGGCAGGAGGTTATGCGCTTGTTCGAGCGCTCGATCCGCCCCGGTCCGATCGCTCGGTATTGACGCGTTCTTCGCGTTGAGGATCTGGTAGAAGCGGTACAAACCCCAGGCGCCCAGCCCGGCCACACCGATCAGCATGCCGGTCATCCGGGACACCACCACCGCTGCCGACGCGATGCCATGCTCGGCCGCGGGGACGACGCGTAGGGCTGCCGACGTCAGCGGCCCGATCACCAACCCGAGTCCCAGACCCGCAAGCAAGAGATCGGTTTGCATCGCGGGCAGGGTGAACAACCCGAATATGTTGTGGCCATAGTGCGGCAAGTCCACCGGCCAATACGAGATCAGGACATAGCCGCCGGCCGCGATGAGCAGTCCGACGAAGGCGACCGCGCGGTCGCCGACCCTGGTGGCTATCACGCCGCCCAGCAGCGCCCCGACGGGCAGTGCCATCAGAAAGAACATCAACATCCCGGCCGCCTCGGTCTGGCTCTTGCCCAGCACGCCCTGGCCGAACAACTCGACATTGACCAGCGTCACCATCAACGCCGCCCCGGCGGCGAACGAAGCGCCTAATGCGGCGAGGAACGGCCGGAACTGCACCCCCGCCGGGTCGATCAGCCGGGTCCGCGCAAAGCGTTCCCATAGCAGGAACGCCACCGCGGCGACGGCCGCCCCGATCACCAAGGGCAATCCGTAGCTGGGCAGCACCCGTTGGCCGTTCGGGCTGGGGTTGTACAACCCGATGACCGCGAGACCGAGGGTGATAGCCAGCAGCACACCGCCGACCAGGTCGATCTTCTCCGGCGTCTCACTGCGATCGTGTGACGGCAGACTGATCTGGATCAATGCCATGGCAACCAGGGTCAGCGGGATATTGATCCAGAAAACGTCTCGCCAGTCGCGGAATAGCCAGACGATGAAAATCCCGTACAGCGGGCCCAGCACGCTGCCCAGTTCCTGCGCGGCGCCGATACCGCCGAGCACTCCGGCGCGGTTGCGCTGCGACCACAAATCGGCGCCCAGCGCCAGGGTGACGGGCAGCAACGCACCGCTGGCGATGCCCTGAATGGTGCGGCCCGCGATCAGCACGTGCAGGCTCTGCACGTGGAAGTTCACCACCGGATAGCCGAGGATCATCAGATCCTGGATGGGGTGCCCGAGGATCTCCAACGTGGAGTTGGCCAAATTCAAATTGCCGATCTGCACCGACAGCGCGGTGATCACCGAGCCGATGATGAAGGCGAACAGGCTGACCTGAAGTAGTCGCTTGCGCCCGAACCGGTCGGAAGCCCTGCCCAGCAATGGCATGGCCGCGATGTAGCCCAGCAGGTACATCGTGACGATCGGGGTGATTCGCTGCAGTTGGTTAAGCGGGATGCCGACGTCATGCATGATGTCGCGCAGGATGGTGACCACGACATACGCATCGAGGGCACCGAGCAATACCGCCAGACTGCCTGCGCCGATCGCGACCCGGCGTCCTGCCAGCTTCATCGTCAGCTCGCCGCGGGCTTGCTGACCTGGACCGGCTGGCCCCAGTTGGACAAGGTCATCTGGATGGTATTGCCCTGGCTGTATTGCAGGCTTACCTGCGCCAGCTGGTGGTCGCCGCTCTCCACGATCCAAACGGTGGCCGGCACCGGCTTCGTCGCCTTGAAGTTGGACGCGATTTTGTTCACGGCGTCTGGGGAGACGTTTCCGCTGACGCGGACGGTGGTTTGGCCGCTGATCTGGTCGCGGCCCTCGGCCTTGGCGTCGGTGAAGTTCGCCAGCACGTCGGCCACGCCGGTGTCCGGGCTCAGAAGCGCCGACGGGTCGTAAATCTGAGAGGCCGGGCCGACATCGGTCATCGTTTTGTCACCCGGGTTGAGAGCGTTGGTGTACAGGTCGCCGTCCACCACCACGAAATCGGCACTGATGTCCTGCCCGAGGTAACTGAGCTGTGCGTTTCCCTGCGCGGCGGTGCTCGGGGAGGTGGTGAGGTCGCCGGTCAGCGTCTTAACGGGAAGCCCCGGAATCTTGCCGGTGACGGTCAGCACCAGATGCGCGCTCTTGAGGTTCTTGGTGGAATCGGCGGACTGCTTTACCAAGGTCGCAGCATCGGGCAATGGCCCGCCGCTCGTCGAGGATTTGAACGAGCACCCGGCGATCAGAGCGGTGACGACGCTCAGGGAGGCGAGGACGGCCGATAGGCGGCGGCGGGTCTGCATACCCTGCATCGTAGAGGGTGCCGGTGGCCGGGTTCCGGAACGCGGCGCGCGGGTCCGGCGAAAAAACGCTCTTTGTAGTGCCCAATCGGCGGCCGACAAGGGGCCGGTTAGCCTGGTGAAATGTTCACCGGAATTGTCGAGGAACTCGGAGAGGTGACCGGCCGGGACGCCCTTGCCGATGCCGCACGCCTGACCATCCGCGGTCCCGTGGTCACCGGCGATGCCGGCCACGGTGATTCGATCGCCGTCAACGGCGTGTGCCTGACCGTTGTCGAGGTGCTACCCGACGGCCGATTCAAGGCCGATGTGATGGCCGAGACCCTGAACCGGTCGACGCTGGGCGACCTGCACGTCGGCAATCGGGTGAACCTGGAGCGCGCTGCGGCAGTCAACAGCCGGCTTGGCGGGCACATCGTGCAGGGGCACGTGGACGGCACCGGCGAGGTGGTCGCCCGCGCACCCTCCGAGCATTGGGAAGTGGTGCGCATCCAGGTGCCCGCGGAGGTGGCACGCTATGTCGTCGAGAAGGGGTCGATCACCGTCGATGGGATCTCTCTCACAGTCTCCGCCCTGGGCGCCGAGCCGCGGGACTGGTTCGAGGTCTCGCTGATCCCGACCACCCGGGAACTGACCACCTTGGGCACTGCTCCGGTTGGTTCCCAGGTAAACCTCGAGGTTGACGTCATCGCCAAGTACGTTGAACGGCTGCTGCAGACCTCGCCCACCGGGAAGGTGACCAGCTAGCTGCCCGCGCGGCTTCATATCGCTCGATCAGCATCAACGAGCACTCGCAATAACTGGGACGTCGCGGTGGTTCATACTGAATGCAACACGTGGGCTTCGCGTGACCCGGTATGGCAGCAAGGTAGCGACGATGACGAGGCTGGACTCCGTCGAACGGGCGATCGCCGATATAGCGGCGGGCAAGGCCGTCGTCGTCATCGATGACGAGGAACGCGAGAACGAAGGCGACCTGATCTTCGCCGCCGAAAAGGCGACACCGGAGATGGTGGCCTTCATGGTCCGCTACACCTCGGGATACCTGTGCGTACCGCTGGACGGTGCGATCTGCGACCGACTGGGCCTGCTACCGATGTACGCGGTGAACCAGGACAAGCACGGGACTGCCTACACCGTCACCGTCGATGCAAGAAATGGCGTCGGCACCGGCATTTCGGCTTCCGATCGGGCTACCACTATGCGCTTGCTGGCCGATCCCACCAGCATTGCCGATGAGTTCACCCGTCCCGGTCACGTGGTTCCGTTGCGCGCCAAGGACGGCGGCGTGTTGCGGCGCCCCGGCCACACCGAGGCCGCGGTTGATCTGGCCCGGATGGCGGGGCTGCAACCGGCTGGTGCGATCTGCGAGATCGTCAGCCAGAAGGACGAGGGCTCGATGGCCCAGACCGATGAATTGCGGGTATTCGCCGACGAGCACGATCTGGCGCTGATCACCATCGCCGACATCATCGAATGGCGGCGCAAACACGAGAAACACGTCGAGCGGATTGCCGAAGCGCGGATCCCGACCCGGCACGGAGAGTTTCGCGCCATCGGCTACTCCAGCATTTATGAGGACGTCGAACATGTGGCGCTGGTGCGCGGCGATATCGCCGGGCCGATCGGCGACGGTGACGACGTGCTGGTCCGCGTGCACTCCGAATGCCTGACTGGTGACGTTTTCGGCTCTCGGCGTTGCGACTGCGGGCCTCAGCTGGACGCCGCGATGGCGATGGTCGCGCGAGAGGGGCGCGGCGTGGTGCTGTACATGCGTGGCCATGAGGGCCGCGGCATCGGCCTGATGCACAAACTGCAGGCCTACCAGCTGCAGGACGCCGGCGCCGACACTGTGGACGCCAATCTCAAGCTCGGATTGCCGGCCGATGCAAGGGATTACGGAATTGGCGCGCAGATTCTCGTCGACCTCGGAGTTCGGTCGATGCGGCTGCTGACCAACAACCCTGCCAAGCGGGTCGGGCTGGACGGGTATGGCTTGCACATCATCGAGCGGGTGCCGCTTCCGGTGCGGGCCAACGCGGACAACATCCGCTATCTGATGACCAAACGCGACAAAATGGGCCACGACCTGGCGGGACTGGACGATTTTCACGAATCCGCGCATTTACCAGGTGAATTCGGTGGCGCTCTGTGAGCGGAGCCGCCGGCGTGCCGGAGATACCGGCGCTTGACGCGTCCGGCCTGCGGCTCGCTATTGTCGCCAGCACCTGGCACCCGAAAATCTGTGATGCGCTGCTGGCCGGCGCTCGGAAAGTAGCTGCCGAGTCGGGCATCGGCAACCCGACTGTGGTGCGCGTGCAGGGGGCGATCGAGATCCCGGTAGTGGCGCAAGAGCTAGCCCGCAACCACGACGCCGTCATCGCCCTGGGTGTTGTGATCCGTGGTGCAACACCGCATTTCGACTACGTCTGCGATGCGGTTACCCAGGGCTTGACCCGCGTCGCGCTGGATGCCTCGACGCCGATTGCCAACGGGGTGCTGACTACCAACACCGAGGAGCAGGCGCTGGATCGGGCCGGGCTTCCGACGTCAGCCGAAGACAAGGGGGCCCAGGCGACCGGCGCGGCCCTGTGCGCCGCGCTGACTTTGCGAGACCTCCGCACTCGGTCGTGACTCCGCCGCCGAACAGTGAGGTGTGGGATGTCGAACTGCGCCCGTATCGGACACCGATATTTGCCTACGTCGCGGCGTTTTTGATCGCTGCGGCACACATCGTGGTGGGACTGCTGCTCAAGATCAGGTCCAGCGGGGTGATCTTCCAGACCGCCGACCAGGTGGCGATGGCCGTTCTGGGCCTGGTCATTGCCGGCCTTGTGCTCTTGTTCGCGCGGCCGCGGCTGCGCGTGGGTCCGGCTGGGCTTGCTGTGCGTAATGTGTTGGGTTACAGGCTGGTTCCGTGGTCCGATGTGGTAGGTGTGTCGTTTCCTGCCGGTCGCCGCTGGGCGCGAATCGACCTGCCTGACGACGAGTACATCCCGGTGATGGCGATCCAGGCCGTCGACAAGGATCGCGCTGTGGATGCCATGGATACGGTGCGCTCGCTGCTGGCGCGTTATCGGCCCGACTTGGCGGCCGGCTGAGCGCCGAGCGGGAGCGGCCGGCACCATTTCAGCCATTCCGACGGTTATCACCACCGGCGACGCTGCCAGAAGCACGGCGCCACCCGTCCGGCAACGGCTGTCGAGCATGACCCGCTTGACCGCCCAGGCCGAGGTGCCCGCACCCAAGCTTGTTCGCTGGCATAACCCAGGAATCGAATTGAACTGGCCCCGAGCCGGCTCAAAAGCCTCCTGAAAAGGCTCAACGTTGGACCGATGCGGTCCAGCCGGAGCGTCCTGAGTGTTGCTCGCATGGCAATAATGTCGGGCTATTTCCGACATTATGGGTTTGATGACAACATCGGAAACTCTTTGCCAGCAAATACGTTGAATGCGCCTGCCTCACAACCCCATAGACGGCTCTTGACAAAACCTCGGAATTTGTCTAAATATTACTTGCCAGTCAGGTATGTGAGTGGCCTCACATGCTTCAAGTAGGTTATCGCCGTTAACAAATAGATTATCGCCGTTTAACTCGTCAAAGGAGATGGAGATGTCGTTTGTGATCGCGGCCCCGGAGCTGGTGCAGGGTGCGCGTCCACCCGCGCCCGCGTTCACTAAGTTGACGAACTCGGCATGAAACGCCTGCGCCTGGGTGCTGAGAGTCGGGTGGCCCGGGGGAATCTCGCCCGCAAGCTCCCGCAAAACCCGGGTTTTCGAGACGGCGATATGTCGATACACAAAATGCCGACATGGGAAGAGGGCGATGTGATCGTCGATCCCACAGCCCCACTTCGGGTTTCCATCGCGGGCCTGCTTTCGCTTGGCTGGCTGCGCATGGGCGTGAAAGCCGACGTGGTGCTTGCCTTGCCGCGCGCGATGACTTCGTTCGAGGATCTTCGGTTCGACACCGCTGACGACTTGGAGACCCTCGACGAATTCGACATCGACGAGAGCGATATCAGCGGCACGGCTGGTGAACGGTAGGGCAGTTCAATTGAACCACGGGCGGCGCGTTGTCGATTTGCGAAGCCTTCTCGCGCTCACCCAAAAAGAGCTGTCGAGTCTCAGTGGAATCGGCCGGTCCTACCTGTCCGACATTGAACGCGGGAACGTGGAACTGACGCCAGGGGCCATCCAGAGAATTTGCTCTGCCACAGCGACACCCACGTCGTTCTTTCGATACTGCACCCCGTCCTACTCCGCTGACGACATCAACTTCGCGAAGAACTCCCGGGTGAGCGCCAAAGGACGAGACTTCGTCATCCAGGCGTTCAAGGAGATCGAACGGATCTCAGCAGTGCTCGCCGAAGCACCGCTGCGGCTGAAGCGTGTCGGTATTCCCCTTGCCGATCACAGTGACATCCTGAGCGAACACGATTTCGATCTGCTCGCGGGTGATATCCGGCAGGCCTACCGTCTCGATAGTGATGCGCCCATTCGCAACGTGACGCGCATGATGGAACGGGCGGGCATTGCGGTCGCTTCGATGTCGGCACCGTTTGGGAACGACACGTTGCTCGAGGGCCACTGCGGTATGTCGCACCATCCGGCGTGGTCGCCCAGGGCATCGGTTGGTTTGGTCATGGGTATGGCCGGTGATCGGCAGAGGTTCACTCTTGCCCACGAGTTTGGCCATATCGTGCTGCACAGTTGGCGGACAGTGCCTGATCCCGACCAGCGTGAACGAGAGGCTGATTATTTCGCGGGTGCGCTGCTGTTGCCGAGGCTGTGCGCCGAGGAAGATATCGCGGAGTCGCTGACTTTGCGCGGCTACATGCCGATCAAGGCCAAGTTCGGGATTTCAATCCACGCCATCATCACTCGCGCGCAGCGTCTGGGTCTGATAACGCGGGATCGCCAGCGTTCCTTGATGATTCAGCTTTCCAGTCGCGGGTGGCGCGAGAAGGAGCCGGTCGACGTCGGCCGTGAGTCCCCGGTGCTGCTGCACACCGAGTTGGTCGCACTGCACGGCGCGCACCCTTACTCCGCGGCAAGTTCGGCGCTGGGTGTTTCACCTGCGTTGCTGCAAAGCTGGATTCCAGAGCCCCACCACGGTTCGGCCCAAGAGATTCGGCGGTGCCGCTAGCCGACCCGGACGAGCCGCCGCCGTTCCGATTTTGCTCATAGAACGGACCCGGATCACCGTGTCAACGCTCGCCGGCGCCGCGGCGGGTTAGGGCAACCCGTTCATCCCATCGAGGCCAAACACCAGGCCTCCGCTACCGCCGGTGCCGCCGCTGCCGGGTGTCCCGCCGGGACCCGCGGTGCCGCCGTTGCCGCCGTTGCCGGCGTCGCCGATGAGCGTGCCGTTGCCACCCGTGCCGCCGTCACCACCGATCGTTTCGCCCTGGCCGCCTTCGCCACCGGAGCCGGACACGCCAAGCAGGGTCGTGGTGCCGCCGGTGCCGCCTACACCCCCGGCAACGTGGCCGCCTCCGCCGGCGCCGCCGGCCCCACCGAAGCCGAGGAACATCGCTTGGCCGCCGGTCCCGCCCGTCCCGCCGGCCCCGAGGGTGTCGCCGGGGCAGTATCCGCCCGTCCCGCCGGTTCCGCCGCTGGAGAACAGGAAGCCCCCGCTGCCTCCGGCCCCACCGTCCGCGCCGCTGGTTGCGCCGTCGCCGCCATTTCCTCCATCGCCGCCGCTGCCGAACAACAGGCCCGCACTACCGCCGGCTCCGCCCACCCCGGCGATCCTGCCTGCTCCGCCGGTACCGCCGGCACCTCCGGGACCGGCGAGCAGGCCGGCGTTGCCGCCGGCCCCGCCGGCCCCGCCGGCCGCGGCGCCGAATCCGCCTTCACCCCCGTGGCCTGCGCCGCTGCCGAGCAACCCGGCGAGCAGTCCGCCGTTGCCACCGGCACCGCCGGCACCGCCGACGTCTTGCACGCCAAATCCCCCGGTTCCGCCGTTCCCGCCGGCGCCCAGCAGCCAAGCGGCCCCGCCGGCGCCGCCAGATCCCGCGACACCTTGGTTTGAGTAGCCGCCGCCTCCACCGACGCCACCGTTGCCGAACAGCAGTCCGCCGGCGCCGCCGGCCCCGCCCGCGCCGCCGGCACCAGTCGTTGAGGAGCCGCCGACCCCGCCGGCGCCCCCGGCGCCCAGCAGCCCGGCCGCCCCGCCCGCTCCGCCGTGTTGGCCGGCCGCTGCGGCCGAGCCGCCGGCACCACCGTCGCCCATCAGGATTCCGCCGGCACCGCCGTTGAGGCCTGACCCGGGGGCTGCGTTGGCGCCGTCACCGATCAGTGGGCGCCCCAGCAGCGCCTCGGTGGGTGCGTTGACGACGTCGAATGCCCCCTGCAGCGGGCCAGCCACACCGTTGGCGCCGGTGGTACCGACGGTCACCGTGGCGAACCCGCCATCGCCGCCATTACCGGCGGTCCCGAAGAACATGGCGTTCCCGCCGGCCCCGCCCGCGCCGCCGGTCCCCGCGACGCTGTACCCGCCGGCCCCGCCGGCCCCACCATCGCCGATCAGCAGACCGGCCCGGCCGCCGGCCCCGCCGACACCCCCGTTGGCCAGAACCAGGCCGGCCCCGCCGCCCATCCCGCCCAGCCCGCCATTCCCCAGCAGGCCCGCATTGCCGCCCGCCCCGCCGGCCCCACCGCCGCCCGCACCGGATCCCCCGGCCCCGCCGGCTCCGCCGCTGGAGAACAGCAGGCCGGCATTTCCGCCTGCGCCGCCCGTCCCACCGGCGGCAGTGATGCCGGTTCCGCCGGTACCGCCTGATCCACCCGCGCCGAACAACGTGCCGGCGTTACCGCCGGCCCCGCCTTGACCCCCGGCGCCGGATTGCGCGCTTCCACCATCTCCTCCCGTCCCGCCGGGCCCGCCGAGCAGGCCCGCGGCCCCACCCGCGCCGCCGGTGCCCGCGTTGGTGAGGCCGTCGCCGCCCTCGCCGCCGTGACCCCCGCCGCCACTGAACAGTCCGGCGAGCGGGCCCCCAGTGCCGCCAGCCCCGCCGGCGCCGCCGGCGCCACCCTCGCTGAATCCGCCGAGGCCACCGACACCGCCGGGTCCGAACAGCCCACCGGCCCCGCCGGCCCCACCAGCACCGCCGAGCCCGGTGTTCGTGGTGCCCCAGGCGGCGCCGCCTGCCCCGCCAACCCCGCCGGTGCCGAAAAAGAAACCACCGGGCCCGCCGGCTCCGCCGTTGCCGCCCGAGCCGGTCGACGTGGAACCGCCGGCTCCACCGGCCCCACCAACACCGATCAAACCCGCCGCCCCACCGTTGCCGCCGTTTTGCCCTGGCGCCCCCGACCCCCCGGCGCCGCCGTTGCCGAACAACCAGCCTCCGGCCCCGCCGCTTTGCCCCGAGCCGGGAGCCGCGTTGGCGCCGATACCGATCAGCGAGCGACCGGTGTACCGCACGAAGGGCGCATTGATCACCGGGAACAGCAGCTGCTCCACCGACTGCAGCGGATTGACGCTGGACGCCTCGGTGAGCGCGTACGATCCCGCGCCGGCGGTAAGTGTCTGAACAAACTGGTTGTGAAACGCTGCCGCCTGCGCGGATAGCCCCTGATATTGCTGCGCGTGACCGGAAAACACGTCGGCAATCGCGATCGACACTTCGTCGTTTGCCGCGGCCAGCACTGATGTGGTGGGCGCCGCAGCGGCCGCGTGAGCATCCGCGAGCGTATTGCCGATGTTGACCAGCACCGTCGCCGAGGTTCCCATCGCATCGGGCACGACACTGGCAAACGACATCCGAAACCTCCAGAGGTGCCGACAACCTGATGAGCACCGTGATCTCGAGCACTCATGTCTACAACTGTTGACTATAACTCAACAACTGTTGACTACAAAGGTTGAATGCGGCGTCGCGTCCTCTCGGTCGGCTCGATCGTGATCCCGATTAACGGGCCGTCTACCCCAGTCGCAAACAGGATCGACACCGGCATCTCAGGTCCGACCACCGGCCACCTGGCGCGCAGCCAGGTCGGCAGGAGGTTGCTTGAGGCCGGATTTCAGCACGAGGACCGACAGCACGATGGCTCCGAGAATCAGCGCCGGGACATCTCCCCACAGATGTCCCATGTGGTGGTCGCTCCCGAAGGATTGGACGGCCATGATTGCGGCGTGGACGACGCTCGACCACACGGTGAACCAGATCAGGCTGATATTGGCCTCAGGACGTCGCGCCGCGTTCCAGAGGAAAAGGCCCAGCGTCGCGTACAGGCCGACGATCATCATGAAGTAGTCGGACTGGTAAGGAGCACCGGGGTGCCATGCCCACCCCGACGGCCACACCGCCGCTAGCGGATACAGAAGAATCATCACCGCGCCAAAGCCGACGAGTGCGATTTGAAGAAGTCTGTAGCTGTATGAGGATGTCATTACGCGCTCCAAAGAGGGTCCTGTTTCGAGGATCTCGAAGGCGATTCGTGGAATCAAGCACACCGATGGTTCGGGTCGGCAGTGCGTTGTGCGCAAAGCGCAGACGGATCGAGCGGAACAGATGATTCCTGTTGAGGAAGAGGACATTTTGCTGCTGTAGCAAACAGCTTACCGCGTCGAGTACTGTGCGGCTAGCGGACCGGGAGAGGATGCCCGATGAAGACCTTCACCAACGACGAGATGAATGCGCTGCTGGTCAGTGCCCAGTCCTACAGCCTTGTCATCCTCAAGCCGGGGCCGAACTCTGGCGACGACACGTCACCGGCGATCATGCTCGAGCACGGTCGCCGCAACTTCGGGATGCTCGACGCCGGCGTAGTGACGGTGTCGTTGACGGTGCTCGACGGCTCGGAGATCTTTGGCGTCAGGGCGTTCATCGGGACGGTCGACGAGACTATCGCGATCATGAACGACGATCCGGCCGTTGCGGCAGGGGTGTTCACCTTCGAGGTGCACCCCTGCCGCGGATTCGTCGGAAACTCGCTGCCGTGATCGGCGTCGGCCACCTCATTTCGGTCACCCGATCCCGACACGCCACCGACTTTTTATCGACTACTAGCCTGGATATGTGCCGGATCCCGCAACATATCGCCCCGCGTCCGGGTCCATCCCGGTCGAGCCCGGCGTCTACCGATTCCGGGACCCGCATGGCCGAGTGATTTACGTCGGCAAGGCCAAGAGCCTGCGCAGCAGGCTGACGTCATACTTCGCCGACGTCGCGAATCTGCACCCACGGACCCGCCAGATGGTGACCACCGCGGCCAAGGTCGAGTGGACGGTGGTCAACACCGAAGTCGAGGCGTTGCAGCTGGAATACAACTGGATCAAGGAGTTCGATCCGCGCTTCAACGTCCGCTACCGTGACGACAAGTCCTACCCGGTGCTGGCCGTCACCCTCAACGAGGAGTTTCCACGGCTGATGGTTTATCGCGGCCCGCGGCGTAAGGGCGTGCGCTACTTCGGTCCGTACTCGCATGCGTGGGCAATCCGGGAAACGCTGGATTTGCTGACCCGGGTATTTCCGGCACGAACCTGTTCGGCTGGAGTGTTCAAGCGGCACAAGCAGATCGACCGACCCTGCCTGCTCGGGTACATCGACAAATGCTCGGCGCCATGCGTCGGCAGGGTAAGCGCCGAGCAGCATCGTCGAATCGTGCAAGATTTTTGCGACTTCCTGTCCGGCAAGACCGACCGCTTTGCCCGCGAGCTGGAACAGCAGATGAACGCCGCAGCCGAGCAACTCGATTTCGAACGGGCCGCCCGGCTTCGCGACGACCTGTCCGCACTGAAGCGGGCGATGGAGAAGCAGGCCGTAGTGCTGGGCGACGGTACCGACGCAGACGTGGTGGCATTCGCCGACGACGACCTCGAAGCGGCGGTACAAGTGTTCCACGTCCGCGGTGGCCGGGTACGTGGCCAGCGCGGCTGGGTTGTCGAAAAGTCCGGAGACCCTGGCGATTCCGGTGAGGAGCGGTTGGTCGAGCAGTTCCTGACGCAGTTCTACGGAGACCAGGCGGAGCTGGACTTCCCATCCGATCAAGCCGCCGACGAATCCGCGAACCCGGTTCCCCGCGAGGTGTTGGTGCCGTGTCTGCCGTCCAACGCCGACGAGTTGGCCGACTGGCTCTCAGGCCTGCGCGGATCCCGGGTCGCGCTGCGGGTGCCGCGCCGCGGCGACAAGCGGGCGCTGGCCGAAACCGTGCAGCGCAACGCGAAAGATGCGCTGCAGCAACACAAGCTGAAGCGAGCTGGTGACTTCAACGCCAGATCTGCTGCGCTGCAGAATATTCAGGAAGCCCTGGGCTTGGCCGATGCGCCACTGCGGATTGAATGCGTCGACGTCAGCCACGTGCAGGGCACTGATGTCGTCGGCTCGTTGGTGGTGTTCGAGGACGGCCTGCCGCGCAAGTCGGACTACCGTCACTTCGGCATCCGGGAGGCCGCCGGGGGCGGGCGTTCCGACGACGTCGCCTCCATCGCCGAGGTGACCCGGCGCCGATTCCTGCGGCACCTCACTGACCAGAACGATCCGAATCTGCTTTCCCCGGAAGGAAAATCACCAGAGAAGTTTCGGAGGTTCGCCTACCCTCCCAATCTGTATGTCGTCGACGGCGGCGCGCCACAGGTCAATGCGGCGAGCGCCGTGCTCGACGAGCTCGGTATCACCGACGTCGCGGTGATCGGCTTGGCCAAGCGATTGGAAGAGGTGTGGGTGCCGTCGGAGCCGGACCCCATTATCATGCCGCGCAACAGTGAGGGGCTGTATTTGCTGCAACGGGTGCGCGACGAGGCGCATCGATTCGCGATCACCTACCATCGCAGCAAGCGGTCCAAGCGAATGACCGCATCGGCGCTGGATTCGGTGCCAGGATTGGGCGAACATCGCCGCAAGGCGTTGGTCACTCACTTCGGATCAATAGCCCGCCTCAAGGAGGCCACCGTCGACCAGATCACGGCCGTTCCGGGTATCGGCGTGGCCACGGCCACGGCCGTCGTCGAGGCGCTGCGACCTCAGCAGCCCGGGGTTTCGGAATGACGACCTACGGTGGGGACAGCGAGATCCGGCATGCCGACATCGACCCGGGCGACGCCGCGGGAGGTATCGACGTCGTGCTTGTGACCGGGCTGTCCGGCGCCGGGCGCGGAACGGCGGCCAAGGTACTCGAGGATCTTGGCTGGTATGTGGCCGACAACCTGCCACCCCAGCTGATCACCCGGATGGTGGATTTCGGGCTTGCGGCCGGATCGCGGATCACCCGGCTTGCGGTGGTGATGGATGTGCGGTCGCGCGGATTCACCGGTGACTTGGACTCGGTGCGCAACGAATTGGCGACCCGCAACATAAGCCCGCGGGTGGTGTTCCTGGAGGCGTCCGACAACATGTTGGTGCGCCGCTACGAACAGAATCGTCGCAGCCACCCGCTGCAGGGCGAGCAGACCTTGGCCGAGGGCATTGCCGCTGAACGCAGGATGCTGGCCCCGGTTCGCGCCACCGCCGACCTGATCATCGATACGTCGACACTGTCGGTGCGGGGCCTCAGGGAAAACATCGAGCGCGCGTTCAGCAGCGATGCCAGCGCCTCTACCAGCGTCACGGTCGAATCATTCGGCTTCAAGTACGGCCTGCCGATGGATGCGGACATGGTCATGGACGTGCGATTTCTGCCGAACCCGCACTGGGTCGACGAGCTGCGTTCGCTCACCGGCCAACATCCGGCGGTGCGTGATTATGTGTTGGGCCAACCTGGCGCGGCTGAATTTCTCGGCGCTTACCATCGACTGCTATCCCTTGTTGTCGAGGGCTATCGTCGGGAGGGCAAGCGTTACATGACGGTCGCGATTGGCTGCACCGGCGGGAAGCATCGCAGCGTCGCGATCGCGGAGGCATTGATGGGTTTGCTGGGGGACGATGAGCGACTGTCGGTGCGGGTCCTGCACCGGGATCTGGGTCGCGAATGAGCGGCACGGTGAGCCGGCCAATAAGTCACAGCATCGTCGCGCTGGGCGGCGGGCACGGCTTATACGCAACGCTGTCTGCGGCCCGCCGGCTGACTCCGTACGTCACCGCCGTAGTGACCGTCGCCGATGACGGCGGCTCGTCCGGCCGGCTGCGTGGCGAACTGGACGTGGTGCCACCCGGCGACCTGCGAATGGCGTTGGCGGCGTTGGCATCTGACAGCCCCTATGGACAACTGTGGGCGACCATCCTGCAGCACAGATTCGGCGGCAGTGGCGCGCTGGCCGGACATCCGATCGGCAACCTCTTGCTTGCCGGCCTCAACGAGGTGCTGGCTGACCCGGTTGCCGCCCTGGACGAGCTGGGACGCGTCCTCGGTGTCAACGGCAGAGTGCTGCCGATGTGCCCGATCGCGCTGCAGATCGAAGCCGATGTGTCCGGCCTGGAGACCGACCCCCGGATGTTCCGGCTGATCCGTGGCCAGGTGGCGATCGCGACCACACCGGGCAAGGTGCGGCGGGTGCGGCTACATCCGGCCAACCCGCCGGCGACCCGGCAGGCTGTGGACGCCATCATGGCCGCCGACTTGGTTGTACTGGGGCCCGGGTCGTGGTTCACCAGCGTGATTCCGCACGTGCTGGTACCGGAGCTTGCCGCAGCGCTGCGAGCCACCACGGCGCGGCGGGCGCTGGTGTTGAACCTGGTGGCAGAGCCGGGGGAGACGGCCGGATTCTCGGCGGAGCGTCATCTGCACGTCCTGGCCCAGCACGCGCCCGGGTTCACCGTCCACGACGTCATAGTCGACGCCGAACGGATGCCGGCTGAGCGGGAACGGGAGCAACTACGCCGCACGGCAACACTGCTAGAGGCCGAGGTCCACTTCGCCGATGTGGCAAGACCTGGTACACCTTTACATGATCCAGGGAAGCTCGCCGCTGCTCTGGACGGCGTCCGAGCCGGCCACAAGGGTCCGGGGGCGCCTCAGGTGACAGCCACCGCAGAGATGCGGGACGACGGTGAAAGTCCACAGACCGGTGTTAACGGGCCGGTTGATAGCGGACCAAGGGGTGACGACGCGTGGCGATGACGACCGAAGTGAAGGACGAGTTGAGCCGCCTGGTCGTGAAATCGATTAGCGCTCGTCGTGCAGAAGTCACGTCTCTGCTGAGGTTCGCCGGCGGGTTGCAAATCGTGGCCGGCCGGGTGGTTGTCGAGGCTGAGGTCGACCTGGGCAACATCGCGCGGCGGCTGCGCAAGGACATCTTTGAGCTATATGGCTACAACGCGGTTGTGCATGTGTTGTCGGCCAGCGGGATTCGCAAGAGCACTCGGTATGTGCTGCGGGTCGCCAACGACGGTGAGGCGCTGGCGCGGCAGACCGGACTTCTGGACATGCGGGGGCGTCCAGTGCGCGGACTGCCGGCCCAGGTCGTCGGCGGCAGTATCGCCGACGCCGAAGCCGCTTGGCGGGGAGCTTTTTTGGCGCACGGGTCACTCACCGAGCCGGGACGTTCGTCGGCATTGGAGGTCAGCTGCCCCGGCCCGGAGGCCGCGCTGGCCCTGGTGGGTGCAGCGCGCCGGCTGGGGGTCGGCGCGAAGGCCCGCGAGGTGCGCGGTGTCGATCGTGTGGTGCTGCGCGATGGTGATGCGATCGGCGCGTTGTTGACGCGCATGGGCGCCCAGGACACCCGGCTCGTCTGGGAGGAGCGCCGGATGCGTCGTGAGGTTCGGGCGACCGCCAACCGGCTTGCCAATTTCGACGACGCCAATCTGCGCCGCTCGGCACGGGCCGCGGTCGCGGCAGCCGCCCGGGTGGAGCGGGCGCTGGAGATCCTCGGCGACACCGTGCCCGATCATCTGGCCTCGGCCGGCAAGCTACGCGTCGAGCACCGGCAGGCTTCCCTCGAGGAGCTCGGCCGTATCGCCGACCCCCCGATGACGAAAGATGCTGTGGCAGGCCGTATTCGGCGGTTATTGTCGATGGCCGACCGCAAGGCGAAGGTGGAAGGTATTCCTGACACCGAGTCGGCTGTGACGCCGGACCTGTTGGAGGATGCCTGACCTGGCGACGATGCGCGCCGCGCAGCGGCGTGAGGAGGAGCTGGGCAATGTAACCTAGCCCGGCGACGATGCGCGCCGCGCAGCGGCGTGAGGAGGAGCTGGGCAATGTCGCCTAGCCGGGGCAAGGTAACCTACCCGGCGCCGCCGAACAGGGCTACCGTCATGGCATGAAGCGGCTTTCGAGTGTTGATGCGGCGTTTTGGTCTGCAGAAACTGCGGGCTGGCATATGCATGTGGGTGCGCTGGCGGTCTGCGATCCCAGTGATGCGCCCGACTACAGCTTTCAACGACTCCGCGAACTGCTGATCGAGCGCCTGGCCGAATTGCCGCAGTTGCGGTGGCGGGTCACCGGTGCGCCACTCGGGCTGGACCGGCCGTGGTTCGTCGAGGACGAGGAGCTCGATATCGACTTCCATGTCCGCCGCATCGGCGTTCCGGGTCCCGGCGGGCGGCGCGAGCTCGAAGAACTCGTGGGCCGGTTGATGTCGTACAAACTGGACCGGTCCCGCCCGCTGTGGGAGCTGTGGGTAATCGAGGGTGTCAGCGGTGGCCGCATCGCGACGCTGACCAAGATGCATCACGCCATCGTCGACGGGGTCTCCGGCGCCGGGCTGGGCGAAATCCTCTTCGACGTCACGCCAGAACCCCGACCGGCGCAAAAGGAGACGGTCGGGTCGCTGGTGGGATCCAAGCTTCCGGGACTGGAGCGGCGCGCGGTGGGTGCCCTTGTCAACGTCGGGATCATGACGCCGTTCCGCATCGCCCGACTGGTGGAGCAGACGGTGCGCCAGCAGGTCGCCGCTCTGGGCGTCCGCAGCAAGCCGTCGGGTTACTTCGAAGCGCCCAAGACCCGGTTCAACGCGCGCGTGTCGCCGCACCGGCGGGTTACCGCCTGCCGCGTCGAGCTGGCCCGGGTCAAGGCTGTCAAGGATGCCTACGGCGTCAAGCTCAACGACGTCGTGCTCGCACTCGTGGCCGGCGCCGCCCGCGAATACTTGCAGAAGCGTGGTGAGCTTCCGATCAAACCCCTCATCGCGCAGATCCCTGTCTCAACCCGCACCGACCAGACCCAGAGCGAGGTGGGAAACCAGATCAGCTCAATGACGGCTTCCCTTGCCACCGACATCGAAGGACCCGTCGAGCGGTTGCGGGTCATCCATGAAAGCACCCAAAGCGCCAAAGAAATGGCCAAGGCGCTGTCGGCGCATCAAATCATGGGGCTCACCGAGACCACGCCGCCCGGGTTGTTGCAGCTCGCTGCTCGCGCGTATACGGCCAGCGGGCTGTCACGAAACCTGGCTCCTATCAACCTGGTTGTGTCCAATATCCCCGGTCCGCCCTGCCCCCTGTACATGGCGGGCGCCAAATTGGACTCGTTGGTGCCGCTCGGGCCGCCGGTCATGGACGTCGCCCTGAACATCACCTGTTTCTCCTACCAGGACTACTTGGACTTCGGTTTTGTCACCACTCCCGAAGTGGCCAGCGACATCGACGAAATGGCCGATGCCATCGAGCCGGCGCTGGCCGAACTCGAGGACGCCGCGGCACCGCCCTAGACAGTTAGTCGCGGTTGAGGTAGCTGGTCGCATACACCCAGGACAAAAAACGCGCGACGGCTTCGGCTGATTGATGCGCTCGCGGGGAACCGAAGATGTCGAAAGCGTGTTGGGCGCTGGGCAACTCGGCGTAGGCGACAGGGGATTTCGACACCGCCCGCAGTTCGTCGACGAACTCCCGGGCTTCGCCGACCGGGATGAGCGAATCGTCGTGGCCGTGCAAGACAAAAAACGGTGGCGCGTCCGCCCGCAGCTGCCGGATCGGCGAAGCATCGACGTAGATATCGCGGTGCTTGGCGAATTTCCGTTTGACCACCAGCTTTTCGAGCAACCAGACGAACTCGGGACGACCCTCACCCTCGGTGCTGAACCAGTCGTAGCGCCCGTACACCGGAACCGCGGCGGCCACCGATGTGTCGGCATCTTCGAAGCCCGGCTGGAATTTGGGGTCGTTGGCGGTCAGTGCCGCCAGCGCGCAGAGATGGCCGCCCGCGGAACCGCCGGTGATCGCGACGAAGTCAGGGTCCCCGCCATAGCCGGCGATGTTCTCTTTGACCCAGGCCAGCGCCCGTTTGACGTCGACGATGTGGTCAGGCCAGGTATGCGCGGGGGAGACGCGGTAACCCACCGACACGCACACCCAGCCGCGCGCAGCCAGGTGGCTCATCAACGGGTAGGCCTGCGGACGGCGCATCCCGATTACCCAGGCGCCGCCGGGGATCTGGACCAGCACCGGCGCCTTGCCGTCGCGGGGCAGATCGCGGCGGCGCCACACGTCGGCCAGGTTGGCGCGCCCATGTGGGCCGTAGGACACGATGTTGGTCTTCTCGACGTAGCGCCTGCGCGCCACGGTGGTGCGCAGGGGGAGGTTGCGCCGCCCGCTGCGGGTTGGCTTCGACGTTGGCTTGGTCGCAGGTAAGGCGGTCAGCGCTTCGGCGTAGTCAGGCCCGAGTTGTTCGCGCAGCCCCGCCTCCAGCACCGGTCCGGGGGTGGTGACGCCGCGGTACCGAATCACCCCCAGGATGGCCCACGATGCGGCCGTCAACGCGAGTGCCGTCTTTCCCCGCCGCCCGGCGAAGTCGCCGCGGCGACCGCGGCGCAGCACGTCCAACAGCGAAGCCGAGAAATACAGGCCGGGTACCTCCGACGTCGGCCAGCCGAACCAGAACACCAGCACCGTGCTGTAGCCCTTGCGGGCAAGCGGCCGTGACCCGTTGGCGGCGTTGACGAATTCGAGTGCCGCGCGCGCCAGCGGCCTGGGCTTGCGTAGCCGCATCAGCTGTCGCATGGGCGCGGTCAACCTGGCGCGGCGCATGGTGTCGATCAGACCGAGGGCCTGGTTGCGTCGAGATGCCATCGTTCAGCCGAGGATCGGGGAACGGCGCTTGGCGGCGAGCTCGTGGAGGGCCTGCTGCGTCACCGACCGCACGTGCTCGTCGACATCGTTGTCGCTCACTTCGTTCACTTCAGGCCCCCTGGAGGCTTCGTCGCCGCGCCGAGTCCCTCGATGGTAGCGACCGGATCAGGCGGTTCTCTCGGCTTGCCGCCGAGCGAAGTATGAACAGCGACTGATGGGAGGCAGGTGACAGAAATTTGCCGGCGGCTGCTGTGGACGAGCTTGATTGTGGGCGTTTTTATGGTGTACAGCGGTTAACCGCGTTATGGTTAGCCGCCCCGGATACCAAACCCGAGCGGAGAGTGATCGAAATGGATTTCGCCGGTTTGTCTGAAGAGCGTGGTGGGCCGCACATCGTCGTTCCGCACAGGTCGATCGTTGCGTCTGATCGGCGGGCGCGTGCACCCCATGGCCCACCGGTCGGCTCTGGGACGGTGAACGGGCCTGCGAGCGGTTTCAGCCACCCCGCCGCCGCACCTGAGATAGCTGATCACCGCCAGGCTGACTACTTTCTGGGCCTGCTCACCCAGCGCCGCCGTATTTGTGACGACCGGATCGACAAATGCCAGCAGGCGATCGCCATCGCTGAAGGCAACGGCGACGTCGAAGGCGCGGCCCGCTTCCGGCCCTTGCTGCGCATCGAACAACAGGATCGACAAGTTGTCGATGGCCTGATCGAAAATCTGCACCGGCGGTTTCCGCTCCGGCCCCCCGGTGAGGTTCGGTCTTACCCTCGGAAGGCGCCGCTTGCCGTTGTGGAACCAGTTGGCGAATAGCCGCCGATGGGATTCATGACGCCGGAGGTCCCGGACGTCGACCCGGACACCTGGCACACCCTGCCACGGGCGAGCAGGCGGCAAATCATGAGCCGCCATTGGGTTGAACACGGGTTCGGCACGCCATACGCGGTGTACTTGTTCTACGTGTTCAAGGTCGCCGCTTATGTCGCCGGCGCGGCCGCGGTGATCTCACTGACTCCGGGCCTGGGCGGGCTCGGGCACATCGCCGACTGGTGGACACAGCCGATCGTCTATCAGAAGGTCGTCATCTTCACGCTGCTGTTCGAGATCCTGGGCCTGGGATGTGGATCGGGGCCGCTGACAGCGCGGTTCTGGCCACCATTTGGCGGCTTTCTGTACTGGTTGCGGCCCAACACGATTCGGCTGCCACCCTGGCCCGGCAAGGTCCCATTCACCAGTGGGGATCACCGCACCGTCGTCGACGTGGCGCTCTATCTCATCGTGCTCGGCTCCAGTACGTGGGCGTTGTTGTCACCTGGGCGGGGCGGGCCGGTCACCGCGGCCGGTGACGTCGGTCTGATCAATCCCGCTCTGGTAGTGCCGGCCATCGTCGCGCTGGCACTGCTGGGTCTGCGCGACAAAACCGTCTTTCTCGCCGCACGTGGCGAACACTACGGGCTGACCCTGTTGGTGTTCTTCTTTCCGTTCACTGACCAGATCGCCGCGTTCAAAATCATCATGCTGGCGCTGTGGTGGGGAGCAGCGACGTCCAAGCTCAACCATCACTTCCCGTATGTGGTGGCGGTCATGATGAGCAACAGCCCGCTGCTGCGGAGCAAGGCGTTCAACTGGTTCAAGCACCGGCTGTACCTCGACCCGGTCGACGATCTGCGCCCCTCGTGGGTGCCGAAGATCATGGCTCACGTCGGTGGCACCACGGCGGAGTTCCTGGTTCCGCTGATCTTGGTCTTCTTCGCCGACGGGCACCGGTGGGCGTGGTTTCTCATCGGGTTCATGGTGCTTTTCCACCTCAACATCACGTCGACTATTCCGATGGGCGTCCCGTTGGAGTGGAACGTGTTCTTCATTTTCTCGTTGTTCTACTTGTTCGGGCACTACAGCGGCATCCGGGCCGTCGACCTCAATTCGCCGCTCCTGCTGGCCATCCTGATCGCCGGACTTGCGGTGGTGCCGATCGCGGGAAATTTCTTCCCGACACAGATTTCGTTCCTTCCCGCGATGCGCTACTACGCCGGGAACTGGGCCACCAGCACCTGGTGCTTACGCAAGGGCGCCGAGGACAAAATCGAATCCAGCATCACCAAAGCTTCGGCGCTGGCACCCAATCAGCTTGCCAAACTTTACGATGCGAAAACCGCCGAACTCATGCTCGACAAGTTGATGGCGTGGCGATCCATGCACACCCACGGGAGGACGCTCAACGGGTTGGTGCCCCGCGCGTTGGGCCGTGACGCCGACGAGTCGGACTACCACCTACGTGACGGCGAAATCATCGCCGGTCCGCTGCTCGGTTGGAATTTCGGCGAGGGTCACCTGCACAATGAGCAGTTGCTTGCTGCCATGCAGCGGCGCTGTGACTTCGAAGACGGTGATGTCCGTGTCATCATTCTGGAAAGCCAACCGATCCAGACCCAACGGCAGCAGTATCGCATCGTCGACGCCAAGACCGGCCTGATCGAAGAAGGCTATGTCGATGTCAAGGACATGCTCACGCGCCAGCCGTGGCCGGAGCCCGGTGACGAGTACCCGGTCCACGTGACGACTCAACACACCGCGCGGTGACCACGGCGGTCGCCGTCGGTGCCGGGCCTGGCGCGCTCGCCGGTGCGTAGATCCGTGACGGTTGCGCGGGATATGCCGCTACCGCATGTTGGAACGGCGGCAGTATGGTTTTTGTATGCCGTTGGCCAGCGGCGCAACATCTGTGCTGCTGCTGGGATGTGGAGGAATGAGCGAGGTCTACCTCGCCCAGCATCCGTGGTCGCCCCGCCGCGAACCGCTCGAGGTATTGAGCACTGACGTTTCCGCGGAGGACGCCTACCGCCGGCGTTTAATCGCAGCGATCGCCAGCGCACTCGACTATGGGCTTGCGCACCGCGATCTAATCCCCAACTCGTGCGGCCGTTCAGGCCGCGCCGGCCCCCCAGGCGACTACACGTGGGGCGTATCACTATCCAACGCTCGTCGGGTGACGGGCCCTAGTAGAACGGGAACCCTGCCATGTCCACCGGCATCGCCAGGTTCACCGGCATGACCACCCACGCCGGTACCCTGGTTACCGCCATTGCGCTGTTAACCGGCGCCGCAATTCTGCGCGGCGGCGCAGCAGTGGCCGACTCAAACCAAGACGAGCAGTTTCTGGCACTGCTCGATAGAGAAGGCATCCCTGCCGTCAGCGGCGTGCCAAGCCTCATTTACACAGCCCATAAAGTTTGTCGCAAACTCGATGCCGGCATGCGGGCGGACGACTTGGTGGACGCGATGGTGAACGATGCGTATGGCATCGACCCGCCCGAGCGCCTCTACGCCTCCGGCCGCCTCGCGCGCACCGAGGCCCGATTCATCACTGCGGCAGTCGAGGCCTACTGCCCGGACGATCAAAGCAAGATAGCTTCCATCATGGCTAATCCCGCGGCGGGATGGAATGAGCCGACGCAACGGGCTGCCCCGTCCACGCACAATGCCGTCAACTCAGGAGGCGATCTGCGGGAGCCACCGCCCGCGTTGGACATTGCGCATGGCACAGTGCTCGTCTCGCTGATCGGAGCGGTTCCCTCCGGCGAGAACACCGACCCGAGCCCGCCGCAACCTCCGGCACCACCGCCGCCGGCGGCGCATGTCCAGACAGCACCCCGGCCGATCGCGGCACCGCCTCGACCAATTCAGTCGCCGCTTCCACCCCAACAGCCGCCGCCTCCACCGCAACAGCCGCCGCCTCCTGTTGTTGATCCGCAGCCGGGGGGCGCTGCCGGCAGTGGCGGCGGTGGCGGCAACGGCAGTGGCGGCAACGGCGGTGGTAGCACCGGCGGCAGTGGCGGTGGCCGTCCAGCGGAGCCGTCGCCAGAGCCGCCCATGCCGCCGGGCTTTGTCACGCTCGCACCGTGACCATCCTGCAGGTTTGTTCGCGAAAGGGGCGGCAGTGATCGGCGAGGCCGCTCGAAGAATCGTGGTCGAGGCCTCCTTGTCCCGTCGGCCATCGAAGAGTTCGCCGCCGCGTAGACACTCGATTTGCTGGGGCTGCCCGCCGCATGTTTTTTTAGCCCCGGTAACAACCGGCCTCCGATTCCCGCTTAGACTGCGGGTTGGAGGGGCTGTCAACGGCACTTCTGGGAGCGCACTGCTGGCATGGTGCTGAACGCGGTCGGAGAGTGATATGCGAGCTGTGATATCCCGCTGGGGGGTGATCGTGGCAGCCGGGCTTGGACTGGTTGCCCTGGCCGTGGTGATGTTCACCGGTGTAGGTCCAGCGATGCAGCCGCGAAGCGGCGCGGCACCGTCGATCATGGCTCCGGCGCCGAATGTCGATGAACCGGCGCCGGTCTCCGGATCCGAGACGGCGGTACTGGCCGGCGGATGTTTCTGGGGCGTCCAAGGGGTGTACGCGCACGTCAAAGGGGTGACCGAGGCGGAATCCGGTTACGCCGGAGGGGACCGGGCGACAGCCAACTACGAGACGGTCAGCACCGGTTCCACCGGGCACGCCGAGTCCGTGCGCATCACCTACGACCCGACCCAGGTGACCTACGGCCAACTGTTGCAGATCTTCTTCTCAGTTGTGCAGGACCCCACACAACTCAACCGTCAGGGCCCCGACGAGGGCACTCAGTACCGATCCGCGATCTTCGCGCAGGACGCGACTCAGCAGCGCGTCGCGCAGTCCTACATCGATCAGCTGACTCAGGCCGCTGTTTTTCCCGGCCCGATCGTCACGAGCGTCGTACCGCCGAAGGCCGCGTTCTTCCCCGCCGAGCGGTACCACCAGGACTTCCTCAACTCAAACCCGTCGTTTCCCTACATCGCGACGTTCGACATGCCCAAGCTGGACAGTCTCAGGCAGTTGTTCCCGGCGCTGTACCGCGACCAGCCAACGCTGGTGCTTGCCAACGGCCGCTAACCTCGGGCCGGAGTCGTCCCGCTGAGGGATCTCCCGTGTCAGCGAGGTTGACCCACTGGTGATCAGGTTCGGTTCAACCTTGTTTCGCTTGGATCTGCTCGGCGATGATGTCGGCATGGCCAGCGTGCCGGGCGGTTTCGGCGATCATGCCCACATAGATGAATCGCAGGCTTACGGGGCCGACGATGTGGTGTTCGACGATGTCATCGAGTGCGAAGCCGGCTGTCAGTTCGTTCGACCGTCGACATGCTGCCGCGTATTCGGTGATCACCTCGGCGAGGGTTTCATCGTCGGCGACGTGGAAGCTGCTGTCGCCTCCGACGGCGTGCCCGTTGCATGCGTCGATGCTTATGCCTGCAAGTGTTCGTTGAAACCAGATGCGTTCGGCCGCAGCACAGTGCTTGAGCAGCGAGATCGGCGTGGTCAGCGAGGGAACCAGCCGCTCGCGGGCTTGGGTGTCGGAGAGATGTTCGACGGCTCGCACGAGTTCTCTCCGGTTCAGTGTCAGGGTGTTCTCTAGCAGCTCCCTTTCGCTGCCGGTGAACGGGCGACCGGGATCGAGCGCGGCGGTCATTGCGAACTCCTTTGTGTAGCTGGTGTTTTCGACGATTCAGAGCCGAATGCTCGGCAAGATGAACGCGGGTTTGCCTGGCCTCCCCGCATGCGCCTAGCTGCTGCCCAAAATACCAATAATTGGTATCCTGCGCTCGTGGGTAAAAACACGTCCTTCAGCCTCGACGACCATTACAACGCGTTCATCGACGGCGAGGTCGCCGCCGGCCGCTATCGGTCGGCCAGCGACGTCGTCCGTTCCGCGTTGCGGCTGCTCGAGGACCGCGAAACTCAGCTGCGGGCGCTGCGCGCAGCACTCGTCGCCGGCGAACGCAGCGGCACCTCGACACCGTTCGACTTTGACGCCTTCCTCGGCCGCAAGCGCGCCGAGGAGTCGCGCGGCCGGTGAGCCGATACCTTCTCTCACCTGCCGCGCAAGTAGACCTGGAGCAGATCTGGGACTTCACCCACGACCGCTGGGGCGTCGACCAAGCCGAGGAGTATCTGCGCGAACTTCAGCGGGCTATCGAGCGCGCCGCGGCGAATCCACTGATCGGCCGAGCCTGCGATGAGATCCGCCCCGGCTATCGCAAGCTCGCCGCCGGGTCACACGTGCTTTTCTATCGGCTCACGGCCGAAGGCATCGACGTCGTACGCGTCCTACACCAGCGCATGGACGTCGATCGCCATCTCTGACACTTGTCGGGGGGTGCTGGAACCGTGCTGATAACGGTCTTGCGCTCGGCGAGTTTGGTTAGCCTGGTCGGGTGGGAGCGATTGGGCTCGACCGCGATCGTGATGTCGGGTGGGATTTCGCAGGGCCGGTCGGTATTGCGCCGGTGGGCGGTGCCGCGCATTCAGTCAGCGGTGGGTGCAAAACTGGAACAACCACGATCTAGAGGCCGTTCTGCGCGATTTCCACGATGACGTCGTATTCACGTCGCCGGTGGCGGCCAAACTCGTCCCACAGACACAAGGCGTGGTCCGTGGCAAAGCGGCACTGAGACAGTACTGGACCACAGCGGTCGAACGCATTCCGGATCTTCGGTTCGTCGTCGAAAGCGTCTACCAGGGCATCGACACCATCGTCATCACCTACCGCAACCAGAACAATGCCATGGTCAACGAAGTTCTGCGGTTCAAAGACAATGCGGTAATCGAAGGACACGGAACGTATCACATTGCCGGGTGAAGGATGACGCGGATGGCTAAACACATTGGAATCGTGCTGTTCTCGGAGGTGGAGGAACTCGATGCGATCGGTCCCTGGGAGGTGCTATCGACGTGGACTGGCTACTTTCCCGAAGACGGCTACGCTGTCTCGTGCCTGTCCCGCTCGGGTGGTTTAGTACAGTGCGCCAAAGGATTGGTGGTCCAGGCCCAGTGCTCCTTCGCTGACGCGCCGCCGCTTGAGGTGCTGCTGTATCCCGGTGGACAGGGGACCCGCCCCCAGCTTCACGACGACGCCCAGTTGGAATGGGTTCGCCGCCAACGGACCATCGTTCCCCTGATGACCAGCGTGTGCACCGGGTCTCTGGTTTACGCGGCCGCGGGCCTGCTCTCGCACCGCCCAGCGACAACGCACTGGGCCTCGCTTGACCACCTCGGCGAGATCGATCCGACCATTGACGTGCGCCGCGATGAGCGGTTTGTCGACGACGGCGACATCATCACCGCTGCAGGGGCTGTCAGCAGGCATCGACATGGCGTTGCACCTCATCGTCCGACTCGCCGGCACCGACCGTGCACGTGAAGTCCGACGGTATATCCAATATGACCCAGCACCTCCGGTGTGAATATCGCCCGATACCGCGGACCGGACTAACAGCCTCCGGCGGCCTGCGCCGCCACCTGCCCCAGACAGGGCCGACGAGCATCTGACGGACACGGGATGCATCAACTCGGGCGGCGACCGGGCGCTCAGCCGCTCTGAACCAACACCCATGGGAAATGGCCGAGTCCGAGGGGGATTGGCGAACCATCCTCAGTGCGAGGAGTATTCATTGGTTGGCTCCGAGAGCGCGTTCGATGTCGGCGAGAAGGTCATCGGTGTCCTCGATTCCTGATGAGATGCGCGCGAAGCCGTCCGCGACGGAATCTCCCCAGCGGGCCCGGCGATCGACCGAGGTGTGGATGCCGCCGAAGCTGGTCGCGGCGATCAGCAGCTCGCTGCGCTGCACCAGAGCGTGCACGGCGCCGGCGTCGGCGAACTCGACGGACACCAGGGCACCGAACCGGCGCATCTGGGCTGCGGCCAGTGGATATGCGGGGTCCTCGGCCAGCCCTGGGTAGCGGACCGCCCGTACGGCCGGATGGCCCCGCAGCATCTTCGCTAGAGCCTGTGCGTTGTCGCATTGGCGCTCAAAGCGCAGTCCAGCGCTGCCCAAGCTGCGCAGCAGCAACCACGCCTCAAATGCGCCCAGGGTCGCGCCCGCGAGCAGCCGTTGGCGTTCCACGGCGTCGAACAACTCGGCCTGGTTGGTGGCCACGTATCCGGCCAACAGGTCACTGTGACCGGACAGGGCCTTGGTGGCGCTGGCTACCACGAGATCGGCACCCAGAGCGAGCGGTTGCTGGCCTAGTGGCGTGGCGGTCGTGTTGTCCACGATCAGGCGCGCGCCCCGACCGTGGCAGACCGTCGCCAACCGCTGCAAATCGAGCACATCCAGCCCCGGGTTGGTTGGGGTCTCGGCGAGCACCACGTCGGCATCGGCGGCGGCATCGGTGATCTGTGAACTGGCCGCCTCGATAAGGTTCACTCCAACGGGCGCAAGGTATTCGGCCGCGTACCGGCGCACCTGGTAGTAGCCGTCAGCGGGTATCACTAATACCGACCCGGGTTTGATCAGCGCCCGCAGCGCGGCGCTGATAGCCGCCATACCCGAGCTGAATACCAATGCGCTGGTGGCGCCCTCGAGTTCGGCAAGTGCCGATTCCAATTGCCGCCAGGTTGGGTTGGAGCTGCGGCCGTAAGTGTCCAGGTCGTCGGAATCGTCGGTCGATAGGTGGTAGGTGGAGGCTAACACCGCGGGCGGCGCCACCGGCTGGCCCGGAATGGCGCGCGAAGCAACGGCTTTGAGACTGCGAGTGGAATCGCCATACGGACTACTCATACCGCGTATCGTGCCAGCGAAGCCTTGATCGACTTTTGCGGGGCCCGGTCGCTGTGACTGTCGGCAGGGAATCTGAGAACCACCGGTACAAAAGACTGCTTAGAGGACATCCGCGAGCCGGTCGAGATCTGCTTCGGTGTTGTGCTCAGCGCAGGCGAGTTCGATTACTACGTCAACGAATTCACTCGCACCGGATTTACCGGAGCGCTGAACTGGTACCGCAACTTCGACCGCAACTGGGAGATCCTGGCCAACCCGCCGGCGGCCACCATCGCCGTGCCGGCGCTATTCATAGCA
>Ga0209693_10000003_pt1 | contig 94755 bp, 96 predicted proteins | sample HubBroMetageWRM3_FD_188345 | JGI IMG/M metagenome (GOLD analysis project Ga0209693, IMG submission 188345) | Warmed soil microbial communities from the Hubbard Brook experimental Forest, New Hampshire - Hubbard Brook CCASE Soil Metagenome WRM 3... | ecosystem: Environmental > Terrestrial > Soil... | reverse complement strand
TCCGACCTCGGATTCCGGCGAATCCTCGGCCTTCACCTCGGTACTGGCCTGCTCGGTTCCGACCTCGGATTCCGGCGAATCCTCGGCCTTCACCTCGGTGCGCAACGAATCGTTCGCGTCGGTGGGGTTCAGCCGGCTGGCGCCAGCATCTCCTTCCATCCGTCGTCTCCTGTTTTGGTCGAGTTTTCCACGGAGTATTTGACTCCGTCGGGCCCCACCAGTTCACCGCTCTGGGGACTGTATACCGCCGAGGGAGGTCCGCTCGGAGTGTAGACACACGGATTGGGCTGTTGTCCGTTGCACTGCACGGTACCGGATCCGGGCCGAGACACAGGATCGCTGGTCGCCGGGGGCGTCCCTGCCACTCGGTCCGAGGGTGCCGGGTTCAGGCCGTTGTCGACCGACGGCGCCGGGATCACCATGCCTGGCCGCACCGACTGATCGCAGCGCGCTGCAGGCGCCGGGCAGGTCAGCAGCTGGTTCGGGTCGCCGAACCAGGGGTTGGTTCCCGCCGGGACGTACGGTTTGGGGTCGCGGCACTCCCGCGGCGAGGCCGCCCGCTTGCCCGGGACATCGACACACGGAATATTTCGCGATCCGCGCACACTGTTGGACGGCGTGTCCATCGGGATCTTGCAGTAAGTGCCGGTCGGCAATGGCTGCAAGCTGGTGTCCGCCGGAGAGCGCCACTCCGATGCCGGAATGAAGCCGGTCAGACACGGGGGCGGCTGGTTGATCGACAACCCCAAGTCGAGTGCGGCCTGGTTCGGGAATGGCGCGGACACTGTCTGCGCGATCGAAGTACCCTGCGGCAGGAACACCAGCACTTGCTCCACACCGGCGTGGTACCGCTTGAGCAGGTCGAACACGACCTCGAGATTCGCCAGCACCTGGGGCAGCGACTCTCGGACGCCGCTGAATAGAGTGTTGACCTGATCGGCGGTCGGCGCCGCTTGGGTCAGAACGCTTCTCACGTTCTGGTCCCGTTGCGCGGCTTGCGCGGACAAGTTGTTCAAGTTGCGCGCCCAGCGCTCGATCGCGCTGCCCGAATCGACTTGGCTGTCCAGCAGCGGTCCAGAGTTCTGGATGATGTCGTTGACGTCGGTGATGTTGGTCTTGAAATCGCCGGCGATCGCCTGAGTGGAGTCGACCAGACGTTGCAGGGCCGGCCCCAGCCCGCCGACAGATTGCGCTGTCTCGTCGAGCAGCGTGCCGATCTTGTCCCTGGGCAACGCCTCAAGTCCTCGGTTAGCGGTGTCGAGCGCCGGCCCGATCTCACTGGGCACCGTGCCCTTGGCGATGGTTTGTCCGGGCGACAGGAACTTGCCGGGGTTCCCGGTCGGCACCAAGTCCAGATACTGCTCACCGACCGCGGACACCGAGTGCACGTTCGCCGACACATCGATCGGGATTTTGTAGCGGCTGTCGAGACTCATCGTCGCTTCGACGCCCTGTTCGGTCGGCTGTACGTCGGTGACCTTGCCGATAGTGACGCCGCGATAGGTCACATTCGCCGTTGGATACAGGCCGCCCGACGCCGGCAACTCGGCCTTCAGCTCGTACTGTCCGATACCCGCCAGGCGTGGCAACTGCAGGTAGTACACGCCCAGCACCAGCAGCGCGACCACCGTCAGGCCGAGAAACAGCCATAGCTGGCGTCTAATGAAAGGAGTTAGCAATTCCTGTCGCCCCTTTCCACCAGCGGTCCGCCGGGCGCGTCATTCGGGTTCGGCGTGTAGCGGACGTCGGGGATCATCGTCTCGGGATCGCGCCCAAACGACTGTTCAAGCGCGCGCAGCGCTCCGGAGAATCCGGTACCGGTCAGGAACGCGTTGTCGACGGCGCTGTAGGTCACATCCAGCGTCAGCGACAGGTTCTGGTAGTCGCCGCGAATGATCTTCGGAATGGTCTCTATGTCGTACGGCTGGGTGAAGATCAACTTCAGCGCGTCGGTCAGATACGGTGACGCGCGGCCGAGTTCCTTCAATGGGCATTGCAGCGACTGCAGGTCGGTGTGCAGAGGTGCGCGCGCTTCCGACAGATACTGGTCGGCGGCCTGGCTGAGTCGTCCCACCGAGTCGGCGGCGTTGATGACCAGGTTCTTGGTGTCGGCGAAATGCTTGATCAGCGGCGCGATGTCGGTCAGCACTCGATCCAGGACGTCCGAGCGGCCACCCACATAGACCAGCAGCCGGTTGGTGGAGTCGATCGCGTGGGTGATGTCATCGCGCTGCTCGTTGAGCCGGGTGGTGAAGGTATCCAGCTTGCCGAGGAAGGCCCGGATCTGGTCCCCTCGCCCGTTGAAGATGTTGTAGACCTCGTTCTGCAGCACTTCCAGGTTCGGGATGCCGCCACCGTGCAGGATCATGGAGAGACTGGCCAGGGTTTGCTCAGTCGTGGGATACGAGGACGAGTTCTTCAGCGGAATGGTGTCGCCGTCCTTGAGCAGTTCCGGCGACGGGTTCGGCGGCGCGGCCAGCTCCACGTGCTGAGAACCCAGCAGACTGGTCTGGCCGATCTTGGCGACGGCGTTCTTCGGTAGCTTCGTCTTCTTGTCCACACCCAGCGTCAGGGTGGCCACCCAGTTCTTCAAGTTGATGGCGCGTATCGAGCCGACAAAGACGTCGGCAACCATCACCTTGCTGTTGCCGTTGATCGCCAGCGTGTCCGGCACCTGCACATAAACCGTGTAGGACCCCGCCCCGCTGCCCGGACCGCCCGGAATCGCCACGTTGGAGATTCCGCGCCATCCACACGAGCTCAGCACCAGCGCGCCCACCAGCAGCGCCAGCCCCTGCCAGGCCCGGTGGCGGATCAGGCGCGCCAGCCTCCTCGCGTGTACCGCGCTCATCGCGCGCCTCTGCAGCTGTTGGTTCGGCTTGCTCGTCACTGGCTCGCTCCTGCATCAGTGGCCACCGGTGGACCGCCGGCACCGGGTGCCGGCGCGAATACTGGCACGGGCGTCGGAGCGACCGGACCTGGGGCCACGTCCGGCCCTGGCGGCGGCGGTTGTATCGGCACCGGAGCCCGCAATCCGTTGACGGGCAGCACCGGGTTCTCGTCGTACGCGTTCGGCGGTCCCGGTGGGGTCTGCAGGGTTGATTGGACCGGCTCGATGTTAGGCCCGCCCATGAGTTCAGCCAGTGATTCGGGGGTCATCAGGCCCGCCGTGATCGGCCCTACCTGCTGCCCTTGCATGCCCGGGGCGACAATCCAGCCGTGCTGGGTGTTGCGGTACGACAAAGGCGTATCGGGCACCCAGATCCCGGGGACGGTCGTGTCCTTGTATCCGTTGGGCGGCTGCAGCCGCGGCTCGGAGTAGGCGACCTCCTTCGGAAGGGTCTCGGCGGTGCTGAACGTGTTCAAGCCGAACGGCAAGTAGTTGAACTTGATCGCGTCAAGGATCGGCGTCAGATATTGCGCACAGAGTTCGGCGGAATCTTGATACCCGAGCCGGCTGCCGGCCTGAATCGAGCTGCAGATGAACTGCATCGGGTTCGCGAAGGTGATCGCCGGAATACCGACAATGGAACCGTGCGACGGGTGGTAGATCTGGTTGACGTTCGCTGCGGCCGTCGGAAGGACGTGCAGGGCGGTCTCCAACCCATTCAGGGGTTCCGGTTGCAGCAGCGTGTTCGTCGCGGTGGCCAGGTTGTTGGTGTCCTGAGTCAGCACCTCGCGGTTCTTGGCGAGCCACGGGCGCACCGTGGAAAGCAGACTGTCGAACTGCTGTATCGCGTTGGCCAGGTCACCGTCGGACGACGCGAGCCGAGTGGTGAACTGCGCCAGGTTCTGGTTCAACGCGCCAAACTGCTGATCGTCCTGGTGCAGTGCGTTGACGAAGAGCGCCAGGCTGCGCACCACCGCAAAGAAGTCGCCACGACCTTCGTTCAACGCGGTCAACGCCTGCGAGAGACTGTTCAGTGTCGTGTTGATCTGCTTGCCCTTGCCGGCCAGCCCGTCGGCGAACGAGGTGATGACCTCACCGAACGGCCCCGTCGGCTGCTCCGGTGTCGGGCCGAGTTTGGAGATGATGTTGGTGATGCTGTTGCGCAGCTCGTCCCACTCCACCGGCACCTGCGTGCGCTCGAGCGGGATCACCGCATCATCGCCGAGCGCCGGGCCGCCTTTGTAAGCCGGCTCCAGCTGGATGGAGCGCGACGCCACCAAGGTGGGGTTCAGGATCACCGCAGAGGCATTGGCGGGGACCTTGTATTTGTTCTCGTAGTGGAAGGTCACCTTCATCTTGTCGCCGGCCGGCTCGATCTTGTCGATCGATCCCACCCGCAAGCCCATGATCTGGACCTTGTCCCCCGCATAGAGCGCGTTCGTCGCCGGGAAGTAGGCAACCACCGTGTTGTTCGTCAGACCCTGGTAGATCCGCACGCCGAAATACCCGACGACGAGGGCCAGGATCACCACCAGCGACCCGATGATCACCGACGCCCGGGACAGCTTTGGTAGCCGCAGGTTGCGGACATCAAAGATGGTGCTCAATTCTGGCTACCTCCCGCTGCGCCGCTTCCGCCCGCTCCGCCTGGGTTGATGTACGGTGCCGGCAGCTGGTTACCCGGCCCGGGCGGCGCGGGCGGACCCGGTGGCAGGCCCGGCGCGAACGTCGACGGTGGCGGCGTCGGACCGGCCGGTGCCAGATGCTCGGTGCGCGCGCCCGGCGGTGCGTCCGCCGGCAGCGGCACCGGTGTGCCCGGAAGATCCGGAGCGGGTTGGCCCGGCCGCCCGGCGATCGGGACACCTGGCGTGGGTGGCAGACCGTCAGGATTCGGCGGCGACGTCGCGACGTCGATCGGCGCCGGGAAGGCCTGGCCACCGAACGGACCGGTGGTCGCACCCGCGCAAGGCAGCGGATTCCACGGGCGCGGCAGACCCTCGTCCCCGACGGTGACATTGCCGCCGGGATTCGCCGGCGTGTACGAGCACGGCGATCCGGGCGGGACGGCCGGTCCCGGATGTTCCGGGGTGCCTTCCAGCGCCTGTGGCGCCGGCGGCGGCGCACCGTTGGGGAACCGGGTGCCGTTGGGGTCGGGCCACCGGTATGCGGGCAGGCCGGTGCCGCGCCAGAAGTTCTCGGGGTCGAGGCCACGTTTCTTGAACGCGGCATCGATAAACGGCTGCACAATCCAACCCGGGGCCAGGTTGTGCAGAACCGTTTTGAAGTACGGGCCCGACCCGATGGACTCATTCAACGACGGAAGGAACTTGCCGACCTCGACGAACCCCGTGGCCAGGTCGTCTTTGCGCTGGACCAGGAGGTCGCTGAGCGTGCGCAACTGTTCCAGCACGTGATTCAGGTTCGGGTTGTCGTTGAGGAGTCCCTTCACCTGCTCCGAGAACGCAGCGATGTTCCCCAACAACGCGTCGATGGCCTGTCCGCGTTCGTTGAACGCGGCCAGCAGCGTCTTCGCGTTGACCAACAGCCGGTCGACCTGCTCGCTGCGGTCACCCAGGACGCTGGCCACCTGGTTGGCCTGGGCAAGGAGATGCTTGACTTCCTCGTCACGTTTGCCGACCGTGTCGGAGAACTTGGCCACACCATCGAGCGCAGCGCTCAGGTGCGGGTAGGTCTGATCAACGGTCTCCGACAGCACATGCAGCGACTGCTTGACCGTGTCGATGTCCCAGCCGGAGGCGGCCTTGGTGACGTCGAAGAACGCGTCGTAGATCTGATAGGGGGTAGTGCTTTGGCCTATCGGCAAAGTGGCCCCGGGGCGGAGCGTCTGGTTGCCGCGCGCCTCGACCTCGAGGACCTTTCTACCGAGGAGGGTGTCGGTGCGGATCGCCAGCCGGCTCTCGGTGCCGATCGTGTTGGAGCCGATCGAGAACTTGATCGAGATGTGGTCGCCGTCGATCTTGAGGTCCTCCACCTTGCCAACGTCCAGGCCGGCAATGCGCACCTTGTCACCCCTGTTGATCCCGCCGGTGTCACTGAACTGGGCGTAGTAGGCCGGCTTGGCGAACAGTATCGGGACACTGGTGATGCTTTGACCGACGCCGATGACCAGCGCCGTCACCAGGAGGCCCATCAGCCCGATGCGCAGACGATTCGGTGGTTCCAGCGTTCTCATTGCGGCGTGCACCTACCCGACGGCTGGTTGAAGAGCCGGACCGTGCGGACCGGGCCACCACCCTGTAGCCCGTTGATCTTGAGCGTGATGTCGCAGACGTAGAAGTTCACGAAGTCTCCGTAGGAGCCGATGTTGCGCCCGATCAAGTTCAACGCAGTCGGCACCTTGTGGATCAGATCGCTGAGCTTGTCGCGCTGATCGACGAGGGGCTGCTGAACCGCGTCCAGGTAGTTGAAGCTCTTGTGCAGCAGAGCGCGGTCCTCGGCCAGCAGATCGGCCACCGTTCCGGCGGCATTGCTGATGTGCGCGGTTCCGCCTGCCAGCTGGTCACCGTGGTCCTTCAAGCCGGTGATCAGCACCTCGAGCTTGTCGACGGTCTGGTCGAATTCCTTGCGATGCCGAACGGTGGTGTCCAGCACGATGTTCAAGTTCTTGATCACCTCGCCGATCGCCTGGTCACGCTCGCCGATCTGCGCGGTCAGCTGCGCGGTTTGGTCGAGGATGTCGTTGATGGTGCCCCCTTGCCCCTGGAACACGTTGACCAGGGCCGACGCGATGGTGTTGACCTTTACCGGGTCCAGCGCCCGAAACAGCGGCTTGAAACCACCAATGAGTGCGTCCAGGTCCAGGGCCGGCGACGTTCGCGACAGCGGGATGAATCCGCCCGGCGGCAAGACCTGGTCAGCGCCTTCACCCTCGCCGCGTTTGAGCTCGAGGTAGCGGTTGCCGATCAGGTCGAGGTAGCGGACCTGTGCGGTCGTTGACTGATACAGGGGCACCGATTTGTCAACATTGAACTCCACCCGCGCCCGCTTGCCGCCGTCGACCAGGTGTATCGAACCGACCTTGCCGATCTCCACACCCGAGGCGCGGACGAACTGACCCGCCCGCAGCCCACTGACATTGCTGAACTCCGCCGAGAACCCGTTGGTGCGGTCGAAGCGCATCTGACCGAACACCACGACGATCATGACAGTGAACAGCAGCAGCACCAACGAGAAGATGCCGAGTTTGATAAGGGTACCGGTCATTTTCATGGGTTGATCGTGTTATCCCCTACTTGACGGCCCCACACGTACTCGATCGCATAGGGCGAACCGGTGTCGAGGTGGTTATAGGGCGCAATGCTGTTGCCGGTGTCCATCACTAAGTTGGGCGCGGGCCACAGATCATGGGTGATGTGCTGCCAGCAACCCGGCGCGCCCCCCGGTCCACCGCGAGCGTTCACCCGCGGCAAATTCTCCGGATATGTATAGGGATTCGGCGCCCCGCCTATCAATCCGGCTATCCCTGCTCCTTGTCCCATCGTGGCCAGGGTGAGCCCCACCAACGATCCGGGGTTCGCTATGAGTCCCAACCCTGATAGCGCCTCGGTATGGGTATTGAGCGAGTAGCCGTTGCCGCCGAGGAACGTGCGGGCAATGGGTTCGACGTCATGGTAATTGCGGATGGTGCAGAACAGCTCCGGGCTGTAGGTGTCCAGCAGCTGGGCGGTGGGCACCAGGTCGGCGGCTCCTCGCGCCAGATACGGCCCACCTTTCTGGAAAAGATCCGCGCCGGTGTTGCCGAACCCGGCTGCCGCCAGCAACGCGGTGTCCAAATCTTTTTGCTGCTGGTTGATCGTGCGTGACGTGATCACCGCATTGTTGAGGAAGTCGAACAGATCCGGCGAGGCGTTGGCGTAGGTGTCACCCAGACCCGCCAACTGCTGGATATCGTGGCGGATCTGCGGCATCTGCGGGTTGACGTCATCGAGGATCGCGTTGCTGTTGACAATCGACTGTCCGAACTTGTCGCCCAACCCGGCCAGCGATTGCGCGGCCGCGCTCAGCGTCAGGTTCAGCTTGACCGGATCCACCTTCTCCGCGATCGAGGTGACGGTCTGGAACAACGTGTTGATCTCCGTCGTCACCGACCTGGCGTCAATCACATTCTGCGGTGTGAGCCTTTTCGCCGACGGGTTTTCCGGCGTTGTCAAGGACACGTACTTACCGCCGAACACCGTGGTCGCCTTGATATCGGCATTGACGTTGGCCGGAATCAGGGAGAGGTACTTCGGGTACACGTCCAAGGTGAATTTGGCCGCCGGCTTACCATCACGCACAGTCTCCGAAATGTTGGCCACCCGGCCGATCTCCACCCCGTTGTAGGTGACCTTCGCGCCCGGATCCATCACCAACCCAGCCCGTGAAGCCAGCATTGTCAACTTGGTCTTGGGTGTGAAATCCCCCCTGAACTGCCCGAACACCAAGGCGAGAAGCAGGGCACCGATTACCAGGAATCCGACGCCGGCCAACTTGTACGGCGGGTTCCGTGTCGTGTTGATCTTTCCAGGTCTTGTCATGGCGGCTACACCGTGAGCGCGAAGTTGGGGTTGACGCCGTAGAGCGCCAACGCGGCGGACAAAACGACTACCTGCACCGAGACCAGCGAGAAACGCATCGACCGGCCGACGGCCTCACCAACGCCGACGGGCCCGCCGCCGGCGTTGTACCCGTAGAAGCAGTGGGTGATCATCACGACCACCGTGATGATGATGGCCTCCAGGAACGACCAGAAGACGTCATCGGGGCGCAGGAAGGTCCGGAAGTAGTGATCGTAGGTGCCGTTGGATTGTCCGTAGAGCACCGTCGTGGTGATCTGCGGGGACAGGAACGACGCGATCATTGCCATCGCGTAGAGCGGAATGATCACCACCAGCCCGGCCATGATCCGAGTGGTAGCCAGGAACGAGATCGACTTGATACCCATCACTTCCAGGGCGTCGATCTCTTCGCTGATCCGCATGGCCCCCAGCTCCGCGGTGGCCCCGGCCCCGACCGTGGCCGCCATCGCGATACCGGTGACGACGGGGGCGGCGATGCGCACGTTGATCAGTGCGGCGAAGAAGCCGGTGAACGCCTCGACTCCGATGTTTCCCAGTGACGCGAAGCCTTGGATGGCGACCAGGGAGCTACCGGACAGGGTCACGAAACCGACGATCGCGACCGTGCCGCCGACGACCGCCATGGCACCGGTGCCCATGCCGATCTGGGCGATCAGTCGCAGCGTCTCTTTGCGGTAGCGCGACAGCGCATGCGGGATGTTCCCGATCGCAACCATCGCGAACCAGGCCATCTGACCGAGGTCGTCCAGTCCTCGGCCGGCAGCACCGCCGTAGCGATTCAGATTTTCGACTGCCCGCGGGAAGCGGGCGCGCACGACTGCACCGGTCGACATGTCAGTGCCCCGTTCCGAATCGCACGCCGATAGTCGTCAGTATCACGTTGACCGCGTACAACGCGACCACGCACAGCACCACGGTTTCGTTGACGGCGGTGCCCAGACCCTTGGAACCCCCGCGCACGGTCAGCCCGCGGTAACAGCCGACCAAGCCGGCGATGAGGCCGAATATCGCGGCTTTGACCGTCGCGATGACCACCTCGGGGAGGCCGGTAATGGTGGTCAGGGTGGCGAGGTAGGCACCACCTGAGACATTTTGCAGGTAAACCCCGAAGAGGTAGCCGCCCACCAGCCCGACCGTGATGACCAAGCCGTTGAGCAGTGTGGCGACCAGGGTCGCCGCGATCACCCGGGGCACCACCAGCCGGTGGATGGGGTCGATGCCGAGCACCTCCATCGCGTCGATCTCCTCGCGGATGGTGCGAGCGCCGAGGTCGGCGCAGATGGCCGTCGATCCGGCGCCGGCCACGACCAGCACCGTGGTCAACGGGCCGAGCTGGGTTACCGCGCCGATCGCCGCGCCCGCGCCGGACAGGTCGGCGGCGCCGAACTGGGCCAGCAGAACGTTGAGGGTGAAAATGAGAAGAACGGTCAGCGGTATCGAGACCATGATGGTGGGCAGGAACGCCACCCTCATGATGAACCAGCACTGCTGGACGAACTCCTTCCATTGGAACGGCCAGCGGAACAGCGCCCTTCCGGTGAGAACGCACATCCGGAAGAAGCCACCGACAAGGCTCAGTGGCGTCTGCAGTTGGTCACGCACGTAACCCAGCGCGTGTGGACGCGTCGTCGTCACCGCTGCCCCTTCACGCCGGCACCCCGTGCCTCGCGGCGCCACGGTTGATCGTGTCGCACGCTTCCTCCTTGCCCGAACCTAGGTGTCTGACGATCGGCTCCCTACTCGCAGGTAATGAACGAGACCACAGGAATGTACCCGATGGCCGCGTCCGTGTGAACCGCATCACCCTAATTACCCTTTCGTCAACAGCTGGCAAACGTTACAGCCTCTGTCAGCCTTCCGCACTGGATGTCAAATCACTTGACACAGAACGGCTTTCGGCCGAACTCGGGGCTCCGAAGCGCGCCCGAAGTTCCGTCTTGAGCACCTTGCCGGCGGGGTTGCGCGGCAGGGCATCCACAATTTCGAGCGCCTTGGGGTGCTTGTAGCGCGCGAGTCGTCCGGCCAGGAATTCGGTTAAGTCCTCGAGTCGGAGGCCTTCGTCGGTGACAGCAGCGACGGCGAGCGGCACCTCGCCCCACTTGTCGTCGGCCCGGCCCACGACGGCGACTTCGACGATGCGGGGATAGCTGGCGAGCACGTTCTCCACTTCGGCGCAGTAAATGTTCTCGCCGCCGGAGATGATCATGTCCTTCTTACGATCCACCACCCAGACGTAGCCTTCCTCGTCCATTCGAACGAGGTCGCCGGAATGGAACCAGCCCCCGGCAAATGCCTCCGCGGTAGCTGCCGGGTTGTTCCAGTAGCCGCTCATCAGCGTGGGTGCCCGGTAAACGATCTCGCCTACCTCGCCGACGGGGACATCGTTCATGTTCTCGTCGACCACCCGGGCCGCGACCGTCGGGATCACCTTGCCGACCGATCCACGCTTTCGGATCGCGTCTTCGCCGAGCAGCATGCAGGTGACCGGCGACATCTCGGTCTGACCGAATGCGGCCAATATCTGTGTTCCGGGAAAAATTGCCGACATCTCCCGCAGCAAGGCATCCGGCGCCGGCGCGGCGCCCCACGACATGATCCGCAACCTCAAGTCGCGGGGCCTTGCTCGCTGCTCGGCACACACCGCCTGCCACTGCGCGGGAACCAGAAACAGGCCGGTGACCTTCTCCGCCGCCAGCACGTCGAGTAGCTGGCCAGGGTCGAACGCACCGAGCGGATAGATCACTGTGGGGACGCCGAGCAGGATTCCGGTCAGCATGTTGCCGATTCCGGCGATGTGGAAAAACGGGACACCGATGAAACCGATGTCGCTGTTGATGTCGGCACCGTTGGTGTACAGCCCGGTCATCGTCTGGCCGGTCAAATTGGTGTGGGTCAGCACCGCACCCTTCGGACGGCCGGTGGTACCCGAGGTGTACATGATCAGCGCCGGCGAGTCGTTCGGGACGTCCACTGGTTCGGGCTCGGCCCCGGGTTTGGCACCGGACTCATTGATGAGGTCTTCGTAGCCGAGAAGACTGTCGTCGGTTGAGCCACCGGCCACGACGATCATCTCCAGCAGCGGCTGTACGTCACGGACACCGGTGGCCACCGGAGCAAGCACCGCTTCGGTGATCAAGACGCGCGCTTCGCAGTCCTCGACCAGGAGGGCGATTTCGGCCGGGGTGAGCCTGAAGTTCAGCGGAACCGCGATCGCCCCGAGCATGTTGGCGGCCAGCACCGACTCGATGAATTCGGTGCGGTTGAGCATCAAGATCATCACCCGGTCGCCGAAGCCGACTCCGCGGCGACTCAGGGCCTCGGCCAGCGCCGCGACCCGCCGTCGCAGCTGCGCCCACGTCACTGTGTGGCCCAGGAACCTCAGCGCCGTCGCGTTCGGCTGCATCAGCGCGTGCCGGTCGAGCTGGTTGACCCAGTTCTGCCGACGGGCCAGGTAGGGCTGCTCGTTGACCTGTGATGCCTGAGTCAGGTGGCTGGCCAATTGCGCGGTCAATTAAGCCCGTCCCTTCACATGCGCACCGCTTGCGCCAGGTTGATATTTGATAAAACATGGTGTTGTGTGGGTCACACTATTTCTTTGAGGCCTCCGTGACAAGACCCCGACAAGACCCGGTCACCGCCCCCACAAACCCCTGAAAGCCCCCTGAAAGCCCCCCTGAAAGCCCTGGCAGCCGATGTGAACGCACCAATATCCGCGCAGCCGCGGAAGCGGCGACGGCTGCGCCGGGCACAGTTGTCGGACGAGGTCGCGGGCCACTTGCGGGCGGCGATCATGTCCGGGGCGTTGCGCCCGGGGACCTTCATCCGTCTCGATGAGACCGCCGCCGAACTCGGGGTCAGCATCACGCCGGTGCGGGAGGCCCTGCTGAAACTGCGCGGCGAGGGCATGGTCCAGCTCGAGCCGCACCGCGGCCATGTCGTGCTGCCGTTGACCCGACAGGACATCGAGGACATCTTCTGGCTGCAGGCGACGATCGCCCGGGAACTGGCTGCCTCGGCCACCGAACGCATCACCGATGTCGAGATCCAAGAGCTTGACCGGATCAACGAGTCGCTGGCGGCGGCCGTCAGTTCCCGCGACGCCGAAACCATCGCGGGGCTCGAGTTCGCATTTCACCGCGTCTTCAACCGGGCCGGCGGCCGGATCAAATTGGCCTGGTTCCTGCTGAATGCCGTGCGCTACATGCCGGCGCTGGTGTACGCCGCCGATCCGCAGTGGGGTGCCGCTGCGGTCCATAACCACCGGCAGTTGATTGCCGCGCTGCGCCGGCGCGACGCTGCCGCGGTGATCGAGCACACGGTCTGGCAATTCACCGATGGGGCACGCCGGCTCACCGAAACGCTGGATCGAGAGGGAATCTTCGACTGAGCCGGCAGACGCCTAATTGGCGCCAAGGTGCTCGGCACGCTGTTTCAGATTTTCCGCGAGGTGGTCGAGTGCGTTGTTGAGCAGCATCTTGACCATCGGTGCGGGCACCGGCATGGAGGTCTCGACGTCGATGTCCACCGTCAGCAGGCTCGATGCGCCGGTCTCGACCACGCTGAATAGCTGTTCCTGCTTGGCGAACAGTTCACCTTGCTGCATGACGGTTTGAATCTGGTTCGCCCCCGGGTAGTAGACGGCCTGGATATAGGTACCCTCAATGCCTTGAACAGCGGTGTCGAGGCGCAGCTGGCTAGGGCGCCCGTCGTCGTAGCGAGCGAGCACCCAGGCGCCCTTGATGCTGTCGTTCCACTCCGGATAGGCCTCGAAATCGGCGACGATGGCCATGATCGATGCGGCGTCGGCGCTGACCTCGACGGTCTTGCTCAAAACTGGCATTGGCGAAGCATAGCGTTCTGCCGAAACCGACCGCCCCAGCCGCGATCTCAGACTTATCGGCCCACGCAGGCCGTCGACAGCAGTGATCGGATGGCCTCAGGAATCGGGACCGGTTTGCGGCTGTTCCGATCGACGTAGACGTGCACCCAGTGCCCGAGTGCGGTGATCGGCTGTGTCTGTTCTGCGGCTCCGTCTCGGCCGGGCCGGAACACGCCGAGCCGGTAGGTGACACTGCTGTTCCCCAGTCGTGTCACCGCGAGGCCCACCACAAGGCTCTCCGGGAAACCCAGTTCAGAGAAGTAGCGGCAGCCCGACTCGGCGACGATGCCCAGCGACGGCGTGGTGATCGGGTCAAGCCCGGTGCCGGTGTTGATCCAGGCGTTGATCGCGGTGTCGAACAGCTGGTAGTAGACGGCGTTGTTGAGGTGACCGAACATGTCGTTGTCGGCCCACCGGGTTCCTACCGGCCAAAGCACCGGGAAATCGCTGCTGGTGAGCTTGTCCGGGGCGGGCGGAACTACCGGGACTGAAACCATGGTTGTATTCCAACATGATTCAGATCCGCGGGGCGGTGCTGGACCGAATTGGAGCGCCCCGCCCGTTCGCCGAATCCCAGCCGATCAGCGTCGTCGAGCTCGAGTTGGGGCCGCCGCAGGGCGATGAGGTTCTGGTCCGCATCGAGGCGGCCGGCGTATGCCACTCGGACCTGTCGGTGGTGGACGGCAACAGGGTGCGGCCGGTGCCCATGCTGTTGGGCCATGAGGCGGCCGGAATCGTGGAAGCGGTCGGTCCTGGCGTCAGCGACATCGCCGTCGGCCAGCGGGTGGTGCTGGTGTTCTTGCCGCGGTGTGGCCATTGCGCGGCGTGCGCGACCGAGGGCCTCACCCCGTGCGAACCCGGCAGCGCGGCGAACACCGCCGGAACGCTGCTGGGTGGCGACATCCGATTGGCCCGGGGCGGACGCGCCGTTTACCACCACCTCGGCGTGTCAGGCTTCGCGACGCACGCCGTCGTGAACCGGGCCAGTGCGGTTCCGGTGCCGCGTGACGTGCCGCCCGATGTCGCGGCGCTGTTGGGGTGTGCGGTGCTGACGGGCGGTGGCGCGGTGCTCAACGTCGGAGAACCGCGAGCGGGCCAGTCGGTCGCTGTCGTCGGCCTCGGCGGCGTCGGGATGGCGGCGGTGCTCACCGCTTTGACATATGACGACGTTCGCGTCGTCGGCGTCGACCAGTTGCCGGAAAAATTGGCGAGAGCCCACGCGCTGGGCGCACACGAGACTTACACACCAGAGCAGGCCGCCGATGCCGGCCTGAAAGCCGCCGTGGTTGTCGAGGCCGCCGGCCATCCTGCCGCGCTGCAGACCGCGATCGGGTTGACCGCCCCGGGCGGGCGCACCATCACCGTCGGTCTGCCACCACCAGATGCGCGGATCAGTGTGTCGCCGTTGGGTTTTGTCGCTGAGGGCCGGTCGCTGATCGGCAGCTATCTGGGCTCGGCGGTGCCCAGCCGCGACATACCCCGCTTCGTCTCGCTGTGGCAGTCGGGCCGGCTGCCGGTGGAGTCGCTGGTGTCGTCGAGGATTCGGCTGGACGACATCAACGAGGCGATGGACCACCTGGCCGACGGCAAGGCCGTGCGACAGCTGATCACCTTCGACACACCGTGAGTCCCGTGGGACCGAACGCGATCCACACCGATAAAGAGGAAGTCCGCGTCAGCTCGACGGACAGACGAGACTTTCAGTCCCCGTAAAAGACACGGGACAAGGCATCTCCCTGCAGTGTGAACAGTCGCTCGGAGTCCGACCAGTCGGGCAGCAGCGAATCGAATCCGTGGCAGGTGCGTGGAAACACATGCAGCTCGGTGGCCACCCCGGCGTGAAGCAGTCGCATCGCGTGGTCGATGGCTTCGTCGCGGAAGGGATCAATCTCCGCGCACGTGATCAACGCCGATGGCAGACCGTCTAATCGGATTCGCCGCGCAGGTACGGCATCCGGTGACCGCGTATCCGCGCCCAAGTAATGGCGCCACATCAGTTCCGCCGCTTCGCCGTCAAAGGCGGGGCTCGTCCAGAACTCCACTTTGGACACCGTCGCGCGATCGTCCAGCACTGGCTGGTGCAGCATCTGGAACACGACCGACGGCAATGCTTTATCGGCGGCACGGTGTGCCAGGCATGCGGCCAGGGCGGCACCAGCGCTGCTGCCCGCGACGGCCAGGCGCGCGGCGTCGATGCCCAGGTCCGTCGCGTTGGCGGCCGCCCAACTCAGCACGGCGCTCGCGTCGTCGAGCGCGGCTGGATAGGGGTGCTCCGGTGCCAGCCGGTAGTCGACCGACACCACCGTGCAACGGACGCGGCGCGCCAGCTCTACGCACTGCCGGTGATCGGTGTCGAGGTTCCCCAGCGCGAACCCGCCCGCATGGCAGTAGACCACCGTTGGCGCCGGTGACTGCCCGCCCCGATAGATCCGAACGGGTACGGATCCGGAGCCGGATTCGACCGCCACGTTGTCTTCGGTGATTTGCACGCCTGGCGCATCAGTGTTTTCGGCGGTTTCCCGTCGGCGCTGATTGAACGGTTCGCGGATGAGCCTGATCGACTCCGGCGAAAAATCGGTTCGTGTGGTCGCAATGGCGCGCAGGACGGGATCGAGCCGCTCAGCACCGTCCAACGTCATCGACGCCGTCCATCCAACGCCGAAAACGCGTCGCCGTCGACAACGAACACGGCAATTGCTGCACTGGGTAAAGCGAGAACGACGCGACGCAACTCCGGACCGGTCACCCTTCATATCTTGCACGAGTCAACCTTTACAAATCAAAGTGCGAATGTAACTCTATCAGCGTGCACCCCCGAGAGCCCGACGACCTTAACCAACCGTGCGACCGGACCGACCGGATGGCGTCATGACTATCCCCTACACGGTCGAGGACCTCACCCCGGCGTGGTTCAGTCAGGTATTGGACATGCCGGTCAGCGCCGTAGACGTCCTGGACGCCCACTCAGGTACGACCGGTCGCGCCCGGGTCCGGCTGTGCACATCTGCGGACCTGCCCGAGACGCTGTTCGTCAAGCTGCAGCCGTTCACACCGGAGCAACGTGCGTTCGTCCGGCACGTCGGGATGGGCGTGGCCGAAGCACGCCTGTACGCCGAGATCGGAAATGAGCTGCCGGTGCGTGTACCACATGTGTGGCACGCCGATCACGACTCGTCCGACGGCTCGTTCGTCATGTTGTTAGAGGACATCGCGGTTTCGGGATGCCGTTTTCCCAGCCCGTCAGACTACGACATCCTCGACGTGGCAGTGTCCACCGTCGAAGAGCTGGCTAAGCTGCACGCCGCCTACCAAGGCCAGAAACTGCCGTGGCTTGAGATTCCAAGTGCAAAGCGCACCAAGGCCGACGACCCTTCCTCAGGTGGAATCCAGTTCATCCAACTGGCGCTCGACCAGTTCGCCGACGAGATGCCATCGGTCTTCTGTGAGCTGGCAGAACTCTATATCGATCGCGCTGGTGATATCGGCGCGCTCTTCGCCGCGGGCGACCGCACGCTCATCCACGGCGACGCCCACTTCGGCAATCTGTTTGTCGACGGCAAGAGCACCGGTTTCTTCGACTGGGCGGTAGCCAGTCGGGGGCCTGGCATGCGCGATACTGCCTACTTCCTCTGCAATTCGGTCCCCCCTGAGATGCGGCGCGCCGAACAGGCGGCTTTGTTGAGCCGCTATCGTTCGAGCCTCGAGTCGTACGGCGTCGCGCTCGACAGCCGCACCGCCGAGGAGCAGTACCGGCTGTTCTCGGTGTACTCGTGGATCGCCGCCACCTCCACCGCAGCGATGGGGTCCCGTTGGCAACCCATCGAGGTTGGACGGGCCGCGATGGTGCGCACCACCGAAGCAGTCGACGACCTCGACGCTCTCGGGCTTCTGGAGGAGCGCTTAGGCAGGAGTTGACTCCCACTGGACTCCCCGTCATCGCATTTGGCGTTCTAGCGCTCCCCGGACGGGGATGTGCGCCCCTCGCCGCTTTACAGATCGTGCCAAGAATGTCACGCTAGCGTTTGTAACTCACGTCATATCATCGGCCGTGATCGAGTAAGGCCGCGTCGTGCCCGGCGGTGTTGTCCCTGGCCCTTCGGAAGGAATCGAGAAACGATGACTGCCCGCGCTATTGAGAGGTCCCCTCGTCTGCGCGAGCGTCCGATGGACGAGAGCCGACACCTGCGAACGATTTACGCTCCGCGCATCGCCGGCGGATGATCGCCCACGTTCTCTAACGATTCGCCGCGGCGTGTGGCGGCACTTCGACGGCCATGGGTGCTCGAGGGCGAATCGAACGTGTAGTCGGCGGCCTTGAACCGACGTGTCATCCTCCAGAAGACGCGCGCGCTACGAGGCCACTGCGTGACGACGCGACCGTTCGCTGCTCGAAAATAGTTGTTGCAGCGCGTGAGCCACACGGTTCCGTCCATCCAACGATCGATCTTCGCGATGAAGTCGGCCATGGCTTCGGGACGCACTGCGACATAGGACTTACGCCTACGTCGCATGTAATTCAGTGCCCGCACGATGTAGTGCGCCTGAGCCTCCAGCATGAATATGACGCTGTTGGAGCCGACGTTGGTGTTCGGTCCGTACAGCATGAAGAAGTTCGGGAAGTCCGGAACGGCCATGCCCAGGTAGGCGAATGCCCCGTCACGCCACTTCTCGCGCAGTGTCGTATCGCCCTGACCGACGACCTCGATCTGGCCGAGATAGTCCGCCGCTGCGTATCCGGTAGCGCACACCACGACATCCACGTCCAGCTCGCTGCCGTCCTCGGTCACCAGAGAGCGGGCTCGCAGCGAACGAGCGGGGCTGGAAACCACCTTGACGTTCGGTTGAGTCAGGGCCGGGATGAAATCGGATGAAAAGACGAGTCGTTTGCAGCCCAGTGGATGCTCCGGCGTGAGCTTTTGGCGGAGTTGGTCGTCACTGACCGTGGATTCGAGCACCTTCAAGGCGGTCGCCTTGAACTCCTGGGTCTTGTCGCTGCCGTTCTCGATGACGGAGATGTTCGACTCGCTTCGCAGCCACAGGCGCGTCCGGTAGAACTTCTTGGCCAACGGGACGCGAGCGAACGTCCATTTCTCCCGGTCGGTGTACGGCCGGTCCGGCTTCGGCAGGATCCAGGTGGGCGAACGCTGAATCGAGTAGACCTTTTCGGCGATCTTCGCCAATTCCGGCAGCAACTGCGACGCGGTTGACCCGGTACCGAGGACTGCGACCCGAGCCCCCTCCAAGTCGACGGAATGGTCCCAGCGCGCAGAATGCATCACTGTGCCGGTGAACGGTTCCTCCTCGACCAGAGTGGGCATCGTCGGTTGCGTGAACAGCCCGATCGCCGACACCACGATGTCGAAGCTGTGCACATCGCCAGTTGTGGTCGTCAGCTGCCACCTGTCCGTGTCGTTATCCCATTCGGCCGAAACGACCTCAGTCGCCAGCTTCAGGTGCGGAAGTAGTTCGTAGCGCTGGGCGCAGCGCTCGAAGTACTCGAGGATCTCCGGTTGACCCGACCACAGCCTGGACCAGTTGGCGTTCAGGTCGAACGAATACGAGTACAGGTGGGACTTCACGTCGCAGGCAAGCCCAGGATAGGTATTGATACGCCACGTCCCGCCAACTCCGTCTTCGCGGTCGAAGATAGTGAAATCGCGAAAGCCCGCCTTCTTCAGAAAGATTCCGAGCGCCAATCCACCAGGCCCGGCGCCGATGATTCCCGCCGAGAGGGTCTTGGGCATTTACTTCATCCAATCTGCAGGCATTGCCCGCCGTCGACGACGAGTTCTGCGCCGGTGACGAACGATGCGTGCTCAGAGACGAGGAACGACACGGCGTCCGCGATCTCCATCGGTTTGCCCAGCCGGCCGATGGATGCTCTGGCGGCAAGGCGACTTTGCGTCGACTCATCGAGCATTGGCGTCTCGACCGGCCCTGGGAACACCGCGTTGACCCTGATGCCGGATCCCGCGAGCTCGGCGGCGGCGATCTGGGTGAGGCCCCTGAGCGCCCACTTGGACGAGCCGTATGCGGCGTGGTTCGGGAAGGGCCGGATTGCCCCGGTGCTGCAGGTGTTGACGATCGCAGCGCCTTCCGCGTCTCGAAGCTGTTGCAGCGCTGCCTGAATGCCAAGGAACGGACCGAGGCAGTTGACCCGCCAGCTTCCTTCGAAGCCGGTCGGTGTTTCGTCGACCAGTGCAGCCCGGTGCAAGACACCGGCATTGTTGACCAGCGTGCTCAACGTGCCGAATCGGTCGACGACCTCGTTGACCGCTGCACCCCACTGATCTGCCGAGGTCACGTCCAACGGGATGGCGATCACCGTGGCGGGGTCGAATGCTTCCGTGGCGGCTTTCAGCTCGTCGACGAGTACGTCACAGGCGGCGACACGGAAACCGTCGCCGGACAGCCGCTGTACGATTGCCGCGCCCTGGCCGCGCGCGGCTCCCGTGACCAGCGCGACACGCTCAGGTGAGCTCATTGGGTGTGCGCCTGCTCCGCCGGGCTGTCGGAAAGGCCTCTGCCGGTGATGAATTGGCATCGGCGGCTTCGGAATCGCCACCGGCCGTCGACGTTGACCAACTCGTCGTCGTAGAGCGCGGGGCGCGTGTCGTGCGTGGACGCCTCGACGAAAAGCACCTGTGACCGCACTGTGGCAGTCTGGCCGCGGACATCGATGCGAGCAGCCCCAGTCAGATGCATCCCGTTCGGAGCCCGAGTGAACATTTCCCGGATCCGTTCGCGACCAGCCAGCGTTTCGCCGTACACCAGGAACTCTCCGTCATGGGTGAACAAGTCGAGACATGCCTCGACGTCGTCGGCGTCGAGGGTGAGTGCGTACGAACCAAGAAGATCCTGAATCGCATTCCGATCAGCTACCAGATCGATCATGGTGTTCCCGTGGCCTCCTTGAGGTGTTCCGTCGCGCCGCGTCGTAGCGCTTGTGATTCCGAGGCCAGCGTGATCATTCGAAATCCAAACTGGGCCATCGCTTTTCCGATCTTCCCTGCACCGGCGTGGATGCCAGTGACAAGACCGACCGCCGAGGCGGTGGCCTGGATGCGTGTCATCGCGTCACGGACAGCCGGGTGTGTCCACGCTTCGGCCAGCCCGTATCCCAACGAGATCGCAAGATCGGCCGGTCCGACGTAGAGACCGGACAGCCCGGGCACAGCGCATATCTCGTCGAGCGCCGACAGACCTTGCGCGGTTTCGATCATCGCGAACACGCTCACCCTCGACTCGAGTTCGGATGTGTCGACACCCAGGCCGGCCCGCAGTGGCCCGAAACTCCGCACACCTGTGGGTGCGTACCGGGTCGCGGCGACCGCGGCGGCGGCCTGATCGGCTGACTCGACCATGGCGATGATGACCGCGTCGGCGCCGGCATCGAGCACGCGGCCGATGGGGGCCGGATCTGCCGAGGGCAGTCGCACCGCGGTGGCGATCGGAACATGTTCCAGCCCTCGCAGCAGCAGGGCGACGTCGGCGTCGTCGAGGTAGCCGTGCTGTACATCGAATCCGACGTAGTCGTAACCAGCTCGGGCGTATTCCTCCGGTCCGATAATGGTCGGGCCCACCACCCATCCGCCCCATATCTGCTCTTTGCCGGCGAGGGCTTCCTGCAGCCTGCTGCTCACTGGACGATCGCAATCTTGATGCGTCCCGGGGTGGGACGGCTGGCGAGGTCGAATGCTGCTTGCACGTCACCGACGCCGAAGGTGTGCGTGAGGTATTTGGTGAGCAGGTCGGGATGCGCACGGGCGAACTCGTCGGCGGTTCCCAGCACCCGCCGCCGATCAAGCGTCACACCTGATTTCAGCGTCAGGTTGTTACGTAGGATCGTGCGCATGCTGATCGGATAGCAGTCATCGTCCGGGACGCCGAAATAGAAGATCGTGCCGCCGAATGCTGTCGCCTCGACAGCGTCGCCCAGTGTGGCTACCTGATGGCCGACGGCTTCAATCACGATGTCCGGCCGGTCATTCGGGCTGAGATGACTCACCCACCGGTCGCTGGTGGCGCGAACGAGGGTGTCGACTCCGAATGCGTGTCCGATCTCCTCGCGGTCCACCGGGTCGACGCCCGTGACGTGCGCGGCTCCTGCCGCCTTCGTCGCGTAGGAGAAGAGCAGTCCGATGGAGCCCTGACCGATGACGGCGACGTGCCGTCCCTTCAGCTCGGGCAGTTGCTCAACGGCGTAGAGGACACATGCCAGCGGTTGCAGACCGACGGCGAGCTGTGGACTCAGCGCCGGGTCGTACGGCGCCAAACCATTGCCGTCGGCCACCACGAGTTCCATCAAGCCGTCGAAGCCCGAAGCCCATCCGACAACCTGGTCGCCTTGGCGGTGATCGGGGTGCCGGCTGGCGATGACCTCGCCCACGATCTCGTGAATCGGGAAGCCGTCCTTCTCCGCGGCACTGGCGCCGGTGTCGCCGGGAATCCGGCCGCGCGCACCACGGAAAGCGGGCATGTCACTGCCACACACACCGGCGGCCCGGAACCGCAGCAGCACCTGGCCTTCGGCGAGTGACTCCGGCGAAGTCTCCGGCAGCTTCGTTCGTTCAAAGGTGTACGGCGCGACGAGCCGATACGACCACACCGTCAGACCTCCACCGGGATATTGTTCCAACCCCACTGAAAGCTCGACGGCGGTCGGGACGCGGCCTCGGCGATGATGCGGTAGTCGGGCACCCGTTTGAGCCATTCGGAGACCATCACCGCGATCTCGAGCCGAGCGAGGTGAACCCCGAGACAGAAGTGCTGGCCCCGACCGAATGCGAGCAGTCGTTCGATGGGTCGATTCCAGATGAAATCATCGGGGTCCGGGTACTCGCGCTCATCGCGACTGGCCGACCCAAACAAAGTGATGATCCGCTGACCCGGCTTGATGGTGGTGCCGTGGACCGTGAATGGTTTGCGCACAGTGCGGGCGAACCACTGAGCAGGGGCGCAGTATCGGATCATCTCCTCGCGGGCAACGCGCACATTGTCGTCGAGGTCTGCTCGCACCGCCGCCAACTGGTCGGGCCGGCGACCCAGTTCCCACAGCCCGTGCGCGACGATCTTCGGCACAGTCTCCGTGCCACCGATGAAAACGCCGAGCATCTGGGTGGCTGCCTCGATGTCGGTGAACTCAGAGCCGTCGGGCAACCGGTAGCCGATGAGACCGTCCACGATCGGCGATTCACCGTCGGACGCGTCGGCGCGTCTGCGCTGCACGATCGGCACCAGGTACTCGAGATAGCCGGGCCGCGCATTGGCGGTGTTCACACCGCTGCCCGGCTGAGCCAAGCTTCCGGCATTGACGGTGGCCAGCACGTCGGGCGCCAGTTCGACTGGAAGTCCGACCAGTTCGCACACCATCGAGGCGGCGACGATGCCGCCGTAGTCCTGGGTCAAGTCGAACGTGCCGCGCGGTAACAACTCATCGAGCCGCTTGTTGGCCAGAGCGCGGACGCGCGCTTCGAGTTTCGCCACTGATTTCGGCCGTAGCGGCCCCGAGTGCGAACGGCGCACCCCGTCGTAGATCGGGGTGTCGAAGTTGGCATGGAACGGCATCGGATGAAGCGGCGGGTCCGGAACCGGCCCATCGTTGTGCCGAGCTAAAACCGTTGCGGCGGGCAGGGTTCCCTCCGACGCCACGAAGGTCCCGTCGTTGATCTCCAGCACCTGCCAGATGTCGGAGAACCGCGACAATGCGTACGTGTCCCATTGCGGCATGTAGTAAAGCGGGTGGTGATCGCGCAGTTCCCGGTAATACGGCAGCGGACCAGCCATCACGGCCGGATCGAACGGGTCATACGAAAAGTTCTGCATCACAGGGCTTTCCAGTCTGGTATTCACTGTAGCGGCGACGGCGGCAGGGCCTGCAGGATCGAGTCCTCCCAGCCGTCACGCAGCGCGGGCGCGACGCTCATCCAGGTGACGATCTCAGCCGGCGGACTGTCCTTCCAAGATGGGTAGTGCTCGGCGAAACAGTCCCAGCCACCGTCCAAGGCCCAATAGTGGATGACTTCATTGAACCTGAACGTCGTGATGAATGAGCCGAGCCACCTTTTTCCGGTCCGTTCCGACCACGGCACGTAGAGGCGTTCCAGCTCGCGGATGTAGTCGTCCTGGCGACCCGGTTTGGTCTGCATGACTTCCTGAATCACCAGTCCGGCAGTGAAATCGGCCTCCCGAAGCTGAGCGAGTGTCCTGTTGCTCTTGCCCGCGTACATGATCCTGCCCTCGCCTGACGCACCGATTTCGGCCAGGTAGGTCGACCATTTGGCGGCGGCCGACTCATGGCTGCCACCGCGCGCCTGCGCCTTACCTATCCGCGCGTAGTCGGCGAACGCGTCGATCTCCCAGATGATCGTGACCTGTGGCCAGTGACCGTTGAACTGGGTGGATTCCCAGATCGCGAACAGCCTTGCACCAAGCTCGTCCATCATCGGGTGGTAGAGGTTAGTGAACACCTCGGTAAATCGATCGCTTCGTCCTGACCCCAGGTCGATCGTCTCGTGCAGGTAGAGAAGTGCGTGGCTGTGATACTTCTTCATGTTCACGACCTTTTACCCCCCGCCGACGGGCGCTTGGAGCAGCGGGTAGTTGACAGCGACACCTAGCGAGCGTGACACTTTAGCCGTCTTTTGTAAAGGTACGGATTGTCTTGGATGGTCGCTGCGAGATGAATCCGATGGGCACAGTCGTGCCGTGATCCCGCGAAAGACCCCTGACCAAAGCGACGAGAAGGTGGATCATGTCCGACTCTTACTACGAACTGGTCGACGACGGCGTCGATGACGGCCAGGGGCTCGCCCAGAGATTCATTGCGACCGACTTGGTCCGCAGCACGTGGTCGCACGCGATTCAGCACGGGGCACCCCCTTCGGCCCTGCTGGTGCGCGGACTGGAGCGCTGCGCGCAGCGCGACGACACTCGGTTGAGTCGTGTGGTCATCGACCTGCTGGGGCCCGTTCCAGCTGAAGGCGACCTGTGGATTCGCTCCCGGGTCGAACGCCCAGGCAAACAGATCGAATTGGTGGGCGCCGAGATGCTGGCCCTTGGACCGGCCGGTCAGCCCCGTCCGGTCGCCCGCGCGAGCGGGTGGCGGTTGAAGACGCTCGACACTGCCGCCACAGTTAATGCGCCCGCCGAGCCGCTGCGTCCGCTGGCCGAAGCCGCCAGCCGCGATTTGGCAAAGGACTGGGACCGGAACTACGTGCACAGCGTGGACTGGCGGTGGCTGACTGATCCGCGCAACGCCGGTCCGGGAGAATCCTGGATCAAGCCCATCGTCGACCTCGTCAAGGGTGAGACCATGACTCCGCTGGAGCGGCTCTTCGCGGTGGCCGACGATGCCAACGGTATCGGCACGAAGCTGGACATCACCAAGTGGACGTTCATGAATACCGATCTTGTGGTTCATGTCCATCGGGTCCCCGAAGGGGAGTGGATCGGCGTCCGCGCGGAGACCAGCTACGGACCGGATGGCATCGGCACGACGTTCGGCACGCTGTTCGACGAGGGCGGCGCCATCGGCGGCATCCAGCAGTCGGTGCTGGTTCGTCCCCATCCGAAGCGGTAAGGGTTGGCCTCAGTCCACCAAACGCAAAGCGGCAGCGGGACACTGCGTCACGGCCTGACGCATCCGTTCCCGGTCTGACTCCGGCCGTTCATTCTCCAGGATCAACACGCTGCCGTCGTCCTGCACTTCGAAGACATCATCGGCGATCGATTCACAGATGCCGTGCCCGGTGCATTTGTCGAGATCGACTTCGACCCGCATGATTACTCCGATCTGACGGTTCAACGCGGATGGCTGGCGTCGCGACGTCGCGAGTTTCAGCGTGACACTTTGACGATAATTTGTAAAGCTGGAAGTGACGGCACAGATGAGTTTCTTGCGCAGCTACGTAATGCGGCTCGGGTCAAGCAGTCTTCGCGGATTAACACTCAACCACCTGCTATTGCAGAGTGACGGTTGCCGACTCCTCCACGGTCAGTGAGCGGCAGGCACCCGCGATTGAACTTCCTGGATGCGATCCTCGCGGATCTGCACCGGGCCGTTTTCGAAGGTCTCGTGGATGCCCAGATCTGCGAGGCCCAGGATCGGCAGAATCGGGACGCCACCCGCGGCTACCACCAGTTTGAGATCGTCGGAGTCTCCGTCGTCGAACATCATCGCACCGATTAGGCAGATGACAGCCATCTTGTAGGCGTTCAAGGCCCGGTACCACGGCCGGTTCTGCGGGGTGATGCCGCTGGCCGCCTCGTAGCGTTCGAGGAACTCCTCGATGCTCAATGCTGCGGCATGGCTCGTGATCCCGACGGGCTGCATCCAGAGCAGCTCCATCCAGCCGATGTCAGTGAGCGGATCGCCTATTGTCGTCATCTCCCAGTCGAATACGGCGCTGACGTCATCGCCGACGAACGCGAAGTTGCCGGGCTTGGCGTCACCGTGAACCAGCGTGATCTTCGCGTATGGTTGCGGCTTGCTCTCCCGCAATGCCTGCAGCAGGCGCTCGAGCGCGGGGAGTGCCCCACGCTGGACGCGGTGCATCTCGTCGGCCCAGTGGTCGAGTTCGCGGTCGAGGTGGTCCCGGCCGTCGCCGAGAAAACTCAGGTCCACCGCGTCGAGTTCGATGGAGTGGATCGCCCCGAGTTGCTCCGCCATGCTCTCGCACATACGCCGGATACTCTTCTGCGGCCGATCGGGCGTCTCCATTTCGTACACGTCGCCGGAGACGCGTTCCATGATGAAGAACTCCCGCCCGAGCACATCGCCGGAGTCTTCGAGCCACAGCGCACGCGGCACCCGCACAGGTGTGGCTTCCAGCGCCCGCAGAATGTCGAACTGGCGTTTCAAGTCGTAGGGCTCCAACAGCGCAGGCGGGGGCGGTCGCAAACGCAACACCACGTCTTGCCGCTCTTCGACTCCACCCCGTTGCATCACAAGGGTCAGCACCATCATCTCCGCGGAGTGCCCGAACTCGACGCGGTCGAGTCCTTCGATTCGGACGTCGTCAACATGTGGAATCTCTGTGCGCACCCAGGCGGCGAGCCGGTCGGGCACAGTGTTGCTTTGCGTCATGCACGGACCCCTTTGACCTTCCCAAGGATTGGACGTGGCTTTAGCTGTCAGCGGGCAAGCGGTCCACCGGTGACTTGTCTTGCCTGAAGGCTGACATATCCATGGGCTTCCAGTTGGGGTAACGCCGATAACCCTCTCCCCCCATCAAGAGCTCGAAGATGCCCCAGCCGGTCTTGCCGTCGAAATCGAAGCGCATGAGCTGATCAATCGCCATCGACTTGCCCTCGGTCTCCGCGAGCTCGTCGGGATCATTGCTGTCCCACTTGAAATGGATGAAGTACGCGCCACCGCCGAGGTCGGTATAGTTGAGCTTCGACAGCGGCTGTCCGTAGTAGGCCTGGACATGTTGATTCGGCGAATCGGCGGTCACCCGATAGGTAGCGCCGTCCTGGTCGGTGAAGACGAGTGTGGCCTTGGACGGCCGCTTGAGGTCGCCATCGAACTCGACATCGTGCTCCATCTTGACGAACCGCTTGGATAGCGTGCCGTCGTTGTGCGTGATGCCGCCGTCGATGTAATTGACTGTGCCATCGGAAGACTCGAAGACCCACGCCTCAATCGCCCGATCGTCGAAGCCGGCGTCGAGCCACAGCCAGAAGTCGATCTCGTCGGAGACTCGCGACCCGAACGTGCGATCGCGCCCGCCGTGGAAACCGTCTATTGAGATTCGTTCGCCCTCGATCTCGACCCAGCCACTCAAGATGCCGGGCTCCTTGATGTGGTACATGTCGGCAATCTCCTTGCCGCCCTTGCCATAAACCTTTAGTGGGAGCAGTTCCCACATCGGCGCGCTGGGTTCGTAGTAAAGCTCCCAGGTGATTCCCGAGTCATTCGGGCTCACCTCCAGCTTCCAGCGTTTGAGTGGCTCGACACACGTCCAGCGCATCGGACCCGCGCTCAAATCCGCCCGATCAGCACCCGTGACGCGCCGGCCCGCCATGAGATCCCAATGCCGACCGTCGGCAAGCGTCACCTTGACATAACCCATACCGCTCTTCGTATTCGGATTGTTGCCGTAACCAGTCGCCAGCAGGATCTTGCCGTCGGGTGATGCGGCGAAGAAGTAACAGCGGTCCGACCAGGACGCTTCCGCATTGTGCACCTGGTCGAACGGCCTTGAGAACTGGTGGGTGAAGGACTCGTCCGCGGCCGAGTAGCCCATCGGTCTACAGCCCCATCTCTAGGCCGGCGCCGCCGCCGGTGACCAAATACATTCGGCCGCCTAAAGATAATTCCACTGTTGCTCCTTTGTCCTCAATGTGGAAATGGCTACGCGCAGCTACCGTACTGGCTTGCCGGGAGTGAAGATCACGGGCATCTTCTCGAGCCCACTGACGAAGTTCGCCGCTCGCAGCGGCAACGGGTCCCCGGAAGCCAGCCGAAGACGGGCAGACGTTCCAGCAGTCGCCGCGTCATCAGCGTCAGCTCCAAGCGCGCCACTGGTTACCCAGGCGGAAGTGGGTTTGCGGAATTGAACACGTCGCACCCTTGAGGGAGATGTCTCGGGATGGCTGCCGCGGTCTTACCACTTCGGGGGGCACCAGAACCGCCCGGGGCGGTCGTATGACGCGACTCACATCAGTAGCGTGACACTTTCGCTTTGATCTGTAAAGCTGATGTTCTGGGCGGTCTTCATCCGCATCGGTGCATAGGAGTGCCAGAACAGCTGGAAAGGGATGGATAAAGCATGAGATTCGGCCTTGTCAACGAGCTCCATCCGCCGCCTGGAGCGGTTCATGTTCACTGACACCTTCGTCGAAAACAGGCTGAGCTGTTCGGTTCCGCTGGGTCCGGAAGGCCTGGCCGCCTACGTGGAGCCGAAAACCATTACGGTCCCGAGTTGAGCCATGTCCCGTTTCGCGAAAACGCGTTACACTTCTGGGAGATTTTGTAAATGGCGGCTCACGACCCAGGAGGCTATCCAGCGATGACGAAGGTAGCCCGGGCTTCATTGGCGTTAGCCCCGAACGCGCACCGCGTACCGCCGGTCGTGGGTCTGGCGGCTCATCTCGGGCGAGGGATCCAGCGCGTCGCGACGGACGCCGTCGTCGGCCGCGTCAGATCGCTTCCGAGGCGGGTTGAGGATCTCGATGCCGCATTTCTGTCGCGGATCATGGACCACACCGTGACGTCGGTGTCGGTGCTCGGCGGCGACGCGGGAACCTCATCGCGGGCTCGGATTGCGCTGACCGGTGAGAACGTTCCGGACTCGGTCTTCGTCAAGATGCCGGCTGAAACGGCGGCAACCCGGCTCATGGGTGAAGTGGGGCGGCTCGGCGACACCGAAGTCCGTTTCTACCGTGATTTGTCGCCGGAGCTGACCGGCGTGCCGAAGACATACGGTTCGGCTTTCGACTCGCTGACCGGCCGCTTCGTGATTGTGTTGGAGGACCTCCCGGTTGAGCAATGCGAGTTCCCTGACACGCTGCATCCTCTGGATAGGGACAAAGCAAGTCTGATCGTCGAAAGCCTTGCCCGACTGCATGGAACCTTCTGGGGGCGGCTGCCCGACAACAGCGGCTCCCCGCCCGCCGGCCAACTCGGCTGGCTGTACTCCGCTTCGGACGACAGCTCCTCCCTGCTCACCGGCCCACTACTCAAAGTCTCCGCCCGCCGAATCGCCGAGCGAACCTCGATACCCGTCGAAACCGGCCGCTTCATCGACGAGAACTACCGTGCCGTCGCGCAACTCATCGATACAGCGCCGCACACGGTCATGCACGGTGACGCGCATCCCGGAAACGTCTACTTCCGCAACGGCGAGGCCGGCCTGCTGGACTGGCAGGCGGTGCGGCGCGGCCATCCCTCCCGTGAACTGGCCTACACACTGATCACCAGCATGACCACCACCGATCGCCAGGCCAGCGAACGTGATCTCTTGGACACCTACCGCAAGGCGCTGGTGGCCGCCGGCGGTCCCGAACTCGATCGCGACGACCTCTGGGACCGCTACCGGCAGTCAGCGCTCTACGCCTACGTTGCCCCGCTCATCACCGCAGGAATGGGCGGCATGCAAGAGGACGGCATCGCAATGGAAGGCCTCAAGCGAGGCGTCGCAGCCCTCGACGACCTCGACACGGTCGCGCAACTGAAGAAGGCGTTGTGATCGCGACCTCGGGGTGTGTCTGCCGCGACCATGGGTTTGGCGATTACCATCTGGTGATCGCACCCATGCCTGAAGGCCTGCCGTGAATGAACCGTTGCCCGCCAACCGGAATGGCGCTGAGTCCGTCGACGATACGTCGACGCGTCGCCGAATCCTCGCGGCCACTGTGGAGGCGCTCGGACGCACTGGCCACACCAAGCTCAGCCTCTCCGAAGTCGCGCTGCAGGCCGGAGTTTCCCGACCAACGCTGTACCGCTGGTTCGCGTCGAAAGAGGAGCTTCTCGACGCTTTCGGAGTCCACGAGCGTGAAATGTTCGACACCGGCATGGGCAGGGCCACCGCGGGTTTGCGACGACTGGAAAAGCTCGACGCCGCACTGAGATTCATCGTCGAGTATCAGCAGTCATATTCGGGCGTCCGGTTGGTTGACAGCGAGCCCGAAGTGGCCATTGCACAACTGGCAGAGGTGATACCGATCATGCGCGCGCGCCTTCAAAAACTGCTGCCGGGGCCCGGTGGAGCCGTCAAGGCCGCAACAGCGATCCGGGTCGCCGTGTCGCACTACATCGTGCGCAGCGACGACGGCGACCAATTTCTGGCCCAACTCCGCCACGCGGTGGGCATCAAGCAGTCGGATCCGAAAGGTTCAGCCTGAGCCGACCCCGTCGCTGTGTGCCATGTCGCACAGCAGCGTCTCGGTGGGATCGACTGAGTTGCACGGAATCCCTGCCGCCGCAAGCGCCTGGCCCTTGAACACCCGCGCCGCCGCGCTGAGGACGTGCTGCACTCTGGCTATCCCGCGATGCATCCCCAGGGGCCACCCGTCACCCCACAGGGCGACCTCGGTCAAAGGGTGGTCCAGGGCCTTGAGGACCTTCTCGCGAACGCGTCCATCCCCGGCGAATGCCTCGGCGCTGACTGCCAGGCTCTGGCTCGTCCCGGACGAGGTCTCCTCCGATTCCAGGTCCAAAACCCGCACCCCGAGGATCCGCAGCGGCCGGGTATCGAAGCTGTCCGGAAGTAGGACGGTCACCTCCCAGCCGGCCATCACCCGGTCGTAGAGCCAACCTCCCGCCGACTGCACGACGTCGACGGCGCTGGCAGCAACCACGTCGAGTCGATATCGCAGACACTCGTCGTCTGCTGCTCGGGCTGAGCCGACCCGGCTGCTGTCGCTGATGTCGTAAATTGGAGTGACCATCAAATCCGTTCCTCACCATCGCACTTCAGGAGTGCGATGGCGGCTAGCGCGTTTTCATGGACTTGTTGTTGTGGGCCGCCGCCTCATGCCGGGCTGCTCCGGTGACGCGACTCACAGACAGCGTGACACTCCGGCACAAATTTGTAAAGCCTTGGCTAGCGGGCTCGCGACCTGCGGCGCGCCTGGAGCTGAGCGAGAACTTCGTCGGTGTGCTGTCCGAGTTCCGGGGCCGCAGAACGCGGCGCCCACGGCGTGCCATGGAAATCCGCCGGTGTGGCTGCCATCGGGATACTGGATTCGCCGTCGGGTACGTCGACGATTCCGCCCGCGGCGTGGAACTGCTCATCGGCCAGAACGTCCTCGAGGGAGTTGACCGGTGACCAGAAGAAATCCGGCTCCCCCGCGAAGACCTCCGCCCACTCCTCGAGCGAGCGGGTCGCGAAGATCTCGTCCAACTCCGCGACAAGCTGCACCGCGTTGACAGCGCGGGCACGAGCATCGGCGAATCGGTCATCGGTCAGCCACTCGGGCCGGCCGACGGCACGACACAGCGGAGGCCAATGGCGGTTGACGTCGAGCCCGACGATCCAGAATCGCCGCCCATCACCGGCGGCGTAGTTGTTCATGCACGGGTTGCCCATCGATTCGCGCTGTCCGATCGCGATCGGCTGGCCGGTCAGCAGATAGGTGTTGAGGTCGAAGCTCACGGTGTAGGCGCCCTGGCGGTACAACGATGTTGTCACCAGCTGACCTGTTCCGGTGCGTTCGCGAGCGAGCAGCGCCGCGCAAATGGCCCCGGCCAAGGTCATGCCGGCCGAGTGATCACCCATCCCGCCCCGCTGGAACGGGGGCGTGTCGCCGGGGCGGGTGAGTAGATGAGCCAGACCGGCACGGGACCAGAATGCCGCGACGTCGTAGGCGGCGCGGTCGGCATCGGGCCCGGTTTGCCCGTACCCGGTGATCAGGCCGTAGACCAGGCGGGCGTTGTGAGCGGACACCGACTCGAAGTCGAGCCCAAGACGTTGCAACGCAGCAGGTCGCACATTGGTCACGAAAACATCTGCCTCGGCCAGTAATTCGAATGCGATGCCGCGGCCCGCCTCGGTGGTGAGGTCCAAGACGATGCTGCGCTTGGAGCGGTTGTCCATTTCAAACGGCGGGTTGACCCCGAGATCGCACCCCAGCATCCGGCCGAACATGCGCGCCGGGTCACCGGCCGGCGGTTCGATCTTGATGACGTCGGCGCCCCAGTCGGCCAGAATGCCGCCTGCAGCCGGTCCGGCCACCCAGACTCCGAGCTCGACGACTTTGATGCCTGCTACCGGTCCTGCCATGGCTTAGTTCCTACTCTGTGCCCTCGATGCGTCACCATCCGGACCGCGCCATTGTGCGGCGCTTACGCTGACGCCATGAGTCTCGTAGCCGGACGGGGGCCCCTCAGCACTGATCGCGCCGGGCGCTTCTCCCCTCCGGTGCCCGCCGATCTCGTCTACATCGAGCCACATCCGCGGCGCGTCCAGGCCGTGCAAGACGGGCGCGCGGTAATCGACACCGAACGGGCGCTGATGGTGCACCGGCAGGGCCACCCGCTCAGCTACGTGTTCCCGGCTGACGAGGTCGGCGGCCTGCCGTCCGAGCCCGAGCCGGAAGCACCCGGCTTCGTCCACGTGCCGTGGGACGCCGTCGACACCTGGCTGGAAGAAGGCCGACGACTCGTCCACTATCCGCCGAACCCGTATCACCGCGTCGACTGCCGCCCGACGAAACGCCACTTGCGGGTCTCCGTCGCCGGCACCACGCTGGTGGACACCGACGCCACCGTAATCGTTTTCGAGACGGCGCTCGATCCTCGGCTTTACGTCGACCCTTCCCAGGTACGCACCGACCTGCTGCGGCGATCGGAGACGACGAGCTACTGCAACTACAAAGGCGTTGCGACGTACTGGTCCGCCATTCTCGACGACCGGGGCGGCAAGGACCTGGAGGACATCGCCTGGAGCTATCCGGATCCGCCGCCGGAAAGCCTTCCCATCAAAGGGTTCCTCAGCTTCGACGCCACCCGCGCAGATGTGGTCGCCGAGTTGCCGCTCATCCGCCGTAGCTGGGCCGGCCAAGCTTGAGCGCATGCTGGGCGATCATGTTGCGGAACACCTCCATGGTGCCGCCGTAGATCCCGACCGGTAGAGCCAGCCGGTAAAGGTATTCCGCCGCACCGTCATCGGCAGAACCCTGCGTATCGGCGGGCAAGGTCGATGCGCTCCCCAACAGGTCCATCAAATCCGGGGAGATATCGCGCATTGTCTGCGCGAGCGCGACGCGCCCGAACATGCCGGGGGTAGACATCGCCGCCTCCATGCGGGCGACGCTGCGCCCCAGCCGGTACTGCACCGACTCGTCGTCCAAAGCACGCTGCCCACCCGCATCAGGCTCCGACAGGATCCCCGCGACCTTATCGACCGCCTCGGCCATCAGCGTGCCGTGGCCCGACATTACCGAAATGCCCTGCAAACCATGGTCTTCTCGATCGACGATGCCGTGCTCGGAGTCGAGCGCGGACCGCATCACCGTCCAGCCGCCGTTGACCTCACCGATGCGGTAGAGGTCTTCGACGCGTACATCGCTGTAGTAAACGATGTTGGTGCGGTCGCCGTCCAAGATGCGGATGCCTTGAATCTCGATGCCCGGTGCATCGAGAGGCACCAGAAACATGGTCAAGTTCTTGTGCTTCGGCGCTTCCGGATCGGTGTTGGTGAGCAGGAAGACGTACTTGGCGTTCTGCGCGTTCGAAGTGAACATCTTGGAGCCGTTGATGATCCACGCCCCGTCGGCGGCGCCGTCGCGCACCGCGCGAGTTTTGCAGGTGGCGACATCGGAACCGCCTTCGGGCTCGGTATAGCCCAGGCATAACCGGGTGTCGCCGGACAGCACTCCCGGCAGCACCATGCCGGCAAGCTCGGGCGCACCGAACTGCGCCATTAGACGCGCGACGACGGACGTGGTGCCCCAGTGGTACCAGGGCGTGTGAGCACGGGCGATCTCAAGCTCGAAGATTCGCCGGCGGATGGGTGTGAACCCACCTTCGGACTCGAGGTTCCAATCCGCGGCCAGGTAGCCCGCTTTGCCCAGTGCCAAATGCACTTGCTCATCGAAGTTCTCACCGAACTCACGATCGCGCCGCCGCACTTCGTCGGTGACGTGTTCAGCGATGAAAGCCCGCGTCTGCTCGAGGAACGCCTGGTCGTCATCGCAGAGTGCGACGGGTGAGAAATCCATCTACAGCGCGTCGATCACCTGAGTACGGAAACGCTCGAGGGTTTCCAGCGCGTGCGCAATGCTGTCGCCGGGCAGGCCGACGCTCACCCACGTCACCCCCAGTTTCGCCAGCTTTTCCAAGCCATCGAGGTACGCGTTGGCGTTGAACTCGTCGCCCGTGGGACTGCCGCCCTCGAAGTTCGTGAAAGTGATGTCGATCGCTGACCAATCTCTGCCCGCCGCATCGCAGCGGCGTCGCAGATCGTCGATACCGTCGGTGAGGCGTTCCACGGAGTCGATGACGGCGGTGCCCGCCGTCTGGGCCAGTTGCGGCGGGGCAGGAAACGGACACCAGCCGTCGCCGTACTGCGCTACGCGCTGGCGGGACGCCCCGGTGTTGCCGCCGATCCAGATCGGGGGATGCGGGCTACTGATCGGACGGGGGTGCGCGGTGATACCCCGTGCGGTGAAATGCTTTCCCTCAAAGGATATGTCGTCGCCGGTCCAGACTGCCCGGATCACCTGCAGCGCTTCCTCGAGGAGCTCGGCGCGTTCGTCATAGCTCACGCCCAACGCCGCGAATTCCCGTTTGAGGTAACCCACGCCCACCGCGAGCGTGAAACGGCCACCGGAGAGCAGATCCAGGGTCGCGCCAGCTTTGGCCACCACGAACGGGTTTCGATACGGCAGCACCACGATATTGGGGATAAGCCGCAGTTTGGTCGTCCGGGCCGCCGCGAAACCCAATGCGACAAAAGGATCTAACGCATCGTGTCCGCCCGCGTCCAACCATCGTTGCGATGGTGCCGGGTGGTCGGTGAAGCCGAAGCCGTGAATCCCCGCCGCTTCGGTGGCTGCCGCCACCGTCGCAATACCTTCCCCGCTCACCAACTCCGGGTTGTAGGGATGGCTGTGCATCGGATGGGTGATAGTGAAGCGCATCTCTGTTTCCCAGCCGTCAGAAGCGCGCGCTGGCGGCGATCGACGTGTCGCTGGTGCGCAGTGGCCGGATCAGCGCCTCCTGGCCAAACGAGCACAGCAGCTCACCCTCTTGCGCGTGCACGGCACCGCGCACGTATGACATCCCCGCTCCCACCTGAGTGCTCTCGTGGCTGTAGAGCAGCCACCCGCCCCAGCGGACCGGTTCGTGGAAAGCGACCGAGATGCTCATCGGTGCGGTGGACACGGTGAGGTGCGCCTGGCTGGTCCCGATGCCCGGATGCGCGCGCATGGTGGTGGAAATCCCCAGATGCCCGGTGAAGTACGCGACGAGCGCCTTGGCCAGATCGTCTCGGGTCGGGATGGGGTCGTAGTGCAGCCACGCATACAGCTCCGGCGGCCCGACCTCGTCAGCGCTGTTGACGTCGACAACGTCTACGAGCCGCAGTTCCCGCCCGATCATCGGCATCTCGGAGAAGTTCGCGTCAGCGGGCGCCGCCACCTCGGGCCGCGGTAAGTGGTGACGGATGACGTCGCCCGTCGGGACGTCGGCCAGCACGGTGATGCTCAGGCAACGTCGCCCGTTCTGGTGCACGGCGACGATCGCGGTGGCGGTGGACCGGCCTTCGGCCACAACGTCGAGGACCAGTTCGATCGGCGGCCCGACAACGATGGCACGGGAGAACACCGCGTGCGCGGACCGCACCGACTTGTCCGGGAATCGCTTCGCGACAGCGACGATCGCCTGCGCGAGTACCTGGGTGCCTTCCACCACCTGCCGGCCGTCCTGGCCGGCGATACCGGTTTCCCCGGTGAACCGGTCGGGCCCATCAGCCTGCACGTCGAAGAGTTCGAGCAGGCTCTCGACCGACCACTGAACCTGATCGGAATCCGTGGTCAAATCGGTCCTACCTCTCGCTATCAATGATGTCCGGATGATGTCCTGGCCGCGACAAACGGCCCATCGCTCAGCGTGACATTTTGAGTAAGGTTTGTAAAGCTGCCTTGCTTGGCTCGAGGCACCGGGCCCCGGAAGGTCAACAACCCAATGGGACACACAGAGAGGCAACACAGTTGGGCCCGCAATTGGGCCCCCAATTGGGCCCGCAATTGGGCCCGCAATTGGGCCCGCAATTGGGCATAGTGACTGCTACTTCGGAGCCTGCCTTGACCCAGTCCGCCGGGACCGGGTAATCACCAGGTCGTCGCGCGTGAATTGGGCCAGATTGACACTGGCGCCCGCGGTGCGTGACACTTCTGCGGTGTTTTGTAAAGGCATGAGCGGATGATCCCCGAGCCGCTGGCGAACGGCTTCTGCTTTGGCGAAGGCCCGCGCTGGTTCGAGGGACTGCTGTGGTTCTCCGACATGCTGGGTGAAGCTGTACACACCGCGGACCTGCGTGGCTCATTGACCACGTTGCCGTTACCAGGACGCTCGCCGTCGGGCTTGGGCTTCCGGCCCGACGGCTCACTGCTGATCGCCTCGACCGAAGACCGGCAGGTGCTGCGCTACGACGGCGAGACAGTGGTCACCATTGCCGATCTGAGCGACCTGGCTCCGGCCAGCCTCGGCGACATGGTCATCGACGACGCGGGGCGCGCCTACATCGGATCGCAGGCCTTCTCAGGCGGCGTCATCGTCCGCCTCGATCCTGACGACAGCGCCACCGTTGTCGCCGAGGACCTCGACTTTCCCAACGGAATGGTCATCACACCGGATCGCGATGCGTTGATTGTCGCCGAGTCGGTCGGCCGCAGGCTGACCGAGTTCACCATCGGCGACGACGGCGCGCTGCATGACCGGCGGATCTTCGCCGACAGCCTGGACGGACCGCCCGACGGTATCGCGCTCGACGCTGAAGGTGGCGTGTGGACGTCGATGACGCTGGCCCACCAGTTCGAGCGGATCGTGGCGGGCGGGACCGTCACAGATCGCATCGACATGGGCGAGCGTGTTGCCATCGCCTGCACGCTCGGCGGCCCCGAACGCCGCACCCTGTTTCTGTTGTCGAGCACGGACGCATATCCTCAGCGCCTAGTCGGCACCCGGCTCTCCCAGCTGGATGTCGTAACAGTTGGTACTCCCGGCGCCGGCCTGCCCTGAGACCCGAGAGGTAGACGATGACCGATTCCTACTACGAGCTCATCGACGGCGCCGACCCCTTGGGGCAGAAATTCAGGGCCACCGATCTGGTGCGAAGCACCTGGACGGCGGCGATCCAACACGCTGGACCCGTTTCGGCGTTGCTGGTTCGCGCGCTGGAGCGGTGCGACCAGCGCAACGACACCCGACTGAGCCGGGTTGTCATTGATCTGCTTGGCCCGGTGCCGGCCGAGGGCGACCTATGGGTTCGCCCGCAACTGGAACGCCGCGGCAAGCAGATCGAGCTGGTCAGTGCCGAGATGCTGGCCCTGGGCCCCGACGGTCAGCCCCGGCCCGTCGCCCGCGCCAGCGGTTGGCGGTTGCAGCAGCTCGATACGCAGGCCGTGGCTCGAGCCGACGCGCCCCTGCCCGGCCCATTGGCCGAGGCGCGCAGCCGTAACCTGACAGAGAATTTTGACCGCAACTACGTGCACAGTCTGGATTGGAGATGGCTGACCAAACCGCTGAACGACGGCCCCGGAGAGTCCTGGATCAAGCCGATCGTGGACCTCGTCAACGGTGAGAACATGACGCAGCTGGAGCGGTTGTTCGCAGTGGCCGACTGTGCCAACGGCATCGGCAGCAAACTCGATATCACCAAGTGGACGTTTCTCAACACTGATCTGGCCGTGCATGTGTTCCGCATCCCCGACGGGGACTGGATCGGAATTCGCGCGGAGACCAACTACGGACCGGACGGCATCGGGACGACGGTTGGTACGTTGTTCGACCAGCAAGGCGCAATCGGCGCCATCCAGCAGTCGGTGCTGGTGCGCCGGCGCCCTGGGCAAGCCTGATGGGGAGTGACTGATTATGGGCCACCCGGCGCCAGTAACAAGTGCGACCGAGGCTGATACCTCGACGCGCCAGCGGATCCTCGCGGCCACTGCCGAGGTGCTCGGTCGCAACGGCAAAACCAAGCTCAGCCTGTCAGATGTCGCCACCCAGGCCGGGGTCTCGCGCCCTACGCTCTATCGCTGGTTCGCGTCCAAAGAAGAGTTGCTGCTGGCATTCTCACGCTACGAGCGACACGTCTTCGAAAGCGGCTTGGTGAAGGCAACCACAGGCCTGAAGGGCACCGACAAGCTTGACGCCGCGCTGCGCTTCATCGTCGAGTATCAGCACTCGTACTCCGGTGTGCGCATGGTCGATGTCGAACCCGAGCACACCGTCGCCGAGTTTTCCCGCGTCATCCCCGAGATGCGCGACGGTCTGCAACGCCTGCTTCCCGGACCCAACGCCGCGGTGAAAGCCGCGACGGTGATTCGGATCGCCATATCGCACTACATCGTCCGAAGCGATGACGCCGATCAGTTCCTCGCGCAGCTGCGCCATGCGGTGGGAATCAAAGCGCCAACCGAATAGCCCTGCTCTTAGTCGAACAAGACCGCGGCGTTGAGGTATCCGGTGGGATCCAGTGCCGCCTTGATCGCACGCATCGCCGCGATGTCGGCACGCTCGCGCGACATCGGAAGGTAGGCACGCTTGCGGCTGCCGACACCGTGTTCCGAGCTGACGTTGCCGCCACACCGGGCTATGAGGTCCATCATCGGCTCGTACAGCTGTCGTTCCCGCTCGGGCGGGCAACGTAGCACGTTGAGGTGCAGGTTGCCCTCGCCGATGTGGCCGAACAACACGGGCAGCGCGTCGGGTTCGTGCGCCAGGATCAAAGCAACCGCGTCCCGCGCGAACCCGCCGATCGCCGCCAATGGCAACGAAACGTCGAACTTCAGCGGCGGCCCATACACGCCAAGCACCTCGGCCAGCGCCTCGCGGACCCGCCACAATCGTTGCTGTGCAGCCACATCCACGCCAACCGCGGGCTCGTCGCACAACTGCGCGTCGTCGAGCAGGTCGGCCAGTCGTTCGGTCTGATCGTGGTCGGCGGCCAGTTCCACCAACAGCAGCCAGCCGCCCTGAACCGGGGCGCTCACCCCGAGATGCTCATCGGTCAGCGCGGCCGCCCGACCGTCGATCAGCTCCAGCGCTGCGATCCCGTCGACGTCGCGAAACATCCGGCCGGCATCGACGAGCGCCTCGAGGTCGGCGAACCCGCACACAGCTGTCACCCGATGCGACGGTGTGGGGTGTAGCCGCAGATCCAGCCGCGTGATCACACCGAGGGTGCCTTCGGCGCCGACAAACAGCGCCGGCAGATCGTAGCCGGTGTTGTCGCTGCGGACCAGGCTGTGGCGGTGCATCAGCGAACCGTCGGGCAGCGCGACCTCCAAGCCGACGACTTGCTCGCCCATGTTGCCGTAGCGAACGGTACGCAGGCCGCCGGCGTTCGTCGACGCCATGCCGCCGACGGTAGCGGTGTCGCGAGCAGCCAGGTCCACGCCGAACACCAAACCTGCTGCGGCTGCGGCATGCTGCACTGCGGCCAGCGTGGCTCCGGCACCGGCCATGATGCGGCGCTCGAGGGTGTCGACATCGCCCAGGGCGCGCAGCCGCTCGGTGGACAGCAGCACGTCGTCATGCTCGGGAACGGTGCCGGCCACCAGCGAGGTGCGACCACCCTGCACGGTGACGTGCACCCCGGCGTCGCGGCAGATCCGCAGCACCTCAGCGACCTGCTCGGCCGACCCGGGCCGCAACAGCGCGCTGGCCCGGCCGCGGTAGCGGCCGGTGTGGTCGACGCTGTGCCCGGCCAGAACGTCTGGGTCGGTGATGACGTGATTTGATCCGACAATGCTCGTCAGGGAGCTCTTCAGGGAGCCCTCCAGGGTCGCCAGCATGCGCGCCATGTCCGCGGTTATAGCACCACACCGGACTCCGCGCCGTTACGGCGCCGCTAGAACTGTTTGTGGGGCACGTCAGTCACCAGCCCGCCGTCCATCACGAACTCGGCGCCGGTCGCATAAGACGAGTCGTCGCTGGCGAGAAATACGACGAACGTCGAGACTTCCCTCACCTCGCCCGGGCGGCCGAGTGGGACGGTGACCAAGTCCTCCGGCAGGTGGGCGGTCATCGGGGTGCGGATGAAGCCCGGATGGATCGAGTTCACCCGGATGTTCAACGGTGCCAACTCCAGGGCCGCCGACTTGGCCAGGCCGCGCACCCCCCACTTCGACGCGACATACGGGTGCACAGCCGGTGCGCCGCGCAGGCCCTCGATGGACGACACATTGATGATCGAGCCTCCACCGGCCGCGGTCATCGGCTCGACCGCCACCCGCATCCCGAGGAATGTGCCGGTCAAGTTGACGTCAATCACCTTCTGCCACTTGTCCAGTTTGAAATTCTTCAGTTGCCCGAGCGCCACGATGCCGGCGTTGTTGACCAGCACGTCAAGCTTCCCGAATTCGCCGGTGGCCGTTGCGACCGCAGCATCCCACTGGTCGGGCTGTGTCACGTCGAGGTGGACGTAGCGCACCGCGTCACCGATTTCGTCGGCCAGCGCTTTGCCCTCGTCGTCGAGAATGTCGCCGATCACCACCTTGGCGCCTTCTTCCACGAGCAGGCGCGCATGTTCGGCGCCCATCCCGCGGGCGCCGCCGCTGATGAGTGCAACTTTTCCGTCTACCCGTCCCATCAGTTCAAAGCTCCTTCCGGCGAGGTGACCACCAGGTCGTTTGGCGTGTAGAGCCCTTTTCCGGTGACCAGCGGCAGATCCTGCGTGGTCACAATGCCGGGTGGTGCGGCGATCACCGCGGGGATGGCGTTGACGATCCGCCCCGCGGCGCCGACGATCGCGGCGTGGTTGTGGTCGCCCTTGCGGCTGCTGGGAACGATGTCCACGGCGTAGCACGGCTCCCCGGTGATCTCGACGCGATAAGAGCCGCCGCCCGCAGCGGGCTGCGGCCAGTCGGGCCGCAGGTCGGGTCGCAATCGGGTGATGTGCTCGATGACGATGACCGGGCGGCCGTCCACCATGCCACGGATCTCGAATTGGAGCGCGGCCAGCGTGCCCTTGGGCACCCGTCCCACCGCGATCTCGAAGTCTTCCGGCGCCGGCTCGCGTTGGTACGACTCGGTGATCTCGTCGACCTCGATGCCAAGGCCGGCCGCCAGCTGACGGATCGCCGTCCCCCAGGCGATGCTCAGCACGCCCGGTTGCAGCAGCATCGGTATATCGTCCAGCGGCCTGCCGAATCCCATGTAGAACATGACCTCGGAGCCGTCGTAGGTGGCGTAATCGGCGATCTCCATGCAGCGCACCTGCTCGATGCGCTGACAGGTCCCGGCGAGTGCGAACGGAATGAGGTCGTTGATGAATCCGGGGTCGACACCGCTGATGAAGATACTCGAATTACCTTGCTGGGCAGCCGCGTCCACTCGGGCGATGTACTTGTCGGGCATGACGCCCCACGGATATTGCAGCAGCCCGGGCGAAGATCCGACGACGTTGATACCGGCGGCCAGGATGCGCATGACGTCCGCCATCGCGTCGGGCAGACGGGTGTCGCCCATGGCGCAGTAGACAACGCACTCGGGTCGGGCGGCCAGAACTTCGTCGAGGTCCTTGACGGCCGCAATGCCCGTGGTGGTGGCGGCTTCCAGTCCGACGCCGCACAGTTCTCCGGCGTCCCTGCCCACCTTGGCGGGCGTCGACACACACAAGCCGGTCAGTTCGAACTGCGGATTGGTGATGAGCTCGGCTAAGGCCAGTCCTCCGACATTTCCGGTGCCGACGTGCGCGACGCGGATCGCCATGAGAGCCTCCGTCCCTTGAACGCTCAGAACTTTTCTAGACACTAGTCCATTACTTTTCAGGTGCCTACCGGGTCGGACGTACCGCGCCCCGGCGGGCACAATGGAATCCCTTATGGCACAGCGTGAGGATGTTCAGTTCAAATCCGGCGACGACCGGATCAGTGCGTGGCTCTACCGGCCCTTGAAGAGCGACGGCGGCGGGCCCACACCACTGCTGGTGATGGCGCACGGCCTGGGGGCGGTGCGAACCATGCGGCTCGACGCCTACGCCGAGCGATTCAGTGCGGCCGGCTATGCCTGCCTGGTGTTCGACTACCGCAACTTCGGCGACAGCGGGGGCCGGCCGCGCCAGCTACTCGACATCGACATGCAGCTTGCGGATTGGGCCGCCGCCGTTAGCTACGCCCGCACCCTTGACGGCATAGACCATAGCCGAATCGGATTGTGGGGCACATCTTTTGGGGGTGGGCATGTGATCGCCACAGCGGCACGGCTACCCGGTATCGCAGCCGCCGTGGCTCAATGCCCCTTCACCGACGGCCTCGCCTCAGCGCGGACGCTGACCAACCCGTTGATCACCGCACGCATCACCGCGCGGGCGGTGCGCGACATCGTCGGGGCCCGACTGGGTAAAGCGCCGGTGATGATCCCGACGGCGGGAAAACCGGGCGAGGTCGCATTGATGAACGCTCCCGACGCGTACCCGGGCTACCTGAAGCTGATGCCCGAAGAGGTTGAACTGCCCAACGAGGTCGCGGCCCGAATCGGGCTGAAAATCATCACGTACCGCCCGGGCCGCCTCGCCGCGAAGGTCGCCTGCCCAATCCTGTTCTGCGTGTGCCGATCTGACTCGGTGGCACCCGCGCAGACCACGCTGCGCTATGCGGCCAAGGCCCCGCGCGGCGAGGTCAGGATCTATCCCGAGGGACATTTCGCGATCTACGTCGAACCCGCCTTCGATCGCGTCGTCGCCGACCAACTCGCATTTCTCGACGCGCACTTGAAACCGACTCGCCATACCTAGCCGGGCGACGATGCGCGCCGCGTAGCGGCGTGAGGAGGAGCCGGGCAATCCAACTTAGCCGGGCGCCCGGCCGGAAGGCTTTGTGCAAATGCCAGACTTCCCGGCGGAACCGCTCTACCCTTTGTCATACCTGATGTCCATGGTTGAGGGTGAATCCCGTGTAGTCGGGATGGGGTCCCGGCTTGCGGGAAGGACGGGGAGATGTCGTACATAACCGCTGTCCCGGAGATGTTGGCGTCGACGGCCGCGGATGTGGAACGTATTGGTTCGGCGATCAGCGCGGCCAGGGCGAACGCGGCGGCCCCGACCACCGGTCTGCTCGCGGCGGCTGACGACGAGGTATCGGCAGCCATCGCCAACCTCTTCGGCAGATACGGCCAGGAATACCAAGCAGTCATCGCGCAAGCCGCAGCGTTTCATAGCCAATTCACCCAGGCGCTGGGTACCGCGAGCAGCACCTACGCACAGGCCGAGACCGCCAACGCGGCCCTGGTATCTGGGGTCTCGAACGCGCTGCATGCGCCGATCCAAGCGCTGATGGGGCAAGCGCCGACTGGCAGCGGCGGTTCCGGCAGCATCAGTGCGCTGACGTTGGCGACGAAATCGGCGTCTGGGGACCCGCTGATCGCGTTGATCCTGGGCGGCACCAATAATCCGCAACCCGACCCCATGTACGTGGCGGGCGTCAACACCTCGTACATCCAGCGCCTGTTCCCCGGGGCGATACCGCAAGGCCTGTTCACGCCCGAGCAGTTCTGGCCCGTCACCCCCCAACTCGGCAATCTGACATTCAGCCAGTCCGTGGCTGAGGGCGTCACTCTGCTGAACAACGCGATCAATCAGCAAATCACCACCATGGGAAATAGCGTCGTCGTTTTCGGCTACTCGCAGAGCGCCACGATCGCTACCAATGAGATAACCGCGCTCATGGCGATGGGCTCGCCCCATGTAGGCGACCTGTCCTTCGTGCTCATCGGTGATCCCAACAACCCCGTCGGCGGCCTGCTGGAGCGCTTCCCCGGCTTCTACATCCCGTTCCTGGATGTGCTGTTCAACGGTGCGACTCCGCCGAATTCTCCCTACCCGACCACCATTTTCACGGCCCAATACGACGGCATCGCCGACGCCCCGCAATACCCGCTCAATGTCCTCTCGGACCTCAACGCCTTCGCGGGCTACTTCTTCGTGCACACCACCTACCCAATGCTGACGCCCACCCAGGTCGGCAACGCTGTGCCGTTGCCGACGTCTCCGGGCTACACCGGCAACACCCAGTACTTCATGCTCCTGACTCAGGACTTGCCGCTGCTGGACCCGATTCGTGACATCCCCTATGCCGGTCCCCCGATCGCCGACATATTCCAGCCCGATCTGCGGGTGCTCGTCGACTTGGGCTACGCCGACTACGGACCCGGCGCCAACTTCGCGAATGTTCCCACCCCGGCCGGCCTGTTCTCGCTGCCCAACCCGTTCACTGTCATCCCCGACCTGGCCTTGGGGGCCGTGCAGGGCCCCTATGGCGCCGCAGTGGAAATCGGGGTGGAATCTGGACTGTTGTCGCCGTCCTTGTTCCCGAACGCCTACCCGTGGGTGCCGTCCATCGATCCAGGCCTGCATGTCTCGTTCGGCCAGTCCAGTACGACCCTGCTGTCTGTGCTGAGTGGGGCGGTGGGAGACGCAACGCCCCGTGTTCTTCCGCCTATCTTGTTCTGATCTCGCCCGTCGTGTCGGGAGCACCTCCGAGCGGAGAATGCGCGCGGATTGACTCGTCCCGGATCAGTCCGCGCAGCAGCGCAGTGCTGAATTCGGCAGCGATTTCCTTGGCTGTGCGCCGTCCGCTCGGGCGCAGCCACCGGTAGCTGCCCAGCGTCATCCCGATATAGCCCAGTGCCACCACATGCGAGTCGCATTGGTAGAACTCACCGCTGGCAATGCCGCGGTCGATGAGGCCGTGCACGTGCTCGTAGACCTGAGCTTCCTTCCCCCGGACCTCGGCGACCTGTTCGCTGGTGAACCACTCGGTGATGTAGGGCTGCTCCTGGAAGTACACGGCGGCCCGCTCCGGATTGGCCGCGATCCCGGTGAGCAGCCGGACGGTGTACTGGTAGAGCGCCTCGCGGGCGGTCCAGGACGGATCGTCATGCACCGCGGCCAGCGTGCCCTCGGCGGCCTGCCGGTAGATGTCGAACAGGATCAGCGACTTGCTGGCGTAGTAGTGGTAGACGGTCGCCTTGTTCAACCCGATCACATCGGCCACATCGTCCATCCGGGTGCCGTGATAGCCACGGGCGGCGAACAGCTTGGTGGCAACAGCCAGCAACTCCTCGCGGCGCGTTGACCCGTTGGGGGTGATGTTGTCGGATTGCATCTCTACTCACTATCGTCGGTGCCGGCGGGGCGGGGGCAGGCCCGGTGTCAAGGCAAATTATCAATCAACTGGTTGGACAGTTTAGGCAAGGTACCGCCTGTCGCAGCGACGCGGATGGGACTAGACTGGCTGAACTGGCCAAGAGTCGAGAGGTGGGGTCGATGGATCCGAGTCCGGACTACGACGGAAGCGATGAGATCGAGTTCTTCTTCCGCTATCTGACCTGGGGCGTCCGGGGGGTTCAAGACGGCAACGGATATCCGCCACAGGCGTACCCGCCCGTCTAACGATCTAACGGACAGACACCTGTCGCGCCCTATAACGCTTTGAGTTCCTCGGCGACCTCGGTCACCGACTTCTTCGCGTCGCCGAACAGCATGGTGGTGCCGCCGGCATAGAACAGCGGGTTGTCGATACCGGCGAAACCGGAGTTCATCGAACGCTTGAGCACGATCACCGATTTCGACTTGTCCACGTTGAGGATCGGCATGCCGTAGATCGGGCTGGACGTTTCGTTGCGGGCCGCGGGGTTGGTGACGTCGTTGGCGCCGATGACGACGGTGACGTCGGTGCGGGCGAACTCGTCGTTGATATCGTCCATGTCTTTCATTGCGTCATAGTCGACTTCGGCCTCGGCCAGCAGCACGTTCATGTGCCCCGGCATCCGGCCGGCAACCGGGTGAATCGCGTATTTCACCGGCACACCCTTGCCTTCCAGCAGGTTGGCCAAGTCCTTGACAGCGTGCTGGGCCTGCGCGACGGCCAGGCCGTAGCCCGGCACCACGATCACCTGGTTGGCGTACGCCATCTGAATCGCGGCATCGGCGGCCGAGGTGGACCTGACGTGCTTATCGCCACCTTGGCCACCGCTGGGCGCCACGCCGCCGCCGCCGAAACCGCCCGCGACGATGGCGGGAATGGAACGATTCATCGCCTTGGCCATGAGGTTGGTCAGGATCGAGCCGGACGCACCGACGATCATGCCCGCCACGATCATCGCGGTGTTGTTCAACGCCAACCCCGCCGCTGCCGCCGAGAGACCGGTCATGGCGTTGAGCAGTGAGATGACCACCGGCATATCGGCGCCGCCGATGGGCAACACCACCATCAGACCCAGCACACCGGCGGCGGCCAGCAGACCGATCATCCACAACAACGGCACTCCGCCACCGCCGGGATGCGCGTGCAGACCGATGACCACCGCGGCGGCGACGGCCGCAGCCAGCAAGAGCGCATTGACCGGCTGCTGCGCCTTGCCGAAGCCGATCGGTGATCCGGAGATGATCTCCTGCAACTTGCCGAACGCGATGATCGATCCCCAGAACGAAATGGACCCGATTATCGCAGCGAACAGGGACGCGACCACGATGTGCACAGTCGGCGATTCGCCGTGCTGGAACGCCGAAAAGCCTTTGGTCTCAATGAACTCCGAAAGCGCGATGAGCGCGACGGTGCCGCCGCCGACGCCGTTGAAGAACGCCACTAGCTGCGGCATGGCGGTCATCTTCGTTAACCGCGCCGGTGGGACGCCGAGCACGATACCCACGACCAGACCGGCGACGATGAGTACCCACAGGCCGGTGTGCTGGATCTTGATCAGCGTCGCCGCAACGGCGATGAACATGCCCACCGCGGCGATCAAGTTGCCGCGCACTGCGGTCTTGGGCCCGGTCAGGCCCATCAAACCGTAGATGAACAGCGCGAACGAGAGGATGTAGAGGACCGTGACCAGGTAATTCATTTCGTCGCCGGTTCGTCGGCTTTCGCGGGCACCTTGTGCCCACCCATTTTCTTACCCTTGAACATGCCCAGCATCCGGTCGGTGACGATGAAACCGCCGATGACGTTCAGCGTGCCGAACACCACCGCGACGAACAGGATGATCTGCACCGCCAGCGACGGATGCTCCACCTCGCCGAACACCACCAGCGCGCCGAGTACCACGACGCCGTGGATGGCGTTGGTCCCCGACATCAGCGGCGTGTGCAGGGTGTTGGGGACTTTGGAGATCACCGCGAACCCGACGAATCCGGACAGCACCAGGATCGCCAGGTTTTCCAACAGTTCGTCGTACATCTAGCTGTCCTCTCCGCGCGCAGGGCGGCTCACACAGGCTGCCGCGACGACTTCATCATCAAAGTCCGGGGCCAGCTTGCCGTCGGTGATCAACAACTCCAGCAGCGCCGTGATGTTCTTGCTGTAGAGCTCGCTGGCATGCTCGGGCATCGTCGCCGGCAGGTTCAGCGGCGCCGTGATGGTGACGTCATGCTTGACCACCGTCTGTCCGGGCTCGGTCAGCTCACAGTTGCCGCCGGCTTCCCCGGCCAGGTCCACCACCACGCTGCCGGGCTTCATCGCTTCCACCGCGGCGGCGCTCACCAGTCGCGGCGCCTCGCGGCCGGGAACGAGCGCGGTGGTGATCACCACGTCGAAACCGCTGATCGCCGCTTCCAATGCTTTCTGCTGCTGTGCCTGTTCGTCTTCGGTCAGCTCGCGGGCGTACCCACCCTCACCGGCGGCGTCAATACCCACATCGAGCCACTGCGCACCCACTGAGCGGACCTGATCGGCCACCTCGGGCCGTACGTCGTAGCCGGTGGTACGCGCGCCCAGCCGTTTGGCCGTCGCCAGCGCCTGCAGCCCGGCCACGCCGACGCCGAGTACCAGCACGGCGGCCGGCTTCACCGTTCCGGCCGCGGTCGTCAGCATCGGAAAAAACCGAGTGGACTCCGAGGCGGCCAGCAGTACGGCCTTGTACCCCGCCACATTGGCTTGCGACGACAGCGCATCCATCGCTTGTGCCCGCGAGATTCGCGGGATGGCCTCGAGCGCGAACGCCTGCACGCCGCCGTCGGTCAGTGCGACGATCGAGTTGTCGGCATTGCGTGGCGCGAGGAAGCCGATCAGCGTCTGTCCGCGGCGCAGCTTGCTGACCTCGTCCTTGGTCGGCGGCGCGACCTTGACGACCACATCGGCGGCCCACGCATCCCCGATGCTGGCGCCGGCCTCGGTGTAGAGCTGGTCGGGAAGCAGCGCGCGTTCGCCCGCGCCGGACTCGACCACGACCGCCACACCGCTATGCACCAGCGACGCCACTGCCTTGGGCACCAGTGCGACGCGCCGCTCGTCGGTTCCGGACTCGGCGACCACCCCGACCGTCGTCTGCGGATCAGTCATGACGCGTAATCTACTTTCCCCACTTCTTGGGCCTTCATAAGACTGACGCCCCTGCTGCTAACCCCGTTCGACTGCCCAGCAGGTTGATGCCCGGGCGTGCTCAGACACCCTAACCGCAGCTACCACAGCGGGATATCTTGGCCGTGTTCTGATACGGGGCGGGGTCCGAAGTAACGGCGTTCGGATTCGTCGATCGAGACGTCGTTGATGCTGGCTTCACGGCGCGCCATCAACCCTGACGGGCTGAATTGCCACAGCTCGTTGCCGTAGCTGCGGTGCCACTGGCCGGTGTGATCACGGCACTCGTACTGGAACCGCACCGCGATGCGGTTGTCGTGGAAGTCCCACAAGCTCTTTCGGAGCGAATAATCGAGTTCGCGTTGCCATTTGCGCGTCAGAAACGCCACGATCTCGTCCCTGCCGATGATGTGCTCGCTACGGTTTCGCCACTCCGAGTCGGGCGTGTACGCATGGCTGACGCGCTCAGGGTCACGGGTGTTCCAGGCGTCCTCGGCAGCCTGCACCTTCTGGATTGCGGTTTCGAGGGTGAACGGCGGGAAAGGCGGCAGAGACTCGGTCATGCCCTCTATCTTGTCCCGCGTCTTGTCCCGCGTCTTGTACCGCGTCTTGTCCCGCGTCTTGTCCCGCGTCTTGTCCCGCGAGCAGACGCAGAATCGCACGAAACTTTGCTCCGGCATGCGATTCTGCGTCTGCTCGCGCCGCCTGATGACACGTGTCCTATCGTGACGGGCATGGACTTCGCGATGTCGGCCAAGGCAAGTGACTACCACAAGCGGGTGTCCGACTTCATGACCGAGTATGTCTTTCCGGCTGAGGCCGAATACGACAAATACCGCCACGAGGCCGGCCCGAGCGACCACACCGTTCCGCCGATCATCGAGGAGCTCAAAACCAAGGCCAAAGCGGCCGGCCTGTGGAACCTGTTCCTGCCGGCCGAGTCGGGCTTGACCAACCTCGACTACGCGCCGCTGGCCGAGCTGACCGGCTGGAGCCTGGAGATCGCACCCGAGGCGCTCAACTGCGCGGCACCCGATACCGGCAACATGGAGACCCTGCACCTGTTCGCCACCGACGAACAGCGTGGCCGGTGGCTGCAGCCGCTGCTGGCCGGCGAAATCCGCAGCGCCTTTTCGATGACCGAGCCGGCGGTCGCCAGCAGCGACGCCCGCAACATCGAGACGTCCATCGAGCGCGACGGCGGCGACTACGTGATCAACGGCCGCAAGTGGTGGACCTCAGGCGCGGCGGACCCGCGCTGCAAGGTCCTCATCGTGATGGGCCGCACCAACCCCGACGCGGCCAGCCACCAACAGCAGTCGATGGTTCTGGTGCCGACAGATACGCCGGGCGTGACTGTTGTCCGCTCGACCACGGTGTTCGGTTACCAAGACCAGCCCGGGCACTGCGAGGTCACCTACGACAACGTCCGGGTACCGGTCACCAACCTGCTCGGCGTAGAAGGCGGCGGCTTCGCGATCGCTCAAGCACGGCTGGGGCCCGGCCGCATCCACCACTGCATGCGTGCGCTGGGCGGAGCCGAACGTGCGCTGGCTCTGATGGTGGACCGGGCGCGCAACCGGATTGCATTCGGCCGGCCACTGGCCGACCAAGGCCTTGTCCAACAGGCAATTGCTAAGTCGCGCAACGAGATTGACCAGGCCAGGCTGCTGTGCGAGAAGGCGGCATGGACCATCGACCAGCACGGCAACAGGGCCGCCCATCTGCTGGTGTCGCAGATCAAGGCGGTGGCGCCGCAAGTGGCCTGCGACGTCATCGACCGCGCAATCCAGGTGCACGGGGCCGCCGGCGTCAGCGAGGACACGGCGCTGGCCCGGCTGTACGCCTGGCATCGGGCGATGCGGATCTTCGACGGACCCGATGAGGTGCACATGCGAACCATCGCGCGCACCGAGATCGGCCGGGAGCAATCCACGTTCGCTGCGGCGGTCACGCCACATGACTGAGGTTCTCCGAGAACTTTCGGGCGCGTGGAACTTCCGCGACGTCGGAGAAAGCACCGCGGCGCTCCGCACCGGGCGGCTGTTCCGGTCCGGCGAGCTGAGCCGACTCGACGACGACGGCCGTGAAACTTTGCTCCGGCTGGGGATCACCGACGTCGCCGACCTGCGCGCGTCCCGGGAGGTCGCCCGGCGCGGTCCGGGACTGGTTCCCGACGGCGTCGAGATCCACCTGCTGCCCTTCCCCGACCTTGGAAATGAGGGGGACGAGGAAGAGTCCGAGACCGACGGCCAGGCCCCGCACGAACAAGCATTTCAGCGGTTGCTAACCGGCGAAGGCGGCGAATCTGACGAGTCGGTCAACGAGGCCGCTACCCGCTACATGGCCGACGAATACCGGCAATTCCCCACACGTAACGGAGCGCAGCGCGCGCTGCGCCACGTCATCACGCTGCTGACGACTGGACGCCCGGTACTCACGCACTGCTTCGCGGGCAAGGACCGTACCGGCTTCGTGGTGGCCACGGTGCTGGAAACGATCGGTGTCGATCGCGACACCATCGTCGCCGACTTCCTGCGCAGCAATGACGCCGCACCGCAGCTGCGTGCCCGGATCTCCGAGATGATCCAACAACGCCAGGACACCGAACTGACCCCGGAGGTGGTGACCTTCACCGAGGCCCGGCTGTCCGACGGGGTCCTCGGCGTCCGGGAGGAGTATCTGGCCGCCGCGCGCCAAACGATCGACGAGGAATTCGGGTCGCTGGACGGCTACCTGCGCGACTCGGGTGTCACCGAGTCCGACGTGGACCGCCTGCGCGCTGCACTGCTCGCCTGAACAGATCCGACTATGCCGGTCTGGCCCGGTCGTTGGCGGACCGCACGCGTAAGTGCATCTGAGCCGGCGTGCAGCACAGGCCGGACATGACAGCGGCACACGAAATCGCCGCGAGCCCCGGGTCGGTTTGTGTGACCGGCCGCGAGAAACAGGGCAAAGAGCGAAAACACTGGTGCCAAATGCCGCACAACGCTCGCGCGATGACTCTAAGCTGGCTGGGTGCCGGCTCCATGATGCGCCGGGTCATCGGATTGACAGCGCCGTCGGCAGCGCAAATGACCCCTTTCGGAAAGGCGATGACCGATGACGAGCTTGATCACACAGCCCCAGCTGATCACCAGTGCCGCAGCGGATGCGTCGCAAATTAGTTCGGCGATCAGCGCGGCCAGGGCAGCCGCCGCAGCCCCGACAACCAGTCTGGCGGCAGCGGCCGAAGATGAGGTGTCAACGGCCGCCGCAGCGCTGTTCGGCGGATTCGGCCAGGAGTACCAGGCGCTCCTCCAACAGGCGGCCGCATTTCATGAGCAGTTCGTCGCGACGTTGGCCGCCGCCGGAAACGCCTACTCGGGAGCCGAGGCGGCTGCCCAGTCGCTGCTGGGCGGCAGCACCGCTGCCAGCCCGGGAGTCGGGGCAGCAGCTGCCCCGACGGCGCCCGTGGCTGTTAAGGCCATTTTGATCATGACTGGCAGCGGCACAGCGAACCCTCCGTTGAGTTTCGTACAGGACGTCACCAGCCGCTACCTGACCAACTTCATGAGCGCTCTCACCGTCCCCGTGACCACGGCCGAGGGGCTATTTCCGTTTACCGGTACCAAAGACCTGACGCTGGACATATCGCTGGCCCGCGGCGTTACAGCGTTGGACAATGCCATCAACCTGCAGATCACCCCTGGCGGCACCGGCCCCACTAATTCCATTGCCGTTTTGGGCTATTCGCAGAGCGCGATCATCGCCTCCATGGAAATGCCGAAACTCCTCGCCGAGGGCTTTAACTCGTCGCAGGTCAACTTCACGCTGCTCGGTGATATTAGCAATCCCAACGGCGGCGTGTTCACGCGCTTCCCCGGCCTGAGCATTCCGAGCCTGGGTATAACGTTCGGCACCGCGACCCCCAGCAATGATTTCCCGACCACTATTTTCACGCAAGAATACGACGGCTTCGCCGATTTCCCGCAGTATCCGATCAATCTCCTTTCCGACGTGAACGCGCTTGCGGGCATCGTATTTGTGCACGGCACCTATCCGACCCTCACCACCGCACAGCTCAATTCAGCTTTCCCCTTGCCGCAGTCCGGGGCCCCCTCGATGACCACGTACGAAATGATTCCTACCCCGAACCTGCCGCTGTTGGACCCGCTGCGTGCAATCCCGCTCATCGGGAACCCGCTCGCCGACCTGGTCCAACCAGATTTGACGTATCTCGTCAATTGGGGCTACGGCAACCCACTCTTTGGCTATTCGACCGGGCCGGCCGATGTGGTCACCCCGTTCGGGTTCTTGCCGCCGCTGAGCGATACCACGGCCCTGCCGCCCTTGTTGATCAGCGGCGCCCAGCAGGGCGTCGCCGCCTTCGTCGGCGATTTGTCCGCCGAGGTGCCAACATCGCTGCCCGCCATGTCGCTGCCGGGCATAACGGGTGCGCTTACGGGAGGTTCGTCAGGGTTCAGCGCACTGGCCGTGCCTACCGCGACGTCCATTCCGTCCACGGTCACCGGCATTCTCTCGGGCCTCGAATCGGCGAACAACAATATCGTCGGCGGCCTGACGAATGATTTCTCGACCGCTTACGCGACGCTGCTTCCGACAGCAGATATCGCGACTGCCGTCACAGTCTCACTCCCGTCTTATGACTTCGACCTGTTCATTAACGGGATCACGCAAGCGGTCAACGGTGACCCTGTCGGGCTCGTCAATGCGTTCGGCAATCCGATCGCGGCTAACGTTGGACTGACGACGCTCGCGGCCGGTTTCGAATTCATTTCCATCGATAATTCGCTCGAGACGATCTTGACCGGGACACCGAATCCGGGTCCGCAATGATCGACATGTGCTGGGGCTGAAGTCCTGCGGCCTGAAGTCCGCGTGTTGCAATACATCGCACCGCGATCGGGGAGGGGCCCGCTCGGTGGCCGAGGTCGCCCAAGCGCACGGCGATGTTGTGGCCAACCCGCGCATCGCGCCTTTGTGGCCCACGCCGAAGTGCAACTGGCTGACTCGGCGGCGCCAACGCGGCCGCGGCATACACAGCACTACCATGCCCCCAGGAGGCTGGGAAGTCGTCGTCATCGCAAATACTCTGGTCATGACTCTTGGTGGTCAACTCGGCCCGTAACGTCGCACCAGCGGCCGAAATCGTCTTGCCCGCAGCATTTTCAGATACCCCGGCACGAGCCCACAGCTACGGCTCGAGGACGAGCTCACCGAATCATGGCCGAATGGTCGTCGATGTCGGGCGCGTCACTGTCTGGCATTTGATTGATTGTTCGCGATTTCAGCAAACCCTGAAGTGTCGGCGGAGCAGAAACCGCCGCGCCTGCAACGGTTCTCGCAGACAGCGGTGCCCCAGACGCATTCGCCAGAATCAGCAAACATGGGCTCGTACACTACCCGCGGTTAAGTTATCACCGGTCACTTAAAATTCCTCCAGCGCGCATGAAAACACAGCCGAAAAACGCGGACACGATCGCGAAATCGCTCTAAGCTGACGATGCCGGCTCCGTGATAGCCGGGTTCACTCGGTCGTTGGTTTTACAGCGGCGCCGGTATGACTTCGGGAGCCCCCGTCGAAAGGGAATTAGGCGATGACGAGCTTGGTTACGCAGCCCCAGCTGATGGCGACGGCTGCGGCGGATGCGGCGCAGATTAATTCGGCGATCAGCGCGGCCAGGGCGGCCGCCGCCGGCCCCACAACCGGTCTGGTGGCAGCGGCCCAAGATGAGGTGTCAGCGATGACCGCGACGCTGTTTGGCGCATACGGCCAGGAGTACCAGGCGATCCTGCAGCAGGCGTCCGCGTTCCATGAGCAGTTCGTTGCGGCGTTGTCCGCCGCCGGGAACGCGTACACGGAGGCCGAGTCCGCCAACGCCACCGCGATATCTGGGGCGCTGGGAGCCGTCACCTCGCCCATGCGGTCCATGTTGGGCGGCAGCACCGGCGCGGCGGGCGGCGGCAGCGCAGTGACTGGCGCAGTGAATATGGTCAAAGCGGCAGCCGCGGGTCCGACCTTTACCATCGTCATCGGCGGCAGCGGGAACCCGATACCTGTGCAACCCTATATAAACGACGTTGTCGATAGATTCATCACGAACTCGTTCGGCGGCCTGCTCCCCAACCTCATGCCGGGCACCGTGCAGGGCCTGTTCACGCCCGAGGGGCTATATCCGTTTTTTGGTGTCAAGGAGTTGACCCTCAATCAGTCGTTGATGGAGGGCGTGCAGATCCTGAATACGACACTGGTGGGGCCAAACGGGAGCCTCATTGGGCTACTCAACACCCCCGCAAATCACGTTAACGTGTTGGGCTACTCGCAGAGCGCCATCATCGCCTCAATGGAAGAGCAGATGCTCAACCCCACCAACACGGGGATGGCGGGGAGCCCATTTTTCGGCCAATTGAACTTCTCGCTCATCGGTGATGTGGCGAATCCCAACGGCGGCCTGCTCTCCCGCTTCCCCGGACTGTCCCTCCCGAGTCTGGGTGTCACCTTCGGCACCTCGACTCCAGATAATTCCTTCATGACCACTATTGTCACGCAGGAATACGACGGGTTCGCCGACTTCCCGCAATACCCCATCAATGTCCTGTCGGATATCAACGCCTTTGCGGGCATTGCATTCGTGCACGGCACCTATCCGACTCTCACGCCCCAGCAGATCGGTACGGAAATTCCGTTGACGAACACGGTGGGCACCACCACGGACCAATACTTCATTATTCCAACCCCGAATCTGCCGATCCTGGATCCACTGCGCCTGATACCGGTCGTCGGCAACCCACTCGCAGACCTGGTCCAACCAGATCTGACCGTGCTCGTCAACACCGGCTACGGCAGCACCACCCAGGGCTGGTCGACCGGGGCGCCGAATGTTCCCACCCCGTTCGGGGTGATCCCGCCGGTCGGCCCAATCACTGTCGCTAACGCTCTGGTCAACGCAGCCCCGCAAGGATTCAGTGCTTTCATGAACGACGTGAGCGCTGAAGCCCCGGTCATGGCGAGCAACCTTTCACCGGCCGGCCTGTCGAGCGCGCTGATGGGAACGGGCGGAGTGGGCGCCGCGTCCGGCTTGACCGCGCAGCTGACGTCGGCATTGTCCTCGCCCGACAACTTTATCCAGGCTATACAGACGGCGAACACCACTATCACCAATGAGATCTCGAATGCGGCAGCGAACACCTACGCGACGCTGCTTCCGACAGCAGATATCGCGAATGCGCTCGTCACCTCTGTCCCGTCCTATGACGCCAACCTGTTCCTGAGCGGGGTGCAGCAAGCAATCGGTGGTGACCCCGTTGGGGGGCTGGTCTACGCATTCGGCGCTCCGGTTGCCGCTGACGCGGGATTGGGCACGTTCGCAGCCGGTGTCGAACTCGCAGTCCTCCTGGGTGCAACCGGGTACAGTATTTAGGCGCAGTGGAATGGCTGGGCGGGTTGATCGATGAACCGGGCGGGCCTGGATTGGCTGTCGACGGATAGCACTGCGGCGAAGGTGATTTCAAACCCTTAAAATTATCAATTCCGCTGAGAAGCTGGTCGTGAAGGGAATAGCCGATGACGAATTTGATCGCTGATCCGCAATTGCTGGCGGCGGCTGCAGGAAATGTGGCGGATATCAATTCGTCGATCAGCGCGGCCAGGGCGGCCGCCGCGGGCCCGACAACCGGTCTGCTGGCCGCGGCCGAAGATGAGGTATCGGCGATGACCGCGGCGCTGTTTGGCGCATACGGCCAGGAGTACCAGGCGATCCTGCAGCAGGCGGCCGCGTTCCATGAGCAGTTCGTCGCGGCGTTGTCCTCAGCGGGGAACGCCTACGCGGGAGCCGAGGCCGCGGCGTCGAATTCGCTGGGCACGCTTGGGGGGGACGTCCGGGCGCTGATGGGCGGCAACGCGGCCCCCGCCACCACCACGGTGACGAACGCATTGGCGACCGCGGCTCCAACGGCGGCGCCGGGGAGAACGGTCACTCTGGTCCTGGGCGCCAGCGGACTCCCGATACCCCCGCAGGACTACATAGTGGGAATTCCCCCGCTATACATCGACCGCTTTTTCGGTGCCGGCACCAACATCGGCATAGACACGCCCGAAGGGTTATATCCGCTCACCGGTATCAACAACTTGACCTTCAATGTGTCAGTGTCCCAGGGCCTCACGATCCTGAACAATGCGATCCAGACGGCAGTCGCCTCCGGCAACACCACCGTTAATGTTTTCGGCTACTCGCAGAGCGCCGCCATCGCCTCGCTGGAAATGCAGATGCTCAACCCCAGCAACACAATGGGCGGAAGCTTGTTACCTAGCGGGGTGACCCTGAACTTCACGCTCGTCGGTGATGTGAGCAATCCCAACGGCGGCCTGCTCGCCCGCTTCCCCGGTCTGGACCTGCAGAGTCTGGGTCTGACGTTCGGCACCGCGACTCCGGACAATTCCTTCCCGACCCGTATTTACACGATCGAGTACGACGGCTTCGCCGACTTCCCGCAATACCCGATCAATGTGCTGTCCGATGTCAACGCCTTTGTGGGCATCATCGAATTGCACGGCACCTATCCGTTTTTCTCGGCCACTCAGCTCCTGCCCACGAGCCAGGGCGGTATAGCCATTCCCTTGACGAACACGGTGGGTCCCACCATGGACCAATACTTCATTCTTCCAACCCAGAATCTGCCGCTGTTGGATCCGGTGCGGGCAATACCGCTCATCGGCAACCCGATCGCAGACCTGGTCCAACCCGATTTACGAGTCCTGGTCGACTTGGGTTACGGGAGTACCACCCAGGGCTGGTCACCCGACGCGCCGAATGTTCCCACCCCATTCGGGGTGATCCCGCCGGTCAGCCCCATCACTGTCGCCGGTGCGCTGGCCACCGGGACCCAGCAAGGAATCAGCGCTTTCGCGAGCGACATCAGCGCCATGATGTCGTCGCCCCCGAACCTTTCACCGGCCGGCCTGCCCGGCACGTTGATGGGATCGCTCGGGACGGGTGGGGCCGGCGTGCTGCCCGCGCTGACGTCGGCGCTGTCCTCGCCCACCAGCTTTATCGCGGCCCTGCAGTCGGCGAACAGCAATATCGTCAACGGGATCTCGAGTTCGGCCTCGGCGGCTTACGCGACCCTGCTTCCGACAGCTGATATCGCGAATGCGCTCGTGACCTCTCTGCCGTCCTACGACCTCAACCTGTTCCTGGACGGGGTCGAGCAAGTGGTCAACGGCGACCCCGTTGGTGGGCTGGTCTATGCATTCGGCGCTCCGGTCGCCGCTAACGTGGCATTGGGCACGCTCGCAACCGGTTTCGAACTCCGAGTCGTGGAGCATGCGGCCACAACGATTGTTGGCAATGTCATGAACACCTATATGCCGCCGCCAGTGTCGCAGGCACAGCCGCAGCCGCAGCTCGGAGATGCGTTCGGGTCGGACTGATTGCTACGGCTCGAGGACGAGCTTGCCGAGCACGCCGCCGTCGGCCAGGCTCTGCAGCGCAGCCTGGCCTTCTGACAACGGAAAGCGCTGCGGTGGAGGCGGTTTCAGCCCCAAGAAGACCAGCTGGCTCAGCCCCCAGGAGAACAAGGCGGCCGAACCGGGGACCTTGTTGAGGTACTCGCCCCACGCGACGCCCATCACGCTGACGTTGCGCAGCAACAGCCGGTTGACCTTGACCGTGGGGATACTGCCCGCGGCGAAGCCGATCACCAGCACCTTGCCGTCGATCGCCAGCACCCGGATCGCGTCGTCAAAGGTTGGACCACCGATCGGATCGACGACAATATCCACACCCTGACCGCGGGTGTACTTCCGCACCCGGTCAGCCCAGCCGTCGGACAGCGGCACCACCAGGTCGGCGCCGAGCGAAGAGACATAGTCGGCTGCGGCCTCTCGGTGCACCACGGCTATCACTTTGCTTGCGCCCATCGCCTTGGCGACCTGGATCGCGGCAGTGCCCACCCCACCGGCAGCACCCAGCACCAGCACTGTGTCGCCGGGGCGCATCGCGGCGCGACGAGCGAGCGCGAAGTACATCGTGTTGTAGTTCACCAACAACGACACCGCTTCGGCGTCATCGAGTTCCGCGGGGCTGCGCATCACATTGGGCGCCGGAACGGCCACTTGTTCGGCATAGGCGCCCAGGATTCCGAACGCCGAAACCCGCTCGCCCACCTTGAAACCCGACGCCGGCGGCGCCGAACGCACCACGCCTGCGGCTTCCATGCCGGGGACGAACGGCGGCGGCAACTTGAGTTGGTACTCGCCCTTGCTCAGCAGCAGGTCCGGAAAGCAAACCCCGGCGGCCCGGACGTCGATGACGACGTTGCCGCCGTCATCGTCGACGTCGGCGATATCGGTGTACACCATGCCGGTCGGACCGGACAGCTTTTGTACGACACAGGCTTTCATAACCCTACAGCTTGAATCCGGCTTTTTGCGCCTTAGCGAGGTCGGTGATCTCGGCCCAGCGCGCGGCGATATCCTGCACTGACGGCGGCTTATCGAAGTTGGCGCCGTCGTTCTGGAACAGTGCGACGCGCTGCACCTTGCCGCCACCCACGACGAAAACCGATGCGCTGTCGGCGCATTCCTCGGTGCACAGGTAGGCCACGATGGGGGCGACGAACTCGGGCGTGAGCTTTTCCAGCACTTCCGGCGGCATGATGTCTTGAGTCATCCTGGTGGCCGCAATCGGGGCGACCGCATTGGCGTGAATGTTGTACTTGGCCCCTTCGAGCGCCAACGTGTTGATCAGGCCGACCAGACCGAGCTTGGCCGCCCCGTAGTTGGTCTGGCCGAAGTTGCCGAACAGGCCGCTGGTCGAGGTAGCGACGACGACCCGGCCGTAGCTTTGCTCGCGGAAATGCGGCCAGGCCGCGCGCAGCACGTTGTACCCGCCGTAGAGGTGCACCTTGAGCACGGCATCCCAGCTCTCCGACGTCATCTTGTGGAAGGTGCCGTCGCGCAGGATCCCGGCGTTGCTCACCACACCATGCACGGCGCCGAATTCGTCGAGCGCGGTTTTGATGATGCCCGCCGCGCCGTCCTCGGTGGCGACGCTGTCGTAGTTCGCAACTGCACGCCCTCCCGCGTCACGAATCTCGGCGACGACATGGTCGGCCATCGCGGATCCGGCGCCCGTGCCGTCGCGGGCTCCACCGAGGTCGTTCACGACAACGCTGGCGCCCTCCCGGGCCAGAGTCAGGGCGTAGTCACGCCCCAGTCCTCCACCGGCTCCGGTGACGACGATGACACGATCCTGCACTCCGGGCATCAGTTTCCTTTCTTATCGGGCCTTATCGGTCCGTATCGGGTCTTATATCGGGATCGGGGCGTGCAAAAGTTGGGGTCAGAACAGCCTGCGAGCCATCTTGAAGGCCCGCTCGGTGTACGGCGGGTAGATCAAGCTCGATAGGTCGGGCCGGGTCGGTTTCGTCAACACCGACTTGCGGTGGCTGAACTCGTCGAAGCCCCACCGACCGTGGTAGGCACCCATGCCGGAAGCGCCGACCCCGCCGAACGGCAGTTTGGCCGTCGACACCTGGAAGGCGAGATGGTTGACCAGCATGCCGCCCGCCGGAACATCCTTGATCACCCGCTCGCGGACGGCGCGCGACTTGGTGAACAGATACGCGGACAACGGCTTGGGCCGCGAATTGACGAAACGTATGGCGTCGTCCAGGGATTGGACGGTAATCACCGGCAGGATCGGCCCGAAGATCTCGTTTTGCATCAGCGGCCCGTCCGGATCGGGATCGACGACGACCGTCGGCTGGATCCGCAGGCTGGACGCGTCGCAACTGCCGCCCACGGTGACCTTGCCACCAGAGCCGGAGAGATAACCGCGGAGCCGGTCGAATTGGCGCTGATTGACAATGCGCATCCCGTGCCGCTCGTTCGACCGGAACTTTGTGATGGCGGCGCCGATCTTGGTGACGAGTTCGTCACGGATCTTTACGTCGGCCAGCACATAGTCCGGCGCGACGCACGTCTGCCCGCCGTTGAGCACTTTCATCCAGGCGATCCGTTTGGCCGCAACATCCACGTCGGCGTCGGCCGCAACGATGACTGGACTCTTACCGCCGAGCTCGAGCGTGACCGGGGTCAGATGACGCGCAGCACCTTCGTAGACCTTGCGGCCGATCTCGGTGCCGCCGGTGAACATCACCCGGTCCAAGCCCTGCGCGATCAGCTCCTGGCTCACCGCACCGTCGCCCTCCACCACCGCGATCGCATCGTTATCGAGATACCGGGGCACCAACTCGGCCATCAAGCGCGAAGACGCCGGGGCGATTTCCGAGGGCTTGAGCACGACGGCATTTCCGGCGGCGATGGCCCCGACCGCCGGACCCAGCGTCAGGTAGAACGGATAATTCCAGGCGCCGATGATCAGCACGGTGCCATACGGCTCATACTCCACCCAGCCGCGGCCGGGGAGCTGAGCCGCCTCGAGCAGCAGGTATTTGCGGCGCATCCACTTACGCAGGTGCTTGGCCGCATACTTGGCTTCGCCGGCAGTGGTTGCGATATCGGCGATGAACGCCTCGAAGGGGTTGCGGTCCAGATCGTCGGCGAGGGCGGCGGCGATCGCAGCCTCGTTCTGCTCCACCAACCTCTGCAGCTGCAGCAACTGCTGTTTGCGCCACTCGATGTCGCGGGTGCGGCCAGTGGCAAAAGTCTGGCGAAGCCTCCCCACCGTCGCGGCGATATCGACCGGCGCGGCTGCTGGGGCCCCGTTCGGGGACTTGGATGTCTTCGGTGCAGCTGATTCCGTGGTCATCAGTGTCCCTTCCTTTTCGCACCTCTTCACACCTTCGGGAGAATCCCCACCGCTTTGCGGGCGGACGCTCATAGGTGATAACCGCGATCCTAACCATCCGGTTGGGAGAGCAATAGGGAAGATCCGTTCGGACCGCGGGAGCTCGGGGGCGCTCCCGCTACTGGCACGTAGTCAGGGCTTGGTTGCCGTCACAAAGCTGTTCGCAAACGGCCTGTCATCCGATTGCGGCTCGCGGCCCAATCGCGCTGCCTCTTCGCGCGCATTCACCGTGCGGGTGGTCCAGCCGTGCGCCGCGAACCAATCACCGCAGTCGGGCCGACCCTCGTCTTCAAACCACAGATCGAACGGGTTGAATGAGGTGTCTTGGCCCCGCGCTTCGCGCTTGGCCCGCAGTTCGGCCCACTTCTCCTCGGCCTCTTGGCGCTTCTCTGCGTCAACCCCGAAGTTTTCGACGGCGAGTCGGCTGCCTGATCCGCTCAGCGAGTCGATCGAGGTGAACATGGCTTCCTGCGCTGCTGCCGGCAGAAACGGCAACAGCCCTTCGGCCAGCCACGCCGTTGGCAGGCTCGCGTCAAAACCCGCGTCGCGCAACGCTTGAGGCCAATCGTGGCGCAGGTCGACCGGCACCGGTCGCCGGTCGGCGATGGGTGTGGCGCCGTGGCCGGCAAGTGTCTCAGCCTTGTACTCCAGCACCTTGGGCAGATCGATTTCGTACACGGCGGTTCCGGCGGGCCAGTCCAGGCGGTAGGCGCGCGAATCCAGGCCGGCGGCCAGAATTACGACCTGCCTGATACCAGCCGCGACAGCATCGGCGAAGTAGGCGTCAAAAAAGTGGGTGCGGACCGCCTGGTAGTTGATCATCTGCTGGGAGTCGGCCGCACCCCCGTCGGGGTCATCCGGCTCCGGAGTCCACCATGCGGTCACCTGCTCACGGACGCCCGAAAGCTCAGGCGTGGAGACCAGCGGCTCGGCGAACTGGTCCCGGATGAGCGGGTCGGCGCTGGCGGTTTCGGCCGCACGGGCCAGCGCGACCATCACCGCAGTCGCCCCCACACTGGTAGCGATGTCCCAGGAGTCGTCAACGGTGCGGGCCATTACGACCGCTCCGCGGTGACAAACTCCGAGAATGCATCCTGGTCGTCGGCCAGCGGAACATTCTCGATCCAGCGACCCAGCCGGCGCATCTCATCAGTCGAGTGCTGCGCCCGAGCGCGCCAGCCGTGGTTGTTGAGCCAGGGTGCGAGGTCTGCCCGGTGGTCGTCGCGATACATCAGCTCCCCGACGTCGACGGTCTCCTCCAAACCGATCTCGTCAGCCACCTTCTTGAACCGCTCGCGTATCTGTTGTCGCCGCTCGTCGCCGTGCGCAGGTGCCGTTTCGGCCGAGACCCGGCTGCCCACCGCGCTGAGCTCACCGATCTGCGTGAACAACCGGTCCTGAGCTTCGGCCGGTAGGTACATCAAAAGTCCCTCGGCCAGCCAGGCGGTGCGCGCCGCCGGGTCGAAGCCCGCAGCGCACAGCGCGGCCGGCCAGTCCTGACGCAAGTCGATGGCCACCTCGCGGCGATCGGCCGAAGGGTTCACGCCGTTTTCCGCCAGCGTCGTGGATTTGTAAGCCAGCACCTGCGGTTGGTCAATCTCATACACGCTGGTGCCGGCGGGCCAGTCCAGCCGGTAAGCGCGCGAATCGAGCCCCGACGCCAGAATCACCACCTGACGGATTCCGGCGGCGACAGCATCGCCGAAGTAAGTGTCGAAGAAGTTGGTCCGTACGGCCTGATAGCTACGCATGTGCTCCAGGTGGGCCGCCGAGTCGGCGTCGATCCCCTCGACTTTGGCCGCGATCGACGGATCGAGCATGCGTTCCCATAGGACGTTCGCGCCGGCGTTGGTGACCAGCAGTTTGGCGTACGGGTCGCGGATCAGCGCGTCGGGCCGCTCGGTTTCCACGGCGCGGGCCGCCGCGACCATCACCGCGGTGCTTCCGACGCTGGTTTTGATGTCCCAGGTGTCGTCATGGGTGCGTAGTGAGCTCATTGCGTAATTCCCCGCTCTTTACGTACTTCGTTGATTAGTTGGACGGCTCGCCGAGACGCGCCCGCAGCAGCGTGCTGCGGACGGCCTCGTCGGCCAGGTCATCGGGTACCGCGCGGCCCAGTCGGGCCATCTCTTCGCGGTTGTTCACGCCGTGCACCTGCCATCCGTGGTCAGCAAGCCACTGGGTGGCATCCGAACGGTCGGGCTCGTGATAGGTCAGCGCCTGGACATTGACGTCCAGACCGAGCCGTTCGCGCATTCGCTGCCATCGCTGCGAATTTGCTCGCGAATTCATCCCGAAGACCTCGACGGCGACCTGGCTGCCCGGCGCGCTAAGCGCGGTGAACTTCTCGAACAGGCGGTCCTGAGCGTCGCTCGGCAGGTAGGGCAGCAAGCCTTCGGCAAGCCACGCCGTCGGTTGGGTGCGGTCGAATCCGGCGGCCGTCAGGGCGGCCGGCCAGTCATCGCGCAGATCCACCGGAACCGGGCGTCGGCTAGCGGCGGCAACCGCACCATGGGATTGCAGAATCCCGGTCTTGAACTCCAGCACCTTGGGCTGGTCGATCTCGTAGACGGCGCTACCGGCCGGCCAGTCCAGCCGGTATGCGCGGGAGTCCAGCCCGGCCGCCAGGATCACCACCTGCCGGATGCCGGCGCTGACCGCGTCAGCGAAGTACTCGTCGAAGAAATGGGTGCGCACCGCCTGGTAGTCGATACCAAGTCGATGCGCCCGTTGACCCTCCGGATCGCCGTCGAGCCAGGCCAGCTTGGGGTCGGCCAGCTGCGCCCACGCCGGACCGGCCGACGACACCAGGATGCGGGCGAATTCGTCGCGAATCAGCGGATTGGCTCCAGCCGTTTCCACGGCCCGGCCGGCGGCGACCCCCAACGCGGTGGCTCCGACCAGTTCGGTGATGGTCCAGCTGTCGCCAGCGGTCCGTAACGATGGTGGCAATGAGGGCGAGTCGTCGAGCTCAGTCATGTCGCGACAATGCTACCTGAGTAGTTAGTCAAACTATGCGCTTTGTGCGCGACGTCACTTCGCGGGGATCGGCGCCGGAATCGCTTAGTTCTTGGGCTGCCAGAGCGCGCCGGCCAGCAGCTGGCCCAACATCTCGGTGACCGCTTTCATGTCGTGCGGGTCCCGCAGATAGCCGGCGTAGAAGCCGACGCCGCAGAGCACGGTCAGCATTGTCTCGGCCAACGCACCGACGTCGATATCGGCAGCGACCTCGCCCCGCTCGATCGCGTCGTTCACCGCCCAATGCAGAAATTCGCGGCTGACTCGCACGGCATCGTTTTCGGCGGTGCTCAGCTCCGGATGCCGCTGCGACTCCAGCACGTTGGTGACCAGAAACGCTGACGTGGACGGATGATCGGCATTGGCATGCAGCGCGACGGTGATGAACGCCGACAGCCGGCCCATCAGGCTGGTCTCGCGGCGTGCCTCTTCGATGCCGGCCGCGACTACGAGTTCGTTGGTTTGCTCCACTACTGCCCGGTACAGCATCCGCTTGCTGGAAAAGTAGTGATTGATCGCCGGCCGGGTCAAGTCAGCGCGGACGGCGATCGCCTGGAAAGTCGCCCCGTCGTAACCGCGCTCGCTGAACACCAGACGAGCGGCGCGGACGATGCGCTTGCGCGTCTCGTCCGCCTTCGCCGCCGGAGGACGCCCCGGCCCGCGGCTCGCCGTTGCGGGCATTGTTAAAGTCTGCCACCGCCATGGTGCGGCACTAGCGCATTCGGCGGGATAACGCCGAATTTCCCGGCTTGATATTCCTCGAGCGCAGCGATCACCTCGGCCCGAGAGTTCATCACAAATGGTCCGTAGTGAAAGACCGGCTCCCGAATCGGCTGGCCGCCCAGGATCAGCACGTCGGCGGCTGAGGAGGAAGACCTGGGGCGGGATGAATCCTGGGTCGGCTGGGCAGCGAAGCTGATCCGATCTCCTGGTCCGAGGACCGCCAGTTGACCTTGGTGAATCGGGTGTCCGATCGGACCGACGGAGCCGCTGCCGGACAGCACGTATACCAGCGCGTTGAAGTCACGCTGCCATGGGATGTTCAGGCGGGCTCCGTTTTCGATCGTCGCGTGCACGAGCGTGATCGGGGTGTGGGTGATACCGGGTCCGCCGTGACCGTCGACCTCGCCGGCGATGATGCGGACGAGTGCTCCGCCGTCGTCGGATGCGATCAACGTGGCGTCGTTGCCTTCGATGGCCTGATACCGGGGCGGCGCGAACTTGTCTTTCTTCGGCAGATTCACCCACAGCTGGATGCCGTGGAAGACGCCGCCACTTTCGACCAGTTCGGCAGGCGGGGTCTCGATGTGCAGGATGCCCGCGCCGGCTGTCATCCATTGCGTGGCGCCGTCACTGATCAGGCCGCCGCCGCCGTGGGAATCCTGATGCGCGAACTTGCCGTCGATCATGTAGGTGACGGTTTCGAAGCCACGGTGCGGGTGCCAATCGGTGCCCCTGGGCTCTCCCGGCTGGTATTCCACTTCGCCCATCTGGTCCATGTGGACAAACGGATCCAGAGCGGCGGTGCTGACCCCGGCGAACGCCCGAACCACCGGGAAGCCCTCGCCCTCGTAGCCGCGCGGGCCAGTGGTGATCGATCGGACTGGACGCTCGGTGTCGGCTGGGCCCGCCGGGCGCACCCGGGGCAATGTCAGTGTGTCTGCGGTGATAGCAGGCATGTCTACCTCCTGATTTAGCGTTACCCGTATAACCGGACTTCAGTCCGTTTATTCCCTGCCCCCGGCTTCAATAAGATGACCAGGTGCTTGGGGAGGCTGGGTTCGGTGCCGGCGGACGATTCGGGGCATCGATCAGGAAGTCGGGCTACCTGCGTAAGTGGCTGTTGCTGGGTTTCACGATCGGTGTCATTGCCGGCCTCGGAGCGGTCGTCTTCTATCTCGCGCTGAAATACACCAACGAATTTCTGCTCGGCTACCTCGCGGACTACCACATCCCGAAGCCCGTCGGTGAAGGTGGCGGCCGCGGGTCTGGCGGCTTCGGACGTGCGTGGGCGATTCCGTTGGTGACGACGGCCGGGGCGCTGCTGTCGGCAGTCATTGTTGCCAAGCTGGCCCCGGAAGCCACCGGTCACGGCACCGACGAAGCCATCGAGGCAGTGCATAGCGATCCCCGCGCGATCCGCTTCCGGGTGGTGCTGGTGAAGATGGTGGCCAGTGCACTGACCATCGGATCAGGTGGCTCGGGTGGCCGCGAAGGCCCGACGGCCCAAATATCAGCCGGCTTCTCCTCGCTGCTGACCCGACGCCTGAACCTGAGCGACGAGGACGGCCGCATCGCGGTGGCACTCGGGATCGGCGCGGGCATCGGCGCGATCTTCGCCGCGCCACTGGGCGGGGCGGTGCTGGCCGCATCCATCACCTACCGGGACGACTTCGATTACCGCAGTCTGCTGCCCGGTTTCATCACGTCGGGGACCGCGTACGCCGTGCTCGGGTCTTTCCTGGGGTTCGACCCGCTGTTCGGCTATATCGACGCCGAGTACCGCTTCGAGACGGCGGGGCCGCTGCTGTGGTTCGTGGTGATCGGTGTGCTCGCGGCGGCGGTCGGCTACCTGTACGCCCGAATTTTTCACGCCACGGTCGCCCTTACCCACCGACTGCCCGGCGGGCCGGTGCTCAAGCCGGCGATCGGCGGGCTGCTGGTCGGCCTGTTAGGGCTACTCATTCCCCAGATCCTGAGCAGTGGCTACGGCTGGGCGCAGCTGGCGGCCGACCGCGGGTCGCTGATGCAGATCCCGTTATGGATCATCGTCATCCTCCCCATCGCCAAAATCGTCGCCACGTCACTGTCGATCGGGACTGGCGGATCCGGTGGATTGTTCGGCCCGGGGATAGTGATCGGGGCCTTCGTCGGAGCCGCGATCTGGCGGCTGGGCGAGCTGGCCGGCTTGCCGGGGGTGCCCCACCAGCCGGGAATCTTCGTCGTCGTGGGGATGATGACGTGCTTCGGTAGTGTCGCCCGTGCACCGCTGGCAGTCATGATCATGGTCGCGGAGATGACGGGTTCGTTCTCGGTGGTGCCTGGCGCGATCATCGCCGTGGGAATCGCGTCGTTGCTGATGTCTCGCACCAACGTCACCATCTACGAGGCGCAGCGGCTGAATCGTGAGACCGCCGAGCGCGAGCGCACGCGTTCGGCCTCAGAGAAAACGGGGGAAACAACAGGGGAAGCCAGCGAGGCCGAGTAACCAGGGGCCCCCGGATCAGCCGCTCGTAGGTTCGAAGTCGGCAGCCTAAATCGAGTGGATCTGCTGCACCGGCAGCCGGGCGCCACGGCGCGGTTCGTATGCCAATCCACTGACTTCGAGCAGGCGGACCACCCGGTGACGGTGCGGTCGCATGGGTTCGAGCAACTCGAGCATGCCGGCGTCATCGACCGGGCGGCCCAGCAGCGTCCAGCCGATCATCTTCGGGATGTGATAGTCGCCCACCGAAACGGCATCGGCGTCACCAAACGCCCGTTGCGCAGTCTCGGCAGCAGTCCACTCGCCGACTCCGGGCAGCGACGTCAGCGCTTCGCGTGCTTGCGCAGCCGGACGCGACGCCAACCGTTCCAGCGACGCAGCCCGCCGCGCGCAGGTCACCAGCGTCTGAGCCCGTCGCGGATCGACATTGGCGAGATGAAACTCCCACGACGGAATGTTTCGCCACACCTGCGCCGACGGCGGCACCCGCATCCCGGCCGGCCCCGGTCCAGGGGCTGGTGTCCCGTACTTCGACACCAGCACACGCCACGAGCGAAACGCGTCGGCGCCGGGTACCCGCTGCTCGATGATTGCCGGGATCAGTGCTTCCAGCACTTGCCCGGTACGACCCAGGCGCAAGTGCGGAACCCGTCGGAGCGCAGCCGCGACCGTCGGATCCCGCGGTACGAAATCGCAGGCATCATCCGCGACGCCCAGCATCGCGGGCAGCGTCTCGACGAACTCCTCAGCACCGGCGCCCCATGCCACGCAGTGGGCGGCGTCAGGGGCCGCACGGCTGATCCGCGCCGCGACGGGTCCGGTGGCCAGCAGACTGGTCCGCCAGATCGTGCCATCGCCAGGGAGCTGAAAACAGGGGTCCCTGGGACCCCGACGAAGCGGCGCCAACGTGTGCCCGAAGCTCGCCGCGCCGGGAAATGTCACTGTTCGCGCGCTCTTCACCCGGTAACTCCGATCACCGACAGCTCAACTCCGATTGACCGCGAACTGCCTCTCAAGACACTATGACAATGTGACGACGCCGTTTGATGGCCCGCACGCCGAACTGGCCTGGATGTTCCTGCAGAGCATGTGCGAGGGCGGCGACCTCGACGAGGGCTTCACGCTGCTCAGCGACGACTTCACCTTCTGGAGCCTGATCACCCGCATTTCCTTCGACAAGCAGACTTTCCGGCGATCGATCGACACGCGTAAAAAGTTTTTCGAGGTCACCATCGATCTGCTCCGCTGCGTGAACGATGGCGACACCGTGGTCGTTGAGGCAGAGGTCCACGGCAAAACCGTTGACGGGATCCAGTACGACAGCCCGTTCGCCTGCTTCTGCGAGACCCGCGACGGACTGATTGTCTCGATCCGCGAATACAGCGACACTCGATCGGCCGCTGCAGTGCTCCCCCCACCAGGATCTAGGGGCTACCTATCGTGCTGAGACGCTGATTTCGGCTTTGTTCGGGTAGAAGGCGACATGCCCGGCGATCTCCGCGACCGCCGGATAGGGCTCTTCGTACGTCCAGATCACATCGTCGACGGTCGCACCGGACGCAGTGGTAACGCTGTAGTAACTGGCGTCACCTTTGAACGGGCAGTAGGTGCTGGTGTCGGTGCGAGTCAGCACGTCTTGTACCACGTCGCTGAACGGGATGTATTGCACCGCGGGCAAAGTGGCCTCTTGCAGTTCCAACGCCGTCGTTGTGTCCGCGACGAGCTCGCCATTGACCCGAACTTGTACCCGTCCCTTTGTCGGCTCGATGGTGATCGGGTGCCCGGCGCTGGGTTCTAAGACTTCCCGGTGGCTCACAGGATGTACCTCCTCGTAGACAGATAGTTGGTGCAACACCAACCGGTGCTCAACACTTCCCGCATTCGTCAGGCCGGTCCGAACGCGTAGCGGTGGTATTGCGCGATCGTCCGCACTGCCGGAACTACCGCCATCGCCCTGCCCAGCCAGCGATTGATCCAGATGATCACTTCGATAACAGTCCGGCGCGCGCTGCCGTAAGGGTGATGCGTGCAGCCTGTGCGATGAGGTCCTCGTCGATGGGGTCGCCGGTGGTGACCATGCGATAGAAGAGCGGTGCCCGGAAGGTGGTGAGTAATGCGTTGGCATCGCAGTGTGCTGGGAGCTCACCGCGATCGATCGCTCGGTTGACGCCGGGGACTGCGCGTAGGGCCTGGTGGTCGAAGTAGCGTCGGGTTGCTTCCCCGAGCTGATCGGACCGCAGGCCAGCGGTCAGGACGACCGCAGCGACCTGGCGCCCGACGCCCCCATTCAGGACATCGGCCAATTCCCTGCCGAGCGCGAGCAGGTCCGTTTCGATGGTGCCGGTGTCCGGGATTGGGAGGGCTTCGAATGACCATGTCGTGAGCGCATCTGCCAAGAGGTCGTCGAGGGTTGGCCACCGCCGGTAGATGGTGGTCTTGTTCACGCCGGCGCGGGAGGCCACCGCCTCCACGCTCAGCGCTGCGTACCCGCTGTCGATCAGCTCTCCAAAAGCGGCGGCAAGGATCGCTTCACGAACCCGCGCGCTGCGACCGCCGGTCCAGCCTCACCGCTGCCCCTAACCGGCGCCTCCGGGAGTCCCGTCTCAGCGCTAGCGATCAAATGAATCCACAGAACCTCCGAGAGTCACAAGGCCCGTCGTTCCCGTAGTAGCAGTAGTTGTGCACACGACACTGACTCGCAAGCGTCGTCTGCGGCGGTCCGTTGAAGTCGACCTGAATCCGGTCCACCGGCCGAGCCTATTCGAATGGGGCGGCGTTGTTCTCGGTGCTTTTTCGTGCGGTGCGCATCGCCGCCCAAAACCGGGCGGCCTCGCGGATCGATTCCTCTACCGGCCGCGGCTGCCAGCCCAACTCGCGGACCGCCTTGCTGCTGTCGACGTTGGCTTCGGCGCGCATCATGCGCACCGACGTCAGGCCGAGTTCGGCATCCTTGCCAGTGAGGCGGGCCTTCAGACTGCCCAATGCACCCAGGGCGTACAGCATCGGTACCGAAATCGAGCGTCGCGGCCCTGGCACACCGGCCTCGTCGGCCGCGATCCGCACGACCTCCTGCAACGCGATCATCCGTTCGGAGATGAGATACCGCTCGCCGATACGCCCGTGCTCGGCGGCGAGGATCATCGCGCTGGCGGCATCGTCGACGCCGACGGCTTCCAGTTGAATGCCGTTCATTGTGAACGGCAGCTTGCCGAAGACCGCGCCCGCGATGAAGGCGCCATGTGGAGTGCGGCCCCAGTCGCCACTGCCGTAGGTCGTTGAGACGCACATCGCGACGGCGGGCAGGCCGGCCTGCGCCACGTACCGCATCACCAAATCTTCGGCCGCAACCCTGGATTGGACGTAGGGAGTCAGTCCGCGCGTGCCGATCACGTCATCTTCAGTCGCCACGTGGCCATGCCGCCGGCCCACCGTCGCGTAGGAGCTGGTGAAGACGAACCTATGCAGGTCGGGTTGTTCGACTGCGACACCGAGTACGTTGCGCAGGCCCTCCACGTTGGTGTGGAACAGCGGCGACGGGTCGCGCAGCCATGCACGGGTGTCGACGACGCAGTAGTAGACGTCGTCGACACCGTCCAGCGCCTCGCGCAACGTGTCGGTGTCGAACACGTCGCCGAGGAATCGGGTGACCTGCAGGTCGTCAATGCCGCGGGTCTTGGCGGTCGGCCGCACCATGGCCCGCACTTCTGCCCCGTCAGCGACCAGCCGGCGGGTCACGTGTGAACCCAGGAAGCCGTTGGCGCCAATGACCAGCTTGGGTTTCGCACTCACCGTTCGCTCATTGCTGCTGCCCAGTACCGTGCTCTTGCATCCACCGGGCAGCGTCATCATCCAGGGTGCCCAGGGCCTGCGCCTTCCGGCACCACTTCAGCCCTGCCCGCAGGAAGCGCAGTGGGTTGTAGATGTCTTCCTGACGACACCACAGACCGTCGCCGGCATAGGTGACGATGGAGATGTTCGTCGCGCTGATCACGCTGCCGTCTCCGGGGTCTGCCATCGGGTTGTCCAGTTCGCAGATGATCCGGCCGGTGGACTCGTCGATGACCGACCACAACGTCGGAAACGCAATCATGTGGCTGCCCGGAAAGGTCGTCATCGTCCGCTGAATCCAGGCGCGCACCTGCTCGCGGCCCCGCATGGTGCCCGCCGCGTGCTCGATATAATCGACGTCCGGTGTGTACTGAGCAACCCAGGCATCCCAGTCCCGTGTCTCGGCGGCCGCGGCAACCGTCTCCTCGAATTTCTGGAAGGCGGCGGCCAGTTCGCTACGGGAGAAGGACCGGGGAGTCACGCCGGGGCGGCCGATCTCATCGCGCCGTTGCACCTCATCGGCGGAGTGTAGCGTGGGGAACGTCACCGGTTGCCCAAGCCGTTATCGGTTCAGCTACCGATCAGGAGGACAAGGAATGACAAACACCCAAAAGGCCATCCTTGCCGGCGGCTGCTTCTGGGGAGTGCAAGATCTGATCCGCAAGCAGCCCGGCGTGATCTCGACTCGCGTCGGCTACAGCGGCGGCGACGTCCGCAATGCGACCTACCGAAATCACGGCACGCACGCCGAAGCCGTTGAGATCGTCTACGACCCCGCGGTCACCGACTACCGCGCAGTGCTGGAATTCTTCTTTCAGATCCACGATCCGACAACCAAGAACCGGCAGGGTAACGACCGCGGCACGAGCTACCGGTCGGCGATCTTCTACCTCGATGACGAGCAAAAGCGCATCGCGTTGGACACCATCGCCGATGTCGAGGCGTCCGGCCTGTGGCCCGGCAAGGTGGTGACCGAGGTCAGCCCGGCCGGCGACTTCTGGGAGGCCGAACCTGAGCACCAGGACTACCTGAAGCACTACCCGAACGGGTACACCTGCCACTTCGTGCGACCCGGCTGGAAACTGCCGCGGCGCGCGACCACCCTGAACTGAGGGCTGTGTTCTGCCCGATCCCCGGGCGCTGAACGCAGACCCGCTGCCGTCACTGAGGCTCGACTGTCAGAGGCCTTATTGGCCGGCGACTCGGCGCCGGTGCACTACAACCCGGCCGCCGTCCTTGGGAATAAACGCAACTCCCCGACCGTGCCAGCGCTCGCCTGGCGCATCGGTGGTTTCGATTGTGAAGTGGCACATAACTGTTCGCAGCACTATGTCCATCTCCATGTTTGCGAACGCTGCCCCCACGCATCGGCGAGTCCCGCCACCGAACGGAATCCAGGTAGCCGCAGACGGTTTGGTTCCAATGTAGCGTTGCGGGTCGAAGCGCTCAGGATCGGGAAAAGCGTCCGGGTCGCCGTGTATCTGGCCGATGCCGACAATGATCGAATCCCCGCGCGGAATCACCCACTCGCCGAGTTGGAAAACCTCTGGATAAACATGGCGACCGGCGAGATCGATGACCGTCCTGGCCCGCTGGACCTCCAAAATCGTCGCTTGGCGCAGCTCGCGGCCGCCGTGATCGGCCTCTTCGACCAGGGCCGCCAGCACATCGGGGTGGCGGCTTATCCGCTCGAATGCCCAGCCCAGCGTGGCCGCGGTGGTTTCGTGTCCGGCGGCCAGCAACGCTAGCAATTCGTCGCCAATGTCCCTGCGCGACATAGCCGAACCGTCGTCGTAACTGCTACGTAGCATCATCGCGAGCACGTCGGACCGGTCAGCGAAGTTCGGGTCCGCCCGTTCGTCGTCGATCAACTTGTCGATGACAACGTCGTACTGGCGCCGCCAGTCGGCCAGCCGTCCCCACGGACTGTAACGGCCGTAATTGCGTTTCGGTTTGGGCAGCGCTGCCAGGCGTGAACCCAAAGTGACCCACGGCGGGATGAGCCGGCGCAGCTCGTCGAGCTCGGCGCCTTCGGCCCCGAAGACCGCGCGCAGGATGGCGTTGAGCGTGATGCGCATCATCGGCGGCACCGTTGCCAAAGGCTGTCCTTCGGGCCAGTCGGCGATTTCGCGCAGCGTCTCTTCCTCGATGATGCTCTCGTAGTTCTTCATGCTCTTGCCGTGGAAGGGTGGCGCCAAAAGCCGCCGCCGGCGGCGGTGATCATCGCCCTCGAGCGCGAATACCGAGCCGGGGCCGAAAAACCTGCTCAGATTGGGCTGTATGTTGCCCAACTCGTCTGGACTGGTGGCGAAGACCTGCTTCGCCAGCACGGGGTCCGCGACCATCACGACGCGACCGTAGACCGGGAGTTTGAGCGTGAAAACGTTCCCGTGCTTGCGTACCAGGTGGTTCATCATCCACCGCCGCCCCATCGAAAAGGCAAGGGCCTGAAACACTTTTGGAAGACGCGTTGCCGGAGGCAACCGCACCCCCGCACTCACTCCGGGGGCCGCCGGCACGGCGGTGACTAGTTCGCTCATGGCGGTGCTGCTCCCAACATCTGTCTGCCCCTGGCCCGGGTGGTACGACGGAGTACCGCAGACCTTTCCCGGTACGGTACTCTGTAGTACCAAACATGACAAGCATCGAAAGGGGCGCGCGTGTGACAGCAGTGGCCGGCGACCCCGTTCTCGGCGACGAGCTGGCTGAACCAGACCCGTTTCGGCTCAGACTGCTCGACGGCCTCGCCGCCTCGATCAGCGAGCGTGGATACCGCGCCAGCACAGTCGCAGACGTGGTCCGCCACGCGCGCACGTCCAAGCGCACCTTCTACGACCAGTTCGCCAGTAAGGAACAGTGCTTCCTGGAGCTGCTGCAGGACGACATCGAGAAACTCGGCGAAAGCATCCTGGCAGCGGTCGAACCCGAGGCCGATTGGCGCCAACAAATTCGTCAGGCGGTCGAGGCCTACGTCGGATATATCGAATCCCGGCCAGCCATCACCTTGAGCTGGATTCGTGAACTCCCGTCTCTCGGTGCCGTCGCCCGTCCCGTCCAGCGCCGCGGGTTGCAGCTGTTGTCCAGCCAGCTGATCGACCTCAGCGCCAGCCCAGGCTTCCGGCGGGCCGACCTGCCGCCGTTGACTGCGCCGCTGGCCGTGATCTTGCTGGGCGGCCTGCGTGAACTGACTGCGCTTGCCGTCGAAGATGGAAGATCCGTCCGGGAGATCGTTGAACCGGCGGTGGATGCGTCCGTAGCGCTGCTCGGCCCCCGGCACTGAACGCAGACGGACCCGTCGCGGTTGCCGGTCCGGCCCCCCATACGGTCGTCTAGGCTCATCGCAGACCCTAGACATGGAGGACCACGATGCGGCTATCGACCCGAAACCAGCTCAAAGGGACCATCACCGAGGTCGATCTCGGCAGCGTGATGGCAATCGTGAAAGTAAAGCTTGACGGTGGCGATCAGGTCGTCACGTCATCGGTCACCAAGGATGCCGCGACTGGCCTCGGCCTCAAGGTCGGTCAGCCCGCGACGGTGTTCATCAAGTCCACAGAAGTCACGATCGGCGTCGAGTAACGCCGCTAGATGGCGTCGACCATGCGCGTCGAGCGCTTCTATGCGGACACGAAAAAGGTTGTGCTGGAGGATGTTCCGATTCCCCAGCCGGGAACGGGCGAAGTTCTGGTCGAGGTTGCTTTCTGCATCCTCGTCAAACCTTGAGAAACGCCCGGATCCGGTCGAGTACCAGCTCGGGTCGCTGCGCGACGATCCAGTGTCCTACGCCGTCGACCAGCTCGACCTCGAAATCGCTTATGTGGTCGCCATATCCGTCGGTAAGATCCGGGGTGATCACAGGATCTTTGGTACCGGTCAGCCAGCGGACCGGCACCTCCACCCGGGCGTCAGCGAACTCGCCACGCATCCAGCGCAGCATCTCCCTGGTCTGAAACGTCCGATACCATCGCGAACCCGCCTCCGCGTGCCCGGGTTGGCGCATGCACTCGATGTACAAGCGGACGTCCTCCTCGGGCACGGAGAATCCGCCACCGACCCAGCGCGTCAGCAATCGCACGAAGCGCGATTCCGGATTGCTGATCATTCGAGGACCGATACGCGGTAACGAAATCGGGATCTGGTACCAGAACCGCCAGATGTTGCGGAGCGACATGAGGTCGCGCTTCACCCAGGGCGCCACGGTGTTGACTCCCATGAAGCCGGTCACCTTCGCCGGATGGCGCAGCATCATGATGAACGCGACCGGCCCGCCCCAGTCGTGGGCGACCAGCTTCACTTTTTCGACGCCCAACTGGTCGAGAACGGCGGCCAGGTCGTCGGCCATCTCGTCCTTGGCGTAGCTCGAGCGCGGCGCCGAACTCCAGCCTGCACCGCGCAGGTCCGGACACAGCACCCGATAGCCGTCGGCGGCCAGCGGACCGATCAGCTGGTGCCACTCCCACCAGTTCTCCGGGAACCCGTGTACCAGCATGACAACCGGCCCCTCGGCCGGACCCGCGTCAGCGACGTGGATCGTCACACCGTCGCCGAGATCCACGTACCTATGTTGGACGCCCTCGAGGGCGGGCATGGTGACCATGCGTCGACACTAGCCGGGCAGGAACCGTTCGACATATGGCGCGAAGCGGGCGCGCAGATCGTCCTCCTCGAGCCCGAACATCTCGTACGACGTTTCGACATTTCCCAGTCGGCCGCGCCGGTGGCCCGAGAGGTAGCCGGCGATTGCCATTCGCGCTTCGTCGGTGAACGGTTCACCGGCCAAGGCATATACACGCTCGGCACTGCCGAGTTCGTCAGCCATGAAGTCGTCGAAACGGATGTCGACCGAGCGGTCCGGACCGATGGTGTCACGATCGCGGACGAGCGCAGTGAGCATCTGATCGAGACGGTCGATCCAGGACTCCGCGATCTGCTCCACCGGCACCGGTGCGCGGTGCATGCGGGCGGAGTAGGTGATCATCGCGATCATCGACAGCGCCACTGGCACCGGGTCACGGTGTGTGAACACGACGATGCTGTCGGGAAATACCCGGTCGAGTACCGGCACCTGCTCGAGGTGCTGGGGTGACTTGAGCAGCCAGCGGCGGCCCCCACGCAGGAACTGCATCGCTTTGAGTTGCCTGGCGAGGTATGCGTAGTGCGGCGTCTGGTCGTGGGCCTGGTAGTAGTCACGCCAGCGGGGCACGTCGGCCAGTGTCTCGAACAGCATCGTGGAAACGTCGTTGGCCAGCAGCTGGATCTCTTCGTGGACGTGATCGGTGGTCATCTCGTGCATGAGCGCAAATTGCGGCATCACTGTGTTGATCACCCCGATCGCGATGTCCATACGCGTCCGTCGCGGGTCCGGCTGGATTCCAGCCTCCTGTGCCAATGGAAACGGCTCGACGCTTTCCCAGTACGGCATGGTGCGGAAGGTGGGCGGCGCTGCCAGCAGATTGTGCAGGTGGGTGGTGCCGGTGCGGGGCAAACCGGCGATCACAATTGGCGGTTCCAGTTCGATGTCGTCGATCTCGGGATGCCGGCTCAGCAGGTCGGTCAGTAGCAGCCGGTTTTTGAGCAACTGCAGCAGTTGCCCGTAGAAGTTGACGACTCCGGCCGCGTGCAGCCCGTCGATCTCACGCACCGCGGTGAGGTAGACGTCGAGTCGTTCCCGGTAGTCATGGACTCCCTGGGGACCGAAATCGCGCAGGCCGGTGTCGGCACTGGCCTGCGCGTGCAGCGCGCCGGCATCCAACGGATAGTGCGGGGCCATCGCCGCCATCATGTCGAGGATCTGCTGGGCTTCGGCGCTGAACCGGGGCTGGGCTAGATCTTCGAGACGAACAGGGTGGGCGGCGGCTTCGGTCACGCGACTTATGTTACTCTGAGTTTCGTAATGGTGGTGGATTTTGGCCGGCCCCGTGACCCGCGTATCGACAGTGCGGTGCTTCGCGCGACGGTTGAACTTCTCGCCGAAACCGGTTACCCCGGGCTCCTGGTCTCCGCGATTGCCCAACGGGCCGGTACCAGCAAGCCTGCGATCTACCGGCGCTGGCCGAGCAAAGCGCATCTGGTGCACGAGGCGGTGTTTCCCCTCGGCGCCGCGACCGCAATTCCCGACACCGGATCACTGCCCGAGGACCTGCACGAGATGGTGCGCCGCACAATGGCCGTCCTGACCACACCCGCCGCCAAGGCCGCCCTGCCGGGGCTGGTCGGGGAGATGGCGGCAGACCCGACCCTGCATTCGGCGCTGCTGGAGCGGTTCGCCGACATCATCGCCGGTGATCTCGCGTTGTGGCTCGAAAACGCAGCGGGCCGAGGTGAGGTCCGGGCCAACGTGACCGCGGCCGAACTGGCCCAGGCCCTCGCCGGCATCACATTGGTCGCCCTGCTCACGCACGTCACCGAACTCGATGACGCCTGGATCGATCGCACGACCACACTGCTCCTGAAAGGAATCAGCGCATGACGCATGAGTCGACCGCCGCTTGGCAGGAGCTGCTTGCAACCCTGGGGGCTCTTGACCGCTCCTTCCTCGAGGGCGACCGTGCGGTGACCGACGACCGGCACATCGCCGACGGCTACCGCATGCTCGCCACCACATTGGGCGTGGCGTTCGACAGCTACCTGTTCACCGAGCCCGGCCGGCCGCAATTCGTCGCGGTGAACACGCCATTCCGTCGCGACCGTCGATGGGGCGGCGACAACACCGACGCCTACTACTTCATCTGCCCGGTCGATCCCAACCGGCGCTACCGCATCAGCGGCAATAGGGGCGACAGCGTCTACTTCTCGGTGACCGCCTACAACGAGCCATCGCCCGGCGCCTGGTCGGACCGGATCGTTGCGATAGTCCGCGACGACGATCTCGATGTCCTTGATATCGATGCCGACGGCAACTTCTCCTTCGAATTCCCCCCGACGCCCGATGCGGCCGTGCTGATGACCCGTGACTATCAGGCCGACCCACTGACCGGGCGCCCGGTTTCCTGGCATATCGAAGCGCTCGACGAGCCGGACCCGATACGACACGGCGACGAGGAGACCGCTGCCCGCCTACGGGCGACGGCGACCTGGTTGCGCACCATGTTTGCCATCGTGCCGCTGGCCGTCGGGGCACGGGTCCACGACCAGCATGCACTTGGGCACGAGACCGCCCACGCCGCAAACCAATTCGCCGATCCCTACCAGGTGCCCGACGCCAACTTCGGCTGGTCGGCCCGCGACGCCTGCTACTCCTACGGCAGTTTCGTGCTCGACGAGGACGAAGCGCTGGTCATCACGCACCGGCCACCGTCGTGCCGATTCTGGAACCTGGTGGTGTGGAACCAATTCATGGCTACCTACGGCGCCCCCGATGACCGCTGTTCCATCAATGGCCATAGCGCCGTGGCCAATAGTGACGGCTCGGTGACGATCGTCTTGTCCCGCGCGATGACGGCCCACCCGAATTCACTGACCGCGCTGGGCTATCCGCGCGGCAACCTCGCCTTCCGGTGGTTCCTCACCGACGGCGTGCCGGCCCGGCCTGAGGTGGAACTCGTGAAGGTATCGGAAGCGCCGGCAGATGTGGACTGAGTCACGCGGTCTCGCGAACCAACTCGATGGCCCGCCCCAGAGTGTCCAGCTTGGCATCTAGCGTGTCGCCGGCGGGATAGAGCCGCACCGTATCCACGCCGGCGTCTTTCCAGACCGCCAGCCGTGCCCGAACCATCCGCTCGGTCCCGACCAGCGTGGTGGCCAGCACCATCTCGTCGGTCACCAAATGCGCTGCGCCGTCGCGGTCGCCCCGCTGCCAGCGCTCGCGCACCTCGACCGCGACGTCGGCCCAGCCTTGCCGGCTGTACGCCTGGTTGTAGTAGTTCGTGCTCGCCGATCCCATACCACCCAGACTGAACGCCAGCTGTTTTTTGCGGGCCGCGACCATCCTGTGCAGTTCGTCTTCGTCTGATGCGAAGGCGACCTCGGCGCCCTGGCAGATGTCGATATCGGCGCGAGTTCTGCCGGCGGCAGCCAGCCCCTTGTCGAGGTGGATGAAGTAGGCCTCGGCGGCGCCTTCCGGGACGAAGCTGGTGCCCAGCCAGCCGTCGGCAATCTCGCCGGTCAACCGCAGCATGGCCGGTGACAGCGCAGCCAGGTAGAGCGGAATGGCGTGTTGGGGCTGGGTCGACAACCGCATCGGCACGGCCTCCCCGCCAGGGCGCGGGATCTGGAATTCTTTGCCGGAGTGCGAGATCTTGCCTCCCGCGAACGCCTGCCGCACGATGTCGACGGTTTCGCGGATGCGGGCCAGCGGGCGGCTGAACGAGACTCCGTGCAAGCCCTCGATCACCTGCGGACCCGAAGCGCCCAAGCCAAGCAGGAACCGCCCGTTCGACAGGTTAGACAACGTGATCGCAGTTTGGGCGACCATGACCGGCGAGCGGACGCCGACCTGCAGGACGCCGGAACCGAGCAGCATCCGTTGGGTGCGCGCCGCGATGTAACCCAGCGCCGACGGCGCGTCCGAACCCCATGCCTCGGCGACCCAACAGATGTCGAGACCCAGCTTTTCCGCCTCGACGGTGAATGTCACGACTTCGTCAGAGTCACCGGATAACTCGACCGTCGTCGCCGTCCGCATCAACGCACCCCGCGTTCGGCCAGTCTCTTGATCGCTGCCAGCGTCTTGCTGATGGCGGTTTCGAACTCCCGCAGCCGCACGAAGACGATCTTTTGTTCCTTGTCGGGCATCGATTCGATGGCCACCGACAGGCCCGAGGGGGCCGGTCCCATCTGCATCCAGTAATTCAGGTTGGTGCCACCGTCTCGGGGGGTGAGGCGAAACCGCCAGGTCGACGCGGGGTTGCCGGGTTCACCGACCGCCCAGGCGAATTCGCGTGGCTGGTCGCAGGCGACGATCTGCGAAGTGGTGCTCCACTGCCCGAACGCGTCATGCTCGTTGTGCCCGACGAAGCGGGCCCCGACCCGGGGGGCGGTGGCTCCCTCGACCCACTGAACGGCTTGCAGCTCACTGCTGAGCGTCGGCATCAGCTGGATATCGGAGACCAGACCCCAGACTCTGGCCGGTTCGGCGTCGATCCACGTCGAGGCTTCCACCGTTGGCTTGTCTGCATAGCGTGCACCGGTCCATTCCACGCGACCCATTGTCCCCCGCGGGGCGAGCCGATGCTCGGGCCTTACGCGGGGGACTCGGGAGCGGGCCGCTCGAACGTGACGCTGCAGTCACGTTCGAGGCTCAGCGTGACTGTGCCGTCACGTTCGACGCCACTGCGTGGACTCAGGCGACAGCGGGCACCCGATCGGCGGGCTTGGCATCGCGCTGGCCGTCATCGCCGAACACACCACGCAACGACGGGAGTTTCGCGGAGTCCGGCAGGGCCAGCTTGACGATCTTGCGGACCACGGTGCCGAACTGTTGCAGCAACGGGCCTTTGTTGTAGGGAATGCCGTACCGTTCGCAGATCTCCTGCACCTCGGGCGCGACGTCGGAGTACCGGCGGGCCGGCATGTCCGGGAACAAGTGGTGCTCGATCTGGTGCGACAGGTTGCCGGACAGCAGATGGAAGATCTTGCCGCCGGTCAGGTTCGCCGAACCGAGGACCTGGCGGAAGTACCACTGGCCACGGGACTCGTCCTTGGTCTCTTCGACGGTGAATTCCTGAGTGCCGTCCGGGAAATGCCCGCAGAAGATGATCATGTACGACCACACGTTGCGCATCAGGTTGGCCGACATATTGCCCGTCAAGACGAACGGCGCGAACGGTCCCGCCAGCAACGGGAAGGCGACGTAGTCCTTGAGCGTCTGGCGGCGCGTCTTTTTCCAGATGGCCCTGAGGGTGTCGCGCTTGTCACGGAACCTGATCTCGCCGGAGCGGATGCGCTCGGTTTCCATCTCGTGCAACGCGACGCCGTACTGGAACAACACCATCAACAGGAACGCGTAGACCGGGTTGCCCAGGTAGTACGGACGCCAGCGCTGGTCTTCGCTCATCCGCAGGATGCCGTAGCCGATGTCGCGGTCCATCCCCACGATGTTGGTGTGGGTGTGGTGCATGTAGTTGTGCGAGTGCCGCCATTGGTCGGCCGGGCAGGCGGTGTCCCACTCGAAAGTGCGGCCGGAGATCGCCGGGTCACGCATCCAGTCGTACTGCCCGTGCATGATGTTGTGACCGACCTCCATGTTGTCCAGGATTTTCGCGATGCCGAGCATGGCGGTACCCGCCAGCCATGCCGGCGGCAGCACCCCGGCGAACAGCAGCGCGCGGCCACCCACTTCCAGGGCCCGCTGGGTCTTGATGACGCGGCGGATGTAGTCGGCGTCTTCTTCGCCGAGGTCTGCCATCTCGCGTTCTTTGATGGCGTCGAGTTCACGGCCGAACGCGTCGGCCTGTTCGGGGGTCAGGGTGATCTTGTCGTGTGACATTGCTTCTCCTTCAAATCGTTTGTCGGTGGCGACCCGCTGCGCGCGGCTTCGCTAAAGCGACAGATCGACGTCGCCGACCGGGACGGACACGCAGATCTGCACATCGTCGTCGGGCGCGGTCGAAACGGCACCGGTGATCAGGTTGCGCACCGTGCCGGCGGTCTTGCGGCGCGTGCAGGTGTGGCAGATGCCCATCCGGCATCCGTTCTGCGGTGTCAGGCCGGCTGACTCAGCCTGTTCCAGCAGCGAGCGGCCGTCGTCGACAACGTCGACACCACTGTCCGCGAAGGTGATTCGACCGCCTGACGGATTCGCAGGCGCCTCGAAAGCCGGTGGCACGAAGCTCTCGGTGAACACATTCTCGCTGTGCTCCCGGACCGCCTCGACCAAAGCGGTCGGCCCGCAGACGAACACCGCATCAGGGGAGGGCATGGCGGCGGCCAGGTGCTCGGGTCCGAAGCGGCCGACGAGGTCGCTGCCGGCATCCGATCGGGTGTAGCCGTGCAGCACCTGCACGCCAGGTAGTGCGGCCAGCTCATCGCGGTAGCACGCTTCCGCGGCAGTGCGCGCGTAGTGGACGAAGGCAATCTCGGCGCCGGGGGCTTGGGAGTGCCCCTCGGCGACCAGCGTGCGCAGCATCGCGATGACGGGCGTGATGCCGCTTCCGCCGGAGACGAAGAGAATCCGGCGGGGCCGCTGAGCCGGCAAGACAAAGTCGCCGCCGATACCGGCCAGACCGACGATCATGCCGCGTCGGGCGTGCTCGTACAGGTAGTTCGAGACCAGCCCGCCTTCTTGACCGACCCCGTGGCGACCGATCGTCAACTCGAGATAGGGGCTGCCTTCGGCGTTGGCCGGTGAGTAGCAGCGAGCGTGCCGGCGGCCGTCGATGTCGACCGTGAGGTTGACGTACTGGCCGGCCTTGACGGTGTGGGCGGACGTGAAGCTCCCGTTTGGAGCGAGCGTGAGGGTGACGCTGCGCGGAGTGGTCCGGCGCACGTCGATGACCTTGGCGCGGGCCTCGCCCAACGTCCAAGTCGGTGCCACCAGCTCGGTGTACCGGTCGACGCCGTGCGGACCGGTAAGCAGGTCTACCAGGCCTGAGCCCAGCACTCGCTTCTGGAAAGCTTGAACGAAGCTCCGACCAGAAGTTTGAGCAGTTTGAGTGAACATGTGTACACCGTGCTCCCAGATAGTGCAGCTAGTCAAGGATATCTGCTGCTATGTGGTAGGCTTCACATAGTGAACAGTCGTACTCCTAGCTCGCGGCCACACAGGTCAGGTCGCAGCAGTTCACGCGAAAGCCCGTCGCGCGAGGAGCGCAAGGAGGCGACGCGCCGTGCGATCATCGCGGCCGCACTCAAGCTGCTGCAGGACCGCAGCTTCGGCAGCTTGAGCCTGCGTGAGGTGACCCGGGAGGTCGGGATTGTGCCCGCAGCCTTCTATCGTCACTTCGAGTCGATGGAGGCGCTCGGACTCGTTCTCATCGACGAGTCGTTTCGCAGTTTGCGCGACACCCTGCGCGGGGCGCGCGCCGGCAAGCTCGACCCGAACCGGGTGATCGAGTCATCCGTCGAGATCCTGGTCGCCAGCGTCGCCGAACGACGCGAGCACTGGCGCCTCATCGGCCGAGAGCGCTCCGGCGGGCTATCCGTGCTGCGCTATGCGATCCGCACCGAGATCCGGCTGATCACCTCGGAGCTGGCCACCGACCTGGCGCGCTTTCCGGGGCTCAACGCCTGGAGCACTGAGGACCTCAACGTGCTGGCAACCCTGTTCGTGAACGCCATGATCGCTACCGCCGAGGCGAGCGAGGACGCCCAAAGTTCCGAGGCGCTGGAAGACATCCACCGCGTCGCCGTCAAGCAACTGCGGATGATCGCCATCGGTATCGCCGGCTGGAAAAGCAAACCCTGACGCGGCCCACAACTTCACCAAAGCTGTGCACCCGGTGAGGTTGTCGGCGCTCATTTCCGCTCGTCCTGTTTCCGACGCCGTCATGCCAGCCACAGTTCTGCGCCTCGAGCCGCACACCCTCCGGATCGCTGTGCGGGAGATCAGACAGAGCTATGAGGAGCATCAGAATCGAACTGCTTTCCGAAAAAATGCCTGTCCATCTGACAGATTCTCGGTTACCGGACGTACGTCTTATAACCGACTGGGAGGTATCCAATGTCATTTGTCATCGTGGGGCCAGAGGCCCTCGCAGGCGCGGCTTCGGACTTGGCTGGTATCGGTTCGTCACTCAGCGCGGCCCACGCGGCGGCGGCAGCGTCTACCACGGTTGTGGTTGCGCCCGCCGCTGATGAGGTGTCGGCGGCAATCAAGTCGGTGTTTTCTCAGTACGCGTCCGAATATCAGGCGTTGAGCACCCAGGCCCAGGCGTTTCACGCCCAGTTCGTGCAGGCCCTGAACTCGGGAGCGGCCAACTACGCAGCGGCGGAGGCCACGAACGCCAACCCGCTGCAGGCCTTACAGTCCGCAGGGCAAAGCGTGTCGGCAGTGATCAACGACCCGTTTCTGCATTACACCGGACGACCACTGTTCGGTAACGGCACCGGCGGGACGACCGCCAACGGGGTCGGCACGGCCGGCGGAGGCGGCGGCTGGCTGTTCGGCAACGGCGGAACCGGAGGAAACAGCACCAACCCTGGAGCGACCGGTGGCGCGGGCGGGTCCTCGGGTCTCTTCGGCAACGGCGGCACCGGCGGCACCGGCGGGGCAGGCGGCGCCGGCGGCACCGGCGGCCGTGCATGGCTCATCGGCAACGGAGGCGTCGGCGGCACCGGCGGCGTGGGCAGCATCGGGAACGGCGGCGCCGGCGGCACCGGCGGGCAGGCCGGATTGATCGGCGGCGGCGGCACCGGGGGCACCGGCGGCGCCGCCATCGGCGCTGGGAACGGCGGGACCGGGGGCACCGGCGGCCACAGCAGCCTCACCTGGGGCCTCGGTGGCGCCGGTGGCACCGGCGGCGATGCCTCGATGGGCACCGGCGGAGCCGGTGGCAACGGCGGCGACGCCCGCGGCCCGTTCACCGCCTTCAGCGGCGCTGGAGGTCAAGGCGGCGCCGGTGCCACCGGCGGCGGGGCCGGTGGCACCGGCGGCGAGGCCTCCACCTTCTCTCCCGTCGGGTTAGGACTCGCCCAAGGGGGCGCCGGTGGCACGGGCGGCGCAAGCCCAACGGGTATGGCCGGCGCCGGCGGGCAAGGTGGCCTTACGGCCGCCGCCGCCTTCATCGGGATCGACCTCGTCCACGGCGGCGCCGGCGGCGCCGGCGGCGCCACCACAACCGGCATTGCCGGCACAGGGGGCAACGGTGGCCTGGCAGCGTCCCCCGACCTCTTCGGATTCGGCACCGCCCAGGGCGGCACCGGCGGTGCCGGCGGTATCGCCAACGGCATTGGAGGCACCGGCGGCGGCGGCGGGAACGGCGGCCTCGGGGCGACCCTCGTAGGGTTGGCAGGCGGCGGCAACGCGGGCGCCGGCGGCGACGCCAGCAGCGGCCTGCACGGAGGTGCTGGCGGCACGGGCGGCGGCGGCGTCGCGTTCCTCGGCGCCATCGGCGGTGCCGGCGGTCACGGCGGTGTCGCCGGAGCCGCTGGTACGGGCGGCAACGGCGGCGACGGCGGCGGCGCGCTGAGCTTCATCGGCGGCGCCGGCAATGGTGGCGACGGTGGCACCGGCGGTTTCGGCGGCGGCAACGGCGGCAACGGCGGCGACGCCTCGGTGACCTTCCAGGGCACTGGCGGCCAGTCGCTGTACGGCATCGGCGGCAACGGCGGCAACGGCGTCGACGGGGGAACCGGCGGCAAGGGTGGCGCCGGCGGGACGTATGGCGCAAGCGGCACGAACGGTTCGCCCTAAGAGCGGGGCGGCCTCCACATCGGCCACAGCGTCGGGCCGCCGTCGGGCAGCACGATTTCTCCGGTCACGCTGAAGCCGAAACGCTCGTAGTAGGGCACGTTTTCCCGCTTGCTCGACTCGAGGTAGGCGGGGCAGTGCTCGGCATCGCAGCGCTCCAGCCGGGACCGCATCAAAACCTGCCCGAAGCCTCGCCCACGCACGAGCGGGTCGCTGCCGATGGCAAAGAGATACCAGTGCGGCTCCTCGGGATGGCTGCGCTTCATCGTTTCCTGCAACGCGATTGCCTTCAGGGATCGAAAGCCGAGCAGCCTGATGAAGGCCGGCGTCATCGCCAGCTCCTCCCGCCGGGTGTGCACCCACCGATTCGGTGGATCCCATAGCGCCGCGGCGCCGATCTCCGCCTCGTCGCAGGCCACCTCCACGCCGCCACCGGTCAGGTGATGGTGACGGGTCATGGTCGCAAACATCCTGGCGCCGCACAGGGCTCGCACCCTGTCGTTCGGAAAGACCCACATCATGACCGGGTCGTCGTAGAAGGCCCGGCCCAGAGTGGTTGACAGTTCGCGGATATCGGCTTTTCGCGCCGGGCGCGCCTGGGGACTCACCCCCACCAGGCTAGCGGCTGACTCCGGTTCCGCAGCATCGCCTTCCGGGCGACAAAATTCTAGAATTACCGGCGTGCCACCCCATCGGGATCTCGCCGCCTACGACGATCGTGCCGGCCAGTACGACCGGGGCTGGCGTGGCCGTCTGCACCACGCCATCGGGGACCGCACTGCCGCGCTGGCGACGTCCAGCGCGGCCAATCCGCAGCGTGTCCTCGATGTGGGATGCGGGACCGGATATCTGTTGCGGGCACTGGCCGGCCGCTACCCGCAGGCCGAGCAGTTCACCGGGATTGACGCGGCCCCCAACATGATCGAGACGGCCAGGCGCCTCACAGACGATCAGCGATTGACCTTCAGCGCCGGCGTCGCCGAGCGGCTGCCCTACCCCGACGCATCGATCGACCTGGTAGTCAGCAGCACGTCGTTCGACCATTGGACCGACCAGTACGCCGGGCTCGGCGAGTGCGCCCGGGTGCTACGACCGGGCGGCCACCTGGTGCTGGTTGATCAGTTTTCCCTGTGGCTGCTGCCCACGCTGGCAGTCAGCCGCCGGGGCAAGGCGCGAACCCGCGGCCGCGCGAACCGCCTGCTGCTGCGCGCGGGCTTCGACCGCCCCCACTGGCACAGGCTGCACGCGGTGATCATCAACGCCGCAGTGGCCGCGAAAAGGTCCTAGAAAAGCCGCACCTACGATGGGGTGGCTCCAGCTAGCTATATCTGAGATGCCGGTGCGACGACGCCGGGGAACGGTTGCCGACAGTGTGGGACTTCGAAACGGACCCGGAATACCAGGCCAAACTGGACTGGGTCGAAAAGTTCATGGCGGACGAACTCGAGCCGCTCGATCTCGTCGCCCTTGATCCTTACGACAAACAGAACGCCGAGATGATGGGCATCCTGCGGCCGTTGCAACAGCAGGTGAAGGATCAGGGACTGTGGGCCGCCCATCTGCGGCCCGAGCTCGGCGGTCAGGGCTTCGGCCAGGTCAAGCTCGCGCTGCTCAACGAGATCCTCGGGCGCTCCCGCTGGGCGCCGTCGGTGTTCGGCTGCCAAGCGCCGGACTCGGGGAATGCCGAGATCCTGGCGCTGTTCGGCACCGAGGAGCAGAAGGCCCGCTACCTGCAGCCGTTGCTCGACGGCGACATCACCTCCTGCTATTCGATGACCGAGCCACAGGGCGGTTCTGATCCCGGGAATTTCGTCACGGCCGCGACCCGCGACGGAGACGACTGGGTGATCAATGGCGAGAAGTGGTTTTCGACCAACGCCAAACACGCGTCGTTCTTCATCGTCATGGCCGTCACCAAACCCGACGCCCGTACCTACGACAAGATGTCGCTGTTCATCGTTCCGGCAGAGACGCCGGGCATCGAGATTGTGCGCAATGTCGGTGTGGGCGCCGAATCGTCCAAGCGCGCCACTCACGGATACGTTCGCTACAACGACGTCCGCGTCCCGGCCGATCACGTGCTGGGCGGCGAAGGCCAGGCGTTCATGATCGCGCAGACCCGGCTCGGCGGTGGCCGCATCCACCACGCGATGCGCACAATTGCACTGGCGCGCAGTGCGTTTGACATGATGTGCGAGCGCGCGGTGTCGCGAAAGACCAGGCATGGGCGATTAGCCGACTTCCAGATGACGCAGGAGAAGATCGCCGACAGCTGGATCCAGATCGAACAGTTCCGGCTGCTGGTGCTACGCACCGCCTGGTTGATCGACAAGCACCACGACTACCAGAAGGTTCGCCGCGATATCGCCGCGGTTAAAGTCGCCATGCCACAGGTGCTGCACGACGTCGCACAGCGGGCCATGCACCTGCACGGCGCGCTCGGCGTCTCCGACGAGATGCCGTTCGTCAAGATGATGGTGGCCGCCGAGTCGCTAGGCATCGCAGACGGTGCCACCGAGCTGCACAAGATGACAGTAGCCCGCCGCACGCTGCGTGAATACCAGCCCGTCACAACGCCTTTCCCGTCTCAGCACATACCGACTCGGCGCGCGGAAGCCCAGGCCCGGCTGGCTGAACGCCTGGAACATTCGATCGCCGAATTCTGACGGCCGAACGGCGGGCAATTTCAGGAAATGTAGCGAACGATGCTTTCGGCCACACACGCCGGCTTGGGCGACCCGTCGATCTCGACTGTGGTCGACACCGTCGCCTGCACAGCACCGTTGCCCAGGTCGTCGACGCTGACCAACGAGCTCTGCGCACGCACCTTGGATCCGACCGGCACCGGCGCGGGGAAGCGAACCTTGTTCAGGCCATAGTTGATCGCCAGCTTGATGCCGTTGACGGTGTACATCTCATGCTGCAGCCGGGGCAGTAGCGCCAGGGTCATGAAGCCGTGGGCGATGGTCTTGCCGAACGGACCCGCAGCCGCCCGTTCCGGGTCGACGTGGATCCATTGATGGTCCCCGGTCGCGTCGGCAAACAGGTTGACGTCTTCCTGAGTGATGGTCACCCAGTCGCTTTGTCCGATGGTCTCGCCGGTAGCGGCAGCGAGGTCGGCGACTGACTCGAAGGTGCGCATTATTCTCTCCTCTGCTCGTGGGTAAGCATAGAACCGATGAGGCTGCTGTTGATCGCCGATACCCATGTCCCGCGACGCGCACGCGACCTGCCCGCGCAGGTGTGGGACGAGGTCACGAAGGCAGATGTCGTCTTCCATGCCGGCGACTGGGTAGCCCTCGAGTTGCTCGACGAGCTGGAGTCCCGGTCCGCTCGGCTCGTCGCATGCTGGGGAAACAACGACGGCCCCGCTTTGCGGGCGCGGCTGCCGGAGCGGGCGGACGTGACGTTGTCGGGTGTGCATTTCACCGTTGTGCACGAGACCGGCGCTGCGACCGGCCGCGAAACCCGGATGTCGCGGCTGTATCCGCACAGCGATGTCCTGGTGTTCGGACACAGTCACATCCCATGGGATACGACGACAAAGACTGGGCTGCGACTGCTTAATCCAGGCTCGCCGACGGATCGCCGCCGGCAACCGTTCTGCACCTATATGACTGCGAGTGTCGACAACGGGTCACTGGCGGACGTGGTCCTGCACCATCTGGACAAGTAGCTCAGAGATAGCCAGGACCCAGCGCGTACACATATTTAGCTCGTAAACAGAGATATTATCGATACAGTGAAGTCACGCACCGACCCGGTCACCGAGATGTTCGGCGTCGTCGGCAGATTCCGCCGGCAACTCCGCCGATCGACCGGTCGTGGGCTCGATTCCACGCGGCTCAGCGAGTCACAGTCGGAGCTACTGTGGCTCGTCGGCCGGCAGCCGGGGATCTCGGTCAGCGCCGCCGCTGCGGAGCTGGGGCTGGTACCCAACACCGCCTCGACCCTGGTTTCCAAGCTGGTAGCCAACGGCTTACTTATCCGGACCGTCGGCGAGACGGACCGTCGCGTCTGCCAACTCCGGCTTGCCGAGCGTACCCAGCAGATCATCGACGCGTCTCGGGCCGCTCGGCGAGCGTTGCTGTCTGAGGTGCTCGGCGAACTTGATGACGATCAAATCGACTCTCTGACAAAGGGGTTGGAGATCCTTGACACGATGACCCGACTATTGCAGGAGCGATAATCATGAGTGGATCACTACCAATGGGCATCGATTGCCGACACCTGACCTACCGCTACGGCCAGTTCACCGCTGTCGATGACGTGACATTGCAGGTACGGCCGGGCGAGACCATGGGCCTGCTTGGACCCAACGGCGCCGGAAAAACGACCATGGTCCGGATGCTCACCACTTTGACGCCGGTGCAGCAGGGCGAATTGCGCATCTTCGGCATGGACGCCCGTCACGAGACCATCGAGATCCGAAGCAATATCGGGTATGTGCCGCAACAACTGTCGATCGAACCGGCGTTGACAGGCCGACAGAACGTGGAGTGGTTCGCCCGACTGTACGGCGTGCCCCGCGCCGACCGTGCCGAACGGGTGGATCAGGCACTGGAGGCCTTGGAATTACTCGACGTGGCCGATCGGCTGGCCGCAACCTACTCGGGCGGCATGGTGCGTCGCCTGGAGGTGGCTCAAGCGCTGGTCAACCGCCCGTCGCTGCTGGTGCTCGACGAACCAACCGTGGGGCTGGATCCGATCGCCCGGGACGGCGTCTGGACGCAGGTGCAGAACATGCAGGCGCAGTTCGGCATGACTGTGCTGCTGACGACCCATTACATGGAAGAGGCCGACACGTTGTGTGATCGGGTCGCACTGATGCATCACGGACAGTTACGGGCGGTAGGAACGCCCACAAAGCTGAAGTCGACGCTGTCGGCGCACGCCACGCTCGAGGATGTGTTCCGCCACTATGCGGCCGGAGAGTTAGCCTCCGAATCGGCAAAAGTAGCAGCGCCGTCGGGGTCGTCGAGTATGCGCGAAATCCGCTCCACCAGAAAGGTAGCCCGCCGTGTCAGTTGACCGCGACGTGAATGCCTCGGCATTGACCTTGGTCCGCGCCCCGCGCGGATGGCAGCGTGTCGGCGCGACGCTTAGCCGCGTCGGGGCGTTCGCGATCGTCGAAATGCAGAAGCTGCAACACGATCGGACCGAACTCGTCACCCGGATGGTGCAGCCGGCGCTGTGGCTGTTGATCTTCGGTACCACGTTCAGCCACCTACACGTCATCGACACCGGGTCGGTGTCGTACCTGGCCTTCCTGGCGCCGGGAATCATCGCCCAGTCGGCGCTGTTCATTTCGATCTTCTACGGCATCCAGATCATCTGGGATCGAGACGCCGGCATCCTGGCCAAACTGATGGTGACACCGGCGCCCGCGTCGGCACTGATCACCGGCAAAGCATTCGCAGCCGGTGTGCGATCGGTCGCCCAGGTCGTCGGCGTGATGGCGCTGGCCTATGTGATGGACGTCGGCCTGACCATCAATCCACTGCGGATCCTGGCAGCAATGGGCATCGTCATGCTCGGTGCCGCCTTCTTCGCGTGCCTGTCGATGACGCTGGCCGGACTGGTGCGCAGTCGCGATCGTCTGATGGGGATTGGACAGGCCATCACAATGCCGTTGTTCTTCGCTTCCAATGCGCTGTACCCGGTCGACGTGATGCCCCCATGGCTGCACGTGCTGAGCACGGTCAACCCGCTGAGTTACGAGGTCAACGCCCTGCGGGCACTGTTGATCGGCACCCCGTTCGACCCGCTGGACATCGTAGTGCTGGTAGTGGCGGCAGTGACCGGAATCGCCACGGCTTCAAGCCTTTTGCGCCGTCTCGTAGCGTAGGATCATCGAGGATCAGCGCAGTACGCCGCAGCGCCAACCGAATTCCGATAGCATCGGTTTCGAGTCCCGGCCGACTCTCAATCGTTAGCCAACCGCGATGTCTTGCTGCGGCCGCGACAAGCGAATTGCGCGCTCCCCCTGTGTTTCACTCGCCCTGAACGGATTCGACCGCGTCAAAGCGGCAGATGAAAGTTGGGATGGGTAGAGAGCTATGTCGTTCTTCGAAGAGGTGCGAAAGTTGCGTGGCGCAACGGCGAAATTGCCGCGCCGACTGGCTATCGCGGCTGTAGGGGCTGCCCTGTTGTCCGGTCTGGTCGGTGCCGTCGGCGGCTCGGCAACCGCGGGGGCGTTCTCCAAGCCGGGTCTTCCGGTGGAATACCTGCAGGTGCCATCGCCGTCGATGGGCCGCAACATCAAAGTCGAGTTCCAGGGCGGGGGCCAGCACGCGGTCTACTTGCTTGACGGTCTTCGGGCGCAGGACGACTACAACGGTTGGGACATCAACACGCCGGCCTTCGAGGAGTTCTACCAGTCCGGCCTCTCGGTGGTCATGCCCGTCGGCGGCCAGTCCAGCTTCTACAGCAACTGGTACCAGCCGTCGCAAGGCAACGGTCAGAACTACACCTACAAGTGGGAGACCTTCCTGACCCAGGAGATGCCCACCTGGTTGCAGGCCAACAAGAACGTCTCGCCGGCCGGTAATGCGGCGGTAGGTCTGTCGATGGCGGGCGGGTCCTCGCTGATCCTGGCCGCGTACTACCCGCAGCAGTTCCCCTACGCTGCCGCACTGTCCGGCTTCCTCAACCCATCCGAGGGCTGGTGGCCGACGCTGATCGGCTTGGCAATGACCGACGCAGGGGGTTACAACGCCAACAGCATGTGGGGTCCGTCCAGCGACCCGGCGTGGAAGCGCAACGACCCGATGGTCCAGATTCCGCGACTGGTCGCCAACAACACCCGAATCTGGGTGTACTGCGGTAACGGCACACCGACCGACCTCGGCGGTGACAACATGCCGGCGAAGTTCCTGGAAGGCATGACACTGCGAACCAACCAGCAGTTCCAAAGCACCTATGCGGCCTCGGGTGGGCGCAACGGCGTGTTCAACTTCCCGGCCAATGGGACACACTCGTGGCCCTACTGGAATCAGCAGTTGCTTGCCATGAAGCCCGACATGCTGCAGGTGCTCAACGCCGTCAACAACAACAGCTAAGGGCACCGCAGGCACAACGCCAGCATCGGCAGCAGCGCACCGGCCAGCGCTGCTGCCGATGCTTTTCGGTTGACCCGCTAATCCAAGAGGGCGTGCCGGTCCTGGTGGAAGTAGGTGTATCCGGTTGCCAACGCACACACGAAGGAGGCGACCACCAGCATCCATGTGCCATTGACGAGCAGGCTGATACCGCCGCCCGCCGCGGCGCCCAAAACGAAGCTGGCGAACAGCAGAAAGTAGCCGAGCCAGTCCGCCGCTGTTCCGCCGGCGATGTGGCGTTCGACGCCTTGGCCCATCTTGACCAGCGTGCCGGTCACATAACTCAACGGCACCGACACCTCGCCATCCTTGACGAACGACGTGTTCAAAGCGCCAACACCGAAGACCACCAGCGTAATTGGCGCGAAATCAAGCAGCTTGCTGTCCCATCCTTCATCGATGACGTCCAGCGCGGTGGCGGCAACCAGACTCAAGGTCGTCAGCACGGTCGGGCCGTGCGGATGCGCCGACCAGAGATGCCGCCGGCACACCGACGCGACCACCACGCCGGCGACGAAGCAAAGCAGTAGCACCGCCGCCGTGACCGACAGCAACACGTCGTCGCGGAAGTACCCCAACACAGCGCGTTGGGCATTCCCGGTCATGAAGGTCACGAAGTACCCGGCCGAGTCCGTAAATGCGGTCGCTCCCAGTACACCGGCCAGCCCTGCCAGCACCCACGACAACCGCGCCTCACTGTCGAAGATCTCACTTGCCATACGGACATGCTTTCAGACGACACCTGCCGTGGGCGCGGAGAACACCTACTCGACCGCGGTGAGCCGGGCGATGGACCGCAGCGGGATCGGCAGCCATCCAGGCCGGTGCCGCGCCTCGTAGCCGGCCTCGTAGACGGCCTTGTCGAGCTCATAGGCGGCCAGCAGCTGCGCCGCATCTCGTGGATCGATCCCCGACGCGGCCGCGTAGCCATCGCAGAACGCGGTGCGATTGCGCTCGATCCATTCCCGGGCCCGCGCCGCCAGCTGTTTGTCGGCGCCCTGGTCTACCAGCGGCCCGTAGGCGGCGTACTCGAAGGAGCGCAAAACACCAGCCACGTCCCGCAATGGCGAATCCGGCGCCCGGCGCTCGTCCAGCGGCTGGCCCGGCTCACCCTCGAAGTCGATCAGCAGCCAGCTCTCCGGGGTGCGCAGCACCTGTCCCAGGTGCAAGTCGCCGTGCACCCGCTGAACGGTGACCGGCTCACTTGCAAGCTTCTGGAATTTCTCTTCGATCGTCGCCGCGTACCCCTCCAGTTCAGGAACCAGCGCCACGGTCGACGAAAGCCGCGCCAGCACGTTATCCACCGGGAAAGTTGCCTGCGCGGTTCCGAGGCATTCGGCCAGCGTGGCGTGCACGGACGCAACCGCTTCGCCGAGCCGATTGGACTCACCAGCGAAATCCCCGCCGACTTCGTAGGCGTACAAGTCGCCCTCGGCGAACAGGTCGCGAACGCTGGCCGTCGCCATTGCCCAGCCTTCAGCGGCGTTGACCGCAAACTCGGTCACCATGCCCAGCGGCCACGCCCCGTCGGCGGCGTCATCAGGTGCGGCTATCTCGTAGGTGCCTAGCAGCCGCGCCACATGCGGGTTGCCAGCGCGGGCGAGCACCCGGTTCAGTTCGATATCGGGATTGATACCGCTGCTCACCCGGCGGAACACCTTGAAGATGGCACGCCGATCGAAGATCACGCTGGTATTGGACTGCTCGGCGTCGGAGACATGCGGCTCCGCCTCCAGCGGCAGTTCGACGTCGGGTTCTTTGGTAAACGCCACTTCGACGCCGGACGCATCGCGCACGGCTGATGAGTTGATCAACGACAGCAGAAATTGCGGGGCGTTGGCGTCGTACAGCGCATCGAAGCCGGTCCGATCGTCGGCGGCGCCGATTGTGGCCACGGCGCTGTACTCGGAGACCGGCGCGGAATCCCACCCGACGATCACTTGATAGCGCTCCGATGAGCCGTTGGTGTAATCGGCGTCGACCAGGACCAGGTCGAGGTCGTCCCGCAGTTGGACGACGATGCCGGTCTCAGCGGCGGACAGCTCGCGGTTGCGTCCGGCGTACCAACGTTGCTGTGGAAGCCACTCGGACCAAGGCAGCTTGGCCGGCAGGGTCATAGGCGCCGCTCCTCCTCATCGCTACAGCTCTGCATCGTCGCCGGCGCGGTCATAGGCGCCGCCCCC